>Ga0068855_100007793_pt1 | contig 12935 bp, 12 predicted proteins | sample KBSCornC52_FD_66592 | JGI IMG/M metagenome (GOLD analysis project Ga0068855, IMG submission 66592) | Corn rhizosphere microbial communities from Kellogg Biological Station, Michigan, USA - KBS Corn C5-2 | ecosystem: Host-associated > Plants > Roots > Rhizosphere > Soil ... | reverse complement strand
CCGAATTGTTCGCGCTGCTTCGCGTAGGCGATCGCCTCCGTGAGCGCCGCCTCGCCGATGCCGAGCGCCTGCGCGGCGATCGCCACGCGTCCGCCCTGCAGCGCCCACATCGCCAGCCGGAAGCCCTGGTCGATGGCGCCGAGCACCTGGTCGTCGCCGACCTCCACGTCGAAGTCGAGATCCATGCAGCCGAGTCCGCGCACGCCGAGGGAGTCGGCGCGCGCCGTGCGGGTAATTCCCGGCGCGTCCATCGGCACCAGGAACGCGGTCACGCCTTGGCCGCGCAGGCCCGGCCGCGTGCAGGCGAACACGACGGCGAGCGACGCCGCGTCCGCATTCGCGACCCACACCTTGCGGCCGATCAGGCGATACCGATCGCCGTGCCTGACCGCGCGCGTCTGTTGATTGGCGGCATCGGTGCCGGCATCGGGCTCCGAGAGCGCGAACGCCCCAATCGCCTCTCCGGCGGTCAGCTTGCGCAGCCACTGCTCTTTCTGCGACGCCTTTCCCGCATGCGCAATCAGCTCGGCCACCAGCGAGTTGGTGACCGACAGTGCGACGCCGAGGGTCGCACTGGCCCGCGAAATCGCCTCGATGGCAAGCGCGTAGCTGACGTAGTCGCGTCCCGCGCCGCCCCACGCCTTCGGCACGGCGACGCCGGACAGCCCGTGACGCGCGGCGGCGCGCATCAGGTCGAGTGGATATTCGCCGCTGTCGTCGATCGCGGCGGCCCGCGGCGCCACGACGTCGCGCGCGAACTGTTCGACCGACTGCTGAAACGCCCGCTGTTCCGCCGAAAGCTCTAGGACCATACGTTCATCACGAAGTCACGGGAGGCACGAAGCCCCGCAGATATTTTGTACCAGGTAGAGTCTGCGTTGTTCATGTCCTTCGTGTCTTCGCGACGATGATCAACGTTCAGCGAGTCTCGTCTCGTTGCAGACGCTCGAAGATCGGCCGCAGCTTTTTCGCCGTGGTCTCCAGATCCTCGGGCAGGACGCGCACGTCGCCAATCACCGTCATGAAATTCGTGTCGCCAGTCCAGCGCGGCACGAGGTGCACGTGCAGATGGTCGACCACGCCGGCGCCAGCCGACCGACCGAGATTGATGCCGATGTTGATGCCCTGCGGATGGTACGCCTCGGTGAGCGCCATCTCGGCGAGCCGCGTGAAGCGCATCAGCTCCAGCTGCTCTTCCGGCGTCATCGCGGCAAGCGTAGGAATGTGACGATCCGGCACGACCATCAGGTGGCCGCTGTTGTAGGGATAGAGGTTGAGGATGACGTGCGAGCAGCCGCCGCGAATGAGGATGAGATCTTCGCGCGCCAAATCCTGATCGGGTGTGAGGCGGCAGAAGATGCAGGAGTTATCGGTGCCGCTCGCGCTCGTCACGTAAGCGAGCCTCCACGGCGCCCACCAGTGATCCATGAAGTCGTCGGTCGTTGGTCCTCAGTCGTCGGTCGACCGAAGACTAAGGAGGATGTGAGCAATCACATTCAACGCGGAGACCGCAGGCCCCGCAGAACAGAATCCCCCAGCTCTGATGATGGCGTCAGACGGCAAGCGCGTCCGGCGGCGCGGGCGCCTCGCCGGACCCCGCCGCGACCGGCGCCGCTTCGCGATTGATGAGCTCTTTCAGCTCCTTGCCAGGCTTGAAGTACGGCACTTTCTTCGGCGGCACGTCCACTTTATCGCCCGTCTTCGGATTGCGGCCTTTCCGCGGCTCGCGCTTACGAAGCCGGAAGCTGCCGAACCCACGCAGCTCGATCTTCTCGCCGCGGTGCAGCGCGTCGATGATGCTCTTGAAGACCGTGTCGACGATGACTTCGGAGTGCTTCTTCGTCAGATCCGAGACGCGCGAGACCTCCTCGACGAGCTCCGCCTTGGTCATGCTGCCATTGGTCATAGGGAGTGCCTTGTCATGGCTGAGGGCTGAGGGCTCAGGGCTAATGGCGAAGAGCTGATGGTCGGGTCCATGGTGTGTCCATCGACCATAACCATCAGCCATGAGCCATCAGCCCTGACGTGTAACGATCACCGATTTCTGAAATGATCACCCAAGGTCGCCGTCCCGTCGCCCGCGCTCTCCTGATACGACTCCCAATCGGCGCGGAACTCGTCGGATTTCAGCGCGCGAATCGAGAGCCCGATCTTCCGCTCGGCCGGCGCCAGCTTGATGATCTTCATCGGGTACGTCGAATCGACGGCGAGCTCGATCTTGCCATCCTTGCCCGCGTGCTGCGAATCGTCGAACTCCGACACGTGAATCAGCCCTTCGATCCCTTCGTCGAGCTCGACGAACGCGCCGAAGTTCGTCATGCGCACGACCTTGCCTTCGATCGTGTCGCCGACGTGGTGTCGCGAGAAGAAGTCGTCCCAGATGTCCGTCGCCAGCTGCTTCAGCCCGAGCGACAGCCGCTGATTCTCGGCGTCGATGTTCAACACCATCGCCTCGACGACGTCGCCCTTCTTCAACACCTCTGACGGGTGCTTCACCCGCTTGCTCCACGACATGTCCGAGATGTGGATCAAGCCGTCGATCTCCTCCTCGACTTCGACGAACGCGCCGAACTCGGTGAGGTTGCGCACCTTGCCCTGAATCTTCGAGCCGACCGGATACTTGTCGGCCAGGTCGTGCCACGGATTGGTCTCGACCTGCTTGAGACCGAGCGAGATCCTCCGCGCGGTCGGATCCACGCCGAGCACCATCGCGTCCACCGTGTCGCCGACGTTCAGGATCTTCGACGGGTGCTTGACGCGCTTGCTCCACGACATCTCGCTGACGTGAATCAGCCCTTCGACGCCCGCTTCCAGCTCCACGAACGCGCCGTAGTCGGTGAGGCTCACGACTTTGCCGGCCATGCGCGCCCCTACCGGGTAGCGGTCCATCACGTTGGCCCACGGATCGGTGATGAGCTGCTTGTGTCCCAGCGACACGCGCTCAGTCGCCGGATCGTACTTGAGCACGATCACGTCGATCTCGTCGTTCACCTTGAACAGCTCCGACGGGTGCCCGACGCGGCCCCACGACATGTCCGTGATGTGCAGCAGGCCGTCGATGCCGCCCAGATCGATGAACGCGCCGTAGTCGGTGATGTTCTTGACGACGCCCTTGAGGACCTTCCCCTCGGCAAGCGTCTCGAGCGTGTGCTTCTTCTTCTCGGCGTTCTCTTCCTCGAGCAGCGCCTTGCGCGACAGCACGATGTTGCCGCGCTTCTTGTTCACCTTGATGACGCGCATGCGGAGCTCCTGCCCGCGCAGCGCGTCGAGGTTGCGAACCGGACGGACGTCGATCTGCGATCCCGGCAGAAACGCGCGCACGCCGATGTCGACGGCGAGCCCGCCCTTGATCCGCTCGATCACGCGGCCGATCACGACCTTGCGCTCGGCATACGCCTTTTCGACTTCGTCCCAGATCTTCATCTTCTCGGCTTTTTCCCGAGAGAGGACGACGTAGCCGTCGCGATCTTCGGTGCGCTCGAGGAGCACGTCGACGATGTCGCCGGCCTGCACCGTGACCTCGCCGTTCTCGTCGAGGAATTCCGCGACCTGGATGATGCCTTCGGATTTGTAGCCGACGTCGACGATGACTTCGGACGCGGTGACCTTGAGAACCGTCCCCTTGACGACCTCACCTTCCGCGATGTTCCGGAAGCTGCTATCGTAAGAATCGAGCAGCCGCGCGTACTCGTCTGGATCCATCTGCTCGTCGTCTTCGCGCGGAAGGGCCTTCAGCCCTTTGTCGCGATCGCCGCGAGATTCGCGGTCGATGGTCGCGGCGCCACTTGCGCGCGCCGAACCGGGGGTGTTCTCATCTTCTACGTTCGCCATGCCTTGCGCGTCCTCCTGTATCGATCGATTGCCAGCCTGGGGTTGCGGGCGCCGGCCCCCCGCAGATTCGGGGATCGTGGGGAAACGTGAGAGGGGCGCGCTTCAGCCGGCTGATCGCGTCTCGGTTGCGTTTCGCTGATTCCCGATAAGCAATAGAGAGTACGACACTTATCGCTAAACTGTCAAGGTTCCGAAAGGACGAGAGCTGATGGCCAGACGAGCCAAGGGCAAGCCCGCACGACGTACCCGCACGATCCGGTCGGCCAAGTCTCAGGGTCCGACACGCCGTTCGGTTGAACGCCCGAATCGGAAGGCCTCACCCAAACGGAAAACAGCGGCTTCGCGAAAAGCGGGCCGGAAAACCGCCGCTAAAAAGGCCGCTCCGAAAAAGGCTCAGGTGAAACCAGCGCGGTCGGCGAAAGCCTCGGCGCGCAAACGCGCCGCCGCACGCCGCGCGCCGACCTCCCGGAACGTGGCGCCGCCCGCCAAGACGCCGCGGCTGGACCGCGCCCGCCGGACGCTCGACGAAACCGTGCAAACGCCCCCTTCGTCGCTCGACTTGAACCAGCGCGGCTCCGCCGCCCGCACCGGCCGCGCGGGGATGGTGGAGAGCCTGGACGAGCATCGGGGCATGGCGCCCGCGATTGCCGGCGGCGACGCCGACGTGGACATTGAAAATGCGTACTTCACCGGCGACGAAGCGCCCGGCGGCGACAACCCGGCGCCCGACGAAGAGGTCGTCGACGATATCGGCAAGGCGCTCGGCGTCCAGTACGAGGACAACGAGGAGCTGAAAGCGAGCGACAAGATCGTCGAACGCGACCGTCACCGGTGGGAAATGGATCCCGCTTCGTCGGAGGATTACAAGGACAGGAAATAGCGAAATGGCTAATGGCTAAGGCCGATGCCATCGACTTCCATCAGCCCTCAGCCATTTTCAAGTTCACCACCGCCATGACCTCGCTCACGACGTGCTCGATGTCCTTTCCCGTCGTGTCGACGACGACGGCGTCGGACGCGGCATAGAGCGGCGACGCCTGGCGCGTACGGTCGAGCTCGTCCCGCTGTGTCAGCAGCGTAGCGACATCGGCCAAGGCGACCGGGCCGCCGGAGTGCGCCGGATCCACCGCGCGGCGGCGGGCGCGCTCTTCGGGTGACGCGTCCAGATAAACCTTGACGTCGGCCTCTGGAAACACCACGGTCCCAATGTCGCGTCCTTCCATCACGATCCCGCCGCCGGCCCCGAGATCGCGCTGACGCGCGACGAGCACCGCGCGCACGCGCGGGAGCCGCGCCACCGACGCCGCGGCGCGATCGATCGGCGGCGTCCGGATCGCGCGCGTGATGTCATCGCCGTCGACCGCCACCCGCGTCGCGCTGATCTCGATCCGTGACGTGGCCGCCAGCGCCGCCAGGCGATCTTCGTCATCGAGCGCGATGCCGTCGCGCAGCGCCTTCCAACCGACCGCGCGATACATCGCTCCGCTGTCCACGTGGCGGTAACCAAGCTGGCTGGCGATCGCCCGCGCGACGGTGCCCTTGCCGGCGCCCGACGGGCCGTCGATCGCGATGATCAGGTCGCGCATGAGATATCGGATCGAAAGTGTAACATGTGCGATCCGCGCGCTTCTCATCACGAAGGCACGAAGCATCGGGGGATGTCTTCGTGATACACATCGATTGAGCATGGAGCGTTTGCAGAAGATTCTGTCGCAGGCGGGCATCGCCTCGCGCCGCGCCGCGGAGCAGCTGATGCTCGATGGACGCGTGAGCGTCAACGGCGTCGTGATCCGCGAGCTCGGAACCAAGGCGGACGCCGCGCGCGACGACATCCGCGTCGACGGCCGCCGCGTCAAAGGGGCCGAGCGGACCCGCTATCTGCTGCTGAACAAGCCGCGCGGATACGTGACGACCAGATCCGATCCGCAGAAGCGGCCGACCGTGATCGATCTGCTGCGCGGCGTGCACGAGTACGTGTATCCGGTCGGACGACTCGATTTCGATTCCGAAGGCCTGTTGATTCTGACGAACGACGGCGAGATGGCGGCGCGCCTCACGCATCCGAGCCACGGTGTCGCGCGCGTGTACGAGGCGCAGGTGCTCGGCCTCCCCGACCGGCACGATCTCGATCGCCTCCGGCGCGGCGTTCCAATCGAGGGGCGCCGCACCGAACCCGCTGACGTCGAGGCAATCGGCCAGGCCGGCGATCGCGCGGTGCTGCGCGTCACGATTCGTGAAGGACGCAACCGGCAAGTGCGAAAGATGTGCGAGGCGATCGGCCACCCGGTGACGCAGCTGCGTCGCGTCGCGATCGGACCGATTCGTGACGGGAAGCTGAAAACCGGCGCATGGCGGGAGCTGACCGACGACGAAGTTGCGCGGCTGCGGAGGGCGGCTGCTGGGACCGCGGCCCAACGAGGCGAGACCGCCGCGCACGGCCGCCTCAAAGGACACAAAGGGCACCAGGGAAAAACCCGTTAGGTTCCTTCTGACCTTTGTGTCCTTGGTCCTTTGTGGTGAACGTACTGTGATGGGGCGATCAGTGAACCGATCCGCCCGGCTCCCCGTCAGGCGGCGCCTCTGTGTCCGGCTCCTCCAGCGGCAGCAGATCCTCGTTCGGGTTGCGCTCCACGAGCATTGGCGCCTCGAAGCCGAGCGCTTCCGCCATGTCCTCCACCTTTGGCAGATCGCCGAGATCGTTCAACCCGAACCGGATCAGAAATTCCTTGGTGGTCGCGTACATGAACGGACGGCCGACGACCTGTTTGCGTCCGACGATCTTGACCAGATGCCGCTCGAGCAGCGTGTTGATGACGCCGGAGGTGTTGACGCCGCGAATCTCGGTGATCTCGAGCGCGGTGACCGGTTGGCGATACGCGATGACGGCGAGCGTCTCGAGCGCCTGCACGGAAAGCTTCTGCGACGTGCGTTCGTGAAACAGCCGCCGCACCCACTCGTGGAGATCGGGCCGCGTGACGATCTGATACCCGCCGGCGACTTCGACGAGCTGCAGGCCGCCGGGCCGCTCGTAATCCTGCTTCAACTCCGCGAGGGCCGCCTGCACGTCTTCCTTCGGCTCGGCATCGAGCAGTTTGTGAATCGCTTTCGGCGTCAACGGATCCGGCGAGGCGAAGATCAAGGCTTCGAGGATCGCTTTCAGTTCGGCCGCCGGTCGCCGAGGCAGCAATTCTTCCGTGGCCTCCGTCCCGCCCTGCCCCTCGCGCCCTTCCTGCCCCTCCCGCCCGTCTTCGTCAGTCACGATGTCCCTCCGGGTCCCCAATCGGATGCGGCGCATCGGCGGGACGCGCGCGCTTGTAGACGCGGATCGGCCCGAAGCTGCCGGCCTGGAAGACCCTGACCAGTTTCAATCGAATCATCTCGAGCAGCGCGAGGAACGTCAGGATGAGGCCCGGGCGATCGTCGACGTCGGCGAACAGATCGTCGAATCCACATGCCTCGGTCTCTGACAGCCGTTCGAGCAGTTGCTCGATCCGCACTTCGACCGGCACTTCCTCGGTCGGTAAGTACACCTTCGGCCGGTGCTTCGCGCGCTCGACGATCGCCTGAAACGCCGTCATCAGGCTGAACAGGTCGACTTCGATCTCCGGCTCGAGCTCGTCGCCGGCCATCGCCGCCACGCGTTCGTCGGGGCGCAGCCACTGCGCCGAGCGGAGCTGCTCGCGCTCGTGCAGCAGTTCGGCCGCCGCCTTGAACTTCTGGTGCTCGATCAGGCGGCGCACCAGCGCGTCGCGCGGATCCTCCTCTTCGCCCTGAACGCCCGCCGCCGTTTCCGGCCGCGGCAGCAGCATTTTCGACTTGATGTGAATCAGCGTCGCCGCCATCACGATGAACTCGCCGGCGACGTCGAGATCGAGGTCCTGCATGAGCGCGATCGCATCGAGGTACTGCGCCGTGATCAGCGCAATCGGAATGTCCTGGATGCTGACCTCGTTCTTCTTGATGAGGTGCAGCAGCAGATCGAGCGGCCCCTCGAAGTTCTCGAGCTTCACCGGGAAGGCGTCGGAGGCCGATTCGAATTCGTGGGCCTCACTCATACGCGCGCTCCACCACGGAGGACACGGAGGCGCCTTTCACCGGTACACGATCTTCAACGCCTCTCGCACCCGTCCCATCGTCTCCCGGGCGATGACGCGGGCGCGCGCGGAGCCGTCGAATAGAACTTCCTTGAGCCGCTCCGGCTTGGCGAGCACGGCGGCGCGCCGTTCGCGGATTGGATCGAGGTAGGCGTTGAGCGCTGCGGCGAGCTTCGTTTTCACCTCCACGTCGCCGACCCGCCCCGCGCGGTACCGCGATTTCAGGTCGTCGACCTCGGCGACGTTCGAGTTGAACGCGTCATGGTACACGAAAACGGGGTTGCCCTCGACGGTGCCGGGGATATCCGCGCGCACCCGTTTCGGATCGGTGTACATCCGCATCACCTTCTTCTTCACCTCGTCTTCGGTGTCGGAGAGGTGGATGGTGTTGCCGAGGCTCTTGCTCATCTTCTTGTCACCGTCGAGCCCGGGCAGCCGGCCGAATGTGGTGAGCAGCGGCTGCGGCTCGACGAGGATCTCACGGCCGGCGCCGAACACGTTGTTGAAGCGGCGCACCACTTCGCGCGCGAGCTCGAGGTGCGCCACCTGATCTTCCCCGACGGGCACGAGCCGGCCGTCGTAGATCGCCACGTCGGCGGTCTGGAGCAGCGGATAGCCGAGGAATCCGATCGACGAGAGATCCTTGTCCTTGAGATTCTCCTGCTGCTCTTTGTAGGTCGGCACGCGCTCGAGCCACGGCACCGGGACGACCATCGACAGCAGCAGGAAGAGCTCGGCGTGCTCGGGCACGAGCGACTGCACGAAGAACGTGCTCTTGTCCGGATCGAGTCCGGCGCCGATCCAGTCGGCCACGTTCTCGTACGCAAACGAGGTGACCTGGCTCGTGTCGGCGAAATCGCTCGTCAGCGCGTGCCAGTCGGCGACGAAGTAGAAGCAGTCGTAGCGATCCTGGAGCGGCACCCAGTTGCCGAGCGCGCCGACCAGGTGACCGAGGTGCAGGCGGCCGGTCGGCCGCATCCCGGAAACGACGCGCGCTCTCGTCACTGCAGCCAAGACAGCAGCAGCCGGTACGGGGGCACGACGACGTAGTCGAAGCCGCGGGTCAGAATGAGCGCGTACAACAGGAGAAATCCGTACGGCCGCACGAACGCGTCGAATCGATGCGCCGCCACGCGCGGCAGCAGCCCGCTCAGAACGTTGCCGCCGTCGAGCGGCGGAATGGGGATCATATTGAAGACGGCCAGCAGCACGTTCAGGCGCATCGCGCTCCCGAGCAGGACCGCGAGCGGCGCGGACACATTCGGCTCGCCGAGCATGACCGGCGACACCGGCATCGCACGGAGCGCGATCGCGGCGGCGAACGCGATCACGAGATTCGATCCCGGTCCGGCAGCCGCCACCAGCATGTAATCGCGGCGATGATGACGCAGCTGCCGCACGTTCACCGGCACCGGCTTCGCCCACCCGAGCAGCGGAAATCCACTGATCATCGCGACGAGCGGAAAGACGATCGTGCCGATGGGATCGGCGTGCACCAGCGGATTGAACGACACGCGTCCGCGCAGGCGCGCGGTCGGATCGCCCAGGCGATCGGCCGTCCAGGCGTGCGCCATCTCGTGGACCGTCAGCGAGAACAACAGCACGACGAAGGCGATGAAGATGTGCGCGAAATCGATGTCCAGCACGGCGATCACATGAAACGCAGAGGCCGCCGGTATTCGCGGAGAAACCTCTCTGCGCGCACGGGGTGCTCTGCGTTGGTGGTTCAGATTACGTTCGACTGGCGAAAAAGGCAAGAACAGCGTCCGCGACTTTCGCGCCTGCCACCGCCGCCAATTCTTCGCGCGTCGCGCGGCGTACGCCCGCGAGACTGCCGAACGTCGTCAACAGCGTGCGCCGGCGGCGCGGCCCGACGCCGGGAATGTGGTCGAGCTCCGATCGGAGATCGCGCATCGTGCGCGCCTTGCGGTGAAAGGTCACCGCGAAACGGTGCGCTTCGTCGCGAATCCGTTCGATCAGCAGCAGCGCCGGATCGTGTGCGTCCAGCGCGATGGGATCGTCGTGATCGCGGGTGAACAACAGCTCTTCTTTTTTCGCGATGCCGACCGCGATCAAGTTGGCGAGACCGAGCGCTTCCAGCGCGGCATACGCGGCAGACAACTGGCCCTTGCCGCCGTCGATCAGGATCAGATCGGGAAACGGTCCTCCCTGCTCCAACACCTTGCGGTAGCGGCGCTGCACGACTTCGTGCATGGCGGCGAAGTCGTTCGATTGACGGGACTCGGGAGTTGGAATTTGCGATTCCGCCGCAGCACCCGTGATCGAATCCCGAATCCCGAATCCCGAATCCCATCTGATTCGATATTTCCGATACTCGCCCCGCCGCATGCGGCCGTCTTCGCACACGACCATCGACGCCACCGTCTCGCTGCCCTGAATCGTCGAGATGTCGAAGCATTCGATCCGCCGCGGAAGGGTCGGCAGCGACAGCACGGCTTGCAGCGTCTCCAGCGCGTCGTGCTGCGCGGCCGCGGCCTGATTGAACCGCGTCTGATACGCGAGCGCCGCATTCCGGCACGCGAGATCGACCATCGCCCGCTTGTCGCCCCGCTGCGGGACGACGATGCGTACGCGGCGGCCGGTGCGATCGGACAGCCACGTCTCGAGCGCCTCGCGCTCATTCGGCTCCGACGGCGCGTGAATCTCCGAAGGCGCGGGACGGAATTCGTAGAATTGCTGGAGCCCGGCTTCGAGGACGTCCGCTTCGGACGCGCCGGCGATCGGTTCGTCGGTGCCGAGTTCGACGCGCTCCACGACTCGCCCGCCGCGCACCTGAAACACCTGCATCACGGCGCCGGCCGGTCCGAGCTTGACGCCGAACACGTCGCGATGTCCCAGCTCGGTGGTCGCCATCTTCTGCTGACGATCGTGGAGCGTCTGCACCGTGCGCATCGCGTCGCGCAACTGCGCCGCCTCCTCGAAGCGCTCGCCGTCGGAGGCGGCGCGCATCCGCTCCTGCAGCGTACGCATGAGCTCGTCGTTTCGCCCTTCGAGAAACAACTGCGTCGTCTTCACGGCGCGTCCATACTCCTCGGGCGAACAGATGGCGTCGACGCACGGGGCGATACAGCGTTTGATGTCGTATTCGAGGCACGGCCGGCCGCGCTTGCCCGTGATGATCTCGTTGCACGACCGTATGCCGAACAATCGATGCGTCAGCGCCATCGTCCGGCGCGCGAAATGGGCCGGCATGAAAGGACCGGCGTAATAGCTGCCGTCGCGCTCGACGCGGCGCGCGACCAGCACGCGTGGAAACGCTTCGCCGGTGGTGAGCTGCAGGAACGGATAGTTCTTGTCGTCCCGCAGCATGATGTTGTATTTCGGCGACCGCTGCTTGATGAGATTGTTCTCGAGCGCGAGCGCCTCCACGACCGAGTCGGTGACGATGATCTCGAGGCGGACGACCTCGTCCAGGAGCGCATCGGTCTTCGCGTCGCTGCCATAGGCGCCGAGATAATTGCGCACGCGATCGCGCAGCGCCCGAGCTTTACCGACGTAGATGGTGTCGCCCGCCGCGTTGAAGTACAGATACACCCCCGGCTGCTCCGGCAGCCGCGCGATCTGGTCCTTGAGTTCGTGGATGGGCATACGGTACTATGTCGCGTCTTCGTTCGGCGTCTGAACCCTCCATTATACGTAACTCAGTTGCACACGAGCACCCAGATTCCGCGTTCGCGGATGACATTTACCGGCGCGATTGGCGCCGCCTGCATGTTCCCGCTCCGCGCGATCATCAACGCGTGCGTCGCGATGCGCGTGCACCCGAACACGCTGACGCTGGTGGGCGTGCTCATCAATGTCGGGGCGGCGTGGGCGCTGGGGTTCGGACGCTTCGTCCTGGCCGGCGTCATCATGATCGTCGCCAACATCTTCGATTTCATCGACGGAAAGGTCGCGCACCGGCTGCAGCTACAGTCGGCGTTCGGGGCGTTCTGGGATTCGACGCTCGATCGCTTCTCCGATCTCGCGCTGCTGACTGGTCTGATCTTTCTCTACGCGAAGCTGGGCCGAAGCGACTACGTGCTGATCGCCGCGCTGACGCTGATCTTCTCGATCATGACCAGCTACGCACGGGCGCGCGCCGAGTCGCTGGTGGCGAAGTGCAAGGTGGGATTCATGGAGCGGCCCGAACGGATCGTGCTGTTCATGATCGGCGCTTTCACGAACCGGATGGCCGGCGTCCTCTGGGTGATTCTGACGCTGTCGATTCTCGCGGTCGCCAACCGGATCTATTACACGTTCCTCGCGCTGAACCAGCTGCCGATGCCGGAGAAAGCGGGTCTGAAGGGTCTGCTCAACCGCGCGTTCTTCTGGACCGAGGAGCGGGCCACGCTTCCGTACGACTTGTGGGTCATCGCCATCCTGGCGTTCGTTTGGCTCGTGCCGCCCGCGTGGCTCGGCGATCCGATGGCACACGATCCTGGGCTGATTGCCTGGGTTGCGAAATGTTGTGGTCACTATTGATGCAGGCGGGAAGGTCTACCGGGCGCTTTTCTGACGGTGCGGTCTCGATCGGCCAGACGGCGCAGCAGTGCTCGCAGCCGATATACACCACGGAATCGGTGCGATAGACGGCGGAAATCAGGGCGCTGCCACACAAATGGCAGGTCACCGATCGGATTCTGAGACGGAGCACCGGTCCGAGGTGACGCATAAACAATTCCTCTAGCATCAACACCTCAACCGCGCGCCGCGCGTGAGCGTCAGAACTCCGCACATCTCTTCCGCTAAAACAGTGGCCTCCGCGCGCCATCGCGCCGATACTGTCCAGAGACGCTGACCCACGGCCGCCGGCGCTGCGGCGGCCGCTGAAACCGAGGACATCATGGCTGCACGGGCAACGTGGAAAGGCTTCCTGAAGATCAGCCTGGTCAATATCCCGATCAAGGTGTTCCCCGCGACCGAATCGGGCGGCTCGATCTCCTTCAACCAACTGCACGGCGAGTGTCAGACGCGCATCCAGCAGAAGCGCTGGTGCCCGCACTGCAA
>Ga0068855_100007791_pt1 | contig 12935 bp, 11 predicted proteins | sample KBSCornC52_FD_66592 | JGI IMG/M metagenome (GOLD analysis project Ga0068855, IMG submission 66592) | Corn rhizosphere microbial communities from Kellogg Biological Station, Michigan, USA - KBS Corn C5-2 | ecosystem: Host-associated > Plants > Roots > Rhizosphere > Soil ... | reverse complement strand
CTCCAGGCTATCTGAACCCGCTCTACTGGCGGATTCCGGACATGCCGCCGGCCAGTCCGCGAGGCATCGGGCATACGGGCCGTGAGATCGATTCGATTTAGCGCAGGAAACGGGGAGGGCGGCTTTCTTTGCGGTACTGGTCCGGGGAGAGGCCGACACGCTTGCGAAACAGCCAGCTGAACGATCCGACGCTTTCGAACCCGACTGCGAAGCAAACGTCGGTGACAGGCATATCGGTGCGCAGAAGGAGGCGCTGCGCTCGCTCGATGCGCCGCCGAGTCAGGTACTGGTGCGGCGTCTCTTTATAAACCTGCTTGAACAGCCGAAGGAAGTGATGCGGCGAAAGCCACGCTTCAGCCGATATCTGCTTCAAGTCCAGCAGGGACTCAAGGTGTGACTCCATGAAGTCTCTCGCCCGGCTCAGCCGCAGAAAGTACTCTGCACGGGTCGAGGGCCGAGCGCCGGGCAGGTCTTCGATGTCCTTTGTGATTTTACGGTGTACTTTCAGCAGGCGCTGCAGAAGCAGGTGGTTCCACTCCTCCAGCCAGCCACGCGTGATTCCTCCACAATAGATGGCGCACCGAAGCTGTTCGAGCACCGGCGATACGTACTCATCGTGCCGGTACAACTGCGGGAAGAACTCCACGGGCTGAAATCGCGTGAGCTTGACGTTATCGAGCAGGCGGTCCTCAGGCGTTACAAGCGTGCGAAGAATATCCTCGGCGAAGCCGGGCCAGAAGCCGATAAGAAACGACTCGGCATTCGCGTCGTAATCCGGCGTACCGGAAACGTGCTGCCCGAGGTTGCTCACGAGGTAGGAGTCCTCGTCCACTGCCATCCGCCGCCCGTCGACCATGCATACACGCCGCCCACCGGCCGCAAATGTAACGGAAAGCGGTCCAATGTGTTCGCGATAGGCCTCCCCACCCGTGCGAGAATGCACGACGACATTCGTGCCTTCGAAGCGTACGATACCCTCTTCAAGGAATAGGTGAGAGGTGGGCCGATCGACGTACGCGGCTATTTCGCTGCCTAAATCCATTCGGGCATCTGACGAATCGTCCGGAAAGGTGCGTAATCGGATATCTGCGATGGACCGCTCTTTCACGTCTTGCTTCCCCAGTCGGCGTCATGCCGATTCGTTTCTCGTACTTTCGCAGTACGCATTTCTACATACTACAAGGACGCGTGCGGCATCGCTTCAAAACTTCTCGGATATTGCTATTTTCGTCCACTCGATATCGCCTCTTTATGCCGCGCACTTAAGGAATAGAGACCCACGATCGTGAAAAGGATAGTTCGGACAACGAAATCACTTAGCACAATAACACTGCGCCGGCCTGGAGACCACTATCTACCTTGGCAACGAGACAACTTTACGATTTCCTTCCACAACAGTATCGGTGCGCGGCAATAGCGGCCTCATTTGTCTTTGCCGGCAGTCTCACTGCCGGCCAGGCAGTTAACCGCGTTCCACTTGCAAAGGGAAAAGCGCCGATGCGCTCGGATTGGCTGATCGGGTCTTCCCATCAAAAGTCGACCTGCACTCGAGCGGCGGACGGCCGGGTGATCACGCTGGATAACGGCCTGATACGGCGCATTTTTCGCCTTGGCCCGAACGCGGCCACCGTCGGGTTCGACAACCTGATGACCGGCCAGTCGCTGCTGCGCGCTGTGAAGCCGGAGGCGAAAGTTGAACTGGACGGTGTTCCTTATGCGATCGGTGGTCTGAGCGGCCAGCCGGACCTGGCCTATTTGCGCCCGGAGTGGCTCGATAGAATGAACGCCGATCCCGGTGCGTTCCAGTACTCGGGATATGAATCTGGCCCTACCCTCGCATCGTTCGGGTGGAAGCGCGTCCGCCATTCGGACGACCGACCGTGGCCGGCGCCGGGCTGCGCGCTGACTCTCCGTTTCTCGCCTCCTGCCGGAAAGCTCGCCGGCGTGTCGATCGACGTTCACTACGAAATGTACGACGGCCTGCCTGTGATCTGCAAATGGCTCAGCATTCACAACCTGGGCGCAAAGCCAGTTCGGCTGGACCGCTTCACTTCGGAAATACTGGGTGTGGTCGAATCGGAATCGGTGGTCGATCCGACTGAGAGGTGGATGCCGCCGAATATCGAGGCGCTGAGCGACTACGCGTTCGGTGGAGGCACGCCCCACAACTCCAATCACACGACCTATTGGACGACCGATCCGGAATATAAAACGCAGGTGAGTTACGAGCTCAAAACGCCCTGCGTCCTGGAGAGTCGGCCGCCACTCGGGCCGGGTGTCGAGATCGCGGCGCAGTCGTCGTTTGCTACGTTCCGTACGTTTGAGCTCGCCTACGACAGCACGGATCGCGAGCGCCGAGGACTTGCCCTTCGCCGACTCTATCGGACTCTTGCGCCATGGGCGACCGAAAACCCGCTTATGCTCCATCTGACTTCAACTAATCCGCAAATTGCGAAGGCCGCGATCGATCAATGCGCGGAGGTCGGGTTCGAAATGGTGATCTTCAGCTTCGGCAGCGGCTTGAACATGGAGGATGTATCGCCCGCCAATATTGCGAAGTTCAAAGCGCTTGCGGACTATGCGCACGGCAAGGGGCTGCAGATCGGCGGTTATTCGCTGCTGGCGAGCCGGCACATTAGCGAAGAGGACGATGTCATCAATCCGAAGACAGGCAAGACGGGCGGCGCGATTTTCGGTAACTCACCCTGCCTGGGCAGTAAGTGGGGCCTCGCATACTTTCAGCACATCAAGACATTTCTAGAACAGACAGGGTTCGACTTGCTGGAGCACGATGGCAGCTACCCGGGGGACGTCTGCGCTTCTACCACCCATCCGGGACATAAGGGCCTCGAGGACTCGCAATGGACGCAGTTCCAGCAGATCTCTGAGTTCTACCGTTGGTGCCGGGGGCGTGGAATATATCTCAACGTGCCGGACTGGTACTTTCTGTCCGGCTCGAACAAGACGGCCATGGGCTATCGCGAATCGAACTGGTCGCTGCCCCGCGCCGAGCAGCACATTCATGCCCGCCAAAACTTGTATGATGGAACGTGGGAGAAAGCGCCGAGCATGGGCTGGATGTTCACGCCGCTGGTGGAGTATCAGGGCGGAGGGGCCGCCGCGACCATCGAACCGCTGCACGAGCACCTGCCGGACTACGAGCAGCACCTGGCGAACAACCTAGGGTTCGGAGCGCAGGCGTGCTATCGCGGCCCGCGCCTGTACGACATGCCGGAAACGAAGGCCGTGGTAGTGAAGTGGGTCCAGTGGTTCAAGAAGCACCGGGCGATTCTCGAGTCCGACGTGATCCACCTGCGCCGCGCGGATGCCCGGGACCTCGACGCCATCCTCCACGTGAACCCGAGCCTGCCGGAAAAAGGGCTTGCGGTCTTCTACAATCCTACTTCAGCAACGATCACACGCGAGATCGATCTGCCCCTCCATTACACCGGCCTGAAATCGCGGGCCCGGATCCGAATGGAAGATGGTCTTGAGAAGACCTATACGCTCGATCGGGCGGGCGATGTGCGGCTGTTCGTAACGGTGAAGCCGCAGAGCCAGACGTGGTTGGTGGTTCGCTGAGCGCCCACATTCTTCATTACCCTAGGCCGCAGCGACTCTTTCCGGCATATTCTCAATCCGCGTTAGCCAGTAGTTGGCGTCGTAGCGCTCATTGCCGGTAAGGAACCGCCAGAACTTGATGCGGTTCGCGTATTCCAGGCGATCGTCGTTGCCGTACCACTTGTGGTTGCGGAACAGTATGCCTGGGATCTGCGGATCGTCCAGATCCGAGGTGTTCCAGAGCAGCAACTGCCGCACCGTCGGGTTCAGCCGGATCTTGAACATGTAGCGCAGCTTGTCGGTGAGGTTCGGCTGGGCGCAGTGCCACAAGCCGTGGTGGCCCACGACCAAAGTGCCGGCCTTGCAGACTATCGGCAGCTGCCCCACGAAGTTCTGGTACCGGCCGATATCCGACTCGTGGATGCGGCGGAACTGGCTGCCCGGAAGGAACATCGTGCCGCCCATCTCGCGCGGCGTAACGTGGGGGTAGTAGAACAGCTGAATGTCGAAGTGCTGGCGCACGTCGATGATCGCATCGGCGTGCCAGATCTGGCCCTCGATGTGGCCGGGCGAAACGCGATGCGGGCAGTGGTGATCATAGAGGCAGTCCGGCCCAACGAGGCTCTCTATGATGCCCTGGACCTGAGGCATGCGAATGACAGCGCCGATCCCTTTCGAATCCCGCCAGAGATTCTCCAGCGGCTGGCCTTGCGGCTCGTAACCGAAATTGATGCGCTTCTCGTCCAGCTCGCTCATCACCTCCCGATTGATCGCATCGGGAACCAGGTCGTGAAATACCAGCAGTCCGTCGGCCGCAAAATTGGCCATCTGCACCGAGGATAGCAGATGCTCTTTAGCTGCCATCGCCCACCTCCTCCATCTTCTCAAGGATATGCTCAAACCGCAGATAGGAAGTCGTCAGCTCCATGCCGGGATAGGCGGGAAACTGCTGCGGGAATTGGATCACCCGCCAGCCGTCGTGCATGGCGGCCAGAACAGAGTTGTACGGCGGCGTATCGCTGTCGCCTGTCGTATGATGTTCCTTGCCCGTTCCATCGTAAATCGCCCAGGCGCCGATACCGCTGCGCAGGTCCGGTGTACCGGAATAGAGGATCAATATCTTCTGCCGAAGATTTGGCACTGATTGTCTCCTTGTTATTTTAGGTCCGAGCTGCTCCCGGGCTCCTGCGGCGTGATATACACTCCATCGTTCACGATCGCGGGACGCACAAATCGACCTTGCAGGTGTGGAATCTGCTCCAGGAACAGCTTGTCGTGGCCCAGCGCGATGTGGTTGAACAGCACGAGGTGCTGATGGATCTGGCCCATGTCGCCGACATGCGGGCACACCGACTTGCCAAACTTGCGCGCCATCAGGCTCACAGCCAGGAACTCGCTCACGCCCCCAACGCGGACGGCATCCACCTGAACAAACTCGACCGCTCCCGCCTGCAAGTAGTTTTTGAAGACTACGCGGTTTGGCACGTGCTCACCGAGCGCGAGCGCCATGGGCGCAACAGCCTTCGCCAGCGCCTGGTGCGCGAGCACGTCGTCCGGGTGAGTTGGCTCTTCGATCCAGAACGGATCGACGGCAGCCAGACGCTGACAGACGCGGATCGCCTGCGGCAGTGACCACTGCTGATTCGCATCGAACATAAGCCGCACGTTCGGGCCGACGATCTCTCGCAGCAGAGATGCCCGCCGGATGTCACGTTCTTCGTCGTGCGATCCGACTTTCAGCTTGAGCGCGGTGAACCCCTGTGCTACGGCACGCCGCGCATTCTTGCCGAGACGCTCATCTTCATATTGAAACCATCCGACGGATGTATCGTACCCCGGATAGCCTTCTGAAATGACGCTGCTGCGTTCGCCTCGGGTTGGCAGGTTTCGGTTGAGGACGGCGAGCGCACCTAGCGGTGTGAGCACGTCCTCAAGATAACTCAGGTCTAGCAAGGCCACGATCTGCTCCGGCGAGAGATCCAACAGCAGTTTCCATAAAGGTACACCTCGGGTCTTCGCCCACAGATCGAAACACGCGTTTGTGATGGAGGCCAGCGCGAGGTGGACGACGCCCTTGTGCGGGCCGAGCCAGCGATACTGCGGATGCTCTGCAAGCGAGCGCTGCACGGCGCCCCACTCCGCCATGAGCTCCTCGATATCGCGCCCGACCAGTGGCTGCGCCAGCTCGGCCGCAGCTTTGCAAACAAGATCGTTGCCCGCTCCGAGCGTAAATGCGAGCCCCGTGCCGATGTGCCGGGACTCAGTGAGCAGATGTGTCACCGCGTAGGAATATTCCGGATTGGTATGGACGGAATCGGTGCCCTCGCCCGGCTGGAGGGCGAACCGGGCGTCGCGGGTTGTGATTCTGGTGATCACTGAGTTTGCTTTTTGGCTCTGAGGCGAGGAGCCGCGGCCAGCGCGACTGCCACGCCGCATGCGAGCAGCCACAGTGTCACGCCCGGCTCCGGAACAATGCTCTCTCTGTCCAGGCGGCGCTGCTGCGCGAAGGTCCAGGGGATCAGATCCGGTGTTGCATACGCGGTATCCCAGATGTTATGATCCGCGCCCGGATATTCCGTATAGAGTGGATTTCCGCCGAACGCTCGCATCGCGTCGATCATATCCCGCGAGCCGCTCACCGGCACGACCGAGTCGTTCGCGCCATGAAACGCCCAGACGGCGTCGTCCAATTCCAGGATTGCCCGTTCAGGATCTCCTGCCCCGCTCATGGGCACCACGGCAGCGTACAGCGTCGGAAATCGCAGGCTAAGATCCCACGCGCCATACCCGCCCATCGAGAGTCCTGTGAGATAGAGCCTGGTCGGGTCGATATGGTACTGAGTCAGCACCCACGATTGGAGGCTTAGCGCCGTACTGAGCGATGGCGAAATGGGCGTATCAGCGATCGAATAGGAACCGTGATCGAACGGCACTTCCACCCATTGATCGGTGGGAGGGCATTGAGGCGCCAGCATGAATGTGTCTGCGGTGGATTGATTGACATAGCTGAGCTCGCCGGTCTGCCCGGTAAGCTGGAGCCTGTTGTCCGTGCCGCGCTCGCCCGCACCGTGGAGAAACGTCACCAGTGGGTACGACTTGGCAGGATCGTAATCTCGCGGAACGAACAGCCGATACGGCAATGTATTGCCGGTAGAATCCGTGTACATTCCGGCTGTAAAATCATCGACGGTGAAGGTCTGGGCCGCAGCTGGCAATCCTATCAAGACGAAGAAGGCTGAGATTGCAACCCACGCGCTCCGCACATGCATACTTCCCATGATTGCAGCTTCCGATCTATGGTGTGGCTTGCACTGCAATTCTGCGGCTCAACGTAGATTCCCTTCGGGCTGTCAGCAATTCTCCCGAAGTTGGCTGGAGTTCACCGTCACACGGTAGAGGCAAACTTCGACACTTTGCACGCGCACGCCTTGTATTCCGGGATCTTGGAGATGGGATCGAGGACAGGGTTAGTCAGCAGGTTTGCGGATTTCTCGTCTCCCCAGTGGTAGGGTATGAAGATCGTGTCCTCGCGGATTGTCTTCACGACGCTGGCCTTGAGTGTGACCTTGCCCCGCCGGGTTTCGACTGTCGTTAGGTCTCCCGAACGTATGCCGAGCGTGCCGGCAAGCGTCGGGTGAATCTCGATCAACGGCTCTGGATACTGGTTCACCAGCGCGCCGATACGCCGGGTCTGGGTTCCGCTGAGATACTGGCTTACCACGCGCCCGGTGGTTAGCACAACCGGGTAGTCCGTATCCGGCACCTCGGCGGGAGGACGGAACTCGACCGCATTGAAATGGGCCTTCTTGTCCGAGGTGTAGAATTTCCGATCTTCGAACAGGCGCGGCGTTCCGGGGTGATCGAGCTCCGGGCATGGCCAGAAAACGCCCATGTTCTCCTCGATCTTCTGATAGGTAATCCCGTAGTAATCGGCCGTCCCGCCTTTTGAAGCAACACGCAGCTCATTGAAGATATCCTCGGCGCAAGTGTAGTCGAAGTATTCGCCGCGCCCGAGCCGCTTCGCCAGGTCAAGGATGATGTGCCAATCCACTCGCGCCTCGCCGGGAGGATCGACCGCTTTGCGCAGCCGGACGACGCGCGCCTCCAGGGTGGTGGAGGTGCCCTCGTCCTCCTCGTGCAGCGAGCCAGGCAGGACGATATCAGCATGCCGCGCGGTCTCGCTCAGGAAGAAATCGATCACGGAATAGTGTTCCAGCCGGCTGAACGCTTCCTTCGTGAAGGCAGCGTCCGGCAGAGAGACGACGGGATTGAAGCAGATAGAGAGAAGTCCTTTGATCTCGCCTGAGTGCATCAGCCGGATGATTTCCTCGGCAGTGTTGCCCTTGCCCGGCATCTCGGATTCCGCGATCTTCCATACTTCTGCGATGTATTTGCGGTGCTCCGGATTCTCGATGTCGCGGTTGCCCGGAAGCTGGTCGCACTTGTGCCCGTGCTCGCGGCCGCCCTGCCCGTTACCCTGACCTGTGATCGTCCCGTAGCCGCAGCCCGGCCGCCCGATCCGCCCGGTCGCCAAAACGAGATTAATGCAGCTCAGGACGTTTTCAACGCCTTTTGAATGGTGCTCGATTCCGCGTGCGTGCAGCAGGAAACTGGTCTTCGCCGGCCCCCACAGCTCTGCCGCGCGTACAATCATCTCCGGATCGACGCCGGACAGCTCGCCAGCGTACTCCGGCGTGTACTTCTCGACCATTTCCTTGACAGTATCGAAGCCGGTGGTGCAGTTGTCGATGAACTCCTGGTCGATCCAGCCGCGCTCGATCACGACGTGAAGCATACCGTTCATCAGCGCGGAGTCGCCGCCCGGCCGGACCGGGATGTGCAGGTCGGCGGTGCGCGCCATCGGCGTCTGGCGAGGATCGATCATGATCAGCTTCGCGCCGCGATCGCGAGCGCGCCAGATGTAGTCGGTCGTGATGGGCGAGCACTCGGCGACATTCGATCCGGTGACAATGATCACATCCGCGAGCGGGATGTCCTCCCAGGAGTTGGCAGCGCGATCGATGCCGAACGCCTTCTTGTTCCCGGCCCCGGCGGACACCATGCAGAGGCGACCGTTGTAATCTAGGTTCTTCGTTTGCAGCCCGACGCGCGCAAACTTGCCGGAGAGGTACGACTTCTCATTGCTGAGCGAGACGCCGGAGAGCATGGCAAAGGCATCTTTGCCGTATGCCTGCTGAATCCGCTTGATTTCAGAGACTGTGTGATCCAGCGCCTCATCCCAGCTGATGGGTCGGAACCCCGAGTCGGTGCGCTTGAGCGGATGCAGAAGCCGGTCGGGATGATCGTTCTGCATGTAGCGCATGACGCCCTTGGGACACAGTTTGCCCCGGTTGAACGGGAACTCTTCCCACGGCTCAAACCCGACGACGTGGTTATCGCGCACCTTCAATTGAATACCGCACTGCTGCCCGCAAAAGCAGCAGTGCGTTTTCACTAGCTTGTCCGGTTCCCTCGAATCCTGCCATCCTCCGGCAGGCGCGAAATTCAGTGTAGGTCCAAATTCGCGCGTTAAAGATTCGATCGATTGAGGTGGTTTCGCCAAAGTATTTCTGTCCTTTTAGGGAAGTCGCGCCTTACAGATATCCCGGTCCACCGATGGCCTCAAGCTGGTTCACGGCGAGCAATTTGCGCCGGCACAGCGGGCATACGTCCTGGTAGTGTGTGCCGTCTTCAAATCGCTGATTCAAGCCGAGCTCGTCCAGGACCTGCTTCAAATCCTGGATCTGTAGTTTAGAGGCATATTCTGCGCCGCAACGGAGGCACTCTGCCTGGGGGCTGCCCGCGCCCTCACGCTTGTAGTACTGCACTCCAATATTCGCGGGCCGCTGGAATATATGGAAGAACTTGCCGAACGGCAGATAAAGCAAAGTCACGATCACGCTGAAGGCATGAATAAGCGCAATGAAGCTATAGGAGTGGCCGTGCATCCAGGTTGCGCTGGCAGTCAACATGAGGCCGGTGATGGAGACGGTAAACAGCAGGATCAGAGGCAGGAAGTCCATTGAAAACTGCTGCACGCTCATCGCGGCTTGATCGTACATTCGGCGCTTGAAAGCCAGCACCATGCCAGTGATGACTGCAACCGCGCAGAAGTCCAGGATGTGGAACGTGATCCAGCCAACCAGCGAGTAAGCTGGAAACTTTCCGGCGGGCATTCCGAAAACCATCGCGATGTACGCGCTCGGATCTTTCGGGTCGGATTCGAAGTGAATCCAGCCGAAGACAAGCGGAAACGTCACCATTACCGCCACGATGCAGCCCCACGACAGCAGAAAATGAGCCGCCCATCGCAAGTGGCTGCGCTTGCCAATGAACGTTTGAAGCACGACGTTCTTCCATATAAGCCCTGAGAGCCAGACAATATTGGCGGGCAGGCGACTGGGCCTCAGGAAGAGCTGCCAGCCTCGCCGCCAGTAGAGCTTCGTCGGCGGTTTCTGCAGCCATACCGAGTAGCGATAGACGATCGCGAAGGTCGCAAAAATAACGGCGCTCGTATAGGTGATCAACGCCGGGTCGAAGTTTCGGAGCATGCCCGATCCGAAGTAGATCGCCGCCACGAGCAGCAGCGATGCGATCAACCCGTTGATAAACGCCCTTCTGTCAATCTGTGCGATCATCGGTTAACTTCTGTGTCCATTTCTTTGTTCGCAGGTAAGGACGCGCCGAGGCACTGAACTGCCCGCCTGGAACTACGAAGCCCTGACGGGCTGAACTGCATTGAACCCGTAGGGCTTCGTAGTTCCAGCCGTTGGTTTCAACTCGCCGGGCATTAACTTACGCCGGCACCTCTGTCCCGGATCTTGGTGCGCCTGCCCCTTCCGGCTTTGCGGGCCGGATCAGGATTGCGTAATTGAGCGCCAGGCAGAGGATGCAGAACACGGAGAGCAGGATGAATCCGAGCGCATAGCTGCCGGTCTGCGTCTTGATGACACCGAGAAGGAGCGGCGGGAAGAATCCGCCGAGGCCTCCCATGGCGCCCACGAGTCCGGTAACGGTTCCCGTGTCTTTCGCAAAATACTGCGGGACCAGCTTGAACACTCCACCATTGCCAAGCCCGATCAGCGCCGCGACGCCCAGCGCGCCGATCGTGAACGGAACGATGCTGGAGAAGACCATGCCGAGCGCGAGGATTGCAGTGCCTGTGAAGACCACCATAAGCAGCTTTGCGCCGCCGATCTTATCGCTCAGCGCGCCGCCAATGGGGCGCATTAGCGTTGCAACGAGCACGAATCCCGCGACTCGCAGCCCGGCATCTTCCTTCGTGAGGTGGAAGATCTCCTGCAGCAGCTTCGGGAGCCCGATGCTCAGCGCGACGAACCCGCCGAACGTGACAAAGTAGAACAGAGACAGAAGCCAGGCGAGCGGCTGTTTCGCTAGCAGCTGCAGCATCGCACCGAACGACTTTGGCTGCGTCTGGACCGGTGCGTTGCGGGCGAAAATCAGGAAGATGATCCCGTAGACAAGCGCGACGGTGGCGAATACTTTGTAAGTCATCTGCCAGCCGCCAATCAGACCGGAGAGCAGAGGGATACAGAAAAGCGCGATGCTCTGCCCGATATTTCCCGCGCCGTAGATACCGAGTGCCAGCCCCTGTTTTTCAGCGGGGAACCACTTCGATGTGAACCCTACGCCGACCGAGAACGAGGTGCCCGCCATGCCGAGCAATAGCCCCCAGAAGAGCAGCTGCTGGTAGGAATGCGCAAGGCTGAGCATATACGCCGGCAGGGCGATGAACAGCAGCAGCAGACCGAACACGATGCGCCCGCCGAATCGGTCGGTAAGCATGCCCATTGGAAGACGGATGATGGAGCCGAGGATGACCGGCACGGCGATTAAAAGCCACACCTGCTGCTCCGTAAGGTGAAGCGAGGTTTGAAACGTCTTTGCCAGTGGCGATATCATTCCCCAGACCGCAAACGAGATCGCAAATGCAATCGTCGAAAGCGTTAGTGCGGAACTCGATGTTGAGGTTTTCATGACGGGTCACCATTTCGATCGACATCATACAGGTATTTCAGCAGGCCCAGGTTGACGATCAAGCAGGCGCAGGACGCAGCAAAGGTTGGAATTGCCAGCCCGCTCTGCGATGCCATGAACTCTTCCAGCGCGATCGAAAGCAGCCAGAGCTGGATCAACAGGACGGCGATCACCAGCACCAGGATTGTCATCACGCTCTGGGAGCGCTGCTCCAGCTTCGCCAGCCACTGCAGTTTCTGGTTCATGTTCCAATTACCCCCTGCGCGAAAATCTTGCCATCTGCCATTTCAAGCTTGATTCTAGGCAGCGGTCGCGGCGGGGGGCCCTCAAGCACGGCACCTGTGCGAGCATCGAACGCTCCGTTATGGCAGGGACATTCCAGCCTCCCGCGCTCGGCCGCAAAATGGACGGGGCAGCTCAAGTGTGTGCACTTCTGAGTGTAGGCCGCATAAGTCCCATCGGATAAGCGCACCAGCAGGGCGGCATCCTCCGCGGTTGGATAGTGAAATAACTTCACTTGCCCGGGTTTCATCTCGTCGATTGCGGCGATCTCAACGGAAGGGAAAGGATGCGCCACCTGTTCGCGCCGCTGGAGCACGAAATAGCCGTTTCCCACCGCCGTGGCCCCCGAGACCAGCACGAGGAACTTCGTGAACTCCCGCCGCGTGACGTAATTGTCTGCGCCCCAGGCGATCGGGAAGTCCTTTCGCCACTTCGGCGTCGAGTCTTCTGTCATGAGCGGTCCTCTTTCTTAAGGATCGATTGGATGCTCGCCAGTCTGATATCGATGCGGGGCTGCGGCGGCAATGTCTGCACGGGAACACTGGTGGCCGTTTCGCCCTCCGGCATGACCATGTAGACCTTGGTGATCACGATCTGCCCGCCAAACTTCCAGTGGTTCACGGGACGGCCGCGCCGCCGCTTCTGCCACTCCTCGAGCGGTCCGAAGTAGAGCGCTTCGGACGGGCAAACCGTCGCGCACATGGGCCGCTTTCCTACCGAGGTGCGGTCGTAACACATGTCGCACTTCATCATCTGGTCCTGTTCCGCGAGGTATTTCGGCACTCCAAACGGGCAGGCGAGCACACAGTTCTTACATCCGATGCACCGCGGCTTCAGCGAGGACTGCACCACTCCGTCCGGCGTTTGCTTGATGGCATCGGCAGGGCAGACCTGCGCGCATGTGGGATTCTCGCAGTGCATGCAGATTTGCGGGGTCGTCTGTACTGACTCCGCGCGGTTGACCGTCTCGAGATGGATCATCGAAGTGCCACGATGCGTGCCGCACTCCCCGCAGGCGTGAACACACGACTGGCATCCGATGCATCGGGCGGGATCGATGATAAACACGTTCTCCATTTCGAACTCCAGGGGCT
>Ga0068855_100007786_pt1 | contig 12942 bp, 13 predicted proteins | sample KBSCornC52_FD_66592 | JGI IMG/M metagenome (GOLD analysis project Ga0068855, IMG submission 66592) | Corn rhizosphere microbial communities from Kellogg Biological Station, Michigan, USA - KBS Corn C5-2 | ecosystem: Host-associated > Plants > Roots > Rhizosphere > Soil ... | reverse complement strand
GGAAACCGAAGTTGACGCCGGACGCGAGCAGCATCGTGTTGTTGGGGCCGGGCGTGATCGACGTGACGAGCGCGAACAGCATGCCGGCGGGCAACGCGCTCAGGGTGAGGAATTCCATCGTGGATTCTCCATTCGTGTTCGAGACTGGGATGGAGTCAGTGTAGCGACGGTTTTCTGTACAGTACCGGTACAGATTTGTTGACGGATGCCGGTACGGGGAGGGGAGGGTGGGCTCGGTGGTGGTCGACGGAAGTGTTGTCTCTCAGAAAAGATGTCCGCAGTCTCAATAAGTTGTCTTTGAATAAAAGACGACATATCGGCGGTTGTCAGATCAATTTATGTCAGCCTGAGCTGATGCGAGATCAATCTTCGCAATCAAACAGCTTTTGCACAATTTTCGATCGATAGCATCGTTGTCAAACGCATTTGAAATCTGAGCCACTTCGCGCTGATCGCGCAAAGTAAAACTGAGCCAGTCGTTACCTCTTCGATGACGGGACGTGCCCGGCTTTGCGTTGCTGTTTGAGTCGGTAGCCTCCTTTGATCTGGATGATGTGGGCATGGTGCAGGATGCGGTCGAGCATCGCCGCAGTGAGTGTGGTGTTGCCTCCGAAGGTTTCGTCCCACTGCGCAAACGGAAGGTTGCTAGTCAGGATCATTGAACCGCGCTCGTAGCGCTTGGCGACGATCTGGAAGAAGTGGCTGGCCTGATCTCCCGAGAGCGGCAGATAGCCGATCTCGTCGACGATGAGCAACCTCGGGCCGAGAATGTTGTGCCGAAGAACGGCGTCGTATCGCTCCTGTCGGCGTGCGGCCTCGAGTTGCAGAATCAGATCCGCTGCCGTGATGAACTTCGTCTTGATGCCGGCCTGTGTCGCTGCATACCCAATGGCGATCGCGAGGTGCGTCTTGCCCACGCCCGACGGACCAAGCAACACGGCGTTCTCGCCTCGCTCGATGAAGCGTAGCGTGACAAGTTCGTCGATCGCCTCGCGCGGGGCCCCGGCGGCGAAGCTGTAGTCGTAGTCATCCAGCGTCTTGATAGCGGGGAACATCCCGATTTCGTTGCTGCGCTCAAGAGTATTGAGGACGTCCATCAGTGGCTGCGGGAATCCGGCGAGGCCGGTTGTCTGGCCACGATCGGAGAGTCCGGCGCCGGAAAATCGACCGTGCTCGAATGCTATCGCGCCAAATTCCCGGTGCGCGAAGAGGTACTGCGCCGGCACGTGCCGGTTCTCTACGTGATCGTGCCTGCCGTGCCGCCTGTCCGGTCTCTTGCAGAAGCGATCCTGATTGCCTTGGGCGAGATTCCGCAAGCCGGTCAGTCGAGTGCACGCTTGCCTGCTCGGCCGGATTGCCAGGATCCTCGTCGTGCAGTACGCGATAGGGGATGTTGAATGCGTTCAGCACGCGCTGAAACGCTGGGACGTTCGATTTGCCGTTGCAGTCCACAAGCGACACCTCGCGCCGAAGTCGTAGATGTCGTTCGAACAGTCCCATTAGCTCTGCGCCTCGCTCGAAGGCTGCAATAGCGCTAAATTCCTCCATAAGCACGACCCGTTTGGCGAAGAAAAGCTCGTTCACGGTAGGATCGAAGCGTGCCACAGTATTCAGTCGCTGCCTGTCGGCTTGGAGAGGTTGCCCGGGAAAGAGATCGTGGGTCACCTGATGCGCAGCCTCGTCACCTTGTGGCGTCTTGAACATCCTAACGATGGCTCGATACTTGGTGGCGATATCAAGGAACACTGGTGAATGAGTGCAGCATGCCACTTGGGTAGAAGCTTGCTCAGCCAAACGATACAGAACGTCACGCATCAACCGCTCCATTTGCGGATGAAGATATAGCTCCGGCTCTTCGATCAGCAGGATGTTGGCTCTTACCGGTGCGAGGGCCGCACCAGGTACAACCTGCGCCTGCGCATCGGCCAGTGATTGCAGCAAGGTGATGACCAATGTCCTCTGAAGGCCGTGACCGATTAGGAACGGCACACTCTCAGGCTCCGGGCGGCGATACGCCGCCGTGATCGACGCGCGCAGCACGGTTTGGGAATGGACATCTTGCGCGAAGTCGAGAAACGGGTGTGTTACTTCTCCAGTTTCTCCACACGCCGACTCAGCTACTTCAGTATCGTTCGTTGCTGTGCCATTCGCGTTGCTGCAACTGCTTGCCGCGTATGGCGTTTTGCCGTCTTCGACTTGTTCAAGCAGGGGAAGATTGCTTGATAAGCCAGTGAGGGGGCCGCTTAAGACGAATCGCTGCATTTTTCAAACTCGACCGCGTTGCGTCGTCGACTTTAATTCCGAGTGTAGTACTAACCATATAAGAAGCCGACGAGGCGGCGCCTGGTAGCCGGACGTAACGGGATAATTGGTCTTCGCTCGCCGACGATATATTCGGACAGCGCTGCGAGAAGGGCGCCGCCCTTAGAACGAGCGGCTGCAATAACTAGCAGGATTTCCTTGTCGGAATCGACTATTCGAGGATGACATCGACCAGGCGCGTGGGCGAGTGCGTCAAGATTTCGGGTTTTCCGTGGCCCACCACGACGGAATTATCGATCCGGAACCCGCCGAGATTGTCGATGTACAAAGCCGGTTCGACTGAAAATACTTCCAGTTCCAACAACGGCCGATGATTGAACGCCATGTCAGCGGGGAATTCATGATGCAGAATACCCATGCCGTGTCCTGTACGGTGTCTGACATGCTGAGACAGGCCCGCCCGCTCGAAGATTTCTTGCGCCGCTACATCGATGCCAGACAGCGGACGGCCAGCAACTACTTGCTCTGTTGCCGCGTTCGTCGCGCTAAGGGCGGTCTCGTAAAAGCGAATCTGGTCGCTGCTCGGCTTGCCGCAAAAGTAGGTCCGCTCGTTCTCGATCACACTGCCGTTAAGGCTGGGTATAACTGCGTTGACAATGCCATGTCCGGACTCGAAACGGGCGCCTCCTTGCGCTCCGTCTCCATGTGGCGCCGCGCTGGCCGGACCGCTGAGGCTCATGAATACCTTGACCAACAGATCCTCACCGGGAAAACGGCGCGCCCCCTCTTCGTAAAAGAGCGCGGCCATGCTGGCGTCAAGCTCTTGCACGAGACGACCGGGCCGAATGTTCTCGATATATTTTCCCTGCACCCAGTCGGCAAGCTCGGCTAGCGCGCGCATATTTGCAATCTCCTCCGGATGCTTTTGCCAGCGCAGGCAGGCAATAGCAGGAAACATAGCTTGCAGGGAGGCGCCCGGCAGTAGCTGCATTGCGCCGGCCAGAAGCGGATGAGACGCGTCGCAACCAATACGACCGAAACGCAACCCAGCTTTCACCAGCAGGGCGGCGAAGGTCTCGCTCCATTCAGCAAGCAGTGGCAGACGTGCCGCCACGCGCGGATGTTCCGCGTAGTAGTGAATGTGCGATTCGTCGAGCCAGAGTTTATTCAGCTTGCTAAAGATCCTGATCCCGCCAATCGACAGTTCATTGAGAAGAAGCGACATTGCGCCATCGGCCGTCACAATTAGCGCAATCGGACGCTCCCACGTCTCGACATCCACCGCGAAGTTGGTTGCGTATTGGACCATGTCAGCGCGCGTGAAGATGAGTGCATCGAGCCGGTGCTCTTTCATCAGAGCCTGCATATCCTTGAAACGCTGCACGTGAACATCCCGGGTCAAAAGTGCCATTAGAAATACCTTTAGTAGCAGATGAAGTGTGCAGCCGCGCGGGTCAACGCGCACGAAGCAGGGCCATCGCGGCAATCAGAGTCAGAACTGCTGCAGCGACGATGTAGAACGCAGGCGCGGCCTTATTTGCCGTTGCGCTGATAAGATAGGTCACAATCAACGGCGAAAATCCACCGAAGACCGTCGTTGGAACGTTGTATGAGATGGATAGCCCCGTCGAACGCACTTCCGGCGCAAAAAGCTGCGAAACCAGAGCCGGAACGAGACCGCTAAGAGCCCCCATAGGAATCGCGAGGATTGCCTGCATGAGCAGCAGGTTCGTGAGCGACGGATAACCGATTAACCACGCGTAAAGCGGATAGGTCAGGAGAGCAATGGCTGCGGTGGAGAGCGAAAACAGGATAACGGGCCGGAACTTCAGGTCGGCAAGCAGACCTGCCGCCGGAGCACATGCCGCCATCACCAGTCCCGCGACCGCTGTGCTCATGAATGGAGCGGAAAGCGGCAAACCTAGTTGCCGGACGGCAAACGTTGGCATGTAGATCAGGTTCAAATAGAACGCTACCGTGCCCACAATCGAGACGCCGATCGCCGCCAACGTGGTCCGCAGTTGCGCACCGAATAGCCGGGCAAGAACCGCCCCGGTCCTCAGCCGCTCGGTTGGCTTGAGCTGATCTGGCTCCGTCACATGTTTGCGCACGTATAAGCCCACAGGACCAATCAGTAAGCCGATAACGAACGGCACGCGCCAACCCCAGCTCTCGAGTTGAGACTGGCTCAGTGCATGCGTCAGCCATGTTCCCACCACGCCTCCCGCGACGATGGCGAGCATGGTGGTTGACATCTGCAAGCTAACGTAAAAGTTTCGGCGGTTCGGGGGCGCTTTTTCGGCTAGGAAGGCCACAGCACTACCGTATTCGCCGGAGGCCGCGAAGCCTTGGATGAGTCGGGCCAAGACCAGCATTACAGCGCCGGTCCATCCGGCCTGTTGGTACGGTGGCGCAATGGCGATGAGGGCCGTCCCTGCCGTCATAAGCCAAATCGTCAGCGTGAGTGCGTTCTTGCGGCCGACTCTGTCGCCATACAGTCCGAGAATCAGGCTACCCAGCGGACGGACGACGAAACCAACGCCGAATGTAGCGGTGGTGAGCAGCAGGGAGCCCAATGGCCCAGCCACAGGGAAAAACAGCTTTGCGGTGATCGTTGCGAAATAGCCGTAGGTGATGAAGTCGAACCATTCGAGGGCGTTTCCAAGCGCTGCAGCAACGATCTCGCGAGTTGTTTTCATCTTGGCATTTTTGGTCGTGCGCTGTGTCTCCGCGAATCGGGGTGCGCCGCCGGCTGACCTGTTTTCCATATGTCTCAACCTCATTGTCATGACGCGACGGTAGTCAAAGAGGTCGCGTTCTGGGCGCCAATCTATAAGCGACAATATCGGATGGATTGAAGAAAACGCGCGCTTTGAATATTTTTCGTCGCGGAGGAAGGCGAGGCGGCGTGAGCCCGCACAGATTCATCTCCGAAGAGAGACCTTCAAGAACTCTGCTGTCGCCACGAACGGTTGGCCATTTCAGGACCGAGCCGCATGCGACCCTTCACGTTGTATCAGTCGAGCGCCTGAATACGGTAGAAAACTCTCCGGGCGTAACGCCCGCAAACTGCTTGAAGGTCCTGGTGAAATGGGCCTGGTCTGCAAATCCCAATTCGTCGGCAATCGTCGCGAGGCTGTCTCCTCCCGCCTTCAGTTTTTCCTTCGCAACCTCAATCCGCCGGTGAAGCCGATATTGATGGGGTGTGAGACCCGTGGCTTTCTGGAAATTTCGCGTGAATTGCGCAACGCTTACGCCAGCGTTGCTGGCAAGCGTCTGACTGTCGATATGGATGGCGAGGTTGTCTGCGATTTCGTCAATGGCGGCGTCGATGGCTAGCCGCTGCGGGTCGGCCCGTTCCGGTGAACCGGGTTCGAGCTTAGCGTAATAGCTGAGCAGGTGGAGCATGAGCGCGTCGTTCAGCGTACCAAGGTACTGCTCCTGAAGCTTCCCCCCCGCCCGCACGGTGACGGCCAATCGCTGCATCAGGTTCTGCAGTAGTGGATCCGAAACGTAATTCGTCGCGAGCAGAAGTGACGATGCCGCGTCGCAGCGATACCCTAAGACGCTAAGTCTCCGTCGAAGCGCCGCGTCCGGGATATAGATATGAAACATTTCCACGGCGCTGTCGGAGACCCATGATCCGACGCTGCCAGCGGGAACGATCCGCAGCCGATTGACCGGCACTCGGCCTTGGTAGAACGTTTCCCCGTCGACCCAGCAGTGTACATTGGACGTGCGCAGAATCAGTGACAGAACATGGATATTGTCAAGCGGCGGCGACGAGTACGGTTTCCGGTCTTTTCCCGCAGTGCACAGCCAACGGGCCCCTGCCACCTCGTGTTCGACAGGCAGCACGGATAGTGGAACAATTTTCCACGCCTCCGAGACGGACTCGATGATGGGATGCATAGATCTGCACCTTGCGGGCATGAATCGAATATTCACCGACAAGTTTAGCACTCTGGGGAACCGTCGATGTTGGCAACGCGGAGGTGCCGGTAGACGGGTGCAGAGGCTGACTGACCATCAAATGCGTTTAGGCGCCTAGCGCGAAAAACAAGCCAGGCGCCCGAACGAGGAGCGATTACTTCAGATTAATCCAGGGTCGTAAGCGATTCATCCGTCAGAACTTGTGACGAATACCGAAGGTCACCCCGAGCTGGGTGTTGGAGCTAGAAGGAGCGTTTGAAACGAGCACCGCTTTCACGCCAGAACCGGATGTGTGCAGATAATTAACTTGTGCATAAAGGTCTGTGCGCTTCGAAAGGAACTTGTCTACAACGGCGATCGGTTGGACCCAGTGCGCGTCACCCATTTTGTAGTAGTTCGCGCCAAGCAGTAACGCAAATGTCGGCGTGACATACCAGGTGGCGCCTGCTTCGTAAGCGCTCAAGACCTTCGACTCTCCAGCCCGTCGAAAATCGGTCCGAGTATAGACAGCATGCAAGATGGCTGACTGGATGGCGTAGCTTGCCCCGATTCCGAGAATGTTGAGTCGGTCGAGATTGACCGTCGCAGTACCCGGACGCGAGCCGAGCAGGGAAGGAACGCCGAGGCCGTTGGTCGGCGACACAGACGTGTTATTGATCGACGTATAAGCTGCGGCAAGATTGATCGCCGAGCCGCTGTACGTGATACCAACGCTGTATGCGCTATTCGTCGCCAGGGAGCCCGGAGCGCCGCCGAACGAATACATTGCGCCGGCTTGCAGACCTTTGAAGACAGGGGTTTGATAACTAACCGCATTGTTGAGGCGTTCGCTGCCAAGGCGGTCATAGTCGCCGAGGTGAAACGAGTAAACGCCGCCCTCGGTGATATTGGTCATCGGAAACAAATAGGTCAGGAAGTCGTACTGACGTCCAACCGTAACCGTGCCGCCGGGAGTCGAGAGTCCGACATAAGCCTGTCGTCCAAACAGAAGGCCGCCTTGGCCGAGCGAGCCACTGTTCACATTGAAACCATTTTCCAAAACGAAGATCGTCTTGTAGCCGCCCCCCAAGTCTTCGGAGCCGCGAAATCCAAAGCGGCTCCCCTGCATTACTCCGCTGGTCTGGGCGACCGAACTATGTCCGCCCTGATTGTTGACGTACGCAAGACCCGCATCGACGATGCCGTATAGCGTCACGCTGCTCTGGGCGCACGCCACGCCGCTGGACAAGAGGCCGATCAGCGAAATAGCTGCCGCGCAAAAGGTAGAACGTTTCATTCAAAGTCTCCAAACCCAACCGTTAGGAATTTTTGTTGCGTCGTTGCGCTGCTCGGTCAGGTGCCATCTGCGCAAACGTCAGCACGGTAAAGTGAATGGCTTGGAACGAATTGAAGAATTAAATCGCTTTGAACAATATTCCAGAGTGCCCCTGGAGCCTCGGCGGCGGCCGGAACGATTCGTCGATGGGGGCTCTTGAGGAAAGTCCTTGCGTGGCTGGTGGTAAACAGGAAGGTTCGGGAAAGTCGTAACGCCGGCGCCACCTCTTTTCTCGTTGACGCGACATTGCCCGCTCTAGTCTGGTCCAAGCCAGCAAAGCACCGCCTGACGTATCTAGTTTGGATGATGCCGTGAAGCTTCTCAACGCAGTTGGTGCTGTACCGCTGCCGATAGGCATGTTTGCCCAAGACATCCGCTTTACAAGGAAGATACGCGACCCGCACGCCGACGAGCGTGCCTGGGGCTGAACCGCTCACGGTAGCATTTCTGAAGTTTCAGATTGACTTGATCGACGCGCAGCACACCCACCGGCTTACGCCTGGAGAAGTTCACGATCTGGAGTTGGAAGTCCGCGTCACGCGGTGGCCAGAGGAGCATAGTGAACTGCAACTTACAACGATTTCCTTGGAGCCCGCCTCAACGTACGAGTTTCCAAGTTTTCGTTTTTCCCGTCCGTTGGGTGATCCACCGTACGTCTTACGTCAGCGAGGTCGCGCCATTTTGAAGGTGTCGCAAGGTTTCCATGCGAGGCCGTTCGAATTCAAGTATGCGGCCGAGTTTTTGCCACCGAAGTCGGAGCAGCCGGTTGCGATTGTGGGACACCGTACGCTGCTAATTGATGGCACGGATCCATCGCGTTCCTTGTGCGGCTATCCTGATGGACAGGCGTCTCATCGAGTTTCGTGAAGCATTACGCAGAGTGCCGGGCATTGCGCAGCCGGAGTTGCTTGACCTGCTAACTATCCTCGCGGCGCTGTTCAATCTTGCCGGCAGATATCGGTCGCAGCTCGGATGATTCGCAGCGCTTCCCAAAGGTACTTTTGCACGCTTTCGGCGATGGTGCTGCGCCGCACCGGCGTGGCGGCTGCTCGGCCGCGCTTCGCCTCGGAGGTCGATGCGCTTGCCCGTGTTTGCCGGCTTTCTTCAAAATTGATTCGCGCGATGACATGGTAACGCGTCCGAGCATGGCGCGATGTCGATGTAGTTTGGACTTTTCTTACATTTCGCTCAAGGCATGTGTGGCCGAGGAGACGGAGAACGCTCGCCATATGTACCAGTGCTGGAGTCGACTGACGACGACAGCATCCAGGCTTCCTGAGCTTCTGGCGGTAATAGAGGAGCAAATGGACCGTCATCTAGGCAGGACCGCGATATTTCCAAGGACGGCTTTTCTGAGAATCCCCGGGGCTACGGACATCTTTTCTGAGACGAGAGGCATGTAGATTTCTCAAAAAAGATGTCCAAGATCCTTGATCTGTCTAGGAGGCCAAAGACACCTTTTCTGAGAGCCCACAAAGGCGGCGTCTATCCACCACCATTCTGTTTTCACGTCAGTGATCGGCGCCAGTAGACGCAACAATCATGTCGATCAAAGCCCGCGACGCCGCGGACAACCGACGATGCGGCGCATAGATCACCGAAAACGGCCGTGAGCGGCCACGAAGATGAGGCAGCACTTCGACGAGACTCCCGGCCCGCACGCGATCCTGAACAATGAAGTCATAGGTCTGGCAGATGCCGGCGCCGCTCTGCGCCATCGAAACGACCCCCAGCACGTCGTCGGAGACCGCGACGTTCGACGGCGGGAGCCAATCGATGTCCTGCCCACCGTCCCGGAACACCCACGGCGCGATACGGCCGCTGCTGGGCAGCATGAAAGGCAAACAGAGATGGTGCGCCAGATCCGCCACGCCTTCCGGCATGCCTGCGCGCGCCACGTACTCCGGCGACGCGACAAGGCACAGCGCCGCGTCCTCGAGCTTGCGTGCGACCAGGCCGCTGTCCGGCAATTCACCTAGCCGGATCGCCAGATCGAACCCTTCCGCCACCAGATCCACGTTCCGGTTCGCGATGTTCAACTCCACGCGAACCTCCGGGTGTTGCTGCGTGAACTGCCGCAGCAGCGGCGGCAGACGATAGTGTCCGTACGTCGTCGGTACGCTGAGGCGGACATGGCCCGTCAACGTGCCGCCGTGCCCCTGAATCGCACGCTCGGCGTCGTCGATCAGCAAGAACGCTGCGCGCGATTGCTCCAGATAGAGCCTGCCTTGCTCCGTCAGGCTCAAGCGTCGAGTCGAACGGCGCAGCAATTGCACGCCCAGCCGGGTCTCCAGACGCGTGATGGCACGACTCAGGACGGACGGTGTGCTGGCCAGCGCCACCGCGCCCGCTGTCATCGAGCCTTTTTCGATCACCGTGACGAATGCTTCCACGTCACCGAGATGGTCGAATCTTCGCGCCATCTGGTCCTCCAAAGAACAAAAGATTTACTTTTAAGCCAGTTTATCTCCTTGAGTGCGCCAAATAAAGTGAGCGCATCGTGACTGCGTCGTCCGGTCACTCACTCACTGAAATCAAGGAGCAAACCATGAATCGTGTCCCTCGCGACCGGCAGGGCCTGGCCGTGCTGTTCGTACTCACGAGCCACGCGACGAAAGGCGCGACCGGCGAGCCCACCGGTTTTTACCTCGGCGAAGTGACGCATCCGCTTGCCGAACTCGACGCGGCGGATATCCCGGTCGAATTCGCGTCGATTCAGGGCGGCGAGCCGCCCGTCGATGGTCTCGACCTGACGGATGAAGTCAATGCGCGCTACTGGAACGACAGTGCTTTCCGCGACGCGCTGCGCCACACGCAGCGACTGGGCGATGTCGACGCGTCGAAATACGCCGCTGTCTTCTTTGCGGGCGGCCACGGTGCGATGTGGGATTTTCCGGGCAATGCCGACGTGCAAAAGGTGACGCGCGCGGTCTACGAGGCTGGCGGCGTGGTCGGCGCGGTATGTCATGGCCCCGCGGCGCTGGTCGATGTGACGCTCGATGACGGTACTTACCTGGTCGCCGGCAAGAACCTCGGCGCATTCACGGATGAAGAGGAACGCGCGGTCCAGCTCGACCAGGTCGTGCCTTTCCTGCTTGCGAGCACGTTGACGCAGCGAGGTGCGCATCACCATCCCGCATCGAACTGGACGGCGAAGGTCGTCGTCGACGGACGTCTCGTGACCGGCCAGAACCCGCAGTCGGCTTCGGGCGTGGGCGCGGCGATTCGCCACCTGTTGCTGAACCGTTCACGACAGGTCTGACATTCCCGATGGAGAAAATCATGCATTCGATGCGCAAGCTTGCCGTAGCCGCGATGCTCGGCATTGCCGCGTACAGCGCTCACGCTGCCAACGTGCTCGTGGTGTTGTCGGATTCCGATCACCTCGATCTGAAGGACGGCAAGGTGTTCGCGACGGGCTTCTACCTGAACGAACTGATGCAGCCCGTGAAGGCCCTGCTTGATGCGGGCCATCAGGTGACCTTCGCCACACCCGAGGGCAAGGCGCCGACGATGGATGCCACGTCCGCCGACAAGATGTACTTCAACGGCGACGAAAAGACGATGCGCGACTACCGGGCTTTGCTCGACAAGCTGCAGATCACGTCGCGTGCGCACTCACCCGTGATCAGTCTGTCGCGGGTCGAGCAGATCGGTTACGGCCACTTCGATGCCGTCTATGTTCCCGGCGGTCATGCGCCGATGCAGGATCTTCTGACCAGCCCCGCGGTGGGCAGGCTGCTGGCCGATTTTCATGCGCGCGGGAAGACCACGGCGCTCGTTTGCCATGGGCCGATTGCGTTGCTGTCGACGCTGCCCGATGCACAGGGCTTTACACGGCAGCTCGCCGCCGGGAAGGCGGGCGACGGCGATCCGAAATGGATCTACGCCGGTTACCGGATGACCGTGATCAGCAACGCGGAAGAAGAGCAGGCCAAAGCACTGCTCGGCGGCGGCGCGATGAAATTCTATCCGCAGACGGCGTTGCAACGCGCTGGTGGAATTTACAGCAGCAACGAGGTGCCTTTTACCGCTCACATGGTGACCGATCGCGAATTGATCACCGGTCAGAACCCGGCGTCCGCACTCGACGTCGCCGGCGAAATGCTGAAGCGGCTGAAGTAATGCCACGCAACGGATCGGCATCGCCGGTTCTTCGATGATGCAAAGGAGAAACAACACATGGATCTGCAACTTCAAGGCAAAACTGCCATCGTCACGGGTGCTACCGCCGGCATCGGCATGGCTATCGCACGAACGTTGGTCGGCGAGGGCGTGTCGGTCACGATCACGGGGCGTCACCGCGACAAACTCGACGAAGCCATCGCTCAGATCACCGCGGCCGTCCCTGAGGGCAGCGTGCGCGGAATCGTTGCCGACGTGAGCGGCACGCGAGGCGTTGCCGAACTGATCGACGCACAGCCGGATACGGATATTCTCGTGAACAATCTCGGCTACTACGAAGCCAAGCCGTTCGCCGAAATCACTGATGACGACTGGCTGCGAATGATCGACGTCAACGTGATGTCGGGGGTGCGACTGTCGCGCCATTACTTTCCTCGCATGCTTGCGAAGAACTGGGGGCGTGTGATCTTCATGTCCAGTGAGGTCGGCGCGTTTACGCCGCCGGACATGGTGCACTACGGCGTCAGCAAATCGGCTCAGCTCGCGGTTTCGCGCGGCATGGCCGAACTGACGAAGGGCACGGGCGTGACCGTCAACAGCGTGCTGCCGTCCGCGACGCGCTCTGAAGGCATCGTCGCGTATTTGCGGCAGACCGCGCCGCGACCCGGCATGAGCGATGCGGAAATCGAATCGCACTTCTTCGAGACCTATCGCCCGAGCTCGCTGATCGCCCGCATGATCGAAGCCGACGAGATCGCCGCCATGGTGGCGTTGCTGGCCAGTCCGTTGGGTGCGGCGTCCAACGGCGCGGCGGTACGCGTCGAAGGCGGCACCTTCCGGTCGATTCTCTGAACAGGCGCTTCGATATGTCCGCCCACGTCATCGTCGCGCTCGTCGAAGCGAAGGAAGGTTATGAGGCGGTGCTGGTGCAAGCGCAGCGCGAACTTGTCGAAATGGCGCGCCATCAGCCCGGCTGTCTCAGCTACGAACTGCATGAATCACTGGAGCAGCCTGGGACGGTGGTCTTCTTCGAACAATGGGTTGACCGTGCGTCCTGGGAGCATCACATGCGTAGCCCGCTGATGGACGCATTCCGCGCGAGCGCCGGTCGGTGGATCGAAAACTTCAAGTTGCTGCATCTGCGCCAGATCGCATAACCCCATCCGACTCACTGACCACCCCTCATCATGTTCAAGCGCTCGAATCGAGTTACGGCAATTGCTTTCGCCATTGCCATCATCAGTTGCGCGACTGCAGCGACTGCGGCGGCCGATACCCGGCTCGAGCGCTGGCGAAGCTATGCCGGA
>Ga0068855_100007785_pt1 | contig 12942 bp, 10 predicted proteins | sample KBSCornC52_FD_66592 | JGI IMG/M metagenome (GOLD analysis project Ga0068855, IMG submission 66592) | Corn rhizosphere microbial communities from Kellogg Biological Station, Michigan, USA - KBS Corn C5-2 | ecosystem: Host-associated > Plants > Roots > Rhizosphere > Soil ... | reverse complement strand
ATTCGTGGCGTCAACTTTCACTTCGCATGGCCACGGCAGACTGTCTGCCAGCGTCCGAACCTCGGCAAGCCAGGGCGATTGCGCACCCATGAGTACGATCAGCCGACAATCCCGAGGGAGCTCACATTGATGCAGGGCTTGCAGCACCCGCCCCGTCGCATTGAGTTGATCCACTCCACCCATCGCAATGAGGAGCGTGCGGACTCTGCCCGATTCATGGCGGCGCAAGCTATGTTCGCGCAGTGCCGCGAATTCCGGGCGCAACAGCGCGTATCGGCTTCCAGTCAATACAACGCAATGCTTCGGTACCAGTTCTGCGTAGTCATGGGCATCCCGGCCAAGAGTCTGATCGAGCAGCAGGTCGCATTCGTGCGACCGATCAGCCAGATCGTCAATGGCCATCAGATGCTTGCCGAATTGCCGCACTTCGCGCTCCCAAGCGCGATCCAGCGCGTAATGATCCACGACAAGCCAGTCGGGCTTCAGCGATTGCAACGCTGCGAGTGTATGACCTGCGTCGGTGCGCCAATCGCCCCCTAACCACGCCGCATGCGGGGGAAGCGAGCCGAAATGCCGGGCACTGGGCCCCGGGTCATCAAGAGGCAATGCCGTGACGGCGAACCCCACACCTCGAATGCGGGCAATCAGGTTTCCTGGAAGCGCACGGCAGATGAAATGACAGGTCGCACCGCTTCGCCGCAGCGCGTCGGCGAGCGTGAGGCAGCGCGTGACATGCCCGGTACCGATGTCCAGGGATGCGTCGGTGCGAAAAGCAAATTTCATCGTCCGCCTGATTCTGCGGTGGGCTCAGCCGCGCTTCTCCAGCAAGAACCAATTGATATCGTCCTGGGGAAAATCAGGATCGCGGTGGTAAGCAAACCCGTAGTCAACCAACCGCAGGTCCCGGTGACGATCGAGCAACTCGCCGCAGAAATCCCTTTTGAACAGACGATCAGCATGGCCACGATAAGGAATCGAGACGGGCGTCGGATTGTAATACTCACAGATGAGCAGATAACGCCCCGTCGCCTTATGCAGCAAATCATAGACACCGGGCAGTGCGTCAGGGTGAATGTGGATCAACACCCCCTTGATCAATGCAAGATCCCAGACGCGCTCTGGCGTGAACTCCAGCAGCGACTCCTCATGGACCCGCTCAGCGGGGAGAAATTTTCTGAGCTCGGCAGCGGCCTGCGCATTGATTTCGACGGCATGCTGCTCCTGCCTTGGAAACAGCTGCTTCAGCGCCTTGAGATTCAAGCCGATGTTGGCGCCGAATTCAATGCAACTTGCCAACTCGCTCGCCGCAGCCAGCGCACGTACGAACAGCGCCAAATTCGCAGCAAGCAGCCTGTCATCCTGGTTGCGCTTGATGTATTCATCCCCGAACGCCCCTGCCCAGAATTTCTCTTGTTCACTCTTCAATATCATTCCGAATCCCCGACAACGAAACGGCATACAGGTCCGCTGAAAACAGATACCGACGCCAAAATTCACCCCGGCCTTTCAATCTCACCGCGACTTCCATGGCAAGTAAACATGCTCTTTATTCAGAGTCGAAACGTCAATATCCGATACTCGCTCACGCATGGAAATCAGTTTCACACCGACCGCCTCGGCCTCGTCAAAAAGACGTTTCTCATACACAGTGGATTGCCACTTGCTGACCGCATACTGGCGTGTCCGCAAATATGCTATGAATCTAGCCAGATGTCCGTCATCGACACCGAATGTGGCGAATAGCGCCAGTCTCTTCTCGGACTCAAATGGGCGAAAAAATACGGGAAACAGGTATTTTTTTACCAGTTTGAACGACGCGAGCATTTTGACAAAGGGAATGGGGACGAACACCTGTGGGAAAACCTTCAATCTGGTTGCATACCCCGAATGAGTCGTACGCAGCGACCATAGGACCAAATCCCCGCTCCGGGTCGGGATCATGAGCGGACGCCCCTTGTTTCTATTCACAGTGAGGTGAGATCGGTCGCGAACGGCAAGCCCCCCGGAGTACCACGTATGGTCTTGCAGATATACGCCAATCCGGACGAGGCTGTACGGAGTTTGCCAATCCGGCGCCTCCTGGTCCTCCCTGTCGGGATTGTCCTTGTGAAAGCCCATGGCGCCGACATCCATTGACGCCGAAGAATCACCGAAATAAAACGGTGTATCGCGCAGAATGCATTTGGCAACGTGGACAATCCGCTTATCGAGAACGAATTTAGAACCCCCAAGGCTCCGGCTTGACAACAAATCACCAGGATATGGTTCCTGTTGAACGGATTCGACATCGCGTCGAAAATTCCTGATTTCGGCAGCATCGAACACGTTGCGGAAGATGACCCAGCCATGCTCGTCGAAAAATTTGACGGCTTCGCTGGCTTGCGAGATGTCGAACTTTTGCCATTTTTGCAGCCACGTTCGGAAACTGAGGGCGTACGCAGCATCCCGTATGACTTCGGCAATTCGTTGGACACGTTCGCGGCGAATTGATGACTTGCTGGTCATCGCTGAACCCGACGTCAGGCTATGCTTCATTTCGACAAGCTTGTTTGCATGGTTTTGAACAACAACTCCGCGTGGATCCAGTCTTCTGGCGTATCAATGTCCTGCACCCTGTGCCTGGGCAGTATCAACGCCGCTGCAGCCGGAGAGAAAACCGGTCGCCCCGCAACCCACGCGGCGGCGCGCCCCCAGTAAAACTGGGCGGCGTCATGATACGCCGGCTCCAGATCCTGCGAGCGCGTGGTGAAATGCTCCGGCTGAAACATCTCCACTCGCCTGGCGGGAGAGATGCGGAGGGCCCTTTGGATGGGCGCCGCGTAACCTGTCGCGGTGAACACGTAATCGCAGTCTTCCCGCAGCAGTAGATCGAGTCCAGCCCGGAGATCGGTGGGGCACAGGAACGGCGCCGTAGCATAGATGCAACAGACCGGATCAGGCATCACGCCGTGAGCGGCACACCATTCGATCGCATGCTTCACCACAGCCACTGTTCCGGTTGAATCGTCGGCCAGCTCCGGCGGACGCGCGAACGGCACTTCCGCACCCGCTTGCCGCGACACAGCCGCAATCTCCTCGTCGTCGGTCGAGACGATGATTCGATCGAAGCATTCACTCGCCTGCGCGGCTGCGATTGACCACGCAATCATCGGCTTTCCACAGAACGGCCTGATGTTCTTGCGCGGGATCCGTTTGCTGCCGCCCCGCGCGGGGATGACCGCGATTCTCACGGCGACAGAGCCTTCGCGAGCGCAGTGATGACCTGGTCCTGCTGCTGATCAGTCATGGCTGGATACATCGGCAGGCTGATCGCCTCGGCATAGTAGCGCTCGGCTTCGGGATAATCGCCCGCCTTGAATCCCATCCGCGCATACCAAGGCTGCAGGTGCACGGGTATGTAATGCAGATTCACCCCAATGCCCTGTTCGCGCAGTGATTCGAATATTTCGCGGTGCCCCTGCGGAATCCGGTCAAGCTGCAAGCGGATGACATACAGGTGCAGGCCCGACCGGCTCTCCGGAGATCGCAAGGGCGTAATGATCGGCAGCGCCGCCAATGCCGCATCGTAGCGATCGGCGATCGCGTGGCGCCGGCTCACATAGGCATCCAATCTCTGCATCTGGCTGAGGCCAAGCGCCGCATGCAACTCGGTCATCCGATAGTTGTAGCCGAGTTCGATCTGTTGGTAGTACCACGGCCCATCCGGCGCGTGGGTCATCTCCTCCGGAGCGCGGGTGATGCCGTGACTGCGCAGGCGTTCCATTCGCCGCGCAAGTTCGGCATCCCGAGTCAGGGCCATGCCGCCCTCGGCGGTTGTGATGACCTTCACCGGATGAAAGCTGAAGACCGCGATGTCGCTGTAACGGCAGTTGCCGACCGGTTCGCCGCGATATGTGCCGCCTATGGCATGCGAGGCATCCTCAATGACCTTGAAACCATACTGCTGCGCCAGAGCATGCATGGCCGCCATATCGCACGATTGTCCACCGAGATGCACGGGCACGACGATTTTGGGCAGGCGGCCATTCCCGGCCGCAGCTTGGGCCAGTTTCCTCTCCAGTGCCTCGACGCTCATGTTCCAGGTACGTGGATCAATATCCACGAAATCCACATCCGCGCCGCAATAGAGTGCGCAGTTCGCAGATGCCACAAAGGTGACCGGGCTGGTCCAGAGGCAATCACCCGGACCGAGATCAAGTGCCATGCAAGCCACGTGCAGCGCCGAAGTCGCGCTGTTCATGGCGGTTGCATGCTGTACTCCGCAATACTCCGCGACAGTCCGCTCGAAGCGAGGAACGGCGGGGCCTTGCGTCAGATAGTCGGAAGTCAGTACCGCCACGACGGAATCAATGTCGGACTGGGTAATATCCTGGCGACCGTAGGGGATCACGCTCACGCCTCCGCAAGACGGTTGAATTCGGCAATCCGGGGAATATCGAGAAAAGCCGGATTGGTCCCCGAGTTGTACTCGAACCCCTGGGCCACCGGCGTCCCGCTTTCGCCAATGTTGTTCACGCGGAAATCGTTGCTGCGGGCCACGAACGTGATCGTCGGTGCGATGACGTAGTGATCCGCAAACTCGAGCGTCAGATGGGAGTCGTCCGCCGGGCACATCACTTCATGCAGCTTTTCACCGGGCCGGATGCCTACCACTTTTCGAGGCATACCCGGCGCCATGGCTTCGGCGAGATCAACGATGCGTACCGACGGAATCTTTGGAACGAAAATCTCGCCGCCACGCATGCGCTCGAAATTCTTCAGGACGAAATCCACGCCTTGTTGCAAGGTAATCCAGAAGCGCGTCATCCGATCGTCGGTAATGGGCAGGTGATCGGCGCCCTGGGCAATGAGCTTCTTGAAGAAGGGAACCACGGATCCGCGCGAGCCCACGACGTTGCCGTAACGCACGACCGAAAAAGTCGTGCGATGTCCGCCAGCCATGTTGTTCGCGGCCACGAACAGCTTGTCTGAGGCCAGCTTGGTCGCCCCGTAGAGATTGATCGGGTTGGCCGCCTTGTCGGTGGACAGCGCGATGACCTGCTCCACCTCGTTCGCCAACGCGGCATGGATCACATTCTCCGCGCCATGGATATTGGTTTTGATGCATTCCGTAGGATTGTATTCCGCCGCCGGAACCTGCTTCAGTGCGGCCGCATGGATCACGAAATCCACACCGCGCATGGCCTGAATCAGACGAGTTTGGTCGCGCACGTCGCCGATGAAGTAGCGCATGCAGGGATCGTTGAACACCTGCTGCATCTCATACTGCTTGAGCTCGTCCCGCGAATAAACCACGAGTCGCCGCGGCCGATAGCGCTCCAGCAATGTCTTGACATACTTCTTGCCGAAGGAGCCGGTGCCTCCGGTGATCAGGATCGACTTCGAATCGAACATTGCAGGTCGCTCGTGTTCTTCCGGGCGGGCACCCGGGACAGGTACATGGTTCGCAAGATTACCCTAAAGGCGCTTGCCGCACGGGCCGCCATCGCGACTTTTCCGGCCGCATCATCGCACTTCCGGAACGCCATGACGCCGCAGCAAGGTGAGTTTCCGCCAACCCGGTACAAAGGCGCTGATGTACTCCCTCAAGGATATGTTGCGCATCCGCTGCGTCTCCCGGCGTCGGGCGCGCATTGATCCGATCTCTCGCAAGACATAGGCCAGGGTCGGGCGGTAGATCTCGCTCCAGACACGCCTGTCGCGCTTCAGCAGAGACAACAATGCACCCTCGAAAGCAAGCACCGCCAGATGCAATGCGAGCAGCGGCCACATCAAGACGGAGGGAGTGCAGATCACCATCACGGCAGTCTTGTTGCGTTCGCTGAAATAGCGGCGGCGGTACGTGGTATTCAACTTGCCGGTATCCACCCGGTTGCCTCCAAAACTTTGGCCCTGACGGTGGCGATAACCGCTTGTTTGCGTTGGCGCGACGGAGCGCCCACGCAAACGCGCGAGACAGCAGATGTACATGTCTTCCGCCATGGACCCGAACCATTCCGGGAATCCACCCAGCTCGTTCCACAATGCACGCGGCAGGAACAGGCATGCTCCGATGCCGTAGGCAACGTCGCGCCGCCGGGGATCCAGATTCGGTACGGGGTTGTAGAAAGGGTCGAGCAGGCAACCGCGATCCACCAGTTCGCCTGTCCGCCAGTCGTATTGGGGCAAGGTCAGGATGCCGGGCGGCTCCTGTCCGCCGGCCGTGTCGAGGAGCGCAGCCAGCGCATCCGGGAAGAGCGCGGCGTCGTTGTTGAGAAGCAGCACGTACTTTCCGCGTGCATGCGCGACCATGCGGTTGTTGCTTGCGCAAAAGCCCACATTCTCGGTACTGGCCAGCAATTCGACCTGTGGGTAGTGTTCGCGTAGAAATGCCACCGAGTTGTCGGCGGAAGCGTCGTCATGGACGATGATCTCGACCGCGATATTGCCTTGCGTGAGCACCGAATCGAGGCAATCGGCGAGCAATGCCTCGCCGTTGTAGTTGGCGATACACACCGAAACTACAGGCGCCACCGGTCGGTTCACTGCGGGGAAGTGCTGAACCATTTCCATGTCAGCTCCAATCCCTCCTGCAGCGGCACCTTGGGCGACCATTCGTAAAGTTGCCGCGCCAGCGTTGCGCGCATGGCGACTTTTGGCACGTCAACCACACGTGACGGGTCGTACGTTCGCGCCAGCCTTCGACCGGTCACGCGCTCGATTTCGTCCAGCAGCACATTGAGGCTGATGCTGACTTCGCTACACGCATTGAGTACGCGCGCACCGGGCCGCCGTTCGCCGTCGAGCACCGCCATGCACAACCGCACGAAATCCTCGATGTACAGGTAATCGCGTTCTGCCGAGCCATCACCCCAGACATGCAGCGTTTCGTTGCGCAGAATCTTGCCCATGGCCGCCGGGACGATGCCGAATCCCGCGCGCTCCCGCTGCCCCGGACCGTACAGGTTGGAGGGGCGCAGCATCACCGCTTCACCGGCGAACTGGGCACACCAGGCCGCGATGAAGTGCTCCGCCGCGATCTTGCCCGCACCGTGATACGAACGCGCCGAAACCCGCGCGGATTCGTCAGCAACATCGCCGTGCCGACCGCCGTACAGGGTTCCACCCGAAGAAACGTAGAGCAGCGGGACCTTCGCAAATTCCTGCATGGCCTCAAGCAGTGCGAGCACCGGTCGCAGGTTCTCCTCCAGCTCGCGCAGCGGCTGCGCAGCGGAACTGCCGGGCGTGGTCGCCGAGGCAAGATGGACCACAGCCCGACTGCGCCGCAATAACGGCAAATAATCCCCGGGCTCACGAAGTTCGCCAACATGCATTTCCACAGCCGCGCCGGCCTGGAACGCACTGCGGCTCGCCGCGATCACCCCGCGGCCTTGTTGTGTCAGGGCACGCACGAGATGGTTGCCCACGAACCCGCCGGCGCCCAGAACCAGTACTGCATCTGTCATGCAACCGTGCTCCCGAGCAACTTGCGGTAAACCCCCACATAGCGCTTTGCGCAATCGTCCCAGGTGCCGACATCGCGCAACACCCACGCGCGTGCGGCATCTCCCGTATTGCGGTTGGTGTCGGGGTCTTCCAGCGCGGTCAGGGCCGCGGAGTATTCGGATGGGGACCCGCACAGGGAGCCGGTCACGCCATCGCTGACGATATCGGCATGCGCGGGCATGCGCGATGCAATGATCGGCAACCCTGCGGCCATGGCTTCCAGCATCACCTGCGGCCGACCTTCGGCATGCCTGCTCAAGGTAATGAGTCCGGATGCGTGGGGAAACCAGTCCTCGGCCAACTGCTCCGGTGTGGCAGAGCCGTGGTAGTGCACCCAAGACGGGACGGGAATGGTTTCCTGCATCGGTCCAAACAGATGCAGTTCGCGTCCCTCAACGAAAAGCGGTTCGGACCATTCGAAGAGCGTGCCGAGCTTGTCCGCGGTGAGTCGGGTGACGGCAAGCCAGCGATGCGGTTGCGCCGGGTTGCTCTCGCGTCGTATCGCGTACCAGCGCGGGTCTATGCCGAACGGAACCGGAACGACTTCGGCAACATCGTCGAACATCGCCCGCAAAGGCTGCTCCATCCAACCCGCATTGGGACAAATGGCGACCTTGCGATTGCGCATCACGCGACGCAGCGCCGCGCGCATGAAGGGCAGCCGAAGCAGCTTCATGTCATTGCCCAGCACCGTCAGCAGTGCAGGTTTTCCATCCGCCGGCAATGGCAGTGCGCACTGCAGCCAATTGATGTGATACAGCTTCGTATCGGCTTGCGCCCGGCATGTCCTGCGAATCATGCGCAGCAGGCTGGCCGCATTGCGGAATCCTGAGAGCGGACGCGTGCGCATCTGATGCGAGATGCCTCCGTCCTCCATCAACTGCAACAGCCAGCGCGATTGACGCTCGCTGGCGGCGGAAACCACTTTCGGCGGCAGTTCACCCGGAGGTGCCCACAGCGTGAGCTCAACGTCACCTTGGCGCGCGAGCGCAGCCGCCATATGAAACATGAACACGCCGCGCCAGTCGCTCCTGTCACGCGGATACGACGTGCTCACCATCAGCACTTTCATCGGTACGAACCTTGTCGCGGAAATCCGGATACGACAAATGCGACCGACGCCGTGGCCCGCGGCGGGAGTCCAGTTCCGGCGCTCGTCATTGTTGGGCCTTCGTGAGTCCGACCCGAGCGTCCATTTTCAGGGCCAGGTCCTTGCCGAGCGAGCCGGCGAAACTCGCCGTCATATGTTCATTGTCCCGAAACACTACTTCGTCCTCACGTTCGGCGGCACATATCCCGTTGGGGCAAACAAGGTCATTCATGTCCAGGGGCGTGACATTTGCAAACCCGCTCGCCGACTGCGTCAGCCACGAATAGACGTCGGCATTCTGCTGGGATTGTGCAGCTGCGCTGCAACCGCTGCTGAAGTCGAGAAGCGAGGGGCGCCATTGCCGGGCGGCGAGGCAATCAGGGCCATTGAAAGGCAGCCGCGGCGTTGCACGCACCAGAAAAACATGTCCCGCATCCGGGCTGATCTTGCGCAGCACGTCGGACGTGCCGTCAATCCACTGCTCCTTGTCCAATGCCAGTGTTGGAAAGGAACTCATGATGACCACGTCGGGTTTCATCGAGGCAACCTGTCGAAGCGCGTTGGCCCGCCAGTCGGCGCATTCCGTGTACTCCCGACCAATCCTGGCGTAGAAGTAAGGCTTGTCCACCATCGGGCAAGACGATTTGGTAAGGACGAGCAGGCGCCAACCCGGGCGATCAAATGCTTTTGCTACCGCCGGAAACCACTGCCCGGCGATGCTGTCGCCCATCAGAACGACCGAGTGTGCCGCATTGCTCGGACCAAACTCGCAAATGTGCACATCCGCACTGTGGAACCAGTCATCGCAGCCCATGGCGTAAATCACCGGCGCGTCCACGTGGGCTTCGAGGAATTTTCGCTGCTCGGGGGCGTTCGCCCACTCCAGCGCCGCGTGCCACCAGCGCAAGCACAGCGCATTGGTAAGAACCATCAAAACCAGGACGGCAAAGATCGCCCGCCCGGGTCGCGCCATCAAGGCTTTACTCCGGCGGATCGGTGACTCCACGAGGAAATAGGAGAAAGTGGCCGCCAGCAGCGACAGGACGACCACGCCCAGGCGATAAACGGGGTTCGCGGTAGCCTGCAACGCCACGGCGCCGGCCAGGAGCAGCGCGGGCCAATGCCACAGATACCACGAATAGGAAACGTGACCGATCGCCTGCATCGGGCGGCACGCCAGCAGGCGCGATATCCCCCCTTCGTCGCGTGCACCTGCCGCCAAGATCAGGGCGGCTCCGATCGCCGGCAACAGGGCGCGCAACCCCGGAAAAGGCTGGCTCGAATTGAACAGAAGCGCGGCGGCGAAAATGCAGCCGGCTCCAACCACACCGACCACGCGCAAAGCGCTTTGGCTTGCGCGGGGTTTCGCCTGCGGGGTGGTATTCACGGCAGGCATCCCGAAATGCAGCAAGGTGAGCGCACCCAGGGCGAACTCCCATGCACGGGAAGGCATGAGGTAAAAGGCAAAGCGCTGGCTGGTGTAGGTCCACACCGTGCACGCGACCAGACTGATGATGGCGACGACGGACATCGCGATCTTCAGCCGGCGGATGCTCATGGTCAGTCTGCGCCCACGCCCGAGGAGCAGAAGGGCGATCAAGGCGGGCCAGACGAGGTAGAACTGCTCCTCCACTCCGAGCGACCAGGTGTGCAGGAAAAGATTGCTGCCTGCGTCCGGACCGAAATAATCCAGATGGGAAAACGCGAAGTACAGATTGCTCGCCCAGAAGGCTGCGCTCGCCGCACCGACGGTGTCGGGGGTCTGTTCGTTGGGCGCAAGCAGCAGCGCGGCCAGCAAGCTGACGACCACGATCATGAACAGCAGCGCTGGCAGCAGGCGGCGAAGCCGCCTCGCGTAAAACGCCGCGAAACCGATCCGGCCGTCGCGCTCAACTTCCTGCACCAGCAGCGCAGTGATCAGATACCCGGAGAGCACGAAGAAGACGTCCACGCCCACGAAGCCGCCGCCGAGCCATGGAACGCCGGCATGCGCGGCGACGACCAGGAGTATGGCGATGGCACGCAACCCCTCGATATCGCCGCGATATCCGAGCCGATATTCTTTTTCTTTCATGGCTTTCCCCCGTGCTGTGGTCATCCCTCGCCGGACGCTGCGTCCGGGAACCGGATGTTGACGTCAGACCCCGTTCTTCACGCCAGCCTCCGCAACCGGACGAGTGCTGTAGGTGAGCATGCAGATCTGCTCCGATATCAAACCGATCAGGAACACGATCACCGCCGCCGCGAACAGCAGCATGCTCATGTTGGTGAAGCGGTGCTCGCTGATATAGGTGTAGATGTAATAGCCCAGGCCGCACAGGAAAAATGCGCCGCTGGCCGGCGCGAACAGTTTCAGCGGCGCATACAGCGTGGCGATCTTGAAGATGATCAGCAGGAAACGCACGCCGTCGCGCAGCGGGCGGATATGGCTGCGGCCCACGCGCTGCGAGGCCTTGATCGGCACATAGGCGACCGCATAGGCACTGCGGAAGAATGCCATCGTGGAAGTGGTCGGGTAGGAAAACCCGTTGGGCAGCAGGTGCAGGAACTCGCGGAACTTGTCGGCGCGCGCGGCACGGAATCCGGAAGTGAGATCAGCGACCTTGAAGCCGGTCATCCAGGTGGCAAGCTTGTTGTAGAGGGTGTTGGCCACCCCGCGCCCCACGCCCGCCTGGCCCGACCAGTCGCGCGCACCGACCACCATGTCGAAACCTTCGCCAAGCTTCGCGAGCAGCCGCGCAATGTCGGCCGGATCGTGCTGGCCGTCGGCATCCATGAACACCAGCACATCGCCGCGCGCGGCACGCGCACCCCGCTTGATGGCCGCGCCGTTGCCCATCGAGTAGGGCGACGACAGACACTCCACGCCGTGCTCCGCGCAAAGCGCGCGGGTGTTGTCGGTCGAACCGTCGTCCACCACGATGATCTGGGCGTCGGCATGCGCCGAATGCAGGGCCGGCAGCAGCGAGGCCAAGGCGGCGGCCTCGTTCTTGGCGGGCAGGATGATGCTGAGCACACGAACTCCCCTCACGGATGCGGGGCGGATGATAACGCGGCGGGGTCCCTCCCTTGGCTATTGCCGCGGTTCGCGAAGGCCAAAGGGCGCCTGACTGTGCCTTTGATGCCGATTCCAGGTGCGCGCCGCTGCCAACGTGACCCGCGTCCCGGTGTACGTTCCGGCTTTTCCGCATGCTCCCGCGAGGTGCGCGCGGGAATTCACCCGTTGCGGCCCATTTGCGGTACATTCCGCCCGTAGTCGCAGGGGCTTGGCGAACACTCATGGCAACTCAGTTGAACCCCACCCCGTTCGCGGGTCTGACCGGCATCGGCCGGCGCCTGGCCATGGAGGGGGCGCTGTCGGAAGCCGATGCGCGACAGGCTGCCGCGGACTCGATCCGCAACAAGACTCCGCTCGCGACCTGGCTGGTGGACAACGGACTGGTGGACGGCGCACGCGTGGCGCAGGCGGTGTCGGCGGAGTTCGGCGTTCCGATCGTTGACGCATCCGCGATGGACTTCGCGCAGCTGCCGCTGAAGATCGTCAGCGAGGAGCTGATCAGCAAACATACCGCCCTGCCGCTGTTCAAGCGCGGCAGCCGCCTGTTTGTCGGCATCGCCGATCCGACCAATTCGGCGGCGCTGGACGAGATCAAGTTCCATTCCAACTGCGCGGTCGAGCCGATCCTGGTCGAGCCCGAGTTGCTGAAGCGCACGATCGAGCAGGCCTTGACCTCCCAGAGCACGGCGATGCCCGACATGGAGGATGCCGAAGGCCTGGAGGATCTGGCACTCGGCGACACCGGCGAGGAAGGCGAGAGCGGCATTGACGCGCTCGGCGGCGAAGACGCGCCGGTGGTGAAGTTCGTCAACAAGATCCTGGTGGACTCCATCAAGCGCGGCGCGTCGGACATCCATTTCGAGCCCTACGAGGGCAATTACCGCGTACGCGTGCGCCTGGATGGCGTGTTGCGCGCGGTGGCCTCGCCGCCGATCAAGTTGTCGCCCCGGATTTCGTCGCGACTGAAGGTGATGGCGGGTCTGGACATCGCCGAACGTCGCGTGCCGCAGGACGGTCGCATCAAGCTGAATCTGTCCAAGGGCAAATCCATTGACTTCCGCGTCAGCACCCTGCCGACACTGTTCGGCGAAAAAGTGGTGCTGCGCATCCTCGATGCCGCGGCGGCGCGGCTGGGCATCGAGAAGCTCGGCTACGAAGACGACCAGCGCAAGCTGTTCCAGGACGCCATCCACAAACCCTACGGCATGGTGCTGGTAACCGGCCCGACCGGTTCGGGCAAGACCGTGTCGCTGTACACCGCGCTCAATATCCTCAATACCGAAGGCCGCAACATCTCCACGGTCGAGGA
>Ga0068855_100007783_pt1 | contig 12943 bp, 12 predicted proteins | sample KBSCornC52_FD_66592 | JGI IMG/M metagenome (GOLD analysis project Ga0068855, IMG submission 66592) | Corn rhizosphere microbial communities from Kellogg Biological Station, Michigan, USA - KBS Corn C5-2 | ecosystem: Host-associated > Plants > Roots > Rhizosphere > Soil ... | reverse complement strand
GAATACCTTTGTAGACGCGCACGTCAGGACTAGTGCCGGCGGCGCCCGAGATCATTCCGGTATCGAGCTTTACCGGATCGTTAATAGCAGCGAAGACAGTGGTCGCAATGAGGATGAAGAGGTATGGATGCCGCATGGAAACTCCCGGGGACAATGATACTACCCCTCGGCAACCTCAGGCAGGATTCCTAGCTCGCGATAAATCGGCCGAATCACAGCACGAATTTCGGGGAGTTTCCAGTAAAACCATAGCGCCCCGGCCAAGCAAATCGCTCCAGCCCCGATCATTGTCGCCGGCACGCCGATTCTGGCAGCCACCGCACCGGCCAGCAGGCTCCCGATCGGATTCATCCCCAGGATCGCCAGCGTGTAGAACGACATCACCCGGCCGCGCTTATCATCGGCCGCGATGGTTTGCAGGATGGTGTTGCTGGCCGCCATCTGCTGCATCATGCCGAACCCAGTGATGGCCATCAGCAGCAGCGAAATCGTCAGTGACCGCGAAATCCCCAGAAACACCAATCCGGCCCCAAAGAGTCCCGCGCTGATTGCGATTCTCTTGCCTAATCCGATGACGGTCTTCCGCAGGGCCAGGCCGATCGCGCTAGCCAGCGCGCCTACGCCCGACATGCCGACCAGGAATCCGAGAGTATGCGCGCCGCCGTGCAGGATATCGACAGCCACCACGGGCATCAGAACGGTGTACGGCATCCCTATGGCGCTCACGAGCGCAAGCAACAAAAGGATCGAGCGGATGGCGGGCGATTGCACCACGTACTTCCAGCCTTCCGCCAGCTCCTGCCACGCACTCTTCTGAACGATATACGGAACGGCCGGTGCGACCTTCATCGCCAGAAGCGACCAGATTACGGCGATGTAACTGAGCCCGTCGATGAGAAAACAGAAGCCCGCACCGGCGCCCGCGATGATCACACCAGCGATCGCGGGACCCACCAGCTTCGCCCCGTTGACCATAGAGGAATTCAGGGCGATCGCGTTGCCGAGGTCAGCGCGCTCCTCGATCATTTCGATCACGAACGCCTGACGCGCCGGCATATCGAAGGCGTTGATCAATCCCTGGCACAGCGTGAGCCCGATCACCCACCACAGATTGATCGACCCGGTGAACGCGAGGGAAGCCAGCGCCAGCGATTGGACCATCGCCAGCACCTGCGTGATCACCAGAACGTGATGACGATTCCAGCGGTCCAGCCAGACTCCCGCGATCGGCGTCACAAAGAATGCCGGGATCTGGCCGACGAAACTGGTAAGTCCCAGCAGAAATGCGGAATCAGTGAGTTGGTAGACGATCCAACTGGTGGCCAGACGGGTCATCCACGTGCCGATGAGAGAAACACTCTGGCCCGCGAAGAATAACCGGTAGTTGCGAGATCGCAGGGCGCGCATGGTGCGGCCCCACGCTATGGTGGTCGCCATCCCGACACTTTGATTCTACCGTTGAGGCTGACGACTTACGCGGGTTTTATCCACTCCATCACCAGGAACCAGGGCGCGCGCCGGTAGCTGGCGGCTCTGGACGGTGGCGTTTCGGGGACGGGCGACGGCTCGTCAAAATGCACCAGGCGCAAGCCCGCATCCAGGAGCACGCGCAGGTAGGTGCTCAGCGGCCGATGATGATTCCTGATGCGGATGCCGCGATACTCGATCCACATGGAGCGTTCCTGAAGATAATTATCGATCGGATAGTGAAGGCGGCGGCCGTCCGTGTTCTTGATCCAGCCAGTGTCTGCGCACGCCGTATTGAAACTATTGAGATTGGCAATCAGCAGGCTGCCGCCCGGATTCAAGACGCGCGCCATCTCCGGGATCGCCGCGTGGATATCGGGAATATCGATCAAGGATAAACAGCTCTGACGACAAGGTCGAAGGATTTGTCGTCGAACGGCAGACGCTCGGCGACGGCTTCGAGATATGTGCCTTGTGGATCGCGTGCCCGGGCTGCGGCAATCAGCGTTGGGGTCGGCTCGATGCCCGTGACATCGACTCCGTGCAGCTTGAGCATGCGGCAGAAGCGTCCCTCGCCGCAGCCGACATCGAGTGCTTTCCTGGGTGAGCGCGCTAGGGCTCTGGGGAGCATGACTGGATCGAGCACGTAGCGCCGTCCGAAATCGCCATGCTCGCCGATGTCGGCGATCCAGGCTTTCGCCGACGCCTGCCAGCCGTCTTCCTCGTTAGACACCGCTCATCCCTGGTACGGGAATCGATTCACCGCGCGCACGCATTCTTCCAAAGCTTCGAGCAGCGTCCGGCCCCAGCCACAAGGAGTATACGGCGCGACCTTCTGATTGGTCTGTTGGTCCGCTTCCGCGAAAAACAACAGCGCGGGATCTTTGGGCGTGAAGTATTCCTTCACGGTAATCACCATCGGGATTTCTTTTCCAGGCTCGATCTTCGTCATGGAAAAATGATAAAGACGCGCCAGTTGCTCGTCCGGATTCGCCTGCGCGTATCCCCAATCTTGCATGCCTGCCCTCCCGCCTGTTGTTTAGATGAGAAATGAAGACCTCATTATCGTACACGCCCGGCGTCATAATATAGAACATGAACCGCATCGTCGCGTGCCTCTTTTCAGCGTCTGTGCTTCTGATCGCGCAGAGCTGGAAAGATCAGGCGAAAGCGATCCAAGACCAGGTTCATAAGCTTCGCGGCCTGCCGGACGCCGAGCGCGCGAAGGTCACGAAGCAGCTCGCCATGCAGATCCGCCAGCTTCCTTCCGCTGCCTCTAAAGCGGGGTTGGCCGCTGAGCTTGCCAATTTCGCCACAGAAGGCGATTTTGGCCGCGACACCTTGCAGGCGGTTGCGACCACACTGGCACAGGGCCTGGCAGAGAAACCTGGCGGACCAGATGCGTACCTTTCCCTGGCACGGCTGGTGCGTTACGAACACATGCAAGTCTTCCTCGATAGCCCGCAGCTCAAAGCCGCCATGGCCCAACTGGAAGGTGATGACCAAGCTCGCCAGCGCGCCAATTTCACGCTAATGGATCTGTATGGCAAGAGCTGGACGCTGAAAGGTCTTGGGGGTAAAATCGTGCTCGTGAACTTCTGGGCCACATGGTGTCCGCCTTGCCGTAAGGAAATGCCTGACCTGGACACGCTTTACCATCGATTTGAGAAAAGCGGACTTGTGGTTCTCGCGATTTCGGACGAAGATGCGGGCACCGTGAAGCCATTTATCGCGGATCACAACGTCGGCTATCCCGTGCTCCTGGATCCGGGGAGAAAAGTGAACCAACTTTTTCGCGTCCAAGGGATTCCCAAGAGCTTCCTCTTCGACCGTGAAGGGAATCTGGTGGCCCAGGCAATCGACATGCGGACGCAGGCGCAGTTTCTAGAAATGCTGGGACACGCAGGGTTGAAATAGCGCTTACGGCATCTGCGGCTTGGCGCTCACCAGCATCTTCGCAATCCAATCGGCATGCGGGAGCCCGCAACTCGACAGAGCTTTTGCCTCTTTGTCCACGTCATACTCCACCCGCCGGATGCTGGGCGTGGATTCATCCAGTAGCAGGTACGCGGCTCGGGGATCGCCGTCGTAGGACAGACTGACGCTGCCGCTGTTGGCTACAAGCATTCCGGAAACTTGCCGGACGCACGACCGGTGGATGTGCCCGTAAATGACGACTGATTTTCCCAGAGGTAGGTAGACAGACTCAAGCTCGCTATCACCGGCTTCAGGCTCAGGTGCGCGCCAAGTGCTCTCGGGACTGGCGTGGACCAGAGCCATCGGACCATGGATCTGCACCCGCGGCAACTCGCGCAGCCAGGCGAGTCGTTCTTCCCCAAGACCTGATCGAGTCCATACCGCCGTCTCCCGGACCGCATCCCACAGCGAGGCCGGCGCGGATGACTGCGCCGCGAAATTCTCCAGCGTTTCTGGCGCAAATAGCATCTCGTCCGCATTCCCCACTACGCCTTGCCAGCCGAGATCGCGGACACGATCCACAATCTCCGCGGGACTTGCGCCTCCGTGCGGCAGGTCGCCTCCGTGGAGGATCAGGTCGGGAGACGTTTGCCGCAGATCCGCCAGAACAGCCTCAAATGCGGTTCGGTTTCCGTGAATGTCGGACACGACAGCAATGCGCACCAGTTTGATCCTCCCACCTTTGTGACACAATATGACCAAAGACAAAACCAACCTATGCTGACCTGGTGGATGTGGATGATCCTCGGGCTGGTCCTGCTGGCGTGTGAAATGATCACGCCCGGCACGTTTTTCTTCATGTTCCTGGGGATTTCCGGTTTGGTCACCGGAATCGCAGCCTACCTGCTTCCCGATATGCCCGGCTGGATGCCCTGGCTGCTTTTCTCTGTATTCTCGGCAATCTCCCTGGTCTTTTTCCGAAAGCCGCTGATGGAGAAGTTCAGACTGAGCGGGAAGCACGGTTCGAAGGTGGATGCCTTGACGGCAGAGACCGCAGTGGCGCTGGAAGACATCGCACCTGGCGCCATGGGAAAAGTTGAATTACGCGGAGCCTCCTGGAGCGCGCGGAATGTCGGAGAGCAATCCGTGAAGCGTTCCGAACGCTTGAAAGTCGACCGCGTGGACGGACTGACGTTGTGTATTCGGGGAGAATAAATGGATCCGCTGATTCTGGTTGTTATTGTTCTGGCGTTCCTCGTGATCGTCGTTCTGATTAAGACCGCCGTGGTGGTTCCGCAGCAGAATGCCTTCGTGGTCGAGCGCCTGGGAACTTATAGCGGAACGCTCGGCGCTGGATTCCATGTGCTCACTCCATTTGTGGACGTAATCCGCTACCGGCACTCCTTGAAGGAGCAGACCATGGATATTCCGGAGCAGATCTGCATCACGCGGGATAACGTCCAGGTTGGCGTGGATGGCGTGCTGTACATGAAGGTTCTGGACGCCCAGCGCGCATCGTACGGCATTTCCGACTATCGCTTCGCCATCGTGCAGCTATGCCAGACGACGCTGCGCAGCGAGATCGGCAAAATCGAGCTGGACCGGACGTTCGAAGAACGCACCAATATCAATTCACAAGTGGTCACCGAGGTCGATAAAGCATCGGAAGCGTGGGGAGTGAAAGTGCTGCGCTACGAGATCAAGAACATCACGCCGCCCCAGGACATTCTCTCGGCCATGGAAAAGCAGATGCGCGCGGAACGCGAAAAGCGCGCCACCGTGCTGACCTCTGAGGGCGTCCGCGACGCCGCCATCAACAAAGCCGAAGGCGAGAAGCAGCAGGTCATCAAGGCATCGGAAGCGCGCAAGCAGCAGCAGATCAACGAAGCCGAAGGCCAGGGGTCGGCGATCCTGACCATCGCCAACGCGACTTCGGAAGGCATCCGGCGCGTAGCCGAAGCGATTGAAGCCCCCGGCGGCTATGAAGCCGTCCAGTTACGCGTCGCCGAGCAGTACATCACGCAATTCGGCAACCTGGCCAAGGCCGGCAACACGCTGATCGTACCCGCCAATCTGACAGACGTCGCCAGCATGATCGGCGCCGCGATGAACGTAATTCGTGCCCAACAGCCCGGTCCCGGTCCTGCTCGGCCGCCGCAGGGTCCAGCGCCCCCGCATCCGCCCCAGATGGCGTAGGGCAATAACCTTAGCGCCAGTACCAGACAAAAACAGTACGTAAGCGCAAGCACCAATTGTGCCCCACGGTGATCCACCCGATGATGGAGAAAGACGATGGCCACGTCGCTGCACACCTCTATCTATCGCGGGCTGGGGCGCGGGCTGCTGGGGAACGATGATGCTGGTTCCTTCTCCGGTTCAGCTCTTCGAAAGCTACCCTACGCCGCCGTAGCCATTCCGCTTCTGATCGCTCACTGGGGGCTTTCTCAGCTTGGCTGGACCCTGATTTCCGGGGGACCTCTCACACCCGTATGGCCCGCCGCCGGCCTCGACCTGGTCGTCTTGCTGGTTTTCGGAATCCGATTCTGGCCGATCCTGCTCGCAGCGTATTTCATCACCGACTCGGGACGGTCGTTGGCATGGGCTCCTGCGTTGGGAATGGCCCTCTCGAACATGCTGCGCGTGCTGGCCAGCGTCTGGCTGTTCAAAGCGATTTCAAGCGCACGAAAATTCCTGGGGCATTTTGACGAGGTCGCGGCGATTGCGGGAACCGCTCTCCTGTCTCCGCTGGCCTCCGCCGGCGTCGGCACTGCCATGCTCATTCTGGTTGGACGTTTCCCGGCGTCGCAGTGGGGCCTGGTATTCAGCCGCTGGTGGGTCGGAGATGCGTTGGGCATTCTGATCGTGGCTCCGGCGCTGCTGGGTTTGGCCAAGTGCGTCACGGGACTGGAACCGTTTAGCCGCCTGGTTGGCGCCAAGACACTTGTGTTCGTCGGCTTTGTTGCGGCCGGATGCTATTTTGTTTTCTTTCGGCCCGACACCTCGTCCTTGCTGTTCTCGGTGTTTGTGCTCATCCTCATCGCGGCGGGCTGGTTGGGACCTCCGGCAGCGCGCGCGACGTCTCTGGTAATCGCGGCATCGGCGGTTTGGGCAACGCACGTGGGTGTGGGAGTGTTCGCGGGCGATACCGCTCGGGAAAACCTCCAGAACTTGAACCTGTTTCTGACGGCTGTATCGCTTACCGGCCTGGCCTTTGGAGCGTTCAAGACCTCCGGCAGTCTTTTGTTGCCGGGCAGCGTCCTGGTGGCCGGATGGGCGTTGAGCGGCTTGCTGTACTCTTCTCTCGACCGGGATCGAGTAAGCTACGACGAAGCTCGCTTCGACAAGGTTGTTACTGCAGTCGAGGGCCGGATGCAGGGCCGCCTGGCGACGTATGAGGACGCCCTCCGAGGTGTAGGCGGTTTTCTGGCCGCCGCGGATCATACCAATCCCCAGAACTGGCATACCTACATAGACGGCCTCGGATTGCTGGATCGCTATCCGGGCACCACCGCCATCGAGTTCATCCGTTCCGTACCGCAGGCGCAACTGGAAAGCTTTATCTCCGCACAACGGCGCGAGGGCTCGCCGGATTTTCGCGTCCGCGCTCAGCCGGGCACGGCTGCCTCCCTGGAAACTAACCCTGAACATTTCGTAATCACCTACGCCGAGCCGGCGCGCGCCAAGGCGATGATCGTGGGCGTCGATGTAGCCACCGAACCGCGCCGGAAAAACGCAGCAGAGCGAGCGCGCGATACCGGCACGGCGACCCTGACTCGAGCGCTAACCTTCCAGTCCCGGCCGAAACCGCAATACGGCCTCATGTTGTTTGTACCGGTGTATCGTACCGACGCACCCGCATCCGTAGCGGAACGCCGAGCGGCGTTTATCGGCTGGGCGGCCGTGGCGTTCACGGCCGAAGCTTTCTTCCAATCCACAATTATCGGCATGGAAGACCAGGTATCTCTAAGGGCGTTTGACGAAAGCATAGCACCTGGAAACATGATGTTCTCTTCCCGGAAGACGGTTTCTGAAAGACGGGCCTACGAGCGGACCACAAAACTGGAGTTGGACGGCAGCGCGTGGACGCTGGCGTGGAATCACGGTCCGGGATTTCCATACTTAAGCAAAACGCCTTCCGCCTGGGTGGCCGGATGCACCGCCCTCCTGTCGCTGCTGCTGGCCGGATTGGTGGTGAATCTCCAGTCCACCGGACAACGAGCCTCCGCCTTAGCAGAAGAACGCACCCGCGAGCTGGCCGACGCCCTGCACGCCGCCGACGCCGCCAATCGCGCCAAATCCGAGTTCCTGGCCAACATGTCCCATGAGATCCGTACGCCCATGAACGGTGTGCTGGGGATGATTAGTCTGCTTCTGGAGAGCGGCCTGAACGACGAACAGAAGGACTTCGCCCAAACAGCCCACAGCTCGGGCGAATCTCTGCTTCGCGTCCTGAACGACGTGCTGGATTTCTCCAAGCTCGAGGCCGGAAGAATGCGGGTTGAGTCCAGGGCTTTCGACTTGGGCTCGGTAGCTGCCAACGTGGTCGATCTGCTCGCTCCGCAGGCAGCGGAGAAAGGAATCGAGCTAGGGTTGCGCTGGTCGCCAGGGAATCCCCGAACCTTGGTCGGCGACGCGGGCCGGCTCCGGCAGGTCCTGCTGAACCTGGTCGGCAACGCCGTGAAGTTCACGTCGCAGGGTAGGGTCACGCTGGCCCTGGAGTGCCGGCAGATTAGCGATGGCAAGGCGCTCATGCGGGTGGAAGTGGAAGATACCGGCATCGGCATCGCCGAAGACGTCCAGGATCAACTTTTCCAGAAATTCACGCAGGCGGATGCCTCCATCACCCGGCGCTTCGGAGGCACGGGGCTGGGTCTCGCCATCAGCAAGGAATTAGTGGAGCTCATGGGAGGCGAACTGGGACTGACCAGCGTCCTCGGCCAGGGTTCGAAATTCTGGTTCGAATTGCGGCTGCCCATGGTGGAATCGGCTGCTGTCGATTCGGACGCTCAGCAGGGCGTTCTGACGGCCTCGTAGCGAACGCCATCTAGCCCACCTCAAGGGCCGCGTGTCGGTAGAATGAACTCCTGTGACTGGCAAACAATTCGTCCTAGCGATATTTTTTGCGGTTTTCTTGGGAGTGATCGGCAAGAGCGTCTGGTCGAAAATCCAGTTACGACGAAAAAGTCGAACGTCACTTGCCTGGCCACTGACGAGGGCAACAATTTTTCGGAGTTCCGTGGATCGAGTCAACATGGGCGAATCCGGTGTCGTATATCGTTTGGAAGCGTGGTTCGCCTATTCGGCAACAGGACCGCTTGGAGTTGCCCCCTGCCAGCACGAGGGAGTCTACCGCGAAGATTTTGCCAATCCGCAGGAGGCTGAGCACTTACTAGAGTCTCTTAAGGCCGGTCCCTTCCTGGTCCGCTACAATCCATCGGCTGCCGATGACCATTTTGTGGATCCATATCGCGATGTTCGCCAGGCAGAACCCTCGCGGTAGTTTGAAGGGGATGATTTCGGGGAAGTGCTAGCCCCCTCATGTACTTGCAGACACCGAAGTGATATAATTCTCGCCGGTAAATCAGGAGGCCTCATGCGCCATCTCACGCGCCAGGTTACGGCCGCGGCTATAGGCTTAGCCCTCTCGGCAGGGATCGTTTACACTGCCGAATCCGATATCTTCACCCCCGCCCAGCGCAGCTTTTGGTCCTTGCAGCCGGTGAAGAAATCGCCGCTCCCCACCGTCAAGAATCAGCAGTGGGTGAAGACGCCGATTGACTCGTTCGTGCTGGCGAAGATGGAAGAAGCCGGGATCCAACCCAATCCTCCCGCCGACCGCCTCACCCTCCTGCGCCGCGCCACTATCGACATGACCGGGCTCCCGCCCACACAAGAAGAAATCCAGCAGTTTCTGAGCGACAAATCCGCGAACGCCTGGGAGAAAGTGGTCGATCGCCTCCTCGCTTCGCCCGCCTACGGCGAACGCTGGGCGCGGCATTGGCTGGATGTCGCACGCTACGCCGACAGCAACGGATTCAAGGCCGACGAAACGCGCCCCAACATCTGGCGCTATCGCGATTACGTCATCGATGCGTTCAATACCGATAAACCCTACGACCGCTTCATCAAAGAGCAGATCGCGGGCGACGAACTGTATCCCGGCGATCCTGACGCACTGGTTGCCATGGGCTTCAATCGCCACTGGATCGATGAGACCAACGCAGCAGCTCTCTTCACCCGCCGTCAGGAAACGCTCGACGACATGACCAACGCCACCGGCGAGGCTTTCCTGGGCCTGACCGTCGGCTGCGCCCGCTGCCACAACCACAAGTTCGATCCCATCTTGCAGAAGGATTACTATCGCCTGCAGGCGTTCTTCGCCAACACCAGTTTTGGCGACGGTCCGCTCCCTCCCAAGGATCCCGCCGTGCGCCAGAAATACGAAGCGCAGAAGGCTGAGTGGGATGCGAAGACCAAAGATATCCGCGCAGAGATGAACAAGATCCTAGAACCACTGCGTGCCGCCAAGCTGAAGAGCGGGTCCAACACGTTCGAAGAAGAAGTGAAGACAGCGATCATAATGGATCCCGCCAAGCGCGATCCGTTCCAGGCGATGATGTTCCACACCGCCGAGCCGCGCGTAACCTTTGACGAAGAACCCGACGCCCGAACGCTCCGCACTCTCAAAGGCGATTCGGCTACTCGTTATGCGGATCTGAAGAAGCAACTGGCCACATTCGATTCTCTGAAACCAGCGGCGCTGCCCGAAGGCCAGTTCATGATCGATATCGGCCCCACGGCTCCGCCGACGCACATCCTGCGCGGAGGCAACTTCGCCATGCAGGGCGAAGAAGTACAGCCCGGCTTCCTCTCGATTCTGGATCCCACTGATGCCAAGGTGACGGCACTGCCGAACTCCACCGGCCGCCGCACGGCGCTGGCGGCATGGCTTACCGACCCCAAGAACCCCTTGGTTGCGCGCGTCATGGTGAATCGCATCTGGCACTATAATTTCGGAACCGGCATCGTGGCGACGCCTGGCGACTTCGGCCGCATGGGTTCGCGTCCAACGCACCCAGAACTTCTGGATTACTTAAGTGCGACGTTCGTCGAGAACGGCTGGAGCGTAAAGAAGCTTCAGCGCCAGATTCTGCTCTCGAATACGTATCAGCAGTCGGCCGATCTGCAGGCCAAGGCCGCTGAGACCGATCCGGATAACAAGCTGTTATGGCGCTGGTCGCGTCGTCGCATGGAAGCTGAGGCGATTCGCGATTCCATGTTGTTCACCAGCGGCCTGCTGAATACCAAGATGGGCGGCCCCGGCGTTTTCCCGCCGGTTCCAGCGGGCACTCTGTCGGATCTCTCGGCCACTGCTGCCGCCGGCGGCTGGAAGACCGAAAAGGATGTCGCGCAGACCAATCGCCGCAGCGTGTACATCTTCGTGCGGCGCAATCTACGCTATCCGATGCTGCAGGAATTCGATTCCGCCAATACTTTCGAGAGCTGCGATTTCCGCAAGAATACCGTGACGCCCTCGCAGTCGCTGGATCTGCTGAATAACGATCTGATCCTGAAATGGGCGCAGTCTCTTGCAGGGCGCGTGTTGAACGATAGCGGGCTGACCCCGGATGCCCAAATCGATCGGGCCTTCAAACTCGCCTACGGACGCGCGCCTTCCGCGGAAGAACAAAAACTGGCCACCGACTTCCTGGCCAGGCAGATGCCGATCATGACACAGCGCCTGGCAGACGCTAAAACCAAGCCACCGTTGCCCAACAACATGCCCGCGGGCATCGATCCTGCACGAGCGGCAGCGCTGGTGGATTTGTCGCAGATGCTGCTGGATTCGAACCAGTTCCTGTACATCGATTAGGAGACACCATGGCTGATCCAATGCTCAATAAGCTGAAGCATCACTGGAATGTCTCCAGCCGCCGCGAGTTCTTCACCCAGGCGGGCAGCGGACTCGCCGGAATCGCGCTCGCTGCCATGCTGGCCGAGGAAGGATATGCCGCCACCGACCCCCTCGCGCCCAAGAAGCCGCACGTCACGCCTCGCGCTAAGAACGTCATCTTCTGCTTCATGGAAGGCGGCCCCAGCCAGGTGGATCTGTTCGATCCCAAGCCGATGCTGGAAAAGTACGCCCTGCAGCCCGTTCCGGCTTCATTTCATCCCGAGCAGCTTCTGACCGCCCAGGGTGCCAAGCCCAGTGACGGACTCTTCCCTGCCCGCCGGCCCTTCAAGCAGTACGGGCAAAGCGGCATGTGGGTTTCCGACTGGCTGCCGCACATCACGCAGCATGTGGACGATATCGCTTTTATCCGATCCTGCCAGTCCGACGCTGTGAACCACGTCGGCGGCGTGTGCCAGATGAACACCGGGTCGATCCTGGCTGGCCGCCCCTCGCTCGGCGCGTGGCTCACCTACGGCCTGGGCACGGCGAACAAGAATCTGCCGACGTTCGTGGTGATGCAGGACGATAAAGAAATCCTGGGCTCTGTTCAGAATTACGGCTCGGGATTCCTGCCGGCGACGTATCAGGGTTCGCTGTTCCGTCAGGGCGATACGCCCATCCTCAACCTGAAGCCGCCCGTGGGGACCACCGATGAGCAGCAGCGCAGTAAGCTCGACCTGCTGCAGAAGCTGAATGAGATGTACGGCCGCGGCAAAGAAGACGATTCCGAACTCGATGCCCGCACGCGCTCCTATGAGCTGGCCTACCAGATGCAATCGTCGGCGCCCGAGGCTGTAGATCTGAGCAAGGAAAGCGACGCTACAAAAGCGCTCTACGGCATGGACGAGAAGGAAACCGCCGTCTACGGGGCCAATTGTCTCATGGCCCGAAGGCTTGTCGAGCGCGGCGTCCGCTTCGTCGAAGTCTATAGCGGATCAGGTTCGGGCTGGGACGCCCACCAGGACGTCAATAACAACCACACCAAGTGGTGCAAGGCTTCCGATAAACCCGTCGCCGGGCTGCTGGCTGATCTGAAAGCACGCGGGATGCTCAAAGACACGCTAGTCGTCTGGGGTGGCGAATTCGGCCGCACCCCGTTCGCGCAAATCTCCGCCGGGCAGACTCCGGAAAAGTACGGCCGCGATCACAATCCCTGGGGTTTCACCATGTGGATGGCGGGCGGCGGCGTCAAGGGCGGCCAGGCCATCGGGACCACCGACGAAATCGGCTTGCGCGCAGTCGAGGAACCGCATCATGTGTGGGACATCCACGCGTCGATCCTGTATTTACTGGGTCTAGACCACCTGAAGACGACATATATGCACAACGGCCGGGCAGAGCGGCCCACCGTCACCGGCGGCAGCTTGATCACGAAACTGTGGGCGTGAAATCGCTGGCGCTGATCACCTTCGCGGCTATGGCAGTGGCTCAATCGCCACCGGCCCTTCCTGAGGGACCCGGAAAAGAATTAGTGGAAGCCGTTTGCACAGCCTGCCATTCTCTGGAACGCGTAGTGGCCAAACGCGGCACCAAGGCGGAGTGGCAGGATAAGGTATTGGAAATGCTTCAGGAAGATCCCGACATCACCCAGCAGGAGAGAGACCA
>Ga0068855_100007779_pt1 | contig 12948 bp, 14 predicted proteins | sample KBSCornC52_FD_66592 | JGI IMG/M metagenome (GOLD analysis project Ga0068855, IMG submission 66592) | Corn rhizosphere microbial communities from Kellogg Biological Station, Michigan, USA - KBS Corn C5-2 | ecosystem: Host-associated > Plants > Roots > Rhizosphere > Soil ... | reverse complement strand
CCATCGGAATCCGTGACCATCAGGATGTCGTAGCCCTTTTCGCGGGCCGCCGTCGACACCGCGAGGATGTACTGCAGCATCGCCGGCGGGAACTCGTCGTCGTGGAACTCGAGCAGCAGGCCGATGACCATCGTCTCGGAGGTCGCCAGCGCCCGTGCGCCCGCATTGACGGTGAACCCGAGCTTGACGATGGCCTCGTCGATGCGCTCGCGCGTCTCGCGCGAGATGGACCGCTTGCCGGACAGCGCGTACGACACGGTGCTTCGGGAGACTCCCGCCTCACGGGCCACATCGCCGATGGTCGCCATTGTCCTTCTCGTTCGGTCGTCGCAAGGCTCGACATCACGGACATCGTCGTCGAACCGATTCGATGAATGTAGCGGAATCATCGGCTGCGATGCAAGGGGTGTAGTCGATCCTTCAAGATGTCGCCGCCCACGGCCTCTCGGCCCGCGAACATCGGGCGGCATGCCGACCACCCCGTGCGCCGCTACGCTGGAGCCACGGGCCTGTAGCTCAGTTGGCAGAGCATCGGACTTTTAATCCGCGGGTCGTGGGTTCGAGCCCCACCGGGCCCACCGTTGAAAATGCCTGATGAGCCCTTTTGCGGATGCGTTCCGATGCGGCGCTGGTGCCCGGGGCGACCGTCATGGCAGCAGATCAGGAATCGCGTTGGCGAGCCAGACCGCCAGGAGACAGATCTATATAGGCCCGATATCATCCTTATATAGAACGGGAGGTCGCTCATGGCAGTTACCAGCGTGGACATCGACCCGGAGATGCTCCGGCAGGTTAAGAACACCTACGGTGTGCGCACGAATCGTGAGGCGATCAACCTCGCTCTTCGGGACGTCGTCATGCGCAAGCAGCAACTGGAGGCCATCGACGCGATCGCCCAGCTGAGCCTCGACGAGCACCCCACCAAGATCTCCCGTGGCGCGTAGCCGCCCTGAGCCCGAACGCTTCATCGTCGACAACAGCGTCTGGGCGCGACTGTCCACGAGTGCGGATGTCCGCGCGAGCTTGGTCGCGTTGGTCAACCTTCACAGCCCCAGCGCCATCATGATCTGCCCTCCGGTGGCCGCCGAGGTCGGATTCAGCGCGAGGACCGGCTCCGACCACGATCAAGTGATGAAGCGGCTTGCAGCGTTCCCCGAATGTCCGCGGGTGCCGACGAGCGCCGATGTCCTCGACCTGCAGAACCGGCTCTGGAACGGCGGTCTGCTGCGGAGTGTCTGCGCGATCGACACCGTGATCGCCGCGTACGGGATCGTGAATGACGCGACGATCCTCCACTACGACAGCGACTTCGAGCACGTCGCGTCGGTGACACCGGGCTTCAGGCACGCTTGGGTCGTGCCTCACGGCTCTGCGGCATAAGCACCAGGACAAGGGCAGTGGCACCCCGGGCCTCGACGGTGCACGCGATAGGGTTCGAGCCCCGCCGGGCCCACTGTTCAGCCTTGTCGGTTGACCGCCACCGCCCGCTGGATCAGCCTCGCAAGCGCGCCGGTGTCGACCACCGACCCCTCGAAATAGTCGATCGCCCGCACCGCGCCGCTGTCGAGGCGCGAGTTGAAGAGCCCGTCGGGATCGGCGATCCGCGGTCCCTTCGGAAAGGTCAGGCGCACCGCACTCTTGAGCACATCGGCCATGCAGATGTTGCCGTTGCAGACCCACGTCGCCACGCCCTCCGGCCGCGACGGCTTGCGCCATTTGATCTCTTCGACGATGGCGGGATCGGCGCTGGTGATCACCTGGCGCAGCCGCGCGAGCGTCTCGCCGCGCCAGCCGCCCGCCTGCGCGATGATCGCATCGATCTCGGCCGCTGCGGCATCCCCTGTGCCCATGACTCCATCATGCTCCGGCCGACTCCCTGACTGACGCAACCGCCGCCCGGTGGGGCTGCATCCGCGCGGGGCTCGAGGGCGGCCCCGAAGCCGCTCGTGGCGATTCGTCCTGAACGTGCGTTCAGGCACGACCATGGAGCATTGCTGATCGAGCACCCTGGATTCGGACCAGAAAGGAGGAGCCGTGACCGACCCGGCCCGAACGCAACGCGTCCCCGATCCGACGGTCATCTTCTGGGTTCTCAAGATCCTGACCACCGGTGTCGGAGAGGTCGCCTCCGACTTCTTGGTGAAGACGTTCAACCCGGTGATCGTCGTGCTGGTGGCGGCCGTGGCGTTCGCGGGCATCGCAGGCATCCAGCTGACGGCACGCCGGTACGTGCCGTGGCGGTACTGGCTCTTCGTGTTCGCTGTCGCGGTCTTCGGCACGATGATCGCGGATGTCGCGCACCTCGTGATCGGCATCCCCTACGCCGTGACGACGACGATCTTCGCAGTCGCGCTGCTGGCCGTCTTCGTGGTGTGGCGGCGGCGCGAGGGCACGCTCTCGATCCACTCGATCGACAGCCGGCCGCGAGAGGTCTTCTACTGGCTGACCGTGTCGGCGACGTTCGCACTCGGGACCGCGGTCGGCGACTTCACCGCCACGACGGCGGGCCTCGGTTATCTGGATTCCGGCCTGCTGTTCTTGGCGATGTTCGCGATCCCCGGTGTCCTTCGACTGCTCGGGATCCCGGCGACTGCCGCGTTCTGGTGGGCATACATTCTGACGCGCCCTCTCGGCGCGTCGTTCGCCGACTGGCTGGCCCTTCCTGCCGCGCGCGGCGGGCTCGACATCGGGTACCTGCCCATCTCGGGAGTCGGCATCGCCCTCATCGCGATCGGCGTGGCCGTGCTTCAGCTGCGGTCAGCGCGTCGGCCAGCGGAGCCCGCGCATGGCTGACACACGGCCCCGGCTGCTGCTGATCGAAGACGACCCGAGCTTCGGGGCGATGATGCGCGACGTGCTCGGCGAGGCGTATGAGGTGACCCTCGTGAACGACGGCGGATCGGGCTATCGGGCGGCCATCGGGGGCGCATTCGACGTGTTGATCGTCGACCGCCGGCTTCCGGGCGTCGATGGGCTCGACATCATCGACGCCTTGCGGAAGAAGGGGATCTCGACGCCGATCATGGTCGTGACGGCTCTGGGAACTCTGCGCGACAAGGTTCGAGGACTGGATGCGGGCGCCAACGATTACCTGGTCAAGCCCTTCGAGTTCGAAGAGCTGTTCGCCCGGCTTCGTGCCATTCGTCGCGTCTACAGCGCAGAGGGGCCGTATCTGCGGATCGGCGCCTGGGAGTTCTACCCCGAGAGCCGCGCCATCTATTCCCCGTACAACGGCCGCGCGATCCTCACGGAGCGCGAGAACGGCCTGCTGCGGTTGCTCGCCCTGAACCCGACACGCACCTTCAGCAGGGCGCAGATCCTTCGTGAGGTCTTCGACCCCGAGGATCAGCCGGGCACCGTCGATACCTACGTCCACTACGTCCGACGTAAGACGGACTCCGACATCATCACCACCGTGCGCGGGCAGGGCTACCGGCTGGGGGCGCCATGACCAGGATGGGACGACGACCTTACTGAGACTTCCCCGTTACAGACCGCCAAACAGCGCATTCTTAGAAGAATCTGAGACCTCTCTTTCCACACTCAATTGAGTGACAAGCCTCCGACGCGCCGCCTCTGCCCTCCCCCGTCGGTTCCGATCTTTCTCTCGCCGAGTGGCCCGCGCCGTCGCCGCGGAACGCCGCGGAATCGCGTATGCCCGCCCGATCATCCTGGGCACCGTGCTGTACGAGTCGTTCGCCGGCAACGGCGCCCTCGACAACCCAGAAGCCATCTTCCGCGAACTGCTGCGCTCGAACGATCTGGCGGGCCTCCGGCACATCTGGGTGCTCGACCATCACGCAGGCAAGACGTTCCGGGAGGAGTTCCGGCGCGACCGACGAGTGCGCTTCGTCGTGTACCGCTCTGCGCGGTACTTCGCGGCCCTGGCCCGCAGCCAGTACCTGATCAACAACGCGACCTTCCCCGCCGAGTTCCAGAAGCGCGACGGCCAGACCTACCTCAACACCTGGCACGGCACGCCCCTGAAGACCATGGGATACGACATGCCGGATGGCGCGTTCTTCGCCGCCAACACCCTGCGCAACTTCGTCGCGGCCGACGTCCTTCTTGCGCAGAACCCGACCATGACGCGGATGTACCGCGATGCGTACAAGCTCGACGGGATCTTCCGCGGGCGCATCCTCGAGACGGGCTACCCGCGCACCGACCGGCAGCACATCGCGGATGCCGAACGGAGCGCGGCCTGGGCGGTGCTGCGCGAAGCGGGCATCCCGGTCGACGACCGGCGCAAGCTCGTCGTCTACGCGCCCACCTGGAAGGGCACCAGTTTCAACTCCCCGCGCGATGATGCCGAAGCGCTGCTGAGCACGGTCGACGCACTTCAGCAGCGGCTGGGAGACGGATACACGGTCGCCTTGAAAGCGCACCAGTCCGTGCACAGGATCGTCGCCCAGCGGGCAGAGGGCCGTCTCGTCCCGAACGATCTGCCGACCAACGTCGTGCTCGGATTGACGGATGTGCTGGTCACCGACTACTCGTCGATCTTCTTCGACTTCTTGACAACGGAGCGCCCGATCGTCTTCTTCACCCCCGACGAGGAGGACTACGCGCAAGAACGCGGCACGTCGAAGCTCGGCCGGTTGCCGGGTGCGATGACGCGAACGGTCGACGAGCTCGCTGACGCGATCGTGGCCGGCCCGGACCAGGAGGTCGTCGAGCGTGCCCGCCAGTGGCGCAAGGAGTTCACCCCGACCGACGATGGACGATCGGCTCAGCGGGTCGTCGACGCGGTCTTCCGAGATCGGGCGGAGGAGGCGAGTGCTGGGCAGGCGAAGCCATCCGATCGCCGCTCGTTGCTGCTGTATCTGGGGGGGATGCGATCCAACGGCATCACGAGCTCTGCGCTGAATCTGCTCGCCCACCTCGACCACATCGCGTTCGACATCTCGATCGTGATCGCGCGGCCGCGCGGACGCGAGCAGCGCATGAATGCGGCACGGATCGACCCGCGCATCCGCCAGTTCTACCTGGTCGGCGCACCCAACGCTCGCAAGCTCACCACCATCTCCAGCCGGGTGCGCGGCCGCCTCGGCCGCCGGTGGCCGAACGAGCCACGATGGGACGCCACTCTCTGGTCGTCGGAGTGGCGCAGGGTCTTCGGCGACGCGCGGTTCGACTCGGTGGTCGACTTCAGCGGATACAGCAGGCCGTGGGCTCAGCTCATCCTGCACTCACCGCCTGCGACCCGCGCGATCTGGCTGCACAACGACATGGCCGCCGAAGTGCACCGCACGGTCGGTGGCCGACGACGCATGCTCCACTCCCTGCCCGCGGTGTTCTCGCTCTATTCGAGGTACGACGACCTGGTGTCGGTGTCGCGCGAGCTCGCGGTCGCGAATGCCGACCGGCTGAGCGAACCGTACGACGTGCCGCGCGAGCGCTTCGTCTCGGCCCGCAACGTGATCGACGACAAGGGCGTGCTCGCCAAGCTGACGCAGCCGGTGGCGGGCGCCGCCGAGTTCGTGGATCAGGAATGGGGAACGGTCACGCTCCCCGAGTGGGCGGCCGAGCTGTCGTCGGCCCGGTCGGACACGCGCTGGTTCGTCACGGTCGGCAGGCTCAGTCCCGAGAAGAATCACGCCCGGCTGATCGAGGCGTTCGCCATCGTGCACGCCGCGCGACCTGCAACGCGCTTGCTCATCGTGGGCGACGGGCCGCTGCGGCAGGAGCTGCAGGAGCAGGTCGCCTCTCTCCACCTGACGGACGCGATCTTTCTCACCGGATCGCTTGCGAACCCCTTCCCGGCGATGGCGGCCGCCGATTGCTTCGTGCTGTCCAGCAACTACGAAGGCCAGCCGATGGTTCTTCTCGAGGCCGCCGTCGTCGGGCTCCCCATCGTCTCGGTGCGATTCGGCTCGGTGTCTGACGCCCTACCCGACGGTCAACTGCACATCGTGGACCAGTCGGTGGCCGGCTTGGCCGCCGGTCTGACCGACTATCTGGACGGGAAGGTCGCAGCGGCGAGCCTGGACGCGGAGGAGTACAACGCGCTGGCCCTGCGCGAGTTCGCGACCGCGATCGGGGTGGACGTGGTCACGTCCGGAGGAAGCGCCCCAGCCCGTACGGCAGAAGCAGAAGCACGGCGATCGGCATGATGAGCCACGCCGCCGGCCAGATGGGCGCCAGCAGGAACGTGAGCACGAGCGCGAGCACGATGCCGAGCGCCACCTGCCAGTCGTCGCCGACCAGGTAGTCGTACCAGAACAGCCCGAAACGAGCGAGAGCGCTCCGCTGCGGTTTCGGCGACGGGGATGGCGACCCGGGCTCGGAGTCCGGGGGCACGCTCGGCGCCGCGTTCGGGGCGAGCTCGGCAGCATCCATCCGCCTCCTGCGCCGCAGCCTCAGCACGACCACCGATGCGGCCGAGAGCGCAGCCACGAAGCCGAAGACGACCAGGAGGGCAAGATCGGATCCCGGCCAGATGGCTCGAGCGCCTTCGGCCGACCAGAAGATGCCGAAGGTCGTCAGCAGCGCTCCGACGATGAACTTCAGGGTGTTCTCGGGGATGCGCGACAGGGGTCCGCGCACCGCGAACCCGAGCGCCGCCACCAGGACCACGGCGGCACAGGCGGCGACTGCGGCGACACCGAGGCGATGAGCGCTCGATCCGAAGGTCACCACGATGAAGACCACCTCGAGCCCCTCAAGCACCACGCCCTTGAACGAGAGGACGAAGGCGTACGCGTCCGTCACCCCGAAGCGCGAACGACGCGCGACCCCCTGCGCGCCGGCGACGGTGCGGCGGTAGATCGCCTCCTCGTCGTGCAGGGGCTTGTCGCCCGAGGCTCGGGCGATCGCCTTGCGGAGCCACTGCAGTCCGAACACCAGCAGCAGAGCTCCGACGATCAATCGGAGCGTGCCGAGGGGCAGCAGCTGGATCGACGGGCCCACGACGAGCACGATCCCCGCCAGGGCCGCCAGTGCTGCAACCGTCCCGACCGCGGCCGATCGCCCGTCGCGGGCCGTCGCCGCGGCGAGCACGATGGTCGTCGCCTCGACGGCCTCGACGGCGCAGGCGAGGAAGACCGCGATCGCGAGAGTGACGACGGCCGCGGTAGGAGACATGCTCCGATTCTGACAGCCGGCGCGGGCGGCCGATGACTACGTGCCGTCGCTGCTCTCGCGGTCTTCCAGACCGACAGCGGAACGCAGCTCCTTCGCGTCCCCAGGCATCCGTCAGGCGATCGCCGCGATCACCAGCTCGGCGACGGCGCGCATGCCGGCGGGCGTCGGGTGGTACGGCGCACCCTTCCGCCGGCTGAACTGCAGCCGGCGCGTCCACGGCTCGGCCGACCATGCGTGATGCGCGGCGGATGCCGTCGCCACCGGCACCACCGGGCAACCGAGTTCTGCGCCCACCGAGCGCGTGAGGGCCGAGAGGCGCGACGCGGTGCCGCGGGCCCAGTCGGCGAGTTCTGCCGGGAACCGGCCGACCGCGGTGGTCGCATCCGGCGGCAGCAGGCTCAGGTACTCGACCAGCAGGATCTGAGCCAGCGGCGAGCGCCGACGGATCTCGACCACCAGAGCGCGCAGATCGAGTTCGAGCTGGGCGAATCTCGTGGTGGTCTGCTCCGGGGTGTCGAACTCTCGACGGCCACGGCGCACGGAGGGCAGCCAGGAAAGCGGCGCGGGCAGGCTGCCGAGCATGACGCGCGCGATGTAGCCGACGTCGTTGCCGCCGCCGGTGATCGTGACGAGCCGCGTGTCCGCGGTCAGCGCGTCCACCTGCGGAGGCATGGCGCGGCCCGCCAGCGACGTCTCGCCGTGGAGAAGACCGGCCATGGTCGCCCCCGAGAGGCTGACGTCGGTGAGCTCGAGATCGAGATCGGCCGCAACCAGGTGGGCGTAGTTCAGCAGCGAACGACCGGAGCCTTTCGGCGCCCCGGGCACAGGGGCTCCGAGGCCGGGGCCCGCGGCGAACGAACTCCCCATCGACACATACCCGTCGCCGGCCCGCAGAGTCATGCGCCCAGTCTGCTACGGGGCATCGCCGCGCCAGAATGGAGTCATGAGGATCGCGGTGGCCGGAGGAACAGGAACGGTCGGAGCCCACGTCGTCGACGTGCTGCACGAGCGGGGCCACGACCCCGTCGTGCTGGCCCGCTCGACCGGCGTCGACCTGGTGACCGGCAACGGCGTGGCCGACGCGCTCGAGGGGGTGGATGCCGTGATCGACGTGGTCTCGACGCTCACCCAGGCGGCGCAGGTCGCCATCGACTTCTTCGAGGCCACCACGCGCACCCTGCTCGACGCCGAGAAGGCATCCGGGGTGAAGCATCATGTGCTGCTCGGGATCGTCGGCAGCCAGAAGTCGCAGTACGGCTACTACCTCGGCAAGATGGCGCAGGAGCGCCTGGTGCACGCAGGCGAGGTTCCGTGGACCGAGGTGCGCGCCACCCAGTTCCACGAGTTCTCGCAGCAGATCTACGGCATCGCCCGGATCGGGCCGATCGTGCTGGCGCCGACCGGGCGCGTGCAGCCGATCGCCGCCCGCGAGGCCGCCGAGGTCCTCGTCGAGCTCGCCGTCGGCGCGCCGACCGGGCTGGTCGCCGAGCTCGCCGGCCCCCGAGAAGAGAGTCTGTCGCGCATGGTGCGGGCTGCCGCTCGCGCCACGGGCAAGCGCGCGCCGGTGCTCGCCGTCCCGGCGCCGGGGCCGGGAGGCAAGGCCATGCGCGACGGCACGCTGCTGCCCGATCCGACGCTGCAGCCGCCCGCGCGGCTCGGCAGGCAGACCTTCGACGAGTGGGTCAGCACGCTTCGCGAGTAACGTCGCAGGCATGCGCGCCATCCATCTCACCGAGTTCGGCGGCCCCGAGAAGCTCGTCGTCAGCGATCAGCCCGAGCCGGTCGCCGCAGACGGCGAAGAGGTGCTCGAGGTGCTCGCCGCGGGCATCAACTACGCAGACACGCACCAGACCGAGGACTCGTACCTCGCCAAGCAGACCCTGCCGCTGATCCCCGGCAGCGAGGTCGTCGTCCGCGGCTCAGACGGGCGACGGCTGCTTGGATTCGTCTCGGGCGGCGGATACGCCGAGCGGGTCGCGGTCAACCCGGCACGCCTGTTCGCGATCCCGGACGGCGTCAGCAATGCCGACGCGCTGACCACCCTGGTACAGGGCGCGACGGCCTGGCATCTGCTGCGCACCAGCGCGCATCTGGCCGAGGGCGAGAGCGTCGTGGTGCATGCCGGCGCGGGCGGCGTCGGCACGATCGCGATCCAGCTGGCGAAGAGGTGGGGCGCAGGGCGGGTCATCGCGACCGCGTCCAGCGCCGAGAAGAGAACTCTCACGCTCGAGCTGGGGGCGGATGCCGCGATCGATTCGACCACCGACGAGCTGGCCGCCGCGCTCACGGATGCCAACAACGGGCGCGGCGTCGACATCGTGCTGGAGATGACGGGCGGCCGGGTCTTCGACCAGAGCCTGCGCGCCCTGGCACCGCTCGGCCGGCTCGCCGTGTTCGGGATGGCGGGCCGGGTGCCGCCGCACGACGTCTCGCCCGGGGCGCTGATGGCCCGCAGCACCGCAGTCATCGGATTCTGGCTGGTGCACGTCGTGCAGCGACCCGCCCTGCTCGCCGCCGCCGTGACCGACCTGCTCGGGATGCTCGACCGCGGCGAGCTGCGGGCCGTGATCGGAGACTCCTACTCGCTCGACGCGGCGGCAGACGCGCACCGAGCGCTGCTCGACCGCTCGTCGGTGGGCAAGCTGATCCTGGTGCCGTGATGCGACGAGCGGCCGCGCTCCTCGCCGTCGTCGCGGTGCTCGCAGTCGCCGGCTGCAGCGCCGACGGTGTCGCGCGCCAGCCGTTGGCGACGCCGCTCACCGCCATCCAGTCCAGTACCGTCCGGATCTCGCTGCACCAGGTGATGGTGCTCACGCTGGCAGACCACCAGCACTACACCGCCCAGATCGCCGACCCCACGATCGTCACCGTCGTCGAGCACCGCGATGCAGCGCACGGCCGATTCGAGCCCGAACTCGTGCCGCTGAAGGCCGGTTCCACTCAGGTGGCGCTCACCGGCTCGAACCCGGGAGGCGAAGTGATCGGCTTCCACGTGATCGTGACCGCGCCGCCCACATCGGCGGCGATAGGGTGAGGCGCCGATGGGTCTCCATCGGAGCGCCCGTCGCGACCTGCCGGTTCCAGAGCAAGGACGCCGACACCTCCCGCATCTACGTCGACCTGGTCACCCTGTACGACACGAATCCCACGCTCGCGGCCCTGCCTGCCTCTCGAAGGCACCCGTCCCCTCCGGCGCGACCGGCGACCCGGCGACCGCCCTGGGCACAGCGCTCGGCGGCGCATCGACGTTCGGGCCCGGCGCGGACGGCGGCGGGCTGGTCGACACGAACGATCCCGATGACGTCGTGTTCGCCCCCTGCACGTTCGCCGACGGCTCCTTCATCGAGGAGTGGGGCATCGCCTACTACGCCGAGGGGACGATCCGGGGCACCGACTTGACCAAGCTGTTCCGCTTCGACGAGAGCAGAGTGCCCGCCGTCTTCAGCCGGTAGGGCGGGCCGGGGTCCGATCGGCTCCGGAGTCCGATCGGCTAGAGGCCGGCCGCCCCGAAGAGCGAGCCGAGCAGGTAGGTGACCCCCGCCGCGCCGAGTCCGATGAGCAGTTGACGCAGCGCGCGCTTCCAGGGCGATGCGCCGGACAGAATGCCCACGACGGCACCGGTTCCGAGCAGCGCGAGCCCGACCGCCCCGCCCGCGATGGCGACCGCCGCGAGGTGCCGGGCCCCGAACAGGTAGGGCAGCACCGGGATCAGCGCCCCCGATGCGAAGAAGAGGAAGCTCGAGATGGCGGCGTTCCACGGCGAGCCGAGTTGCTCGAGCGTGTCGACGCCCGACGCGGCCGGATCGTCGGCATCGAGGTGCAGGGTCGCGAGCACCTCATCGGCGCGGGCTTCTGCATCCTTCTTGCTCATGCCCCGCGCGCGGTAGACCAGAGCGAGCTCGTTGGCGTCGACATCGAGGTGAGCCAATGCCGACTGCGAAGCCGGATCGGGTTGCGACGACTGCAGCAGTTCGCGCTGCGACCGGACCGAGACGTACTCGCCCGCCCCCATCGACAGCGCCCCGGCCAGCAGGCCGGCGATGCCGGTGAACAGCACGGTCGTGGCCGGAACCCCGGTCGCCCCGATGCCGAGCACCAGGGCGAGGTTGCTGACGAGGCCGTCATTCGCCCCGAAGACCGCGGCACGGAACGATCCGGCCAGCCGCGTGCGGCCCCGGGCCGCGAGCCCGCGCAGCACCTCGCCGTGGATGCGCTCGTCGGCCGCCATCGATTGCGAGGCGTCGGCCTCGTCGTCGTACGGCGAGCGCGCCTCGGCGCGCTGGGCGAGGGCGAGCACGAAGAGCGAGCCGAAATGGCGCGCCAGGAACGCGAGGAAGCGGGTGCGCAGATCGCCGCGCAGGGGCGCTCCCACCTGGTCGCCGAGGAGTTCGAGCCAGTGGTTCTCGTGGCGCCCTTCCGCCTCGGCCAGGCCCAGCAGGATCTCGCGCTCCTGCCCCTTCTTGCGCTCGGCGAGCTCGCGGTAGACCGCGGCCTCCGCGCGTTCGTCGGCGAGGTACCGGCGCCAGCGCTTCACCCGCGCGTCGGGCGTGCTCGCCGCCACTACGCGCCCCCGGCGTAGCGCAGGCCCCACGAACCTTCCCAGGTCTCGCCCGGCTCCAGCCAGATCAGGCCCTGACCCGAGTTCAACGCGTCGGGCGGCGCGGTCATCGGCTCGATGGCGATCGCGTCGATCGGCCCGTCGGCCGAGGCCATCTCGTGGGTGGTGAACACCTGCACGTAGCCCCAGTCGGTGCTCTGCCACAGGGTGGTGCGCGACCCGTCCGGCGCCGTCAGCCAGGCGACGTCGCCGCGCCCGTCCACGACGCGGGCGTGCTGCACGCCGCCGAACGCCGTGTCGAAGGCGAAGCCGCCGACCCGGTGCGGCGTTCTGACGTCGTAGGGGGTGCCCGTGACGTCCAGCTCTGCGGTCGGGTCGAGCCGATCGTCGACGGCGAAGTAGGTCGACGCCTGCACGGTGAGCTCGAGGTCGGCGATCGGCGCATCGCCGACCCGCAGATAGGGATGCGAGCCCGTGGCGTACGGCGCACGCGCTGTCGAGAGGTTGCGGGCGCCGTGGGTGACGGTCAGGCCGTCCGGCTCGAGCTGGTATCGCACCCAGGTCTCGATCAGGAACGGCCAGCCGTGCTGCGGATAGATCGTCGCGGCGAGGGTCACGGCATCCCGGGACTGCTCGGTCGACTCGTACTCGGCGAACTGCAGCAGTCCGTGCAGGGCGCCCCCGCGATCGGGCTCGGTGATGTCGAGCTGCTGCGGCTCGCCATCGAGCACCCACCTGCCGGCGCGCACGCGGTTCGGCCACGGGCTCAGGATGATGCCGTTGCACATCGCCGGCGCCCGGTCGGCGGGGATCGGCAGGGTGAGGTCGGCGCCATCGACCGTCAGCGACCGCAGGACGGCCGCGACCGACCCGATCTCGGCGCGCACCCCCTCGCGTTCGAGCACGAACGCCCGGCCGGTCGGAAGGATCTCGGTGTCGGTCATGTCGTCTCCTGCGTGTCGTCTGCGTGCCCCGCCGGGGCGTAGCGCACTCCCCATGACCCGCTCCAGCTCTCACCGGGCTCGAGCCAGATCAGCCCGATCCCACTGTTGAGGGCGTCGGGCGGCGCGGTCATCGGCTCCAGGGCGACCGCGAGGCCGTTGCCGGTCGACCGCGGGAAGGCGGCGGGCGTGTATGCCTGGATCCACCCGAACGCCGGGTCGGCCCAGAGCGTCGTCGCGCTGCCGTCTGGCGCCGTGAGCCAGGCCACATCCGTTCGCCCGTCGCGGTTGGCCAGCCCGCCGTACGGGGAGTCGAGGGTGAGACCGTCAAGACGCCGCCCCGCACGAAGGTCGCCGGGGCCG
>Ga0068855_100007776_pt1 | contig 12949 bp, 4 predicted proteins | sample KBSCornC52_FD_66592 | JGI IMG/M metagenome (GOLD analysis project Ga0068855, IMG submission 66592) | Corn rhizosphere microbial communities from Kellogg Biological Station, Michigan, USA - KBS Corn C5-2 | ecosystem: Host-associated > Plants > Roots > Rhizosphere > Soil ... | reverse complement strand
CATGGGGGCCGATGCCTCGCCCGCATAACAGTACCGTTAACTCGACCGGAGCTTTCGCATGACTGAAAGCGACTATCGCTTGCAAGCACTTTTCGCCGCGGCCGTGGAGCTGCCACCCGAGCTTCGCGCCGAGATGCTCGCGCGCGAGTGTGCCGGCGCGCCGCAATTGCTGGCCGAACTCGAAGCCCTGCTCGAGGCGGATTTGCGCTATCACGCCACTACCGCACAACCGATTGCTGCCGGATTGACTGAACTGATCCCCTCGTTGGCGCCGCAAGCGTCATTGAGCGGCGCGCGAGTGGGTCCTTACCAGTTGCGCGAGGAGATCGGACGCGGCGGCATGGGCGCCGTCTATCGCGCCGAGCGCGTCGACGGCAGCGTGGCCCAGCAGGTGGCGATCAAGTTCGTGCGTCGCGAACTGCTCGACGCCGGCACGCTCAAACGCTTCCAGCTTGAACGCCAATTGATGGCGACGTTCAACCATCCGTTCATCGCGCGCTTGCTCGACGCGGCGCAGTTCGAGGACGGCACACCGTATTACGTGATGGAATTCGTCGAGGGAATTCCGATTACCGATTACTGCAGTCGCGAAAATCTCGACGTGCGCGCACGCATCGCATTGATGCAAAAGGTGTGCAGCGCGGTGGCCGAGGCGCACCGTGAACTGATCGTGCACCGGGATCTGAAACCGAGCAACATTCTTATCGATACCGCAGGGAATCCAAAGCTGCTCGACTTTGGTATCGCCAAGCCTTTATCCGCTTCACTGGAAGGAAACGAAGAAACTGGTACGGCATATCGGTACTTCTCGCCCCAATACGCTGCGCCGGAGCAACTTGGTGGCTCCACAGTCGGCGTCGCCTGCGACGTATACGGACTCGGATTGCTCCTGTACGAATTGCTCGCCGGATGCCGGCCCTTCGACCTCACCGGTATGAGCCCGGGCCAGATCGAGCGTCTCATCAAAGAGGTACCCCCCGCGACGCCGAGCAGCGCGCTCGCGCGCAGCGGCGACGTGACTAATCTCGCGCGCCAATTGCGCGGTGACCTCGATGGCATCGTCATGCGCTGTCTGCGCAAGCTGCCGAGCGAGCGCTACGCCTCGGTCGAACAGTTGGAAACCGATCTTGGCAATTATCTGGACGGTCGGCCGGTGCAGGCCCGCGGCGGACACGGCTGGTATCGTGCGCAAAAGTTCATATTGCGAAACAAAGCGGCGGTATCGGCAGCGCTGCTCGTGACGCTATCGATGTTCGTCGGCATCATCGCATTCGGGTGGCAGGCACGCATCGCGAATCGTCGCGCCGCGGAATTGGAGCAGGTGTCGCAGTTCCAGGCCGACATGCTCGATCAGGTCGATCCGACCCAGGCCGGCCTATTGCTGAGCAAGGACGTCAAGTCGAAGATCGAGGCCGCAATGAGCAAGACAGGCGTGCCCGAGCCGGAGCGCGTCAAGCAACTCGCGGCATTCGACAAAGCGTGGCAGAAAGTCAATGCGACCGATGCAGCTCGCGACTTGCTCGATCGCACGCTCTTGAAACCGGCGGTTGACGCCGTTGACAAGAAATTCAAGGACCAGCCGTTGGTGTACGCGCGTTTGAACCAAGTGCTCGCAGATCGTTACGCGGCATGGGGCTTGCTTGCAGCCGCGCAGCCTCTACAAGACCTAGTCTTGTCGACGCGCCGTCGCGTGCTGGGTGAGGATCACCCGGATACGCTGAGTTCGATCGCTTCGATGGGAGATCTGTTGGAGGCTCAAGGCAAACTGATGGAGGCAGAGGCGCATTACCGCGAGGCATTGGATCGGCGTCGCCGTGTGTTGGGTCAGGAGCACAAGGACACGCTGATTTCGATTGCAGTGCTTGGTCTTGTGCTGCAGGAGGAAAGCCAGCTTCCCGAAGCGGAAGCTTTGCAGCGTGAAGCACTGGAAAAGATACGCAGGATCCTTGGCCCGGACAGCCCCGAAGCGATCATGTCGACGAACTACATGGGCAACGTGCTGCAAGCCGAAGGCAAGTATAGCGACGCTGAGCCTCTGTTTCGCGAGGCACTAGAGAAGCGTCGTCGTGTCCTGGGCGAAGAGCACCGCGACACGTTGACTTCCATCAACAACTTGGGCCTCATCCTTGAGGAAGAGGGTAAATACGGCGAAGCCGAGCCGTATTTTCGCGAAGGGCTGGAGAAGAGCCGGCGCATCGTCGGTGAAGACCATTCGGATACGATCACGTCGATCAACAACATGGGCTTGGTTCTGCTGAATGAGGGCAGACTGGACGAGGCCGAGCCGTACTACCGCGAAGCCCTCGAGAAAGTTCGTCGTGTTTTGGGCGAAGAACATCCTCATACGCTGAGTTCGATCTTCAATTTGAGCGGTCTACTACAGGCGCAGGGCAAGCCGGTTCAAGCCGAACCTTACGCACGGGAAGCGTTGGAGAAGGGGCGCAAAGTTCTGGGCGAGAAGAATCCGTTCACGCTTCGGTACGTGAGAAACATGGGCGAGGTATTGCAGGCGGAAGGCAGGAATTCCGAAGCTGTGGAACTACTCGCCCCAGCAGAAGCCGCGATGCGTGCAGCATTCTCCAGCGATCATCAATTCGTACTCGGAACCTTTCTGAGGGCTCTCGGGAAAGCTCAACTGGGGTTGGGGAATTTCACTGCCGCTGAATCAAATCTGACCGAGGCCCGCAGCATGCTCGCGGACTCGCACGATCCTAAAGACCTGCGCGAGTGCACGCATGCCCTTGCCGATCTGTATACCGCTTGGAACCAAGCACAGCCGGGCAAGGGCTATGACGCCAAAGCAGCAGAATGGTCGCTTGACGCGCGCGAAGCGGCAAATCTGGAACCGGTGCAACACTCGCCGAGGCCGCATTAGCGGTGAGAGTGGTTGACCCCTTAGATTCACCATTCGCCCACAGCAGTACGTAGCGCGCCCGTCTCACCGGCAGTCGTGCCATGCAGCTTGGGCACCGCCGCGTGCAGTTCGGCGTGTTGTCCGCGCGTAAGTCTTGTCCATTGCATGCATCCGATTTCAATGATTCATCACTGGAACTGGCTTGCGCGCGAGCGTCTGATTGCCTCGGCCACTGGCTTTGCTCAAGCGCTTGTTGACCTGCGGCAAAGCGCGAGCTGCCGAAGCGCAGTTGGCTGGCGACGTCAACGGTAAACGTTTGCGATTGTGCAGGAATTGAACAGCTGTAGCGTGTGCGCCCTCGCTCGATCGCCAATTCGGCCTCGCAAGTGATCTGCACAGGGGACGGCTGGACCGCGCGACAGGATTTGATCCAGCAAAGCGCGATAGTTGCGGGCCTGTTGATCATGAATCCCGCCGGATTGCGATATCAATGAGAAGGGCTGCTTCTGTGCGCCCTCCGAAATGCTACACGCACGCAAAAAAAGAGTTTTGTTCGTTTTTCCGATTTTCTTCCGCCAGGGTGTGAGATGAATCGTTTGACTCGTGGGGTTGCTGCAGGCGTTATCGGGCTTCTTTTCCAATTGGTAGTGGCGACAAGCGGCTTTGCGCAGTCGACTTATCCGGATCCCAGCAAGTGTCCGAGTTCCGGTCCGCAGGTAAAGTCTGGTACTGACCCAGGCTTTCCAGGTTCTTGGTGGAATCCACAACGGATAGGCACAGGCTGGGATTTTTATTTCAATTCCAACAATCCCGATCAAATCCTTGTTTATTGGCTGACATACAACGCCCAACATCAGCCGATGTGGCTGGTTAGTGTGAACAATACCCATGTCGCCAATACAAAACAGTACGCGGCCTCGCTGTATCAGGTCACTGTACCGCCCGGGACTACAACAACAAGTTACACCTATGTCGGTCAAGTCTGGGTTGCCTTTGACGCTAACTCGACAACGGTGGCGGCAGTCAGATGGCAGCTGGATGCGCTGGGCTCGACCGCACAGCCCGATGAGTGCATTTACAACGCATTTCACGGCTCCACTACGGTCACCGGCGGGAATGCCGGTATCAACGAAAGCTATACCGGGGATTGGTACAACTCTGCTGTCAACCAAAGCGGCTGGGGGCTCGACATCAACGTGGGCGCCTATTCGACCGGCACCGTCGAAATTGATAACGCGCTAATTTACGACAAGACTGGCCAGCCCATTTGGTTGCAGGGTTCGATCGCGAATGGTACGACGGACTCGGCAACCACTGACCTGTTCTATTTCAAATCCAATTACACCGGCGGATATCCAAACAAGACGTGTACACAGAACTGTGTCTCGTCGTACGACGTCGGATCAGTGACGCGCTCGTTTACCTCGACGCAGAAAGGCTCTGCGACCATTACTGCAAGCGCGACGGCTGCTGAGACTGGAGGTGCAGGTACCGGCGGCGACGACATACATTGGCCGAACTCGCCGTATACGAATCCTGCTTCTCTTGTCAAAGGAGTTGACAACAATCGCGTGGCGGTGAATACCACGAATTGCGTTATCCCCAACGGACAATCGACGTGTCCGGTGATCGTGGCGTGGTCGAGCAGTTCTTCGGCTGCCGTTTACAAGCGTGACCTGATCGCGCATACGCTGTCCTCGACAGCGCTCCCCGGCGGATCGAACGGACAATACACAGACAACTTATCCGCCAATGCGGACGTTCAATATGAACTCCGAACGGGTGGGTCTACCGGCGCGCTTTTATATGCGTCACCCGAGGTAAAAGCAACGCTCGCTCCGGCGGCGTCGCCGGCCCTCCCTCCGTTGCCGAATTTTGCGACAGTGCCCACGGACGACCTTAAATCCGATGCCGTGGGTGCGACGGCGGGAAGCTTCAATGTTGATCAATCGGGCAACGCCGAATACGAGATTCCGATCCTGACGCCGCATGGCGCGGGCGGCTTGGCTCCATCTGTCGCGCTCAGCTACAACAGCGGCTCGGGCGATGGATTGTTGGGTTATGGATGGACGATTGGCGGGATCTCCGCCATTACTCCGTGTCGCGCGACTCAGGAACATGGCGACGGGCCAAATACGCAGAGTATGGTCCAGCTCGATCCCAGCCAAGGCGCGGTTTACTGCCTGGATGGGGAGCGCATGGTCCTCATCCAAGGACCCAATGGCACCGTGGGATCGCAATATCGCCTGGAGCACGACAATCAGACGTTGGTTGTGATCGAGAGCGTTCTGCCGATCGGCTCCAATCCGACCTACTGGACTGTGCCGAACGTTTTTGCCGTATACGGCAAGGACGGCACCGTGCGCCATTATGGCGGCAGCACTGCACAACTGAGTTATTCGCTCAATTTCAACCCGCAATCGACACAGATTGCAGCGTGGTACGAGTACGAACTGCGCGACAGCAACAGCAACAATGTCGTCAACTTCAACTATACGTGCCCCAATGGCGCTCTCTCGGGCGGAACGATAACAGATGGCCACGCGTGCTCTACGGCGGTCAATGGACTTCGGGGATTCGCGGCAATCGCATTGAATTCGATTACCTGGAACGGTGGCGAGATCGACTTCTATCCGACGGTGCGCCCGGCCGCCGAGCAATCGGTCAGTTACACACTGGGTTTCCCGGTTGTGCAGCGCTATCGCACATCAAGAATTGATGTAAAGAGCACTTCCACAGTTACGACAACGCTGGTGCGCACCTACAATGTGCAATCCACGGTGCCGGTGTCCAGTGCGACGATCCGGCAGGTGAGCCAGGTCCAGGAGTGCGCCGGTGCTGTGTGCTATGCGCCGACGACGTTCCAGTGGGACAACGTCAGCAATGGTTCCACATCGGGACAATCCACCATATCTGCGTCGGGTGTAATTCCGTTTTTTCACGCGAGTCTCGCCAACGTCAAATTCGGCGACATCGATGGCGATGGGCGCACCGATATCATTTGGATGAAAGACGATGAACAAGGCCAATTTCATGCGGCGTTGTCACAGCCCACAGCATCCGGAATTAGTTTCAGCGGTGATATTTGCTTGGCGGCCGGCAATTGTCCGGTGGATGCAAAATATGCCAACGATGTCGATTTGAATACCGGCGAAAACTACGCCGCTGGAACTTGGCAACTTCTGGACTTCGATGGCGATGGCCGATCGGATCTCCTGACGCTGCAGGCGGCGGGAGGCGGCTTCCAGTGGGTTGTCTACCCGAGTAATGGTTCCAGCTTCCCCACCGGGCAGGTCGACTCTACGCACCCGTTCGGTGCGAACGCGCTCGCCAATATTCTGATTCCATACTCGAGCCCGGGGTCAGCCCCGGGCGCCATGTCCGAAAACGGGACAGGGCCGCATCCCAGAAGCTTCCTAGCTGATTTCGACGGTGACGGCTTGCCGGATTTGCTGGTCATTGGAGACATGGGCAGCGTCGTCTATCTTACGGTGCGAACTGGGAACGTCTCGGCTCCGTATGCATTTCAGGGACCTTACATCGTCCTAGCGGGGACCCCTGAAAATCACGGTACTTGTGGTATCGCTGGTCTCACCGCGCGCAATCTGCGCGTTGCCGATTTCAATGGCGATGGTCGCGCCGACCTGGTTGTCACCGTCGGCAGTCCTTGTGCCTCTGATGCAGTCAGCGGTGTGGTTCCGACCAATATAACCTTCAGCCCTTCGAGCGGCAGCGTAAGTACCCAGGTAACCATTTACGGCAACAATTTCGGCTCCGTTGCCGCAGAAAACCGCGTGCAGTTCAATGGCGCCTCGGCAGTCGTCACCTCGGCATCTGCCACCCAGCTGACCGTGGTCGTTCCCAGCGGCGCAACCAGCGGTCCCGTCTCCGTCACGGTGAATGGCACATACACCGGTGACAGCGGCGCGAGCGATTTCACAGTGACAGGTCCGGCGGCTCCGCAATCGAGCACTCCGGCCCTGAACCTGCAGGTGCTGATGTCCAAAGGGTTCCACGACAACAACGGCTATTTCTATTTCACGGCGGGAGCTAGCTGGGTCATGGGGCCAACTCCAGATTGCACGTCGAGCCCGTGTCCGCCGCCACAACCATTGAAGCCCGCACTGTTCCAAATTGTGGATATCAACGGCGACGGTCTGACGGATGTTCTTTTCGGCGCCCTTGATACCACGAGTAACAACAATACCGCTCAGTGGTATTACCAGTTGAACGCAGGCGGCGCCGGTTATTCGGGAGCATTTACCGCAGCGGCTTGCGTGCAACCTTCTTGCGCCGTCTCCGTAGGTGCCGATCACGTACAGGTTGGCGATTACGATGGCGACGGCAGAGGCGACATCTGGCTCCCGCAGGGCAACGGCCAGAACCAGTTCAGCATCTATCAGTGGGCCGGCACCGGATTCGCGACAACACCGATCACGTCCCCGCTCTACGCCGGTGATATCAGCGACTCCAACCGCCAGGGCTATCAGGTCGATCTGGACGGCGATGGCTATGCCGACACTCTGATGATCGATCATGTGGGCGGCAATTGGACGGCCGCGCGGCTGACAGGACACCACAACGCGCGCAACGTGATCAGCCAAATCACTTCCGGCCTTGGCGCGGAGACGAACATCGATTACGCGCCGCTGACTTTTAGTTCTGTGTATTACCGCGAGTATGGCGCCCCAAGCACCTATTCGGGCTGGGGTGCGCCGGTGCAGAACGTGCTGACGCCGCGGTACGTCGCGCAATATGTCGACAGCAGTGCACCGATATTAAACAGTCCGACTAACACGAGTCGTGTGCGTTATCGATACGGCGGTTTCAAAGTCCAGGGCTACGGTCGCGGCTCGCTGGGTTTTGACAGTGTGTACACGACCGATATGCAGACGAATATTGAGACGGTGACGACCTATAACCAAGGATTCCCGTTCACGGGAACCGCACATCAAACCACCGCATATCGATTGCCGGGTGCCGATACCATCGATCCTTGCACGAGCACGCCAGACAGTGCTTCTTGCATGACATACACCGTGTCACTGCCCACGTTTTCCGGCGCGGCGCTGCTTAGCGATAGCGTCGACGCGTGGCGATGGCATGCGCGAGGCACCACTAATTTCTCCGGTGTTGCCGGGGCGCCAGCAACTGCCATGCCGATTGAAATAGTGCTCTCCACCAGCCGCTCTTTCAAGTATGAGCTGGACGGCACACTGATATCGGCATCGACGGTATCCAACACCTACGATGCCAACAGCTTGAACGAATCGTACGGCGAGCTGATGTCGTCGACGACAAGTGATTACAGTTCGACAACCACGACCTTGGCGAATGCGTTGCGCCAGTCCCTCGTCACGAATACCTATAACGATACGGTCGTCGCGCCGTCGGCATCCAACAACTACACTGCCGTTTGGCACATTGGTCGGTTGGCAAGCTCGACGACGAAAGTTACACCGTGGGTGAACGGCTCTCCTGACAACGTCAACCAGATCACGCGCACCGCCACATTCGACTATGACCCGACCACGGGTCAGCTTACGGGTGAGCATCTGCAGCAGGGTGGACCGAGCGATCAGGCGTCCGACAAGTACCATTTCTATGATACCCGCGGCAACGAAACCGAGACGGTTACCTGCAGCGCGACTGCAAACTGCTCATCTTCGGTAAAGCTGACGTATCCGGGCGTTACGTTCAGAAGCGCCGATCCGATGTGGGTGCAGCGCTACAGCAGCACTACATTCGACGGCAATGGCATTTATCCGATTTCGACGCAAGCTCCATTCTCAACTGGCGGCACAAGCTCAGCAGCCACTGAGTACAAGACGCTCGACGTGCTTGTGCGCGACGCCTTCGGCAACATCAAGGACAGCAAGGATGTGCATGGCGTCGAAACACTGAGCTACTTCGGTCCATTGGGGCGTCAGTATTTCTCCACGACGAACACCGGCGCGGCAGTAAGAGCCGTCTATCGTTGGTGTACTAACAACGGACCAGCAGGGAGCATTACCGTGCCTTGCCCGGTCAACGGCGCGGGAAAAAATGCGGTGTATCGCGTAGACACTTCATTCGATGCCGACGGCACGGACCGCGCGCCGGAGACGTGGGCGTACTACGACGTGCTTGGGCGCGAAGTGCTCAAAGTGCAGCAGGGTTTCGCATACAACCAGTATGTGGCCGTCAGCAAGGATTACGATGCGCTGGGTCGCGTCGCCCACGCATCCGAGCCATATTTCACGTATGCGCCAACCGATAACAACGTCGGCAAGGCAAGTCCCGGCAACGCGGTTTATTCCACTGTTACCGGCTATGACGTGCTCGGCCGCGTTACCTCGATAACGCATCCGAACAACAGTCAGACGACGACGCTTTACAGCGGTCTGAGCAGCACGATCACGCTGCCGCCAAACGCGTCGAACATCAGCCAGACCAAGATGCAGACCAAGAACCTGCTAGGCCAGGTGGTCACGATCACCGACTACAACGGCTCCGCGCTGACGAACACGTACGACGCTTCCGGCAACGTGCTGACCATCAAGCGCACGGGCAATGACGGCAAGACTGCCACGACGACGATGACGTACGATCAATTGGGGCGCAAGACCAGCCTCAATGACCCGGACAGCAATCCGGATGGTATCGCCTGGTCATATACGTACAACGCGCTCGGCGAGCAGGTCCAGCAGAAGAGCGGTACGAGCTGCGCAAACACGTTGTACGACGGTCAGGGTCGCCCGTTCGCAAAGACGTATTACCCGACGTCGAGCTGCAGCGGGGCCGATGTCACTATTGGCTGGACGTACGACCCGGCCAACGGTGCCGGCGAACTGGCGTCGGCGACCAGCAGCGACAACGGCACCTCGAGCGTGCGTACGCCGACGTACGACAGCTTCGGCCGCGTCAGCCAGGTCACGACCTCGATCGGCACGCTGAGCTATGTGCAGGAGTCGACCTACGACCAGTTCGGGCGTCCGTTCCAGACCTTCTTCTCCGGCCCCAACGTGCCGGAGACCGGCGAGTTGTACTCGTACAACCCGCAGGGCTACGCGTACATGACGCAGGACGGCGAGAACGGTACCGTCGGCCAGATCTATCGCCAGATCACCGCGATGGATCAGCGCGGGAATGTCGTCATGGAAGTGCGCGGGAACAACAACACGATGACGACCGCGCGCACCTACGAAGCCAAGATGGGCTGGCTCACCGGCATCTCGACCGGAACGCTCAACGGGGCGACGACCACCGGCGTCATCCAGAACTTGACGTACGCTTACGACAATCTGGGCAACCAGCAATCGCGCACCGACACGAGTTCCGGCGCCTCGATAACCGAGACGTTTACTTACGACGGTCTGCAGCGCCTGAAAACGCAAAGCGGCAGCGCGCCGGCAAGCTGGGCCTACGACAGCTTCGGCAACCAGAGCGGCACCTACGGCACCAAGGCGTCCTACTGCACCGCAGCGGAAAAGATGCCAGGGCCGGATGCATTGAGCATCGCCACTGACGGTACGCAATACTGCTACGACGGCCGCGGCAATCAGACGCGCATCCTCAGCAACACCGGTGCCCAGCAGCAAGCGAACACTTACAGCGCAGACGACAAGCTGCGCCAGGTGGTTACGACGAACAGCTACAGCTCGCACACGACGACGTTCGCTTATGGCCCGGAACGCCAGCGGCTCGTGCAGACCGATTCGACGCCAACGTATTTCGTTGGCGACGCCGAGATTATCGATCCGACGTCCGCGACGCCGACGTTCAAGCGCTATTTGCCCGGATTGATCCTGAGCAGAACCGGCGCAACGACCACGTGGGAATATCTGTTCACGGACAATCTGGGCTCGACACACCGCATCACCGACCAGACCGGGGCCGTGCTGAGCGGCGGCGCACAGCGGTTCACCGCATTCGGCCAGCGTGCGAGCAGCGCGAACGACACGCCGCTGACTGGCAGCGCCGCGTACGGCTTCTCGGATGCGCTGACGCATCACGGCTACACCGGTCACGAGGAACTGGACGAATCCGGACTGATTCACATGAACGGGCGCGTGTACAGCCCGTTGACCGCACGCTTCACCTCGCCCGATCCGTTCGTCCAAGACCCGAGCGATCTGCAGAGCCTGAATCGCTACAGCTACGTACTGAATAACCCGCTGGTGCATACCGATCCGAGCGGGTATTGGGGACGCAAGCAACAGGGGTATTTGCGCGAAGCGGCGGCAATCGTGATTTCGATCTACGGCGGCGTTCAGGCTGGCGCGGCGATGGCCGAAGGCGCGGGCGAAGCTGCTGCCGTCAGCGCCGTGTCCGGCTACACAGCGGGTTTCGTCGCCTCAGGCAATTTGAAGGGAGCGGTGCTGGGCGCCCTAAGCGCCACGGTCAACTTCGAAATCGGCGGAATCAGCAATCCATACGAGAACGTTGCGGCTCATGCGGCTGCCGGTGGCGTGCTTGAGGTGCTCAACGGCGGCAAGTTCGGACACGGATTTGTTTCCGCAGGACTTAGCGCGGCGATCAATCCGCAGATCGACACAGGCAGCAGATTTACGGATGGAATTGCGGCGTCGATCGTCGGAGGTACGATTTCGAAGGCTACCGGTGGGAAATTTGGAAATGGAGCAATAACGGCGGCGTTTAGTTATGCATTTGGATCCGCGGCCAGCGGACAACAAACCTGTGATCAAGCGGGTTGCTTTGATGTTGCTGCAATGCGTGATGCCGTTGAAAACGCCCCTACATCTGCCATGAATGATGGAACAGACTTTGAATCAATACGGATCACAAATGCGTGGGCGGCTGGCAAACTAAGCGACGAGCAATACCGCGATCTTATGTGTCGCGGTTGTTCTGACCCTGCGTTGCAGAAGGTGGCGATAGTTGGTACAGCAGCTGTTGCCACCTTCGGGATTGGGATCGAAGCAGGTCCGGCTGTCGTTGGGGCTGTCTCCACTGCGATACGTTCTGCAAAAGCCAATTTGTCCGTCGATGGACCCGATAAAGGATTTATGAGTTACGGAAACGGTCGTATTTTGGGTGTGCGATGGAAGGGAGGGCAGTGGGGTATTCGTTTGGACTTCCATCCTTTACCGGAGACGGAGGGGGTGAGCGTGCTACATTTGAATTTCGGTGCAACCGGGCGTGGCGAGGCAGCACACTTGATTCTGGATCCCCACTGGTATGGCAGGTAGCACGGCCATGGCACGAGCTACAGATTTGCAATTGTTAGGAAACCGACTTGAAGCGCTCATTGCTTCGGAGCCAACAGACAATTCCGGCTTGTCCCAATGGTACTTGGAAGCACATCAATTGAGGGAAGAAATTATTGCAAAGCCCGATCTGTCCAATGCCGTGCCGCATGCAGTTTGGCACTATCTATCGGACGCGGATATTCGATTGAAGGACGTCAGATATGCGCTGCTACAGCGCAAAGAAATTGACGAAATAGTGGCGATTTTAAAACGTGGACAAAGGCCCTAGGTTTAAACAAATATGATGCTCATCATTTCTGCTCCAATCATTTTCGCGTTCCTGCGTCGCAAACACCAATGTCCAACGCGAGCACCTCTCATTCCCCATCGCCCCAAGCATGGACGCCGAAGTGCGCCTGACACAACATCAGATCTTCGTCTCGCACGTCAACTCGACCGCCGGTGGCGCCGCGGGTCTGCAAGCGGCTGCTTCGCCGAGCGTCGCAGCCGGCGGATTCGCGGCGGGCGCCGCGGCGGGACTCATCGGCGCGCTGGTGGATGCGGCGATTGATGCGCATCGCAATGGCGTTGCGGAAGATGCGGCCAAGCCGATGCGCGAGCACATGGCCGCCTTGAACGTCGATGACCTTATCTATCAGAGCATGAACGGTCTGGACAAACACGTATTCGCGGACAACATCGCCGTCTCGCGACCAACGCAATCGGAAGACGAAGACAAAAAGCAGCGGCAGTTGAAGGCCGGCAGCAATATTCTCGTGCTGGCGCCGAGCTATTCGGTCAGCTACGACGGCAAGACCTTTACCTATGTGCTCGCTGCGAAACTCGTCAATCGCGGCATCAATCAAAACGGCTTCGTCGTCTCCACGCCGCGTTACCAGCAACT
>Ga0068855_100007774_pt1 | contig 12949 bp, 13 predicted proteins | sample KBSCornC52_FD_66592 | JGI IMG/M metagenome (GOLD analysis project Ga0068855, IMG submission 66592) | Corn rhizosphere microbial communities from Kellogg Biological Station, Michigan, USA - KBS Corn C5-2 | ecosystem: Host-associated > Plants > Roots > Rhizosphere > Soil ... | reverse complement strand
TTCTTCAACTCCGGCACGTCGTTGTCGATCGGCGTCTTCTTCTCATTGATGATCGTGGGGCTTGCCGCCACGCTGCCGCACACGTTGACCAGCGGCCTGGAGGCGCACGGCGTCTCTGCGGACATCGCGACGAAAATCGGCAATGCGCCTCCCGTGGGGAGTCTCTTTGCCGCGTTCCTCGGGTACAACCCGGTGCAGAGCCTGCTCGGCGCACACACGCTCGCGTCCTTGCCGGCGTCCGATGCGCAGACGCTGACCGGAAAGACGTTCTTTCCCTCGTTGATCTCCGGACCGTTCCACCACGGGTTGGTCATCGTGTTCACGATGGCGATCGTGATGTCGCTGGTCGGCGCGGTGGCGTCGCTGCTGCGCGGCGGCCGCTACGTGCACGACGATGCCGCAGATGCCGCCGCAGATGCCAGAGCTGCGGCGAGCCGGATGGACGCCGCCGACGCGGCGGTCAGGAGGGCGCGATGATTTCGGAATCCACGTCCGACGAGCAGCTTCTCGCGATCGCGACGGAGTTGCGGGTGGCAATGAGCCGGTTAGGTCGTCAGACGCGAGGCGCGCGCGGCGGGCTCACGCCGTCCCAGCTCTCGGCGCTCACCACGATCGACGAGTGCGGCGCGTTACGGCTGAACGAACTGGCCGCGCGCGAAGGCGTGGCCGCGCCGACCATGTCGCGAGGCGTCGACATCCTCGAGCAGGCCGGGTTGGTCGATCGCACTCGCGACCCGGCTGATGCGAGGTCGTCCTTCATCGAGCTCACTAAGCACGGCCGCGAACTCGTCGGTCAGGCCGCCGACGAGCGCACCACGTTGCTGGCCGCACGGCTGGGCGCGCTCGATGCTGCGTCGCTGGCCGCGATCAGGAAAGCGTTGCCGGTGTTGCGGCAGCTGACAGAAAGGTCGGCCGAGTTCAGTGGCCGGCCGCGCGATACTGCTCGATGACTGCGGCAGGAATGCGCCCGCGCTCGGGCACGGTGATCCGGTTCGCGCGCGCCCAGGCACGGACGGCGCGCGGGTCGGCGGCGACGTCTACCCGCCGCTGCACCACCAGCCGCGAACGGCCGCGGCCAGCGGTCTTGACCATGCGGCGACCGGCATCGACGTACGGCGTCAAGACGGCGCGCAGTCGGTCGGCGTTGCGCTTCCCGAGGTCTATTTCATAGGTCTGCCCGTCGAGGCCGAAGATGATCGTCTCGACAGCCTTACCGCCGTCGAGATCGTCGACCAAGTTGTATGAGATCTTCTGCGCCATCGCGGTCGTCCTTCGTGACGGGTCGGCTGTTCGGTGAACTTCATTCACTGGCTTCGCCGTACATGATTGCAGCCGCGCGGGCCGGAGATCGGTAAGGCAGCGCCGGTGGCCCTATGCAGACGCCATTACGCCGAGCGGGTGCAACGCAAACCGCCCCATCAGTTAACCGTCTATGGACATTCGGATGATGCGCTCCCATTTCGCCCGCAGGCAGACTGACCGGGAAGAAAGAGGGAGGTGGCGGCAGTTGTCAGCGGGACCGCAGCCGGCCGGAGATCCGGAGATTGCTGGCCAGCGTTGGCGCGACGCTACCGCCGAGCTTGAGTACGCCGAGCGCCACGGCGCTCCGCCGGAAGAGGTCGAGCGGCTGGCCGACGAGGTCATCGAGGCCAGGGTTGCCATGTTCCAGGCCGGCGTGAGCAGTGGCTGGCAGTTGCCCGACTTCCTGCAGGCTGCGCTCGACCGCGACCGGCAACTCTTGAAGATGTGGCCGGGCGCGTGGGACGACGCGATCGCCGGCCTCCCGCCCGCCGAAACCGCCGGCTGACCGACCGCCCAGTCTCAACCGCGGGTGGCTGGGAAGATCCGATTCGTGGCAGCAACAGCCGACGCGCTGATCAAACCGATGCTCGCCGTTCCCGGCGAGCTGCCGACCGTGCGCGTTGATGAGTGGGCCGCCGAGATGAAGTGGGACGGCGTGCGCGCTGTCACCTACGTGTCGGGCTCGAAGGTGCGCGTCTTCAGCCGCAACGATCGCGACGTCAGCGTGTCCTATCCCGAGCTCGACGTGCTTGCGCGCGCGGTGAACTGCGACGTCGTCCTCGACGGTGAGATCGTTGCGATGGACGACGACGGGCGGCCCAATTTCGGTCTGCTGCAATCACGGATGCACGTGGCCGACGCGGCCAAGGTGGCAAAGCTGCGCAGCGGCATTCCCGTGAACTACCTGCTGTTCGACGTGTTGCGCATCGACGGCAAGGACGTGTTGAGCGTTCCCTATGCGAACCGGCGTGACCTGCTCGACCAACTCGACATCTCCGGCGAATGTCTGGCGGTGCCGCCGGCGTTCAAGGGCGACCCGGCGCACGCGATGCGGGCCAGCCTGGAGACCGGGCTCGAAGGTGTGGTGTGCAAGCGGCTCGATTCGGTCTACCAGCCCGGACGGCGTTCGCCGGCGTGGGTCAAGGTGAAGCACCAGCGGATGCAGGAAGTCGTGATCATCGGCTGGGAGCCGGGCGAAGGCCGGCGCAAGGGAGAGGTCGGCGCGTTACTGCTCGGCGTCAACGTCGACGGCGAACTGCACTACGCCGGTCAGGTCGGCACCGGCTTCACCGACCGGGTGCTCACCGATTTGAGGAAGCGGCTCGAGCCGCTCGGGACGAAAGTGCCGCCTGCCCCGGATGTGCCGCGTGAGCATTCGCGAAACGCGCACTGGGTGCGTCCGCAGCTCGTCGGCGAGGTGGTCTTCGGGGAGTGGACAAGGGACAACCGGCTGCGCCATCCGTCGTGGCGCGGGTTACGGCCCGACAAGGCGCCCGGCGACGTCGTCCGCGAATCGTGACTGTCGAACAGCCGACGACCCGAAGCGTCCGAGTAAACCCTCGCCTGCACGCTAGGGAACCCGTGCGCGCAGGCTCGTAGCGTCCGTGTCGGAAAAACCAACGGGACTAAGGGGACTCGATGCGTGCCCGGATTCGGATGACTTCGTTGGTCGCCGCCGCCACCGTGGCGCTGGCGTGCACCGCTCTCTTCGCAGCCGGCACCCCTGCTGTTGCGGCGCAGCCGATTCCGCAGGTGGCCTATGCCGAACCGTCGGGCGGGCAGTCGGGATACGCCGCGGACTCGCTGATCAGGGTTGTCGGCGTCGACGGCAGTGCAGACCACAGCGTGTCGACGGACGAGCCAGCTGCAGAGCCCGCGTGGAACCCGTCCGGCACGCTGCTTGCTTTCACGGCGCTGCTGCCCGGTGGCGGCACGTCGGTGCACGTCATCGATCCGTCGACAGGAGCCGAACGCGCCGTCACGCCCGCTGGTTGGCGGACGCCGTTGTGGTCACCGGACGGTTCGCAGCTAGCTGTGATCAGCGGTACGGGCGCCGAAGCGAACCTCGGCGTGGTGTCGGCCGCCGGTGGTGATCCGACCGTCGTCATCGCCTGGGACGACCACGGCGGTGATGATGCGATAGCCGGCAAACCCGCGTGGTCGCCCGACGGTTCGGAGCTCGCTGCCGTGCTCGCGGAGTATTCGGACGGCGTTGCTACGGGCGCCGAACTGGTCGTGCTGGGCGCTGATCGCCCGGGCTATGCGGCCATCGCCGAGGAGCCTGGAGCTCCGCAGCCGGCAAGCCGGCCGGTGTTTTGGGCACCCGATGGAAACGTGGCGTTCGATCTCGACGTCAGCACGACTGTGAAATACGACCACCGTGCAGAGGCCGGTTTCGGCGAGGTCAACCCGAACGGGTACGGCTGGCGCTGGATCGCCGACGGCATCGCCGACATCGGCGGGTATTCGCCCGACGGCACCACACTGCTGGCGGCTCTCGATGGTGCGATTGTCACGGCGACCGAACCCGCGGACGTGCGGACCCTCCACACACCGCCTGCAGGTGCGGCCGACGGTCGCCCCACGTACACGCCGGATGGCAGCGGCATTGTCTTTTGCGAAACGGCGGCAGCCGGCAGTGATCTGTGGGCGATGAACAGCGACGGCTCCGGCGTGCGCCGGTTGACCTCGACTGGCCGTGGCTGCGACCCGAGCATCGCCTCGAAGGCCCCTCGGCTGGCCGGCCCGAGCCGGGACGACACCGCAGCCTCCGTCTCCAGAGCAACCTATAGCGGCGCATCGAGCGTGGTCATCGCGCGCGACGACCTGTATCCCGACGCGCTCGCGGCGGCGCCACTCGCGGCGAAGGTCGGCGGCCCGCTGCTGCTCACGCCGCCGACGTCGTTGTCGGCGTCGGTGCGCGGCGAGATCGGCCGGCTCGGCGCCCGTACCGCCTACATCATCGGAGACACCACCGCCGTGTCGGAACAGGTCGACACCGACCTGAGGGCGGCCGGGATCACGACGATCGAGCGCATCGGCGGCGCGAGCCGCTACGACACTGCAGCCTTGATCGCTGAACAGGTCGGCGGCAGCCAGGTCTACGTCGTCCGCGGCGATAACTGGCCGGACGCTGCATCGGTCTCGGCACTAGCCGCGTTCCAGCGCCGGCCGCTGCTGCTCACGCCACAAGATTTTCTGCCTGCTGCTGACGCCGATGCCTTGACCCAGCTGGACGCGATTCAGGCAACCATCGTCGGAGGGACTGCAGCCGTCTCGAGCGGCGTCGAGACGCAACTGAACCACACAGGGGTCGCAACGACCCGGCTCGCCGGTGCCGACCGCTGGGGCACGTCGGCGGCCGTCGCCACAGCAGAGGTGACCGCTGGCATGACGTCATCGGCCTGGCTCGCCGACGGGCTGAACTGGCCGGACGCGGTTGGTGCCGGGCCCGCGGCGGCAGTCCAGCGCGGCGCCCTTCTGCTCGTCGCGCCGACCACGCTCGACGCGTCACCCGAAAGCCGCGACTGGCTCGCGGCGCATCCCATGCCGTTCGTCGTCGCCGTCGGTGGCCCCGACGTCGTCTCGCCCGCTGACGTCGCAGGGGCGCTCCGCTGAGCCGACGTCGTCCGGGAAAGTTCCTGAACATGTGTCGGCGAGGACGGCCTCTTGACCGCCCTCGCCGACACAACCGTTGCTAGTGGTTAGTGACCGGCGAGTCCTAGGTCGACTGCGGCACCGAGCGATCCGGCGCTGTCGTCGCCGTCGAGCGACCAGTAGAACGCGCCACCGAGGTTGCGCTTGGTGACGTACTGCATCTTCTGCAGGATCTCCGTCGGGTCGTCGACGACGTACAGGTTCGTCGACGCCGGGTCGTAGACCCAGTACCCGCCAGTCGTCGGGTCGCGGTACGGCTGGTAGCCGAGCTTGGAGATGACGTTCCAGGTCGCGGTGCCGCCGTCAGCGGTCGGGCCGGTCGCCGGCTGGTAGAGGCCGTGCGTGCCGCCGTCCTGCACACCCGTCCAGCCGTGGCCATAGAACGGGACGCCGACGATCAGCTTGCGCCGGTCGGCCCCGGCCTGGAGGAAGGCGTTGACCGACTGGTCGACGCTGAACTGGTTGGCCGGAGTCTCCTTCGGCGAGGGGAAGAGCTCCGACTGGAAGTCTGTCGGGCCGGTCGCTTCCCACGGGCCGTGGAAGTCGTAGTCCATGATGTCGATCTGGTCGAGCTGCTTCGAGACGTCCTTCACCTGGAGCAGCGCGATCTTGCTCGGGTTGGCCGAAAGCGCGGCGGTCAGCAGGTAGTGCGGCGTCTTGCCGTGCACCTTGTTCGCCTTTGCCGCTGCGTTGAGCCCGTCACGGAAGTCGTCGAGCAGCTTGGTGAAGTTGACCGTGTCCTCGGGCCGGGCGGTCGGGTTGCCGGCCGCGTTGGTCGTGTGGTTGCCGGCCGCGCCGGGGTACTCCCAGTCGATGTCGATGCCGTCGAACAGGCCCTTCGCCGCCCCGGCGGGCAGGCCCGGCAGGTTGCCGTCGATCAGCATGTTGATGCACGACTGCACCAGGTGCTGGCGAGACTGATCGGTGAGTGCGGCGTCGGAGAACCAGTCGGACAGGGTGAAGCCGCCGAGCGACGCGAGAATCTTGATGTTCGGGAACTTCTGCTTCAGCTCGATGAGCTGGTTGAAGTTGCCGTGCAGCGGGCCGGCGTCGTCCTGGCCGTTGACGCTGTTCGACGCGTTGTAGAACGGCGTCTGCCAGTCGGCCCACGGGTCGATGCTGCTGCACTCGATCGGGCCGGTCGTGCCGCCGGAGGGTGCGACATTGATGAAGGCGTACTGGATCTCGTTCAGGTGCGACGCGTCACCGTTGTCGATGACGCTCTTCGGCGTGAAGCCGCTGTAGACCGACCACTGCGTGTAGTAGCCGGCGCGGACGTCGACGTTGCCGTGCTGCGTGTCGTGGGCCGACGCGCCCGGCGCGAACCCGAGCGGCACTGCGATTGCGGCTGCAGTAACGGCTGCCGCGGCACCCCGGCGCGACGTGACTTTGAACCTTGACTGTGTGCGTGCCCGAGCAGACCTGCGAACCATGCCAAGCAATGCGATGCATCTCCTTCGGTGGTTCCGATGTCGCGTGCTTCCGATGACGCGAAGCGGCGCGCACGCTGACGCGCTGCCGCAGACGGTAAATGGCCTAGACCAATCGGTCAAGAGTTTGACCTTAGGCCAAACGGGTGACGGCCAAACGGCCTATCCCATAAGGGGTCTTGCGAGCGGATTGCGCCGTACTGGACTAGACCAGTGGTGGCAGCAACGGTGCACTGACAAAGGCGACCGGTGTTTCTCACCCTCCCGGCGAGCGCGAGCCTGTCGTCGCAGGGCTATGGTCTACGCCATGCGGGAGTTCCCGTGACCTCGGCCAGCGTGTCGGCCGGTGCCGACTCCTTCGTACACCACGCTTTCTATTACGAAGATCTCGACGAGTATGCCGAGGTGACCGAGGCCTTCGTCGGTGATGGACTGGGGCGTGACGAGGCAGTTCTCGTCGCCGTCCCGACGGCGAGGTTCGACCTGCTCCGTCGCCGGTTGCCGCGCGACGAGCCGCACCTGCAGCTGGTCGACATGAGTCGCCCGGGCCGAAACCCTGGCCGGATCATTCCGCTCTGGCATGACTTCGTGACCGAGAACACGGACGCCGGTCGCGGCGTTCGCGGCATCGGAGAGCCGGTGTGGGCCGGCCGCACGCCGGCCGAACTGGCGGAGTGCCAGTGGCACGAGATGCTGCTGAACCTCGCCTTCGCGAATGCACCGGCGTTCCCACTGATGTGTCCGTACGACGTGTCCGGGCTCGACCCAGCCACGCTCGACGCCGCCCGGCGATCGCATCCGCTCACCTATTCGCGTGGCCGGTTCGAGCGCTCCGAGGTGTTCGCCGGCGTGCCCGATCCTTCGGAAGATTTCGACGTGCCGCTCGAGAACGCCCCGCCGTCCGCCGACATGCTGGCGTTCGATGCCGACGGGCTCGTGGAAGTGCGCCGGCTCGTGTTCGAGCGGGCGATCGCCGCCGGACTACGGCCGCACCAAGCTGCCGATCTGGTGCTCGCAGCCAATGAGGTCGCCACGAACAGCCTCCGCCACGGCGGCGGTGACGGCGTCGCCCGGGTCTGGTCCGACGGCGACCGCGTCGTGTGCGACGTGCGTGACGCCGGGCGCATCGGCCAGGCGCTCGTCGGTCGTCGCCGCGCCGCGTTGAACTCCTCGGGCGGGCGGGGCCTTTGGCTCGTTCACCAACTCTGCGATCTCGTCGAGCTGCGCAGCAACGACGGCGGTACCGCCGTCCGCATGTCGATCTACCTGCCCGGCTGATCGCGTCAGCGGGCGGACTGTCAGCATGGCTCGCGTGACCCAAGTCGAGCAGTACACCGATCCTGTCGCCTTCCACGCCGAAGGACCGGTGTGGTCGACCGCGTGGGGCGGCCTGCGCTACGTCGACATGTTCGCGGGCGACGTTCTGTCCGTCGCCGCAGACAATTCAGTCGGACGCCGCCACGTCGGCGCGATCGCAGCGGCGCTGCGACCGCGTGTCGGCGGGGGCGCGGTGATCGCGGTCGAGCGCGGTTTCCTTCTCGAGGCACCGGACGGTTCGCTGCAGCCGTTGCCCGACGTGTGGTCGGACGATTCCGTGCGGATGAACGACGGCGGCTGCGACCCCGACGGCCGGTTCTACTGCGGCTCCATGGCCTACGACCAGGCCGCCGGCCGTGGCTCGTTGTATCGGCTCGACCCTGACGGTTCGACGTCGCTGGTGTTCAGCGGTGCCACGATCTCGAACGGCCTCGACTGGAGTCCGGACGGTGCCACCGCCTACTACGTCGACACTCCGACCAGGCGCATCGACGCATTCGACTACGACGCCACCACCGGCTTGTCGGGCCGGCGTCCCTTCGCGAAAATCCCTGACGGCGCAGGCTTTCCCGACGGCATCACGGTCGACGCCGAAGGCGGGGTTTGGGTGGCGCTCTACGCCGGGAGCGCCGTGCACCGGTATCGGCCGGACGGTGCGCTCGACCTTGTGGTCGAGCTGCCCGTTTCGCAGGTGACGGCGTGCACGTTCGGCGGTGAAGCGTTGGATCAGCTGTTCATCACCACGACCCGCGAGAACTTGCCGGACGACGTGCAACCCGCCGCTGGGTCGGTGTTCGTTTGCAAGCCTGGTGTGCATGGGCGACCCGTCACGCCGTTCGCCGGCTGATCGCGGGTAGCGGCGCCGATGCCGACGAGAGCCGCGTACACCGCCGGAACGCCGAACTGGATTGAGCTGCACACGGCCGATCTCTTGGCGGCGAAGGCTTTCTACGGTTCGCTGTTCGGCTGGTCGTTCGACGACGAGGCCGAGGAAGCGGACCAGCTCGCGACCGCGATGAAAGACGACGGTGTCGTCGCCGGCATCGTCGTGGCGCCTTCGCTCGACGTCGCGGGCGGCGGTGCGGCTCGATGGCACACCTATCTTGCTGTCGACGACCTTGAGGTCGCCGTGGCGGCTGCAGTGACGGCGGGGGCAACGGTTCTACTACGGCCGAAGGTGGTGCGCGACGTCGCCCGGATCGCCTTCATCACCGACCCGACGGGCGCCTCGGTCGGACTGTGGGAGGCCTGTTCGCACATCGGCGCCACACTCGTCAACGAGCCCGGAACGGTGATCTGGAACGAACTGATGACCGACGATCTGGACGCCGCCACGCAGTTCTACCAGGACGTCGTCGGTCTGGTGCCTGAGGTCGCCGACATGGGGCACGGGCCCTATACGACGCTGAAATCGTGCGGTGAGCCCGTGGGCGGCGCGAGCCTGCTGAGCGGAGGCATGGAAAGTCACTGGCACGTTTATTTCGCGGTCGAGAACGCCGAAGCGGCTGCGGCCGCTGCCGTCGCCTTGGGCGGGGAGGTGCTCGCCGGCCCCTTCGACACCGCGATCGGGCCGATGGCGGCACTGCGCGACCCGTTCGGTGCGGCGTTCAGCGTGTACGAGTTGACCCCAGCAGGTTGAACCGCGCTTGCGTTGAACCGCGCTTGCGTTGAACCGTGCTCGCGCCCGGGCCGTGGATCTAAGTGGCCGGAGATTCGCGACTGCTGGAGGTTCTGTCATGCGCTCCCGCCCGATCCGCTCCCGGTGGATGGGATCCCGATTGTCACAAGGCGCCCTTGCTGCGCTCGGATTGCTGGCGGCTGTCGCCGGCTGCAAGAGCGGCGGGGGTTATTGATCGCCTAGTACCGAAAGCGCCCCGAGTTTGACTCCTTTCGGGGCGGTCGCTTAGCTGGCCTGCGTCATGTGGCAAACCGTGGTCGGCATCGTGGCCGGGCTCCTTCTCGTCTACGCCGTGCTGCTCGTGCTCTTGTGGCGGGCGCACCGGCGTAACCCTGATGAGATCGGCCTGCGTGAAGCTTTGCGGTTGCTGCCCGATCTGGTGCGGTTGCTGAAGCGGCTCACTGCTGACAAGACGCTGCCGCGCGGCGTGCGAGTGCGCATCGTGCTGCTCCTGATCTACCTCGCATCGCCGATCGACCTGGTGCCCGACTTCGTGCCGGTGCTCGGTTACGCGGACGACGCGATCATCGTCGCGATCGCGCTGCGCTCCGTGACGCGACGGGCCGGCGCCCAGGCCATCGAACGGCACTGGCCTGGCACGCCGGAGGGGCTGCGGGCGATTCGCCGCCTCGCCGGCCTGAAGTCATAAGGGCGTTTCGCCCGACCGCGCGACGGTCGCCAGCCAGGCATAAGCCTGGTCGATCGGATTGCCTTGGGTGATCTCGAACTTGGTCGGCTCGACCGCTTCAACGGTCCAGCCGTCGGTGAACGCCTGATAGAACTCGTCTCGCCGGATGCGGCGCGGGCCCCAGTCGCCCGGCGTCGCGTCACTGAAGCAAAGCGCGTAGTACGTGCCGCCTGGGTGTAGCACGGCAGCGAGGCTCGCGATGTAGCGCGCGCGTTCGTCGTCGTCGAAGGAATGAAACACCCCACTGTCGATGACGACGTCGAACACTTCGCCCACCTCCGCCAACTGCATCGCATCGCCCACCGCGAACGATGCATCGATGCCGCGCTCGGCTGCTTTTGCCTGCGCCTTGGCGATCGCGCGCGGCGAGATGTCGATGCCAGTTGCGGTAGCGCCAGCCGTCGCGGCGAGAAGCGTGTTTTCGCCTGTGCCGCAGCCGATATCGAGGACTCGCCCGGTCAGCTTGCCGGCATCCGCCAGCGCGACGAACGCAGGCTGCGGCCGCCCGACATCCCACGGCGGCGCGCCGACATAAGCGTCGTCCCATTGGTGGGCGGTGTCATTCATTAGAACTCGATTCGTGCCGCATCGAGCAGTTGGCGCACCGATTCGTCGCCGGTCAGGGTATACGTCGGCCTAGCGTTGCGACCCGACAGCAGCCTGCAGTATTCGACCGCGTCGGTGCTGACCGACGTCGATGGGTCTCCACTCCCGAGCAGCCAGCTACCCTCGCCGGACAGTTCGAGTCGCACGGTTGGGCCCTGCCAGCGGCGGCCGAGGTCACGGATCACCTGAGCGACGACCTTAGCGTCAGCGGGGTCGGCGACGAAAGGCTGGCCGACCGCGCGCGAAATGTCGATGCGATGCATCCATACGTCGCGGATGTAGATGACGTCGAACAGGTAACCCATCGGTGTGCCGGGAGGCATTGGCATCGATGCGGGCACCTTGATCCGGCGGACGACGCCGGGAACTCGCCGTCGAGCCCGAACCGCCTTAGGCGCAAGCCGTTCGAAGTCTTCGAGCAGCCGTGCTGCCGGCCAGCCACGGCGATCGTCGACCTGTGCCTCGTTCAGCGCGTCGAGCGGGCCGAGTTCGCGGTGCTTGCGTCGCCCCGCGATGGTGTGCCGAACCGTCGTGACCAGGTGCGCACCGTCGGCCAGGCTGCCGACGACGTGCGCGACGACGTTGCGAACGGTCCAGCGAGCACAGTCCGTTGGGCGGTCCCAGGCGCTGTCATCAAGGCCGCGAAGCACCGCGAGCATCGCCGCGTGTTGTGCAGTCGCGAGTTCCGCAGCTTCGTGGCGGTTCGTTTGCGGCAGTGTCGCGGCGGCGATGGCCGCTGTTTGGGCTGTCATCGGATTTCTCTTTCTGGCCCGTAGTGGGTGAGGAACATCGAGGACAGCACGGGGAGGAGGCGGGTGAAGCGCCCGTCATCGAACGTCTCGGTTGGCTCGTTCGCCAGGTGCTGGCTGATCACACCCGAGATCAAGGCAGTCCACGCGGTGGTCGCCTCGGCGATGTCGGCGTCCGCCCGGAGCACGCCGCGACGCTGCAGTTCGGCGAACAGCTGTGTGGTGCGCCGCGACATCTCGACGGCGGGCGCGAAAGCCGCTTCCGACGGCTCGAAGCCGGGCACCGGCCGCCAGAACATCAGCTGCGCGTAGGCCTGGTTTTCGACGGCCCACTTCACGAAGTGCTGCGAGATCAGCAGCATCAGCGCTCGCGCGTCGTCGGTGTCGTCCAGCCGCCGCCCGAGCGGGGCCATCGAGTCGAGCAGTGTTTGCCACCCGCGGGCGAACACGGCGTCGTAGATCGCATTCTTCGAGTCGAAGTAGACGTAGAGCGACGGCGGCTGGATGCCCATGCGCCGGGCGATCTCGCCGAGCGCCAAGCCGCCCGCGCCTGCTTCGGCCATGACTTCGGCTGCGACAGCGAGGATCTCGTCGATCGTCTCCTGCCGACGCCGCTGCCGCCGTCCGACGCCTTCCGCTGCTGCCACGGTAACCTCCTGGGAGGAGGATTACCTAACGGCGTTAGGAAGTCAACCCCGACGTGGCCCCTCCCGCTGTCCGGTCAGTGCCGGAACTGCCCTACCGCAGCCTGCAAATCGCGGCTCAGGCGCGCCAACTCTTCGGCGGCGCGACTCGACTCGGCTGCGCTCGTCGTGGTCGTTTCGGCGGCGCGCGCGACGTCGGCGGCTGCTCCTGCAATTTCGCCGGCGCCACGAGCCGCCTCGATCACGTTGCGGGCCATCTCTGTGGTCGTCGAGCTCTGCTCCTCGACGGCCGTCGCGACGGTGCCCTGGAGCTCGCTGATCTGGCTGATGGTCTGCGCGATCTCCGCGATCGCCCCGACGGCGCCGTCGGCGTCCGACTGGATCGCTTCGATGCGACGCGAGATGTCTTCGCTCGCCCGGGTCGTCTCCTGAGCGAGGTCGCGAACCTCGCTTGCCACGACCGCGAACCCCTTGCCGGCTTCGCCCGCCCGAGCTGCTTCGATCGTGGCGTTGAGCGCGAGCAGGTTGGTTTGCTGCGCGATGGCGGTGATGGTCTTGATGACGTCACCGATGGCGGACGACGACGCGCCGAGCCCGGCGACCGCATGGTTCGCCGCCTGTGCCCGCGAACTGGCCTCAGCGGCGATGCGCGCGACCTGGTGGGCGCTTTCGGCGATCTCCCCGATGCTCGCACCGAGTTGCTCGGCGCCGACTGACACGGTGTGGACGTTGCTGCTGACTTGCTCGGCGGCCGAGGCAACCGTTTCGGCTCGCGACGATGCCTGACCGGCGACCGATGCGATGTGTGCCGAATGATCACTGATGCGTGCGCTCGAGTCGCCGAGGGCGCCGGATGACGCCGCCATCGTGGCCACCGC
>Ga0068855_100007773_pt1 | contig 12952 bp, 8 predicted proteins | sample KBSCornC52_FD_66592 | JGI IMG/M metagenome (GOLD analysis project Ga0068855, IMG submission 66592) | Corn rhizosphere microbial communities from Kellogg Biological Station, Michigan, USA - KBS Corn C5-2 | ecosystem: Host-associated > Plants > Roots > Rhizosphere > Soil ... | reverse complement strand
GCGGCGTCAGTCGATGCGCCGTCCCGCGCCAGCGCGTCAGGCGCGGCGTCGCGGGGGGCGGCCGTGGCGTCGGCGGCGGGCGGGGCGCCCGCGTCCACCGCGGCCGGGGCCGGAAGGGGCGTGGGCCCGTGCTTGGGCAACAGCTGGACGCCGATCCCGAACACGGCGGCGGCCACGACAGCCGCCACCAGCAGTCCGCCGGCGCGGCCGATGCCCGACTGGGGGTTGCGGGCGGGCGGCGCCGGGACGCGGCCGCGCAGCCAATCGCCGACCGGTCCCAGCAGGCGATCGCGCAAGTTGGCGTCCATCTGCATCCGTTCCAGCGTTTGTGCGATGGCCTGCTTGGCGCCTTCAATCGGATGCGCGGCCAGGAACGCTTTCACCTCGTCGGCGTGGCGCCGCTCGGGCAGGGCGCCCAGCCCCTCGACCAGCCGGCGCAGGATCATGGGCGAGTCGGCCTTGGCCCGCGTCTCCGCCCACCGGTCGCGCACCAGCCGGAAGGCCGCCTCGCGCGTGGCGCGGTTCCCCATCAGCACCCCGACGTAGGACGAGAAGTCCTGCATCGGGACCTCGTCCGAGAGCGCCAGCTCGACGGCCCGCGCGGCCAGGGCCGGGGATTCGACCCGCGCCAGCGCGTGCAGGTAGCGGCGCTTGGTGGCCGGATCGGCGTCGGTCCGGGCCCGCGCGCGCAGCTCGTCGAAGCGCGCCTCGTCGGCCTGCCGGGCGGCCGCGGTCACCACGGTGTCCAGCAGGTTGGGATCCAGCTCCGCGGGCCCGCCGTCCGGCAGGCGGGCCGCCGCCTCGGCGACCTGCGCCGGCTCGCGGGCCAGCAGCACCAGCGCCCGCAGCAGCACCGCGCGCCGCAGGCGGGTCTCGTCGTCCTCGCCGGCGCCGCCGCCCCCCCAGCCCAGCTTGGCCGCCGCCTCGCCGAACAGGTCGGCCACGAAGGCCGCGAACCGATCCCGATCCGCGTCGGCCAGGAACCGATGCTCGATGAGGCTCAGGCGCCCGACCACCTCGTCCAGCACCACGTGGTCGGTCTCGTGCCGCAGGCTGGCCACCAGGTCCAGGAAGCCGCCGACGGGCGCCTCGCCGGTCCGCACCAGCGCCCAGGTGTCCGACAGCAACGCCACCCGTTCGGCGGGCCCCAGCTCGGCGACCGCCGGCAACAGGCGACCGAGCGCGTCGGCGTCGTAGGCGGTCCGGTAGAAGCCGCGCGCCTCCGCGTTGCCGATGCACCAGGCCACCTCGCCGGTGGCCTCCAGCTTGACCCGCGCGACGTCGTCCGCCAGCAGCACCGGCTGTTCCTTGATGCCCGTCGCGTCGCGGAACCGCAGCACCACCGGCACCATCCAGCGCGTCGCGGGGGCCCGGTCGGCCACGCCCGGCTCGGCGAAGAAGCGGCGCTGGCCCAGCTCGGCGATCGTCCCGCCCGCCTCGCGCCGGATCGACAGGCTGACCAGCGGGTAGCCCGTCTGCCGGATCCAGCCGTTCGCCATCTCCAGGATCGGCTGGCCGGACGCCTCGCCCAGCGCGCCCCACAGGTCGTCCGCGGTGGCGTTGGCCTCGCGGTGGCGCCGCATGTAGAGGCGAATGCCGTCCCGGAACCGGTCCTCGCCCAGGAACCCCTCCAGCATGCGCAGGACCGCGCCGCCCTTTTCGTAGGTGATGGCGTCGAACGATTCGCCGGCTTCCTCGGCGTTCTGGATCTCGGCGCGGATCGGGTGCGCCGAGACCAGCGCGTCCAGTGCCAGCGCCGCGCCCTTGCCCGACTCGAAGTCCATCCAGATGCGCCAGGAGGGACGCCAGTCGTCGACGATCTTGTAGGCCATCCAGGTGGCGAAGGCCTCGTTCAGCCACAGGTCGTCCCACCAGGCCATCGTCACCAGGTTGCCGAACCACTGGTGCGCCAGCTCGTGCGTGATCACCTCGGCGATGCGCTTCTGCACGGCCAGCGGCGCCGTGGCCGGATCGGCCAGCAGCGCCACCTCGCGGAAGGTGACCGCGCCGGCGTTCTCCATGGCGCCCGCCTCGAAGTCGGGCACGCCGATCTGATCGAGCTTGCCGAACGGGTAGGGGAGCCCGAAGTAGTCCTCCAGCCGCGGTAGCACCGCCGAGGCCGTCTCCTGCGCGAAGGCCGACAGGTGGCGCTTCTCGGCCGTCGTCCAGGTGCAGGTCGGGATCCCGCGGACGCGCGCCACCGCGCTCGGCACCAGCGGGCCCACCACCAGCGCGACCAGGTACGACGACAGCGGCGGCGTGGGGCCGAAGCTGACCCGCCGGCCGCCGCGACCGTCGCTGTCCTCGCGCCCGGTGGGGCTGTTCGAGATGACCACGTGTCCGTTGGGCACGCCCGACACCGTGAGCTGCCAGGTGGCCTTGAAGGCCGGCTCGTCGAAGCAGGGAAACAGGCGGCGGGCATCGGCGGCCTCGAACTGGGTCACCGCCAGCGGGCCCGCCCGATAAAGGCCCCGCAGGCCTGGGCTGAACTGGCCCCGGTAGCCGATGGACAGCTTGGCCGCGCCGGCCGGCAGCGGCTCGGCGAACGCCAGCGTGACGGTCTGGCTGTCGGCGTCGGCGCTCGGCTGTCCCGGCAGGCGCCGCCCGCCGCCCAGCTCGATCTCGGCCGACAGGACGTCCAGGCCGACCGCGTGCAGGTGCAGGCGATCGCGGCCGGCGCCCAACGTCAGGGCCATGACGAGGCGCCCCTCGAACCTTCCGGCGGGCAAATCCAGGCGCAGGTCGGCCTCGTAGCTCTTCGGTCTGACATCCGTCGGGAGGCGAAAGTTTTTTCCGAGCGTCACGGGTCCTCGGGCGGGGGTGAACGGAACGTCTTTGTACTCCAATCTGGGTAATCTAGGGACGGATGTCTCAAGCGCCCGCGGTTCTGGCCCCTCATGATCCCTACGCTCCGCTCCGCATTCCAAATTTTCGATGGTTCGTCGGAAGCATCCTGGCCATGGCGATGGGCGCGCAGGTCCAGGGTGTGGTGGTGGCGTGGCAGATGTACGCGGTCACGCACGACCCGCTGGCGCTGGGCATGGTCGGTCTGGCGGAGGCGGTGCCGTTCATCGGGTTCGCGCTCTACGCGGGTCACGTGGCCGACATCCGCGACAGGCGGCGGGTGGCGCTGGCCGCGCTCGGTGTGCTGCTGGTTGCGGCGGCGGCGCTGGCCGTGGCCAGCACGATGCTGCTCGGCCGCGGGCGCCCATCGGGCGAGCTGCGCTGGGCGATCTACGCCATCATCGTCGTCTGTGGCGCCGCGCGCAGCTTCCTGCTGCCGGCACGCAACGCCCTGGGCGCGGACCTGGTTCCTCGGCCGCTTTACCCGAGCGCGGTCGCCTGGCGGACCGGCATCTGGCAGGTGGCCGCCGTCAGCGGTCCAGCGCTGGGCGGCATCCTCTACGCCTGGGTGGGCCCGCGCGTCTCGTACACCATCGCCGCCGTGTTGATGGCCATTGCGGTGGTCGCCGTGGCGCAGATCGACGTCCCGCCGCGCGCCGTGGCCACGCGCGCCGAGCCGCTGTGGGCCAGCGTGCGGGCCGGGCTGTCGTTTCTCTTCACGAAGCCGATCTTCATGGGCGCCATCACGCTGGACCTGCTGGCGGTCCTGTTCGGCGGCGCCGTCGCCATCCTGCCGATCTTCGCCGAAGAGATCCTGCACGTCGGCCCGCAGGGCCTGGGCGCGCTGCGGGCCGCGCCGGCCATCGGCGCCGTGCTGATGTCGGGGATGCTGGCGCTGCGGCCGCCGCCCGGGCGCGCCGGCCGGCTGTTCCTGTGGGCGGTCGGGCTGTTCGGTCTGTCGATGATCGCCTTCGCGCTGTCGCGGTGGTTCTGGGTGTCGCTGGCGATCCTGGCCGCCAGCGGCGCGGCGGACATGCTGAGCGTCTACTTCCGCAGCACGCTCACCCAGGTGCTGGTGCCGTCCAACATGCTGGGGCGCATCTCCGCCGTGAACCAGATCTTCATCGGCTCGTCGAACGAGATCGGCGGGTTCGAATCGGGGGTGGCCGCCAAGCTCTTGGGGACGGTGCCGTCGGTGGTGCTCGGGGGCGTGGTGACGGTGGTGGTCACCGCGCTCACCGCCTGGCGCGTGCCGGCCTTGCGGCGGCTGGACCGGCTCGAGGACGAGGGCGTCCTGTGAATCCCTACGCCAGGCCCGCCATCCGCACCGTCTTCACGTTCATGAACTCGCGGAGGCCATAGATCGACAGCTCGCGGCCGTAGCCGGAGCGCTTGACACCACCGAAGGGGAAGCGCGGGTCCGACGCGACCATCTGGTTGATGAAGACGCTGCCGGCGGCCAGCTCGCGCCCCAGGCGCTCGGCCTCGGCGGCGTCGCGCGTGAAGGCGGCCGCGCCCAGGCCGAAGCTGGTGGCGTTGGCCACCGCGATCGCCTGGTCGGTGTCCCGCACGCGGAACAGCGCCGCCACCGGCCCGAACACCTCGTCGCGGGCGGCCGGGGCGTCGGGCGGCACGTCGGCCAGCACGGTCGGCTCGTAATAGAAGCCCGGACGCGGCAGCACGCCGCCGCCGGTCAGCAGGCGCGCGCCGGCCTTCACCGATTGCGCCACCTGCTCGGCGACGCCGTCGCGAATCGCCGCCGTGGCCAGCGGGCCGATCTGCGTGCGCGGATCGGCGGGGTCGCCGACCACCAGCGCCTTCATGGCCTGCGTGAAGGCGGGGGCGAACCGCTCGTAGACCGCGTCGGCGACGATGAAGCGCTTGGCGGCGATGCAGGACTGGCCGGTGTTGACGGTGCGGGCCTTCACCGCCGTCGCCACCGCCCGGTCCAGGTCGGCGCTGGCCAGCACCAGGAAGGGGTCGCTGCCCCCCAGCTCGAGGACGCTCTTCTTGAGGTGGCGGCCGGCCGCGGCGGCGATGGCGCGCCCGGCGGCTTCGCTGCCGGTGACCGTGACCGCCGCGATCCGATCATCGCCGATCAGCTGCTCCACCGGTCCCGATCCGATGAGCAGCGCCTGGAACACGCCCTCCGGCGCGCCGGCCCGACGGAACAGGTCCTCCAGCGCCAGCGCGCACTGCGGCACGTTCGACGCGTGCTTCAGCAGGCCGACGTTGCCGGCCACCAGGGCGGGCGCCGCGAACCGGATGACCTGCCAGAACGGGAAGTTCCAGGGCATCACCGCCAGGACCGCGCCCAGCGGCTGAAGCTGGATCTCGTCGCGGGTCCCGGCGCCCTGCGCGAGCACCTCAGGCTTCAAGAACGCCGCGGCGTTCTCCGCATAGTAGCGGCACGCGGTCGCGCACTTGTGCGCTTCGGCCGCCGCGTCGCCGGCCAGCTTCCCCATCTCGAGCGTCATCACCCGCCCGAACGCCTCTTTCTCGGCCTCCAGAATCTCGCCGGCGCGCGCGACCACCGCCGCGCGCTTCGCCACCGGCGTCCGCCGCCAGGCCTCCCAGGCGGCGGTGGCACGGGCCAGCTTCCGCTCGACCGCCTCGCCATTCTCTTCTTCGAACGAACGCAGCCGTTCGCCGCTGGCCGGGTTCACGCTTTCGATGGGCATGGGCGAAATCTAATCAGGGACCGACCAGCTGGACGAGGATGAAGGCCAGCCCCGCGAATCCGAACGAGGCGGCGACCAGCGCCCGCTCCAGCCCGACGGCCATGGGGCGCCGGGCCGAGACGCGCGCGAAGCCGACCACCGCCCCCGCCACCAGGCCGCCGATGTGCGCGGCGTTGTCGACCAGGTGAACGCCGCGCGCCGACAGCGACAGCCCCACGCCCAGGACGAACAGGATGTTGAACGCCAGCGCCTTGGCGACCGGCCGCTGCCCCGAGCGCCAAGCGAAGGTGGCCGCCATCCCGATGAGCCCCATGATTGCGCCCGACGCCCCCACCGAGACGGTGGGCCCCTGCGCCAGGACGCTGGACAGGACGTTCCCCAGGAAGCCGGTCACCAGGTAGGTGGCCGCGAACAGGCCGCGCCCCAGAGCTTTCTCGGAGATGGCCCCGATCTGCCCCAGCACCCACATGTTCATGAAGATGTGGAGCAGGTTCGCGTGCACGAAGGCCGCCGTGACCCAGCGCCAGTGCGAGGCGACGAGGTCGGGGGCGGTCACCGACGCGCCGGCTCTGATCATCGTCGCGTTGTCGAAGACCAGCAGGTGGCCCGATACCGCGGCCATCAGCAGGTAAACCAGCACGTTGACGGCGATCAGCGCCACCGTCACCGGCGCTTGCTTGAGGCCACGGAACCAGCGCATGTCGGCTGGAATTTTTCACCGGCGCGGGCCAGTTATCCAGGGTGCTTCGGAAAGTGTCTTTGAAACCGCAGAAACCCGAGGCCGGCGGGCATCCCGCCCGGCTTGACACCTCATCCAACTCGATACAAAGGAACGCAATGACCAGGACCCCCCTGCGCGTGGTGTTTTCGCTGGCCGTGCTCGGCGCGGCCGTCGGCCTGGCCGCGCGCCAGCCGCACTCGGTGTTCTCGACGGCGCAGGCCGCCGGCGCGGCCGTGACGCCCAAGACCGAGGCGCCCAACGAGGCGCGGGCGCTGTCGCACGCGTTCTCGAACGTCGCGAAGGCCGTGGGCCCGTCCGTGGTCCGCATCGAGGTCGAGGTCGGCTCGCCGCGCGCCGCCGGACCGCACGGCCGCATGCAGCAGGCGCCCGACGACGACGACGGCGACGACAACGGCGAGGTCCCGCCGTTCTTTCGCCACTTCTTCCAGTTCGGCCCGGGCGGCGGAATGCCGGAGCCGGGTCCGTCGCACGGCGTCGGCTCGGGCTTCATCATCGACACCAACGGCGACGTGGTGACCAATCGTCACGTGGTGCAGGGCGCAACCAAGGTGACCGTCACGATGAACGACGGCAAGGAGTACCCCGCGCACGTGGTCGGCAAGGACGCGCAGACCGACGTGGCCGTGGTGCGCATCGATCACCCGCCGTCGAACCTGGTGGTGGCGCGGCTGGGTGACTCGGACAAGCTGGAGGTCGGCGAGTGGGTGGTGGCCGTGGGCAGCCCGCTGGGGCTCGAGCAGACGGTGACCGCCGGGATCGTCAGCGGCAAGGGGCGCCCGGGCCGCCACGTGCGGATGTCGGGCCGGCGCGTTCGCGGCTACATCCAGACCGACGCCAAGATCAACCCGGGCAACTCGGGCGGGCCGCTGGTCAACCTGGAGGGCGAGGTGGTCGGCGTGAACACGTTGATCGAGGTGGGCGCCGGCGGCGCGTACGGTTTCGCCATCCCGGTGAACGAGGTCCGGCGGGTGGCGCAAGCGTTGGTCAAAGAGGGGCGCGTTCGTTACGCGTACCTGGGGCTCATGCTGACCGACGTGAAGGATCTGAACGACACGCAGAAGTCCAAGCTGGGCAAGTCGGTGCCGCCGGCCGGCGCTTACGTGGCCGAGACGACGCCGGGAGGCCCGGCGGGCCAGGCCGGCATGCGGCCTGGCGACGTGATCACCGAGGTGAACAACCAGAAGATCCAGGGCGCCGGCGACGTGGTGGACTTCGTGTCGACCCAGCCGATCGGCGCGCGCGTGCTGTTGCACTACGTTCGTGACGGCCGGCCGGCCCAGACCCAGGTGGCGCTGGGCGAGCTGCCCGACGAAGACCGGCAGGGCGCCGGCGAGGCGCAGCAGGGCAAGCTGGGCATGGCGCTGCAGACGCTGACGCCGGACGTGGCCGCCTCGCTGGGGCTGGGGGGAAACACCAAGGGCGCGGTGATCACGGACGTGCTGGCCGGCAGCGCCGCCGAGCAGGCCGGCCTGCACCCGGGCGACGTCCTGGTCGAGGTGGACCGCCGCCCGGTCAATTCGGCCGACGAGGCCATCGCGACGCTTCGCGGAGCGTCGCGGACCGGGGGGCATCTGCTGCGCGTGCGCGGGGCCAACGGGACGCGGTTCGTCACCATCAAGTGACGGCCGCGGGCGCCGCGTTACGGTTCGGGGCGGAAACGCCCCGGACCCCGCGGTTTTTCGGGGGGTGACGGGGGCACGCCCGATGCTTCGCACAGTCGCGAGGCTCGGGGGATGCGACGGTCCTGGATACTCTTGCTGGCGGTGGTGCTGTGGGGCACGAGCGCAACTGCCTCGCCCGCCGAGCTGCCCGGGGGCGGCGCGCAGGGGCTGTCCCGGTCGTTCGCGGCCGTGGCGCGGGCCATCGGGCCGGCGGTGGTTCGGCTGGACGTCGCCGGGCCCGACGGGCAGGTGACCGGCTCGGGCATCGTGCTCGACACCCGTGGCAACGTGGTCACCAGCCACCACGTGCTGGACCGCTCTGCCATCGGCGCCGGCCCGGCCGCGATCCAGGTGACCCTGGCGGACGGGCGGCGCTTGCCGGCCGAGCTGGTCGGCGGCGACGCGGCGACCGACGTGGCGGTGGTCCGGATCCTCGCCCCGCCGGCCGACATCTCCGCGGCGCGGTTCGGCGACTCCGACGAGGCGGCGGTGGGCGAGTGGGTGCTGGCGGTCGGCAGCGCGCTGGGGCTGGACGAGACGTTCACGGCCGGCATCATCAGCGGCCGACCCGCGCTGAACGATCCGGACGGCGCGGCCTCGGGGGCGTTCCTGCTCACCGACGCCCAGGTGAACCCCGGCGACGCGGGCGGCCCGCTGGTCGATCTGGAAGGGCAGGTGGTCGGACTGACGACGCTGATCAGCGCCGGCCCGGGCGGCGGTTATGGCTACGCGGTCCCCATCAATCAGGTGCGGCGGATCGCCCAGGAGATCGTCAAGGACGGGCACGCCGGCCACCCGTACATCGGGGTCGGGCTGCGCGAGCTGGGCGACGTGGGCGCGGCCAAGCGCGATCGGGCCCCGCGCCCGGTCGCACCGCTGCCGATCGAGGGCGCGCTGGTCAGCCGGGTGGGGCGCGGCACGCCGGCGGCGCGCGCCGGACTGCAGGCGGGAGACGTCATCACGGCCGTCGACGACCGGGAGGTCCCGGCCCCCGCCGAGCTGGTCACCATCATCCAGCGCCAGCCGGTCGGCGCGCGCGTGGCGCTCTCGTTCGTGCGCGGTGGCCAGTCGCACAAGGTGGTGGTCTCGGTCGAGGACCTGCCCGCCCCGCGCTGAGATCGCCCAGCTTTGATCAGCCGATCCGGGGGCTCTCCAGGCGGAGGTGCGTGATCTCGGAGGGCTCGGCCAGCCGCATGGGCGGACCCCAGTAGCCGGTGCCGCGGCTGACGTACACCTGCGCGCCGTGGTGGCGATGCAGGCCGGCGACGAACGGTTGCTGCAGCCGCACGACCAGCCCGAACGGCCAGAGCTGCCCGCCGTGGGTGTGCCCGGACAGCTGCAGGCCGACCCCGAACGGCACGGCGTCCAGCGCCGACCGCGGCTGATGGGCCAGGAGGACCAATTCGCGGGCCGGATCGCGGCCCGACAACGCGCGGGCCAGCGCCTGGCGCGAGGGCAGGCCGCCGTAATGAACCGCCGAGGGATCGTCGACGCCGGCCAGGTCGAAGCCGGCCGCGCCATTGCCGATTGTCACGCGTTCGTTTTGCAATACGCGAATTCCGATTCTGGTGAGCTCGTTCACCCAGGCCTGGGCGCCCGAGAAGTATTCATGGTTGCCGGTCACGAAGAACACGCCGTGCGGCGCCCGCAACTGGGCCAACGGCGCGACGGCCTCCGCGAGGTCGGACACGCTGCCGTCAACGAGATCGCCGGTGATTGCCACCAGGTCCGGTCCCAGCGCGTTCGTGCGCGCAACGACGTCCTCCACGAATCCGCGCCCGATGGTCGGCCCGACGTGGAGATCCGTGAGCTGAACGATCGAGAACCCGTGAAGCTCGGGCGGCAGGCGGTCGAGGCGGATGGTGAGCGGTCGGACCGGCGGCTCGCGGCGGGCGGCGCGCACCGCCACCGCCGACGCGGCCGCCACCGCCGAGGTGACGGCCGCGGCCAGGCTGCGGGCCAGAAACAGGCGGCGTTCGGGCGGTGACGCACCGCCGCCGAACCCGCGCCGCGCCAGTCCGGCGAACAACCGCAACAGATCGGTTGCGGCCAGCGCGACCAGGAACAGGAACATCGCGCCCAGCCAAACATAACCGGGCCAGGCAAACGCTCGGCGAATCGGCCCGTGTGCGCGGCCCAGGATCATGGAGGCGACGACGCTGAGGGCCAGGACCCACACCGCAACGGATCCGGCGTTTTTCCAGGGCGGGCGCCAACCGGGATCCCGGACCAGGCGTCGCCAAAGATAGTAATGAATGCCCCCGAGCAGCGACACCGCGACGGCAATGAACGATAGGTAACGACTCACCCGGCCCTTTTGACACGGCAATCGGTTGGCGCAAGCTTTTGCGTTTGCATCGCCCGACCTGTGCGGCTAGTCTGCCCGCGCAACGAAGGGGGAAAAGATGCCGAGAAGGACCGATGTGCAGGATCTCGTTCAGCAGTTCGTCGATCGATTGTCGTCTTTGATCGAGCAGGACACCGTCGCGCGCGCCCGCGAGGCGGTCCTGGGTGCGTTCGGCGGCCGCGCGCCAGCCGGCCTGCAACTTCGGGGCGCCGGCAAGCTCGCCTCCTCCGTGGTCGGCCGCAAGCGTCGCAAGGGGCCGATTCAGTTGTGCCCGGTTCCCGGCTGCACGAACCGCGCGGCGCCCGTTTTCGGAATGGTTTGCGCAAAGCACAAAGATCTGCCGAAATCGGAGATCAAGAAGCATCGAGAGGCGCGCCGCGCGCAGAAGCAAAAAGAGAAGGCCAAGAAGGCGGCGTAAGGCGGCCTAAAGCCGCGTCGGGCGGCGTCGCGGCCGCTCGGTTCGGCCTCGAGCCTCGGACTTCGGCATCTCTGGCGGCCAGCGCCCCGAGGTCCGAGGTCCCAGGCCCGAACTTTTCACGGTCCGGGTGTGGCGCGGGCGCCACTCGGACCGGTGCTCGGCGTGGAACGGCGCGCAAAGTAGCCGGATTTGTGCGGGGATGAGGTTGGCATTGCGGTTGCGATGAGGGGGGCCGCTGCTCAAGGAGGAGCCAATGGCCATCGCGACCGGTACGCTCGACTTCGATCCCTTTCAAAAGCTGATGACGCCCGCCGAGCCGCCGGCGTTCGAGGCCCTGCGGAGCTGCGCCCAGCTTCGTCATGCCTCCGCCGATGCGCTGCGGGCGCTGGCTCAGGCGGCGACGATCCGCTCGGTGGCCCGCGGAACGATCGTGGCGGCTGAAGGCGCGCCGTTCGACTCGGCCCTGCTGGTGGTGCGCGGGCGGGTTCGTGCCGTCTGTCGGGCCGCGAACGGCCGGGAGATCTCGATCGAGACGTTCCGGGCCGGCGATCTGATCGCCGACGGGGCGTTCGCGCCCGAGGCGCCCCTCGGTCACGACTGGGAGGCGGCCGAGGCCTCGACGATCCTGCTCGTCGCGCGCGAGGCGTTCGTGAGTTGCCTCCGCGCGAACCCCGAGCTGGCGTTGAGCCTGGGCGGCGATCTGGTGGGCCGCCTCGAGCGATCCAAGCAGCTCGCCAACGGTCTGGCTCTGGCCGGCGTGCAAGAGCGGGTGGTCTCGCGGCTGCTGGCCATCGGCCGCCAGGACGGCACCCCGGGCCCGGACGGTCTGCTGATCCGCAATCGGCCCACCCAGCAAGAGCTGGCCAACCAGATCGGCGCCTGCCGCGAGACGGTCTCCCGGACGGTCTCGGACCTGGTTCGGCGGGGCCTGCTGACGCCGCGCGGCCGGTCGCTGCTGGTCAGTAACCGCCTGGTCGAGACGGCGGCCTAGGATCCAGCCCGGTCTGGGAGCCGCCCCCGCCGCGCCCGGCCGCTGCCGACATGCGACGGAATTGACGCTGCGGCAAGCGCGGGTGAAACTTTGCAGGGTTTGGCGAGCCAGCCCAAAGTCAGCGACGCGGCGTCGGAGGGCGCCGGCGTGTCGTACACCGAGATCGACATCCGCACTTCGATCCGCCCCACGGTCGCCGAGATCGATCTCGGCGCCGTCCAGCGCAACGTGGGGCGCGTCCGCGACGCCGTGGGGGCGCGGGTGCGGCTGTTCGGGGTGGTCAAGGCCGACGCGTACGGTCATGGCGCCGTCCCGGTCGCGCGCGCCCTGGAGCCGCTCTGCCACGCGCTGGCGGTGTCCCTGGTCGAGGAAGGGCTCGAGCTGCGGGCGGCCGGCATTCGCGCCCCCATCCTGGTGCTGGGGGCCTACTACAACCATCATCAGGACGACGTGATCGCCGAACGCCTGACGCCCGTCATCTACGATCGGGGCGATCTGGAACGCTTTGCCGGCGCGGCCAAGCGTGTGGGGCGGCGGCTGGACGTTCACGTCAAGGTCGACACCGGCATGAGCCGGCTGGGCGTCGCCCCGGGCGAGCTCCCGGCCACGCTCGAGCGGGTGGGGGCGCTGCCGCAGCTGAAGCTGGCGGGGCTCTGCACGCACTTCGCGTCCGCCGACGTCCCCGACGCGGCCGCGACCGAGGCGCAGCTCGCGACCTTCGAGGCGGCGCTGCAGGCCGCCCACGCGCAGCATCTGACCGGCGTGATCCGGCACGCCGCCAACAGCGCGGCCGCCGTCCGGTTCCCGGCCGCTCGCCTGGATGCCGTGCGGCCCGGGCTGGCGCTTTACGGCGCCATGCCTTCCGACGTCGTGCGGCTGGCGGGCCTGGAGCCGAGCCTGGCGCTGCGCAGCCGGATCATGGCCGTGCGCGAGATCGCCGCCGGCACGGGCGTCAGCTACGGGGGGACCTGGCGGGCCGCCCGGCCGACCCGGGTGGCGACCCTGCCGATCGGTTATGCCGACGGCTACCCGCGCCACATCCGTCAGGCTTTCGTGCTGCTGGCGGGCCGCCGCGTCCCCATCATTGGCGTGGTCTGCATGGACATGTTGATGATCGACGTGACCGACCTGCCCGAATCGGCGCTGGCCGGCCCGGTCACGCTGATCGGCCGCGACGGCGGCGACGAGATCACGGTCGACGAGGTCGCCCGGTGGGCGGGAACCATCAACTACGAGATCCTGTGTGGCATCTCGAAGCGCGTCCCGCG
>Ga0068855_100007772_pt1 | contig 12952 bp, 14 predicted proteins | sample KBSCornC52_FD_66592 | JGI IMG/M metagenome (GOLD analysis project Ga0068855, IMG submission 66592) | Corn rhizosphere microbial communities from Kellogg Biological Station, Michigan, USA - KBS Corn C5-2 | ecosystem: Host-associated > Plants > Roots > Rhizosphere > Soil ... | reverse complement strand
TCACAGAGCACGCGGCGGAATTCAGCGGCGTTCATGCGCGCGGTGATCGACAGGAGCAGTGAAAACGAGCCGCCGGCGTAAGGCAGGAAGCGGTCGGCGTTGGCGACGATCCATTCGTTTCCCGGGTAGCGGCGGGCGGCGGCATCGACGGCGGGAATCGAGATGTCGACGCCGTGTGCGGCGAAGCCATACCGGCTAGCGAGCGAGCCGAGGTAGAAGCCGTCGCCGCAGCCGGCGTCGAGGACAGTTTCGCCAGGCGAGGGCTCGAGGAACTGCGCGATGGCGTCGAGCAGCGGCTGGGTAACGCCTAGATCGTGCAAACGACGGCGCGCCTGGACGGCGGCGGGCGTGTCGCCGGGGCGTTTAGAGCGGCGATCCTGCGGCTGCAGCAGGTTGATATATCCGCTGCGCGCGATGTCGAAAGAATGGCCGCTCGCGCAGCACAGCCGCGGGACGTTTTCACCCTGGGGGCGCACCAGTGGCAGGCGGCAGCCGCGAACCGGGCAAAGGAGCATTTGTCGAGTGTAGCAGCGCTGCATTTTTACTGAGAAATTTTGGTGGCTCACCGGACTAGCCTTTGTGCCCCTCCTTGTATTCATGCTGCTGCTGGCGCAGAGCCGAGCCGAATATGTGGGCGGTACGGTTCCGGCGCTCGCGAGCGGGGCAGGGGGGTCGGTGGAAGTCTCCGATGCGCGTTACTTCGCGTTCTATGCCAAAGGGCAGCAGGTGCGCGTGCCGTACGAGCACATCAATCTGCTCGAATACGGGCAAAAGGTGGACCGCCGGCTGCTGATGGCGGTGGTGATTTCCCCCATGTTCTTGCTGGCTAAGTCGCGCAAGCACTTCCTGACCGTGGGCTACACCGACGATGACGGCAAGCAGCAGGCCCTGGTGTTTCGCATCGACAAAAATGGAATTCGCGCGATGCTGGTGGGCCTGGAGGCTCGTACAGGATTGAAGGTGGAGTATCAGGACCCGGAGGCGCGCAAGGCTGGGAAAGGATAAACAATGCCTATGATCGCGGTGCTGTTCGGGCTGCTATTGGCGCAGACGCCCGATGATGTTTTGGCGCAGGTAGCCGGGGTTAAGCGGGTCTACGTCGACCGGTTGACCGGCGGCGAGACGGCCGCGCAGATGCGCGATCTGATCATCAGCAGCCTGCAAGGTTCGAAATTATTCGTAGTGACGGAAAATACCGAGCGCGCCGATGCCTTCCTGCGCGGGGCGGCCGAGGACCTGGTTTACACCGATAACTTCCAATCGTCGGAAGGCGTTAATGCGCACCTGGGCGAATCGGACAGAAGCTCGAATAGTAACGGCACCCGATTTAACGGAGGAGGCGGCGGCGTGAGCCGCAGTATCGGGCGATCGCTTACAGCGGGGGTGGGTGAGAACGAATCCACCAACATTCACGAACGGAAACACGAGGCCATGGCGACGGTGCGGCTGGTGAATAAAGACGGCGACGTGATGTGGTCGACCACTCAGGAAAGTAACGGCGCGAAATTCCGGGGCGCGAGCGCGGATGTCGCCGATAAGATCACCCGGCAACTGACAGCGGATCTGGAGCGGCTGCGGAAAAAGTAAAGCTCCAACCCTACTTGTGGCGATTCATGATTTGCAGCAGGTTTTGCGAAAACGCTGAGCGGGCGAGAACCATATCACAACCGGCATCCTGAGCCTCCTGCTTCAACTCCCCCTGAACGTGCGAGACGTAGCCCAAAAGCGTGATCTTGCGGAGATCCGGGTCGGCTTTGAGTTTCCGGATGAGATCCAGCGGATCGATGCTGGTGAAGTTCAAATCCAGAACGATTAGGGCCGGGTGGCTGGCGGCTTCGTCGAGCGCATCGCGCTGGCTCTTTACAAACGCGACACTCAGGCCGGCGCGCTTGGCGGATTCGTTGATCTTGACGGTGAAGAACAGGTCCTCAAGTACGGCCAGCACTTTCTTGGTAACTGCAGTTGACATGTACTGGAATCCTAGCATGGTAACGTGAAATCACGTGCCCGATTCCAACCCTTTTGCCGACCCGCTGCGCTTCGAACGCCAGGTACCGGAATGCGCCATCGTTATCTTTGGCGCCAACGGGGATCTCACCAAGCGTAAGCTGATTCCCTCCTTGTACCGGCTGGCGTACGAGCGGCGATTGCCGGCGACGGTTTCGATTATAGGCACGTCGCGCACGCCCATGAGCGACGACGAATTTCGCGCCAAGATGCACGATTCGGTGAAACAGTTTCTGGAAGACAGTCCGTTTGACGAGGAGCAGTGGATCTGCTTCGCCAAGAGCCTGCACTACGTCGCCGGGGACTTGAGCGATCGGGCGCTCTACACGGCGATCAAGGAGAAATTGACGGCGCTGGGGCGCACCAACGTCCTGTATTATCTTTCGACGCAGCCCAGCTTTTACGCGGATGTGGCGGAAGGGCTGGGAGCCGTGGGACTGGGGAACAGCGGGCCGGACGGCTGGCAGCGAATCGTGATCGAAAAACCCTTTGGGCACGATCTCGCGAGCGCGCGCGAATTGAACCAACGCGTGCACGGCGTGTTTGCCGAAGCCGACGTGTACCGCATCGATCACTATTTGGGCAAGGAGACGGTGCAGAATATCCTGGCGTTCCGCTTCGGCAACGGGATCTTTGAGCCGTTGTGGAACCGGCGCTATGTGAATCACGTGCAGATCACGGCGGCGGAATCGATCGGGGTTGAAGGCCGCGGCGCGTATTACCAGGAAGCCGGTGCGGTGCGCGACATGATCCAGAATCATTTGCTGCAGGTGATGGCCACGGTCGCCATGGAACCGTCGGCGGTGTACGAGCCGGATGCGGTGCGCGATGAGCGCGCCAAGCTGCTGCGATCGATTCGCATCATGAGTCCGCAGGAGGTCCCGCTGTATGCAGTAGCGGGACAATACGCGGGGTTCCGGCATGAGCCTGGCGTGGATCCTGCGACCCAGGCCCCCACTTACGCCGCGGCGACGTTCTTTATCGATAACTGGCGCTGGGCCGGCGTGCCGTTTTACATTCGCAGCGGCAAGAAACTGCCCAAACGCACCACCGAGATCGCGATCCAGTACAACGTGGCGCCGCACGCATTGTTCACGCCCGACGCGGGAGGCGTCATCATGCGTCCGAATTTGTTGATCCTGCGCATCCAGCCGGAGGAAGGGATCTCGCTGAGGTTTCTTTCGAAGCAGCCGGGCAGCGGTATGCGGCTGCGGCCGGTGTCGATGGATTTCAACTACGGCTCGAGTTTTGGCGAGCGGTCGCCCACAGCGTATGAGACTTTGCTCGAAGACGCGTTGACGGGCGATGCCACGCTGTATACGCGGCAGGACATGGTGGAGGCGAGCTGGCGCGTGGTGGAGCCGATCCTTGACGACTGGGGCAGCCGGAAATTCGAATTTCCGAATTACGATCCGGGGAGCTGGGGTCCGGCGGCGGCCGATGAAATGCTGGCGCGGCAGGGACATCATTGGAGGAACAGTTGAATCCGGCGGTAGCGGCGATCAACCCGGAAAAAATCCTGCGCGATCTGCGCGATCTGTGGGCGCAACTGGCCCGCGACCAAGGCAGCGCGGGTGGCGTCCTGCGGGCGTGTTCCATGACCCTGATTGCGGTGGCCGAGCAACACGATGCGCCGGACGCCGAACATGCGCGCAAGACCATCGGCATATTGATGCACGGGCATCCCAGCCGGGCGATCGTGCTGACTCCGAGCGAAGGCGGCGAGTTCAGCGGACGAGTATTCGCCGAATGCTGGATGCCCTTCGGGGGCCAGCAGCAGATCTGTTCGGAGGGGATCGAGATTACCGCTGACGCGGAGCAGACCGACGAGGTGGCCCGGCTGCTGGTGCCATTAATCGCTCCGGATCTGCCGGTGGTGCTGTGGTGCCGGGGGCCGCGGGCGTTTCTTGACCGGTCACTCGATCCGCTGTTCCCGCTCGCCAACAAGATTATTTTTAATACCCGAGCGGTGCGACATCCCAATTCGGCGGTCGAGTTTCTGCGACGCATGCGCAAGGACGGGCGGCTGGTGGCCGACCTGGCGTGGACCCGCCTGACGGGATGGCGCGAGGCGGTAGCGCATCTGATGGACGCGGCCCCTGAGGGTTGGCTCGCGGCGAGCAGTAACGGTAGGGTTCGAATCGAGCATGGCGGGATTCGTCCGGGGACGCGGTCTCTCTATTTCGCACGCTGGATCGAGCGCGCCCTGCCGGGGGTGAGCGTGACGCTGGCACGAGTGGCCGGGCAAGCGGGAATGCATTCCGTGATTTTCGAGGGCGGAAATGCGGAAATGTCGATCCGGCTGGTGGGGAAGACTTCGCTCGAAGTGCGCACGGGCGAGCGGGTCTATTCTGCGCTGTTGCGCCCCGATTCCGAGGAGTGCTTGATGCACGAGGAACTGTCGATCCTGGGCCGCGACCCGGTGTTTGAGCGGGTGCTCGGTTGACTGACGTAAGACAATTCGCCGCGGGCGCGGCGGCAGCGGAGGCCTGCGGCGAGCAGATCCTCGAATGGCTGCGGGAGGCCATCGAGAACCAAGGGCTGGCGGCGCTGGCGATTTCCGGAGGGTCCTCGCCGCGCCGGATGTTTGAGAAATTCGCGCGCACCGCCTTCGAGTGGAAGCGGGTGCATCTGTTTTGGGTGGACGAACGCGCGGTGCCGCCCGATAACGCGCAGAGCAACTTCAAGTTCACACAAGACACCTGGCTGAGACCCGGTGATTTCCCTCCGGCTAACATTCATCGGGTGCCGGCGGAGCTGGCTCCGGCGCACGCGGCGGCGCGTTACATTGCCGACATCCAGAAGTTCTTCGGGCTCGCGAACAGCGAGCTGCCACGCTTCGACGTGGTTCACCGCGGGATGGGCCCGGACGCGCATACGGCCAGTTTGTTTCCCGGGGAAGCGCTGATCGAAAACCGGGCGGACATCGCTGCCGCCGTCTGGGTAGAAAAACTTCAGCAGTGGCGCATCACGCTGCTGCCGGGAGTGTTGATGGCTGCGCGGCATACAGCACTGTTAGTAACGGGCGGTGACAAGGCCGGAGCGCTGCGCTCGGTGCTCCACGCGCCATTTGATCCGCTGCATTACCCGGCGCAGATTGCCTCAGGCGACGGCACGGTTTGGTTTGTGGATGCGGCGGCGGTGCAGGAACCCCAATAGCACCAGCCCGCTGCCGAGCAGGGCCACGCTTGCGGGCTCCGGGGTCGGCGATTCCTGGCCGATCTCGAAATCATTGAGTTGCAAACGTCCGCCGAAGTTTTGTCCTACAAATACCTGGCTTAGCGGCGTGTCGCTGATGATGCTAAAGAACTGAATGGATCCGCCGGTTGGAATGACGATGCTATAGTTGTTCCCGTTTACGTTGTGGTCACCCAACTCCACGCTCGGATTTCCAAATCCCGAGAATGTCGTGATATTAAAGGCCAGCGCATAGGTATTGGCAGGCAGAGCGATCTCGATTCCGGCACCGCCGCCACCGACGCTTTGGAGCAGCGAACTGCCGGACACGCTCATGCCGGTGTCGATGCTGTTGGCGCTGCTATAACCCGTGAGCACGCTGCCGGTGGGATCGCTGTAAACGCCGCTGAGGAGATTGCCGCCGGCGAAGGTAGCCGGCGACATCGAAAACGTCAGGCCGGCCGAGCCGGGCGCGGTTTGCCAGATCGCGTAAGTGCCGCTGGTGCTACTGCACCCGCTGGAGCACGAAGTATAGGTGATAGTGGCGGAGGCGGGCGCGGCGAGTGCGGCCAGGAACAGGACCAGCATAGTTACTTTCGGGGTAGTACGTGCGAACATCGTCATTTCGGGATCTCCGTTAGCGCAGTGTGAACCCGCCACGGGCCGGAGAACGCTCCGGTACGCCGACATCGGATTCACCGTCGCTAAATGGTTCCGGAATAGGACGAATTCTCTCCCATTGCGGCGTTAGGATCTACCCGTACCCACTGTGTTGAGAGATAAGAAGTCCCTAGGCCTTAGGCACGGGAGGCGGCAAGGCGCGGGCGGGGCAAGCGGATTCAAAGCCGATCTTAGCGTGCGTACCATCGCAGAACGGTTTGTTTTGGGACTGTCCGCAGCGGCACAAGCCGATGGTTCCGCGGCCCGCGAGGTCGAACGCGTTCCCGTCCACGTCGTAAATGGTAAAGTCTCCTTCGACGCGGATCGAGCCGTTGTCGCGGATGGTGATTTTCGTTGGCATTTTTCTGATCGTAGCACGGGTGAAGGTCGGCCTATAATGAGAAGCATTACATGATTCATCTTTCGAGCGACACCGGGGAACTGTTCACGCACTCCTATCAATTCGCGCAACGGCAAGTGCGGAAACTGATCGAGAAGCATCCCATGCTGTATCCCTTGCACACCAAAGACGGAGAGTGGAAGCATGAAGGGCAGGTGTGGACTCACTGGTCCGACGGTTTCCTGCCGGGCATGATGTGGATCTTCTACCGGCACGCCGAGCCGGACTCCGCGGAAGCCAAGTTCTGGTATGAAAATGCCGTGCGCTATACCGAGCCCATTGAGGCCCGCAAAAAGGATCGCGACGCACACGACTTAGGGTTTCTGTTTTTGTCCACCTACTATCGCTGGAATCGATTGCACCCGGATGCCGCGCGGCGCGAAGTACTAATCGAAGCTGGACGCACCCTGGCAACGCGCTTCAAGGAGAAGGGCGGCTACTTACGCTCCTTCGTGGCCGATAACTCGGTGTTCATCGACACCATGATGAACGTCGGGATCATTCTTTACGCGGCGCGCGAGAGCGGCGACCGCAAGCTGCGCGACATCGCACTGCGGCATGCCCGGACCACACGCAGGGTGCTGGTGCGCGGCGACGGCTCGACCGGGCATGAGGGAGTTTTTGACACCGATACCGGCGAATTCCTGCGCCAGGCAACGCACCAGGGCTATCGCGGCGATTCCTGCTGGTCGCGCGGGCTGAGCTGGGCCATGTACGGTTTCACCACGGTTTATGAGTACAGCCGCGATCCGCATTATCTTGAAACCGCGCAGGCCTGCGCCGACTTTTATATCACCCACTCGCCGAACGACGGCGTGCCGCCCTGGGACTTCAACGCGCCGGTCGAAAACCGGACTCTGCTCGACACATCGGCCGCGGCGATTTGCGCGGCGGGGTTGCTGCGTCTGTGTCGTCTGGTGCCGGATTCGATGAAGGGGCATCTCTACTGGTCGACGGCGGTGAGCATTTTGCGGTCGCTCTGCGAGAAACACCTGGGCAAGCGAGAGCCTAAGTGGGAGGGCATCCTCAAAGGCGGCGTGTATCACGTGCATAAGGGATTGGGCGTGGATGAATCCGTCATGTGGGGCGAATACTTCTTCTGCGAGGCGCTGGAGCGGGTGCTATGGTAAATGACGTCATCCTGTGTTGACCTTTTTCCATACCGCTGCATACAATGAAACTCTCTTCCAGACCCTATTAGCGGAAGTAGGTCCGGAGGTTCCGTCCCGCCATATTGTGGCTCCTGATCTGCTCGCTCGCGCGGTGGCTCAGGGCCGCGTCACGGTCGATATTGCCGCGGATACACAAGAGCGGATGCGGGCCGCTCTCAAGGATGGCGCGAGGATGGTCCTTTGCACTTGCTCCACGCTAGGAGCTTGCGCGGATCAGTTGAACGATCCACGAGTGTTGCGGATCGACCGGGCCATGGCGCGGTGTGCAATGGCCAAGGGTGCACGCGTACTGATTGCAGCTTGTGTGGCGAGCACCCTGGAGCCGACGGTCACTTTGTTGAGCGAGAGCGGTCCGCAAGCGCAGATCGAGACACTCCTTATGGCCGACATTTGGCCTCTCTTTGAAGCGGGAGAGGCATCGCTCTATTGGCAGGGAATCGCGGAGAGACTGAGGAAACATGCGGATGGATTCGACTGCATCGTGCTGGCCCAGGCATCCATGGGCGGCGCGGCGGACTTGCTCGGCGACCTTGCGATTCCCGTGTTGTCCAGTCCGCGCCTGGGGCTTGAGGCGGCCGTAGCACAGTATCGGAACTTTAAGTGAGAAACTAGTTTAAACTAGTTTAAAGAGGGGGCCGCTATGGAAGTTGGAATTTTCGAAGCCAAGACTCACCTATCTTCGCTGCTCGACCGCGTCGCCAAAGGCGAGAAAGTCACGATCACAAAACACGGAATTCCCGCAGCCATTTTGATCCCGCCGGGAGACGTGCAGTCGAAGCTGTCGCACGCGGAAGTTGTCGAAGGCATGCGCGCCTTACGCCGGCGAGTGAAGAGCGGCAAACCGGGCATCCGGGAAATGATCCAGACCGGGAGACGGTTCTGAACGGAATCGTGGTGGATGCCTCGGTCGCGTTGGCCTGGGGCTTCCCGGATGAAGGCAACGAATACGCTGACGCCGTGCTGCTGACGCTGGAGCACGAGACCATGCTGGTCCCCCCTTTGTTCGCGTTAGAAGTTGCGAACGGACTGGTAGTGGGCGAACGGCGCAAGCGTCTTCGCCACGCCGAGATCCGGCGTTTTGTGGCGCTGTTGGAAGGGCTGTCTATGGTCCAGGACGTTCAACCCAGGAGTGTCATGATGAGTGCGGCTCTCGCGCTTGCTCGCGAGCACGGGCTTTCGGCCTACGATGCGGCCTACCTCGAACTGGCGATTCGCGCGGGTGCGCCGCTTGCTACTTTAGACAACGTTCTGCGGGCGGCCGCTCGGAAGGCCGGCGTCGAAGTGTACTCGCAACAATAAGCTACTTTACGGGAGCGGCGCCAGCATTCAAATTTTCGGCTTTCCAGCGCATGGCGGAGAAGATGCGCGTGCGGCCTGAGGGGTGGTCGAACAAAAGCATTTCTTCGAGGGGTCCGGGGCTGAGCTTGCGATATTCGCCTAGCTTGAGCGCGATTTCGGCGAAGGAGTCCGGCTGGCGCACGGCGTTGAGGCCGTACAGTCGGCTTCGTATTCCATGGTTCGCGTCACCGTGTTGCCGATGGGCGTGTAGAGAAAGCTGAAGACCGAGATGATCAGCACAGCCAGCGGCAGAACGGCCGGATCGGACACACCGCGGATTTCCCAACGCGCGCCCCAGCGGGCGAGCGACCACTCCAGGGCGCGCCGCAAGCCTGCGAAAAACACGGTAATAATGATCAGGAAGACCAGCAGTCCTTTGTAAATGTGATTCAGGACATAGTGGCCCATTTCGTGGCCCATCACGGACATGGTCTCAGGCAGAGAGGAACGCTTCAGCAGGTTGTCGTTGAGCGTGATGCGCTCGGTTCCGAGGAAACCGGAAACATTGGCGCTGATGCGTGTGCTTTGCCGGGACGCATCTACTTCGTAAACTTCCTTCGCGGGAATTCCGTTGGCGCGGGCCAGGCTCAGGACAGGATCGCGGACGGCCGGGTCAGTGAGCTTCGTGTATTTGTTAAACAGCGGCGCAATGAATACGGGAAAAATCATCACCTGCAGCGCGATCAGGGTTAGGCCAGCAACGGCTCCCCAGACATGCCAGGTGCGTGGCAAGCGGCGCACGATTCCGAAGAGGGCGGTGACGGCCAAGCCACCCAGCACTAGCCCGATTGCGAGCGACTTCAGTTGGTCTCCCAGCCACGGGGCGAAGGTCTGGGTGGCGAGGCCATACTGGTGCTCGCGGATGAAGCCTTCATAGACCGTCAGCGGAAAGCCCAGCAGGAAGGTCGCCAGGAGAGACTGCACCCAATAAGCGAAGGTGCGCAGGGGCTGGAAGCGAGTGAGGCGCTCGGCGACCGAACGCATGCGGGCCGACAGCCGCGTCGAGAGCAGGAGCATGGCGATGGCCGCGCCGTAAAGGAAATCCCACAGGATCAGCCAGTAGCCGCCTTCGAAATAGGTGTCCGAGCGGGCTTTCTTGTCGGGGGGGCACGGTGGCGAGGTACGCGTTAGCGGCGGCTGCGGCATCGAAGCTGGCCGCGGCGGGCGGCGCGCTGGGCTGGCTCCACAGGAAGGCTGCGCGGAGCAGCATCGACACCAGCACAGCCAGCGGCGTGCGGGACATGTCTGGAGTATACTGGCGGCAAGCCGGTGATTCCAAGCCCGGGCGGGAGGGTGTGTATGTCCACTCCAATGTCCCAGCAGGCAGCGCTGCTGGCGTTGTTGTTGGGAGCGGGAGCGGTGGACGCGGCGCCCGCCGCGGAACCCCTTTTTCAGGCGATTCAGAAGGCCGACGCTGCCGCGATGAAGCGCTTGCTCGCCGCGGGAGTGAGTCCGAATGCGCGGGATGCGGAGGGCACTCCGGCGCTGATGGCGGCGACTCTTTATGGCGGCGCCGAGGGTCTCAAAGTGCTGCTCGAGCATGGCGCGGACCCCAACGGCGCGAACCGTGCGGGTGCTACACCGCTGATGTGGGCCATCCCGAATCTCGCGAAAGTGAAGCTGCTGGTGGCACACGGCGCCGAGGTTAACGCGCGGTCTGCCAATCTTCAGCGCACGCCCTTGCTGATCGCGGCCAGTTATCCCGGGACCGTCGAGATCCTGCAATTGCTTCTCAGCAAGGGCGCCGATATTCACGCCAAAGACAAGAATGGCATGCATGCCTTGGGCCGCGCGGTAACCTACGCCGATGTCGACGTGGTGCGATTTCTGGTGGAACACGGGTGCGATCCGAACGAAACCGGTTACGGCGGAGCGCGGCTGCGGGTTTACGCCCGGCATCATGTGCCAACCATCGAGTACCTGATGTCCAAAGGTCTGAAAATACCGCCGGAGGCGATGACGGGCGCGGCCCACTGGCAGCCACCCGAACTGCTCGAAAAATGGATTGCTATGGGAGCGGACGTGAACGGGAAGCTGCTTCCTTACCAGCGCACGCCTTTGATGACGGCGGCGGCATCGGAACAATCGACTCCGGCCACGCTGAAGCTGCTGCTGGAAAAGGGCGCCGATCCTAACGCGGAAGATATCGAGGGCGAACGGCCGCTCGACTGGGCCATTTATCGGGCGGATCAGGCGCGGATCGACTTGCTGCGGCAGTATGGCGCGAAACCGGGCCACGGGCCGCGGCAGGAGGTTTATCCGGCTCCCGAAGCGGGCGGCATCGCGGACGCGCGGACGTCACTCAACCGCGCGGTGGCGTTGCTGCTGCCCGCGGCTCCGCTGGTGTTTGAAAAGCGCGGATGTGTGACCTGTCATAGCCAGGCGCTCCCGGGACAACTCGCGGCGGTGGCGCGGGCCAAGGGAATCGCGGTGAACGAAGAGCTGGCGCGAAAGAACATGCAGGAGATGCTGGCGTTCTTCAAGACCGCTGGTGAGGCCGCGATGCAAGGCGACCGGACCGCCGGAGACTTCATCACGGTGGGTTATGTGATGTCGGCGTTTGCGGCGGAACAATATCCGCTCGACGAGATTACCGCCGAGTCAACCCACTTATTGGCCGGCCAGCAGATGGCGGATGGGAGCTGGCTGGGGAATGGCGTTTCACGGCCGCCCATGGAAGACAGTATCGTCAGCCAGACCGCGCTGGCGGTGCGTGCTCTTACTCTATATTCGATCCCGGGCCGGAAAAGCGAGATAGACGAGAAGCTCAAGCGGGCTCAGCACTGGCTGCTGGCGGCGACTTCCGGCACGGCCGAAGAACGGAATATGCGGCTGATGGGCCTGGTGTGGACCAAAGCTGCGCGCGCCGAAATCAACGCGGCTGTGCAACAAATTGAGACCCGGCAGAAAGCCGATGGTGGCTGGGCTCAGCACGACGACTATCAATCGGATGCCTATGCGACCGGAGAATCATTGTATGCGCTGCATCAGGCTGGGATCGCCGCAACCTCCGAGCTGTACCGGAAAGGCGTGGCGTTTCTGCTGAAGAACCAGTATCAGAATGGGGCGTGGTTTGTGAAGAGCCGGGCTTATCCGACGCAGATTTATTTCGACAGCGGTTATCCGTTCGGACACAACCAATGGATCTCAGCGGCGGGGGCGAGTTGGGCGGGGTTGGCGATTGCGGAGACTTTGCCGGATGTGAAGTTGACGGCGAAGAGACGCTAGTGGCTCGCGCTCTCTAGATCCAGCGTGAACGCGAGTGCCTGTTTGATCGTTTTCATCACGTCGTCCGAAAGCTTGCCGAGCCTTCGTTCAAAATGAACTACAGGTAGGGAGCTAAGTCCTTGTACGTTTGCCACAGAATCGCGGTCCAGAAAGCTGAGCCGTGGGAGCGCGATATCATATGAAATGTGCCGATTCTGCGTGGTGAGAGGCACGAATAGGACTAAAGCACGTGGTGGATCGGGATCGTAACGTTAGACGACCACGACCGGCCGTGTTTTGGCTGCCAATCCGAGGTCAGCCAGCCAAACTTCACCGGTTCGTGGGCTCATCGAGCATGTCCAAAACCTCTTGCTCAATCGCCCGCGAACGCATCAGATCGAGCGCGTCTTGATCCGAGAGCCATCATTTCGGCTACGCGATGACGCACTTCGGCGGCTGTTTCCGGTTTCCATTCATTCAGTTTGGCGTCCAGTTTTTCAAGCAATGCGTCCATCGTGTGTCGACTTGATTGTACCCTACGCCCGAACGATCGATTTAGCGCGAAAGTGCAGCGCTGACCCAGCCTGTCGTGGCTCGATTTACTTTGCAGTGAGAACTCGCAATTGTCACCGCCTTGCCGGTATCGACGCTGGTGGCTTCGAGGGTTGCGAAATATGGACCACAGAAGTCATGTTTCTTCACGCCAAGTAAATAACGGGAATCTGGCGACCAATCCAAATTCGATGCTGGAAACGTCCTTTGAGGTATGAGGGTTGCAGCATCCATCAATACGGTGCGGCCCTTCTTCCAATCAATTGCAGCTAACCATTTGCCATCGGGTGACCAGGTTCCGATCTCCAGATTTGCCGGTAGTTGCTTGACGTCGCCAGAGGTCAGATCGATTATTTCCAATACTCGTTGCCGCATTGCGGCAGCTCGCTTCCCATCGGGTGCCACCGCGAGATACGACCAGGCCGACTGCACAGGGAAC
>Ga0068855_100007771_pt1 | contig 12952 bp, 10 predicted proteins | sample KBSCornC52_FD_66592 | JGI IMG/M metagenome (GOLD analysis project Ga0068855, IMG submission 66592) | Corn rhizosphere microbial communities from Kellogg Biological Station, Michigan, USA - KBS Corn C5-2 | ecosystem: Host-associated > Plants > Roots > Rhizosphere > Soil ... | reverse complement strand
CGACGCTTGGGACCGGCTGAACGAATTCGTCGAGCGCGACCCGGCCGTCGCAGGGGGATTCCGGTTCCGGCACGCGCTCATCCGCGACTCGGCGTACGACGGCCTGCCGTACCGGCGCCGCCAGGAGCTCCACGAGCGCGTCGCACGCGTGTACGAACAGTTGCAGCCCGACGCAGTCGAGTTGCTCGCGGTGCACTTCTCCCGCGCCGGCCTGGATGCAGAGACATGGCAATACGCCATTGCGGCCGGAGAGCGCGCGCAGCGGAAGTGGGCCAACGCAGAAGCCGCGGATTTCTACCGGCGCGCGCTCGAGGTCGCCCCGGACCGCGATGCGGAGGTCGCGGCCGTGTGGGAGTCGCTTGCGGACGTTCTCGAGCTTGCCGGAGATTTCGAGGGCGCGGCAGCGGCGTTCGACCGTGCGTTGGAGCTGTCGCCGATCGAGAGGCACGCCGCATTGATGTTGAAGGCCGGGTTCTTGCGTGCGGAGCGGATGGCCAATTACGACCAGGCGATTGCGTGGTACGAGCGAGCGTATGCCGTTGCGGACGATGCAGCGCGGCTGCGCGTCGCGATGGCTCACGCCGCTGCTCGCTTTCGGCAAGGCGCGTTCGACGACTGTGTCAAACGTTGTCGGGAGATCCTTCCGGAGGCGCTGGAGCGTGAGGACCTGCAAACCCTCGCGCATGTGTATTACCTCCTCCACGTGCTCTACACGATGAGCGGCTCCTCGGAGCGCGCGTCGTTCCGTGGACTCGCGTTGCCGATCTACGAGGAGCTTGGCGATCTCGGCGGCCAGGCTCGCGTCTTGAACAACCTCGGGATCGAGTCCTATTACGAAGGACGCTGGGACGAGGCGCTGGACCTCTACGAGCGCAGTCGGGAGCTGCGACGCCGAACGGGAGACGTCACCGAGGTCGCATTGCAGACGAACAACATCGCGGAGATCCTCTCCGACCAGGGCCACCTCGACGACGCGGCAGAGCTCTTCGGTCAGGCACAGCAAGTCGCCGACGCGGCCGGGAGCGAGCTCATCTCGGTCGTCGCACAGTCGAACCTTGGCCGCGTGGCGGGGCGCGCCGGCCGATACGAGGATGCCGAGCGCCTGCTCGAAGCCGCGCTCGCGCGGTTCCGCGAGATGGGTGCGATGTTCACGGTCGAGACCGAGGCGCGGCTGGCAGAGCTGGAGGCGCTACGTGGGCGTCCCGCGGAAGCGATCCTTCGCGCGCAAGCGCCCCTTTCGTCGGCGCGCGACGCAGGCGGCATGGCGCCGGTCGAGGCGCTCCTCTACCGCGTCATCGGCATGGCGCACGTACAACTCGGCGAGCCGGCGGCGGCGTTGGAAGCGTTCGAGACGAGCCTCCGGGTCGCGCGCGGCGCCGACGCGCCATACGAAGTGGCGCTCACGTTGCAGGAGCGCGCGCTGCTGACCCAGTCGGCAGAGGACGCCGCGGAAGCGCAAGAGATCTTCACCGGGCTCGGGGTGGAAACAGATGTATGAGCGACCGCTTAGCGCTGCCCTCAGCGTCTGATCGCGTCCCTTCAAACCGTTCCGATGGGCCCGCTTGGATTCGAACCAAGGACCAAGGGATTATGAGTCCCCTGCTCTGACCAGCTGAGCTACGGGCCCCGCTTCAGCGCAGGTTCTCTTGAGGGTGACGCTTCTCCTGTCGAATCCCCTGCGCAATTCGCCAGAATAGGCCCCCGTGAAGGTCTTCCAGCGCGAGACGCAGCTCCGGACCGCCGGCGGGCTGACCGTCACCGACATCACGGAAGCGGTGCAGGACGCCGTCCGCGAGAGCGGCATCCAGGAGGGAATCGCCTGCATCTACTCGCCGCACACGACCTGCTGTGTGCGCGTCAACGAATTCGAGGCCGGCTTCCTCGAGGACTTCACCGAGCTGCTGCGCCGGCTCGTGCCGAGCGAGAGCTACTACGCGCACGACGACTGGGACCGGCGCACCGAGAACATCTGCCCCGAGGACATGGATCAGGGCAACGGCCACTCGCACTGCATGGCGATGCTGCTCGGCACCGCCGGGGAGTCCGTGCCGGTGCGCGAGGGCGAGCTGCTGCTCGGCACGTGGCAGCGCGTGCTGTTCATCGAGCTGGACCGCGAGCGCGACCGGCGCTGGCTCGTCCAGGTCGTCGGCAACGAATAGCGACGCCGACTATTCCGGCGTGACGTACGCGGCCGTCAGGCCGCCGTCGACGACGAACGTCGCCGCGTTCACGTAGCTCGACTCGTCGCTCGCGAGGAAGAGCGCCGCATTGACGATCTCGCGCGGCTTCGCCATCCGCCCCATCGGCACGTGCACGAGGCGGCGCTCGGCGGCGCCCGGCGTCTCGCTCCAGATGCGCAGCAGCAGCGGCGTCTCGACCGGGCCGGGGCACAGCGCGTTCACCCGCACGCCCTGCCGCGCGAACTGCACGCCGAGCTCTTTGCTCAGCGACAGCACCGCACCCTTGGACGCCGTGTACGAGATCTGCGAGGTCGCCGCTCCGACGAGCGCGACGAACGACGCGACGTTGATCACCGAGCCGCCGCCGCGCTCGAGCAGGTGCGGGATGCCGTACTTGCAGCAGAGGAAGACGCCGCGCGTGTTCACCGCCTGCACGCGCTCCCACGCCTCGAGCGACGTGTCGAGGATCGAGTCGTCGTCGGCCGGCGAGATGCCCGCGTTGTTGTAGAGGACGTCGATCCCGCCGTACTCGCGCGCCGCCGCAACGTACAGCGCGCGGACGGACACCTCGTCGCTGACGTCCACCTTCACCGCGAGCCCTCCGACCTCGCCCGCGACGCGCGCCGCCGCGTCGGCGTCGACATCGGCGACGACGACGCGCGCACCTTCATCGGTGAAGACGCGCGCGGCCTCCTCCCCCATGCCGCCGCCGGCGCCCGTGATCACGCAGACTTTTCCGTCGAGCCTGTTCATTCGGTCGAGTAGAACACGTTCTTGACTTCGCTGTAGCCGTCCATCGCGTGCATGCCGAGCTCACGGCCGAAGCCGCTCTGCTTGAAGCCGCCGAACGGCGTCGACGGCCGCACCGACGAGTTCGAGTTGATCGAGAGGACGCCGGTGTCGATCGCGCGCGCCATGCGGAACGCTTTCGCGCCGTCGCCTGTCCAGATCGAGCCCGACAGCCCGTACACGGACTCGTTCGCGATCCGGAGCGCATCGGCTTCGTCTTCGAACGGAATGAGCGCGGCGACCGGGCCGAACACCTCGTCGCGTGCGATGCGATCCTCCGGTCGCGCCTCGACGAGCGTCGCGGGATACCAGAAGCCCTTGCCGGCGGGCGCGTCGCCGCGAAACAGCGGCTCGCCCTCGACGAACGACGCAACCGTCTCGCGATGCGCGGCGGAGATGAGCGGCCCCATCTCGGTGTCGTCGTCCTCGGGGTCGCCGACCTTCATCCCGCGCGTCGCCTCGATGAGGAGCTCGGCAAACCGGTCGTATGCGCTGCGCTCGACGAGGATCCGCGAGCGAGCGCAGCAGTCCTGCCCTGCGTTGTCGAACACCGCGTACGGCGCCGTCGCGGCCGCGCGCTCGAGATCGGCGTCGGCGAACACGACGTTCGCCGACTTGCCGCCGAGCTCGAGCGTCACGCGCTTGATCGTGCCCGCCGCGCCGCGCATCACCTGCTGCCCGACCTCGGTCGAGCCGGTGAAGCCGATCTTCGCGACGTCCGGATGCTCGATCAGCCGCTGCCCGACGACCGAGCCCTTGCCGACGACGACGTTCAGCACGCCCTCGGGGATCCCCGCCTCGAGCGCGAGCTCGGCGAGCCGCAGCGCCGACAGCGGCGTCAGCTCGGCCGGCTTCAGCACGACCGTGTTTCCACACGCCAATGCGGGCGCAAGCTTCCAGGAAGAGATATTGAGCGGGAAGTTCCACGGCACGATGCAGCCGACGACGCCGAGCGGCTCGCGGAACGTCATGTCGACGCCGCCCGCGACCGGGATCGTCTCGCCGTAGTGCTTGTCGACGGCGCCCGCGTAGAAGTGGAAGACCTGCGCGACCATCCCGACCTCGCCGCGCGCGCCGGCGATCGGCTTGCCGACGTTGCGCGACTCGATGCGCGCCAGCTCCTCGTGGTGCTCCTCGACGAGCGTCGCGAGCCGCCGCAGCAGCCGCGCGCGATCGGCCGGCGCAACCGCGCGCCACGCCGGGAACGCCGCACGCGCACGCGCGACTGCGGCGTCCGTCTCGTCGACGCCCGCCGACTCGAGCTCGGCGAGCGTCTCCTCCGTCGCCGGATTGAGGACGATCACTGCTGCTTCGCCGCCTCGACGAGCTGCTCGAACAACTTCTGGTCCTCCCCGGCCTCCGGATGCCAGAGCACGCCGACGACGAACGGCTTGTCGGGATCCTCGAGCGCCTCGATCGTTCCGTCCTCCGCCCACGCGACCTCGCGCAGCCCTTCGCCGATCCGGCCGACGCCCTGGTGGTGGTGGGACTTGACGGCGCCGGAGACGGAGCCGATGCGGGACGACGGATCGACGCGCACAGGATGCTCGGAGAACTCGCCGAGGACGGCGCGATGCTCCTCGTGCCCGACGACGTCGGGCAGATGCTGGATGAGGTCGCCGCCGCGCGCGACGTTCAGCACCTCGAAGCCTCTGCAGACGGCGAGGACCGGCAGGTCGCGTTCGAGCGCGGCGTGCAGCAGCGCGAGCTCGCCGCGGTCGCGCGCATCGTTCTCCCCGATGTCCTCTCCGCCTGAGAACACGATCCCATCGAGCCGGTCGAGCGTCTCCTCCACGGACTCGTCGTCGGGCGGGACGAGCAGGGCCCGCCCGCCTGCACGCTCGACCGCGCGCACGTAGTCGTACGGGATCAGTGCGGTGTCCAGTTGCCAGTGTCCCCACGACGCCGGCACGACGTACGTCGTGATGCCGATCACGGGCTTCTTCATCCGCGTTCGAACAGCCGCTCGCGCTCGTAACACGTCACGACCTCGTCGAAGAGCCGCTGCTCCGTGCGCGCGTAGTTCAGGTAGTGGTCGATCACAACGTCGCCGAGGAGCGAGCGCGCGACCGAAGACTGTTCGAGCCGGGCGATCGCGTCGCGCAGCGAGTGCGGGAAGCGCTCGACGTCCGACTCGTACGCGTTCCCCTCGAACGCCGGTGCGAGCTCGAGCCCGCCGTCGATGCCGTGCAGGCCCGACGCGATCAGCGCGGCGAACGCGAGATACGGGTTCGCGTCGGCGCCGGGGATGCGCGTCTCGGCGCGCAGCGACGAACCGTGCCCGACGATGCGGAAGCCGCAGGTGCGGTTGTCGTACCCCCACGCCAGTGTCGTCGGCGCCCAGCTGCCGGCGGTGAAGCGCTTGTACGAGTTGATCGTCGGCGCGACGAAGATCGCGAGCTCGGCCGCGCACGCGATCTGCCCGGCGAGGTAGCGCTTGAAGACGTCCGACTCGCCGGCGAACGCCGCTTCGCCGCCGCGCCAGAGCGACGAATGGATGTGGCACGACGAGCCGACCCACGTGTGATCGGGCTTCGCCATGAACGTGACCGACACGCCGTGCTGGTGCGCGATCGCCTTCAGCCCGGTCTTGAAGATCGCATGATCGTCGGCGGCCTTCAGCGCGTCGGCGTATCTGAAGTTGAGCTCGTGCTGACCCGGCCACGCCTCGCCCTTCGAGCCCTCCACGATCATCCCCGCACCCTGCATCTCGTTCCGCACGCGACGCAGGAACGGCTCGTCGTAGCCGCTCGCGAGGATGTTGTAGTCGAGGATGTACGGCACCGACGGCGTCAGGTCGCGATAGTGCTTCGCGCGCGCCTCCTCGAAGCTCTCGCGGAACATGAAGAACTCGAGCTCGGAGCCGATCTTCGCGTCGTAGCCGGCCGCGGTCGCGCGCTCGAGCACCGCCTTCAGCACCTGCCGGGGCGAGACCGGGACGTCGACGTCGCAGATGACGAGGGCCGTGGCGTCGTGCCACGGAATCCGCCGCAGCGTCGCGAGGTCGGGCTTCATCCCGAAATCGCCGTAGCCGCGGTCCCAGCTCGCCGTTGCGTAACCGGGTTGCGGATCCATCTCCATGTCGAGCGCGAGGAGGTAGTTGCAGCCCTCGACGTCGTGGCCGGCGCCCAGTTCGTCGAGGAAGAACTCGGCGTGCAGCCGCTTGCCCATCAGGCGCCCCTGCATGTCCGTGAACGCTGCGATCACCGTGTCGATCGCACCACGTTCTACTTCCGCCCTCAGCTCCTCGACCGTGAGCATCGTCCGAGGAACCTACAGAAAGCGTTGAATCTGTCCGGCCCGTGCTCTTAGGTTCTCCCCTAACCGATCAAGGAGGATGGATGAGCACCGCCCCGCACGACGATGACGCGCGCACGCTGCACCGACTGGGGTATGCGCAGGTCCTCTATCGCGAGATGGGCGGGTTCTCGAACTTCGCCATCTCGTTCACGATCATCTCGATCCTCGCGGGCTGCCTGACGTCCTACTTCATCGGCTTCAACGACGGCGGCCCGGTCGCGGTCGTCTGGGGCTGGCTGCTCGTGGGCGGCTTCGTCACGCTCGTCGCGCTCGGGATGGGCGAGGTCGCGTCGGCGATGCCGACGGCGGGCGCGATCTACTACTGGTCGTCGAAGCTCGGCTCGCCGGCCTGGGGCTGGTTCACCGGCTGGTTCAACCTGATCGGCCAGATCGGCGTCACCGCCGCGATCGACTACGGCGCCGCCATCTTCTGGACGGCCTTGATGAACCTCTGGTTCCCGAGCGTCGGGACGGACACGCATACCGTGTTCATCACGTTCAGCGCGATCATGGCGGCGCACCTGCTGCTGAACCTGAACGGCGTGCGGCTACTCGGCAAGCTCAACTCGATCTCCGCGTGGTGGCACATGGCGGGTGTGCTCGTGATCGTCTTCGTCCTGATCATCGTTCCCGACCATCACCAGTCGGCGTCGTTCGTCTTCGGCAAGACGCTGAACTCGTCCGGCTTCAGCGGCCACAACTTCACGAGCGCGACCTTCTGGTTCGTGTTCGGGATCGGCCTGCTGATGGCGCAGTACACGTACACGGGCTATGACGCGTCGGCGCACATGAGCGAGGAGACGCGCAGCGCGTCGCGCTCGGCGGCGATCGGCGTCGTCATGTCCGTCGTCATGTCGGTGATCTTCGGCTTCATCCTGCTCGTCGCGGTCACGTTCGCGATTCCGGACGTGCAGGGGACGCTGAACGCGGGAGCCTTCGACATCACCTACATCTGGCAGAACGCCATGAGCAAGAAGTGGGCGGAGTTCCTGCTCGTCATCGCGTGCGTCGCGCAGTTCTTCTGCGGCGCGGCATCGGTGACGGCGGCCTCCCGGATGATGTTCGCATTCTCGCGCGACGGTGCGGTACCGGGACGCAATCTCTGGCGGCGCGTCTCGACACGGACGCGCGTGCCGGTCTATGCGGTCTGCGCGATCGCGGTGCTCTCGTGGGCGCTGATGCTGCCGACGCTCGCGAACGGCGCGATCGGCTACCTCGTGGGCACGTCGATCGCCGTCATCGGCCTGTACATCGCCTACGGCGTTCCGATCTACCTCCGTTGGCGCGCAGGCGACTCGTTCGAGCCGGGCGCGTGGTCGCTCGGACGCCACTACAAGTGGATCAATCCGCTCGCAGTCGCGTGGATCATCCTGATCGTGATCCTGTTCCTGATGCCGACCGTGCCGACCGCCATCCCGTGGCACAGCGGCTTCGACTGGAACGTCGTCAACTACGCCCCGATCACCGTCGGCGGCGTCCTCGTCATCGTCGGCGTGTGGTGGCTCGTGTCGGCGCACACATGGTTCAAGGGGCCGGTGCGCGAGGGCACCGACGAAGAGCTCGCACGCATCGAAGCGGGCTTCACCGAGGCTCCGGCCGGCACCCAGCCGGCGTAGGCGATCGCCGGACGACCGGCGCCTGCATCGATGCAGGCGCCGGTCGCTCCTCTCTAATTGCACCAGCTGCGCGCGATCGCGAGGACCATGTCGCGCAGGCGACCGAGCGATTCGACGTCGACCCATTCGACGACGGCGTGCGCGCCCTCGCCTTTCGGCCCGAGCAGCACGGTCGGGATCCCGGCCTCCGCGATCAGCGCCGCATCGGTCCAGAACGGCGCGCCGACGAGGCCGCTCTCCGCGACGCGTCCGGCGAGCCGCACGAAATCGTGCTCGGCCGGCGCCTCGTACGGGTCCCGGTGGGCGAGGATGCGCACCTCGGCGTCGCCGGCGAGCGCTCGCAGCTCGCGCTCGACGTCGTCGACCGTTTCGCCGGGAATCGTGCGCCGCTCGCCCAGCAGGACGCAGCGCGCGGGATAGCTGGACATCTCCTGGCCGCCCTCGATCAGCGACGCGTGGACCGCGCCCGGGCCTGCGAGCGGATGGCGCGCTCCCTGCCGGAGCCGGCCGTCGAGCTCGTCGAGCGCGACGAGCACCGGCCCCATCTTCACGATCGCGTCGACGCCGAGATCCGGCCGCGAGCCGTGCGCGGCGATGCCGGCCGTCTCGATCTCGAAGCCGACGAAGCCGCGGTGCGCGACAGCCACCTGCAGCTCGGTCGGCTCGGCGACGAGCGCCGCGTCTGCGCGCACGTGTTCGAGGATCGCTTCGGTGCCGATCGAACCGAGCTCCTCGTCGGCGACGGCGGTGACGATGACGTCGCCGTGAAGTCCCGTCGCTTGCGCTGCCGCGACGCAGAGCGCCGCGATCGCGCCTTTCATGTCGTAGCTCCCGCGGCCGTACAAGCGCCCGTCCTCGACGCGCGCCTCGAACGGTGCGTCCATGCCCGTCACACCGACCGTGTCGAGGTGGCCGTTGAGCAGCAGCGAGTTTCCGCCGCCGGAGCCCCGCCGGCGCGCGATCACGCTCGGGCGGTCGTCGGGCCCGATGAGCTCGACGTCGAGGCCCTGCGCCTCGGACCACTCCGCGACCGCGTGCGCCGCCTCCCGCTCGCCCGCGCCGCCGGGCACGAGCGCGGGATTGACCGAGTCGATCGCGATGAGCCGCCGGGCGAGCTCGACGATCGACTCGGTCAAGGCGCTACGAGTTGTTCGCGGTGAGAGACGGCGTGGGCCGGCCGGCGGGCCGATCGACGTAGACGATCCCACCGGAACCGCCGATCCACGCGTTCTCGAACTGCGCGCGGTCGTAGACGTGCTCGACGCTCGCGTCGTCCGGAGACGCGGGATCGTTGACGATCACGCGGCCGTCGCCCGTGAAGCCGGCGATCACGACCAGATGCCCGTTCGTGCTCTTGATGTCGGCGCCGCTCAGCTTGTTCGAGCTGAACGCGATCGACGCGACGAGCGGGATTCCCGCCTTGATGAACGGCTCCGCCTCGGCGAGGTTGTGCAGCTGCGTGACGTCGGCGACGAGGCCGCGCGAAGCCGCGTACGCGGTGTTGAACGGCCAGTTGCCGGCCCCGAGGTAGTGGTAGTCGAAGACGTTGCGAGCCGTGAAGTCGACCCACGGGTCGGCATACGGGATGCCCGTGAGCTCGCTGCCGCTCGGCGAGCGCTGCCAGTACGCGACGACCATCGCCGTCGACGTCGGGCTGCACCACGCCTCGCCGCCGCCGTCGAACTGCGGGTACTCGCCGTGATGGATCTCCTGCGAGTACTTCGGCACGTTCAGGTCGATCGTCGTCCCGCCCATGGTCGTCGCGCTCGGGAAGGTGTTCTTCTCGTTCGTCAGGTTCGACGCGACCGCGCTGTAGCGCGTGACGGTGGGGGACGCACTGCTGCCTGCGCGGCGGTAGAGCGTCAGCCGCAGGCGATACGCGACCGCCGGATGATCCTTCGTAAAGAAGGTGTCGATGGCGACGAAGCCGTCGGCGTCGCCCTGACCGCCGACCGACGTGCGGTGGAAGTCCGCGTCACTCGAGCTCCAGCGGCCGAGCACGTACCACTTGCCCCAGTGGCCGTCTTCGAGCCGCGGCTGCACCTCCGACTGGACCCACGTGCCGACCGGCGTCGTTGCGTTCCACGACGACACGAGCTCGTCGAACGCGAAGGTCGTCTCGTGGACGGGCGACGTCCACGTGCCGAACTGGTACGTGCCGCTGCCGTCGACGCCGTCGCCGTTGACGTTCGCGAACGGGTCGGCATACGGCGTGCTGCTCAGGCCCCTCGACGCAAGCGTGAGCGCGCCCTTTGCATAGGTCAGCCCGGTCGTCGTTCCGCCGGTGAGGTCGTACGTCTGGAAGTCGATGGGATAGGGCTGAGCGGCGGATGCGGAAGACGCGGCGCCGAGCATGCACGCCACGGCTGTCAACGCGATGAGCGTCCTCACGGCAGCTTCACCCCCACGGTCGTTGCGAAGATGTCGGACTTCTTCTGGTAGGCCGACGGGACGGCGCTTCCCCAGCTCATGACGACGCTCGTCGGCGAGAGCGTCGAGATGCCGAACGTGTCGCCCGGCCACACCGAGGTGTCGCCGAACGCGTTCGAGACCATGAACGGATCGGACAACCAGCCGCGCGTCGTCGAGAACGCACGCAGGAACGTCGCGTAGCCGCGCGGGTCGCTCGAGGTCTGACTGCCGACGTACGCAATGCCCGGGCCGCCGCCGACGACTTCCATGATGTGCGGCGCGTTGACGCTGTCCGGCGTCGCCTGGATCGCCGGCGACCACGTCTTGCCGCGATTCGTCGAATACGCGAGCCAGCCGGTGTCGCTCGAGTCCGTCTGCGTGTCCCAGGACACGTAGAGGTTGCCGGCAGAGTCGATGCCGATGCTCGAGTCGATCCACCACTCCGACAGCGACATCGTGCCCGCCTCGGCGCCGACCTTGACGGGCTTCGTCCACGTGTCGCCGCCGTCGGTCGAGCGCGTGAAGTACTCGAACGCCGGTGTCATCGCGTAGGTCGTCGTGTCGGTGATGCCATAGCCCTGGTAGACGACGTCGAGCGCGCCGTTCGGCTCGACGACGAACGGCGCGAGATCGCCGCCGCTCGCGGGGAAGCCGGGACTGACGTAGCGGAAGGAGCTCCACGTCTTCCCGTGGTCGGTCGACTTCTGCAGGACGACGTTGACGTCGCCGCTCGCGTAGCCGCAGCTGCCGTCCGCAGCACAGAGGAAGGTGATCGACGATCGATTGGGGCCGTAGTCGTAGGTGAGGTAGACGGTGCCGTCGGGCCCGACCTCGATGAAGTCGCGATCGCCCCAGTTCTTGAAGTCCGGCGGCGTCAGCGACGAGACCTGCGAGAACGTCTGCCCGTGGTCGAAGGATGCGTCGACGACGGGATACCACTGGTTGTTGTGCGCACGCATGAACGCCGCGTAGACCGTGCCGTCGGGGCCGACCGCGATCGCGGGATCCCAGGCGTTGTAGTCGGACCCGGTCGCACCTGGAACGGACGTCGGGCTGCTCCAGCTCTTCCCGCCGTCCGTCGAACGCGCGAAGCCGATGCCGCTGCAGCCCATCCAGTCCTCGTAGACGTAACCGAGCTTCGGATCGACGGCCTGCTCGACCTCGGCGTTCTGACCTGCGCACGACGTCGTCAGGTTCGTGATCGCGCCGCCGGCATACGTCGCCGTGGCAGCGTGCGCGGTACCGGTGGCGGCCGCGAAGGCAAGCGCGACCACCGCCAAGAGCTTCACTCTCATGCTCGACTCTCCCTCATTCGACGGCAATCCCCGCGCCGATGATACGACGCTTACGTGCGGAGCGGCCTAGCGGCTTGCAGCGATTCGGTCTCCGCGCGAGTGCTCCGGTAGCCGCGGCGCAGCAGGACGAGCACGGACGCGATCGCCGCCGCGGCGGCGACCGCGCCGCCGAGCTGTTGCGCGTGGCTCGTTCCGGCCGCGGCGAGCGCGCCCCAGGCGACGAGATACGTCCACGCGCCGAGCACGGCCGCGTAGACGAGCGCGAGCGGGCGCTCCCGCGCGTGCGACGGCCGCCCGCTCAACAACGCCATGCCCAGCTCGCGCTCGAGCGCCTCGGCGCGACCGAGTGCGTACTCGTACAGCTCGGTGTTGTGCAGCTCGTAGACGACGACGCCGAGAGTCGCAACGAGGCCGAGCCCGCCGACGGCGAGCAGCTCGGACGGCCGGACGTGCCGGCCGAGCAGCGCGACCGCGGTTCCCGCGATCGTCGGAACGAACGCGAGGAGCTTGAAGCGAACGTCCGTGAGCGACCGGAGCAGGTCCGTGGTCGCGCCGTACTCGAGCTCGACGCGGCCGTCAGGCATGCGCAACCTTGTGCGGCTTCGCGATCGGCCCCTCCGGACCGCCGACGGCGTTCGACCACATCAGCTGCACCGGAGCCGTCCCGCCCTTCGCGAGCGGCACGTCTTTCATGATCGCACCGAGATTCGCGCCGGCCTCCTCCATGGGGATGTCGCCGATCTCGCCACCGCGAGGCGAATACCAGCCGAGGAAGTCGTTCGCCTTGGGGTCGTTGCCCGCGCGAATCGCGTCTTCCACGTCGGGATCGGTCCGTGCCTCGCAGAGCTCGTGGTAGAAGGTGGCGCAGATGCTCTTCCAGGGCTCGTCGAAGGCGGCGATCCCGTTCGTGCCTTCCGAATAGACGCCGACGGCGTAATAGACCGTCTCCGTCTTGCCGCCCCGCTGCGGATGGACCGAGCCGTGGTAGCCGCCGAGCCCGTGCCTGGAGTCGACCGCTTCGTCCTTTTCGCGCAGCGCGAGGTTCGCCGAGTCGTCGTCATCGTCGTCGTGCTCCGCGTGGCCGCCCTTGGCTCCGTCGACGAGAACGACGCCGCGCGGCAACATGAAGCAGAAGACGGTGGAGCCGAGGTCGAATCCGGAGAGGCCGTTCGAGGTCTCGAGCCCCGCGACGAAGCCCTCGATCGTGTCGCGGAAGACACGCTGCGGCAACGGGCCTGCCAGCGTGCGCGACGGCCTGAACTGCGTCGTCGGCTTCGCGTCGGCGTAGTACTGCGCCAGCACGTTGTTCAAGTGCGTGTCGGTCATTGCGGCGGCGAGGCCGGCGTCGATCTTCTGCATG
>Ga0068855_100007768_pt1 | contig 12954 bp, 14 predicted proteins | sample KBSCornC52_FD_66592 | JGI IMG/M metagenome (GOLD analysis project Ga0068855, IMG submission 66592) | Corn rhizosphere microbial communities from Kellogg Biological Station, Michigan, USA - KBS Corn C5-2 | ecosystem: Host-associated > Plants > Roots > Rhizosphere > Soil ... | reverse complement strand
TGCGCATTCCAGGCCTCGTTGTAGGCGTCGATCAGCGCACGACTGTCCACGAAGACGATCCTACGGAAAACCGAGAGGGCGCCCTGCGGCGCCCTCTCTGGCGGAACCCTGGACGTGGCCTTGTCGACGCCTACGTGGCCGCCTGAACTTGCTTCAGCGTCTTCTCGGACGCCACGAGCACGACCTTCGGGATCGGGGCGAACCAGAGCTTGGCGGTGTACTTGCCGGCCTGGCCCTGGGTCAGCGCCCAGAACACCATCTTGCGCAGCTCCGTCGCCTTCGACGACTTCGTCGGGAGGATGATGTACGTGTAGGTCGCGATCGGATACGCGGTCGCGAGCGACTTCGGCGGATTGACGATGTGCAGCTCGTTGTTCGCCGGAACGCTCGTGATCGCGCCACCGGCGGCGATGACGTTCTTGATGCTCGGGTTGATGAACTTGCCGGCCGCGTTCTTGACCGCCGCGAAGCGGAGCTTGTTCGCAACGGCGTAGGCCGTATCGGTGTAGCCGATACCGCCCGGCGTGTTCTTGACGACGCCGGCGACCCCCGAGCTGCCGCTGGCACCGATGCCGACCGGCCAGCTCACCGAGACGCCGCGACCGAACTGCGACTGCCAAGCCGGGCTGACGGATGAGAGGTAGTCGGTGAAGTTGTACGAGGTCCCCGAATTGTCGGAGCGATGGGCGACGGTGATCTTCAGGCTCGGGATCGTCGCCTTCGGGTTGAGCGCCTTGATCGTCGGGTCGTCCCACGAAGTGATCTGGCCCATGTAGATCTTCGCGATCACGTTCCCCGTCAGCCGCAGGTTCGTGTTCGTCGGGAGCACGAGCCCGGGGATGTTGTAGTCGATGGCGGTACCGGCGAGCGCCCACGGAATCTGAACGCAGCCGTTGCAGGCGGTGAACTGGTCGGGCGACAGGGGCGCATCCGACGCGCCGAAGTCGACCGATCGGGCTGTGATCTGCGCAACGCCTGCGCCCGAGCCGCCGCCGCCGTACTGAACCGTGTAGTCGAACGCGGTGCCAAGAGCAGGCGTCCACACCGAGACGAGCGGTGCGACGAACGTGCTGCCCGCGCCGGTGATCGTCGTGGCCGAGTGCTTTGCACCAGCGGCTGAAACCGTCACGAGCGCCGCAGCGGCGATCGCGAGAAGGGCGACTCCCTTCTTCCTCATAACGTTTCCTCTCCTTGTCCGGGGTTTCCTGGTGTTCGACCGACAGGGTGCCCAGCTACGACGCTTTTGTGGGCTGCGAGGCTGTGACGACCCGGTTACGGGGTGGTGAACGCCCCGAGCGGTCCTAGGATTGGGTGAGCCTGCGCCGAGAGCGGTCGAGCATCAACCGGGCGAACAGGCTTGTGACGAGAACGAACGCGATCAGAACGAACGCCGCCGCCCAGGCTTGCTGGTTCAGGTGCCGGTCAGGCGCCTCGGAGTCGAGGAAGATCGTCACTGGAATCGAGGCAGACGACTGAGAGGGGTCCCAGCTCACGAGCTGCCCCGCGATCAGGCACGTGAAGAGCAGGGGGGCCGTCTCGCCGGCGGCCCGCGCAACTGCGAGTGTCGTCCCCGTGACGATGCCGCCGATCGCCGTCGGCAGGATCACGCTCACGACTGTCCGCCACTTCGACACTCCGAGCGCGTAGCTCGCTTCGCGGAGATGGTTCGGGACGAGCGCGAGCACTTCCATCGTGGTTCGCGAGACGAGCGGGAGCATGATGATCGCGAGCGCAAACCCGCCCGCGTAGACGCTCTGGTGGTGGCCGATGCCGATGATCGGCACCTTCGTCTTGACGGCGAGCGCGAAGACGAAGATGCCGATCACGATCGACGGGAAGCCGTTGAGGACGTCGAGCCACAGCTTGATCTGCTCCGAGATTCGCGGCCGCGCGAACTCGCTCACGTAGAGCGCGATCAGGACGCCGATCGGCAATGCCATCGCCGTCGCGATCAGCACGAGCATCGCCGTGCCGACGAGCGCCGGCGCGATCCCGCCGCCGCTTTCCCCGAAGACGGCAGGCCCCTTGGTGAAGAAATCCCAGCTGAGCGCCGGGATTGCCCGCACGAGAACCGAACCGACAAGGATCGAGAGCGCAGCCACCGCGACCAGGGCGGCGAGCACGGCGCCGATCTCCGCCAGCCGGTTGATCCGAAGACGACGACGGGCGCCGCCAGTCGCCTGAAGCGAGATTGGCTCCATCAGGAGGCTCCGGTCCGCTGAAGCTCGAAGCGATGGACGATTCGCTGAGCGATCAGGTTGGCGGTGAAGGTAATCACGAGCAGGATCAGCGCCAGATAGACGAGCGCGGAGACCTGGAGATTCGTCGCGGCGCCCTGATAACTGGCAGCGATCTGGCTCGCAAGGGTGTTGCCGGTGTCGAAGAGCGAGAGGTGGAATGGGCCGAGGCTGTTTCCGATCACCTGCGTCACGGCGATCGCCTCACCCAGGGCACGGCCGAGCCCGAGGATCACGCCGGCGACGACGCCGCCGCGGACGTCGTAGACGACGACATCGCGGACCATCTCCCAGCGAGTGGCGCCGAGGCCGACCGCAGCCTCTTTCAGCTCTTTCGGCACCCCGGAGAACAGCTCGCGGCAGATCGAGGAGGTGATCGGAATCGTCATGATCGTGAGGACGACGATCGTCACGAGCACCCCACTCTGTTGTGCGTCGCCGGAGAAGATCGGGATCCAGCCGAAGTGGTGGCCGAGGAACGGCTCGACGTGCACGCGCATGTACGGCCCGAGGACGAGAATTCCCCAGAGGCCGACGACTACGCTCGGGACGGCAGCCAGCATTTCCACGAGCGAGCCGATCGGTCCCCGGATTGCGTTCGGCGCCAACTCGCTGAGGAACAGTCCGATCGCAATCGAGAGCGGCGCGGCAATCAACATCGCGCAGAAGGACGTGACGAGCGTCCCGAGGATGAAGTTGCGGGCGCCGTAGGCCTCGCGCCCGATCACCGGATTCCACGTGCCGTCCCAAATGAACCCGATCCCGAAATGGTGGATCGCAGGCCACGCGCCATCGGCCACCTTGTAGATGATCGCCGCGATGATCAGCATCGCGCTCAGCGCAGCGAGGCCGGTCAGGCCGTAGAGCGCCATGTCGCCGACCCGGTCGGCGACGTGGCGGGTCCGGCGCAGGACGTTCGGCGGGACGGCGGCAGTCTCCACGGGCGCCAGCTTTCCACCGCCGTCCGCGGCCCGCGAGGGTCCGTCACCACTTCGTCACGCCGCGTTCACACGCTGTGCACCCCATCCGGGTCGCGCCCGATGGAGACTCGTACCGTGAGCATTGTGGAACCCCCACGCTCTGAAATCCGAACACAGATCGCACCGGTCGGCGTCGCTACGCCGCCGCCTGCTCCGGAGCGGCGCGAGGCGCTCTTCGACATCGACGATCTGTCGGTCTCCTACGGCCAGTCGCTCGCGATCAAGGGAGCCTCGCTCGACATCTACAAGAACGCGATCACCGCGATCATCGGCCCGTCCGGCTGCGGCAAGTCCACCTTCCTTCGCTGCCTGAACCGGATGAACGACCTCGTGCCGAACGTGCACATCGAGGGGAAGCTCCTCTACCACGGCGTCGACCTGTACGGGCCGGGCGTCGACCCGATCGAGGTGCGACGGCGGATCGGGATGGTTTTCCAGCGGCCGAACCCGTTCCCGAAGTCGATCTTCGACAACGTCGCCTACGGGTTGCGCATCCTCGGGATGAAGGACAACCTCGAGGACCGCGTCGAGCAGGCACTCCGGCGCGCGGCGATCTGGGACGAGGTCAAGAATCGGCTCAAGCGGTCGGCACTCGGGCTTTCGGGCGGGCAGCAGCAGCGTCTCTGCATCGCGCGCGCGATCGCGGTGCAGCCGGACGTGATCTTGCTCGACGAACCCGCATCTGCGCTCGACCCGATCTCCACGCAGTCGATCGAGGACCTGATGCAGGAGCTGAAGAAGGACTACACGCTGGTGATCGTCACCCACAACATGCAGCAGGCCGCTCGCGTCGCCGAGATGACGGCGTTCTTCAGCCTCGAGGTAGAGGAAGACGGGAGCCGCCACGGAATCCTCGTCGAATACGACTCGACCGAGAAGATCTTCACGCAACCTTCCGACGAGCGGACTGAGGGCTACGTCACCGGACGGTTCGGATGAGAGCCAGCTTCCATCATGAGCTGGAGCAACTCGAGGAGGCGATTCAGGAAGAGGGCGCACTCGTTCTGCGCGTGCTCCGCTCGGCGCTGAACGCGCTCGCGCGCGGCGACGACGAGCTTGCCGACGAGGTGATTCGCTTCGACGACGAGATCGACAAGCGGTATCTGAAGATCGAGGAAGGGGTCCAGTCGCTGCTAGCCCGGCAGACGCCGGTCGCCAGCGACCTGCGGCTCGTGCTCGCGGTGCTGCGGGTGAACCTCCACCTCGAGCGGATGGCCGACTACTGCGTCACGGTCGCCAAGTTGACGAAGCTCCTCGGTGGGCTCGACGTCGCCGGGCATCAGATCCTCAGCTCGCTCGAGGACATGGGCCAGCGCTGCGAGCAGATGATCCGCGTCGCTCTCGACGCCTTCGCCGATCGCAACCTCGAGAAGGCCCATTCGCTCCAGGAGCTCGACGAGCTGATCGACCGAGCCAACCGCAAGGCGACCGAGGACGTCCTCAATCTCGGCTCTTCCGCCGAGGAGCGGGAATACGGCCTGCGCATGCTCGTCATCTCCCGCTGCGTCGAGCGGATCGGCGACCACGCGGTCGACATCGGCGAGCAGGTCGCCTATCTGGTGACCGGAGACTTCCGCGAGCTGACGGACGCCTCCCACCCTTCGCCGACGTAGCGTTCCGCCGCCCGGCCGCGTAATCTCTCCCTCACGCCGCATGCGGAGACGCGGCCGGCAGGAAGGGATGTGAGTGGCAGTCGACGAGACGAAGGACGCGGCGAGGCGCACGCGCCTCGCCAACGAACGCACCTACCTCGCGTGGTGGCGCACCGGGCTGACCTCGATTGCAGTCTGCATCGGCCTGGGCCGAATCGTGCCCGGCGTCACGAACGTGACGAAGTGGCCGTACGAGGTCGTCGGTGCCGCCTTCGGCTTGCTCGGCGTTGCGTTCATGGTGCTCGCGCACGTACGGATGCGCGTCGTCGAGGCGGCAGTTGACCGCGGCGAGTTCGCACGACTGGACGCGCGCTGGAGCCTGCTGCTGCTGGTCGCCGGAGGCGTGCTCGGCCTCGCCGCGGTCGCGCTCGTCATCTTCTCGCCCTAGGGCTCTCCGCGGACGAACTGGTAGGCGAGACCGCCGGCCACCGACTCAGGAAACGGGTGCTGCGTCTTCGGGCGCGAGCTCTGCGATCAGCTTGCGAACGCGCTTGTCGATCTCGTCTCTGATCTCCCGCACGGCATCGATCCCCTGCCCGGCCGGATCGTCGAGCTGCCAGTCCTCGTACCGCTTGCCGGGATAGATCGGACAGGCATCGCCGCAACCCATCGTGATCACGACGTCCGCCGCGCGGACGACTTCGTCGGTGAGCGGCTTCGGGAATGCCTCGCCCATGTCGACCCCGATCTCCTCCATCGCCTCGACCACCGCGGGGTTCACTTCTTCGCCCGGAGCCGAGCCGGCCGACCTCACGTGCACGCGCCCGTGTGACCTGAGCTTCACGAGCCCGGCGGCCATCTGACTGCGGCCCGCGTTGTGAACGCAGACGAACAGGACGCTTGGCTCATCGCTCACGTCGGCGCCGATCGTAACGAATGCGTTCGAAGGACTGTTGTGTTCGCGAGGTCGATCTGGCCTGTCACCGGATCGAGTTGCATGGACGGATTCGTGCAGCTCGAGAAGTCGAACAAGCCGGCCAGCGTTCAGGCGTTCTTGACGAGGATGTTCCCGATCCGGTGGGCGGCGGTCTCACACGCGTCGACGGCGTTCTCGAGTGCCTCGTAGATGTCCTTCCACCGGATCACGATCACCGGATCGATCCTGTCGTCCTTGAACAGGCTTGCGCGCGCCGCGCGCGCGACCGTGTCCGCTTCGTCCTCGATCGCCTTGATCGTGCGGATCTCGTCTGCCGATCCGCGCAGGCCTTTGAGCCGGCCGAGGAGTGCTGCCAGCTCGACGGTGGCTCGTACGAGCAGCCCACACAGCTCGATCGACTGGCGCGTCGTCGACTCGACGCCGTAGAGCCCGAGCATCTCCGAAGCGTTCTCGATCTTGTCGGGCACTTCGTCGACTGCAAACGCGAGCGTCACGAGATCCTCCCGGTCGTACGGCGTGATGAACTGGTCGTTGATGCAGCGGAGGAGCTGGGAGACGATCCTGTCTCCCTGGTGCTCGAGCTCCTTGATGTCGTCTTGGGTCACGCCCGAAGAGGGGTACTCGCGAAAACGCCGCTCGACGGCGCGCGCCGTGTCGACCGCGTTCTCGCCTGCGTAGCCGAGCAGGGCAAACATCTCGGCACTGCTGGGACCGAAACCAAAGCGCATGGGCTAGACGACCGCCGCGATCGGCCAGTAGCACGCCGCAGCAACGAGAGCCGCGGCCGGAATCGTCAGGATCCAGGCGACGACGATGTTGCCGGCGACGCCCCAGCGCACCGCCGAGAGGCGCTTCGTCGCGCCCGAGCCCATCACCGCACCTGAGATCACGTGCGTCGTCGAGAGTGGATAGCCGTATCTCGTCGAACCGTAGATCACGGCGCCCGCCGTGAGTTGCGAGGCGAAGCCGCCGGCAGGTTCCATCTGGTAGACGCGCTGGCCGAGCGTTCGGATGATCCGCCAACCGCCGGAATACGTACCTGCTGCAATCGCGAGGCCGGCCGCAATCTTCACCCAGGTCGGAATGTAGAAGTGGTCGATTCTGCCCTCGGAGTAGAGCGCCAGCGCGATCACGCCCATCGTCTTCTGCGCATCGTTGGCACCGTGAGTGAATGCCATCCACGTCCCCGAGGCGAGCTGACCGAGCCGGAACGATCGGTTCGCGATCCCCGGAGTCAGCCGCTGGAACGTCCAGAAGATCGCGAGCAACAGCGCGAACGCGCCGGCAAAAGCAATCGTCGGTGCCCAGAGCGCGGGGATCACGACCTTGTGCGCGAGGCCGCGCCAGAGAACGCCGTGCTCACCCGATTGCGCGAGCGCCGCGCCGACGAGGCCGCCGATCAGCGCGTGCGACGAGGACGACGGCAGCCCGAGCCACCACGTGATCAGGTTCCAGACGATCCCACCGATCACCGCCGCAAGCACCGTTTTTTCGGTTGCGAGCCCCGAGTCGATCACCCCCTTGCCGATCGTCGTTGCAACCGCAGTCGTGACGAACGCCCCGCCGAGGTTCGCGATCGCCGCAATCAGCACCGCAACCCTTGGCGAAAGTGCGCGTGTCGACACGGTCGTCGCAACTGCGTTTGCCGTGTCGTGGAAGCCGTTCGTGAAGTCGAACAGCAGCGCGATCGCGACGACGATGACGAGGAGTGTCACTGATCAGCGGTTCTTGACGAGAATCGCTTCGAGGACGTCGGCGGCATTCTCGCAGGCGTCCACGGCTTCTTCCAGCTGCTCGTGGATGTCCTTCCAGCGGATGATCGTGAGCGGGTCCGCGCCGGACCGGAACAGGTCGGCGACCGCCTCGCGCGAAAGTCGATCGCCTTCGTCCTCGAGCTCGCGCAGTGCGAACAGATGGCCTTGCGCGTCGCCGAAACCCTCGAGTAGCCCGATCGCGTCGCACAGCCGCGATGCGGCACGGTAGATCACATCGGCCTGCTCCCGCGCCCTCACGGGCACGTCGACGACCTCGTATGCATCGATGTTGTCAGCGGCCTCGTCGACGTGATCGCAGACGTCATCGATCACGCTTGCCAGCCGATACATGTCGTCACGATCGAACGGGGTGACGAACGTGCGGTTCAAGAGGTCGATCACCGCATGGGTCAGACGGTCGCCTTCATGCTCGGCCTCCCGGATGTCGCGCAGCAGGCCGCGGCTCTCCGGCCAGCCGTTGAGCAGGTCGACGAGCAACCGCGAGATCTCGCGCGCGTTGGCAGCGGCCTGGTTGAACAGGGCGAAAAATTCGCGCTTCTGCGGCGTCAGACGGAGCGGCACGGGAGGACTATGACACCGATGTGACTAGACGACCGCGACGGTCGGCGGCGAGGTTGCCTGACCGGTGCTCACGCTGTTCGAGCCGGTGACCGCGACACGAAGGGTCGTCCCGCTGTCGGCGGAACCCGGCGCGTACGTCTTCGCGGTTGCGCCCGGGATCGGCGTACACGCGCTGCCGGTGGCATCGCAGCGTGACCACTCGTAGCTGAAGGTGCTGGGCGCCCCGAACCACGCACCTTCGTCGAGCGTCAGCGTGTGTCCCTGCTGCGCGGTGCCGCCGATCGTCGGCGGCGCCGCATTGCTCACGGTGAAGGCCGTCTGAAGATGGTGCAGGCTCGCCGCGATCAAGCCGTTGACGTCGCCCACCGAGAGCTCACCTCCCGATGGGACGAGGGCGATGATGTCGAGCACGCGATCGATCTGCACGACACCGAGCGACATCCGCATCAGTCCGCGGTTCGTCTTGAACGTCACCGGCAGTCGGAACGCCGATTGCCCGAGCGAGACGCGCACCCCAACACTGGCCTTCTTGATCGTGAGCTTCTCCCTGCCCGGGCCGTTGGCGGCGCCGCGGACGAGACTTTCGCCCCAGGTCTCGCCGAACTTTGCCCGCCCTTCCCTGAGGCCGACCTCCGTCCGCATCGTTCCGAAATCGCCGGATGCCTGATCCGCATCGTGATAGACGATCGCCAGGGCGATCGCGCTCAGCGGCTTGCCGCTGAGCTTTGCCCTGCCGAGGATCCGCAGGAAACCGTTTTGGCCTGGCGCGACCGCGAGCGTCGTGTCGATCACCTTCACGCCGGGCTCGAAATCAGTCGGAGCAATCACGAACGCAGAGAGCGGTGGTAGCGGCGCGCTTCCGTGGCTTGCCGAAAACGCTGCGGCGGTAAAGAGCAGCGCGAGGGCTCCGACGACAAGCGCACGGATCACGTCGCAACAAAGTAGACGCTCGCGGCCACTCCTGCGAGGAAGCAGTAGCTGGCGAACGGCATCAGCGTCTTCGTCTCGAAGAAGCGCATCAAGAACCGAACAGCGAGGTATGCGGTCAGCGCGGAGCACAGGGCACCGACGAGCGCCTGGCCGCGGACGCCGTTCCCCTGGCTGCCGAAGAGCTCCGGCAGCTTGAGGATCGCCGCCGCGCCGATGATCGGCGTGGCAAGCAGAAAGGCGAAGCGCGCGGCATCCTTGTTCGAGAGGCCGACGAACAGGCCACCCCCCATGGTCGCGCCCGACCGCGAGAAGCCGGGGATCAGCGCGAGCGCCTGCGCCGTCCCGACTGCGAATGCGTCGCGGAAGGAAACCTGTCTCGCGATGCGCACGTCGTCGTCGGTGTCGGTCTGGGGCGCGCGACGGCGGAGCATTTCGGCGCCGTAGAGGAGCAGCCCATTCAGGGCGAGAAAGATCGCCGCCGATTGCGCCGAGGCGAACACGCTACGCAGCTTGTCCTGCAGCAGCAGGCCGAGGATGCCGGCGGGGATCGTGCCGACGACCAGCAGCCAGCCGAGCTTCGCATCGGTGTCATTCGGATCGATGCCGCGGTCCCGAAGCGAGCGGCCGATTCCTTTCAGGATCCGCGCCCAGTCGCGCCGGAAGAAGGCGAGTAGCACGAGCGCCGTCGCAAGGTGGGTCGCGACCAGGAACGTGAGGAAGTACTTGTCGTTCTGGTGGATGTTCCAGCCGAGCAACCGCGGCAGGATCACGCTGTGCCCGAGGCTCGAGATCGGGAACAGCTCGGAGACGCCCTGCAGGAGCCCGAGGACGATCGCCCGCGGGTACGAGATCAGCGAGGCGAGGATCAAGCGGTGCTAGGGCGTTTCGGGCCGGTGCGGAACCAGGCGAACACGAAGCACGCGAGCCCGACGAGGAACGCGGCGATGCCGTGCTTCACGTGGTGATGGCTGGAGCCGGCCTGATGGCCTGGAAAGAAGCCGGGCAGCGACTTCGCGGGCTCCGCCCAGTACACGGCCGCGATCACGATCAGCGCGATCCCGGCGATGACAGCGATGGCGACGAGAAGCCGGTCGTTCCGCACCGGCGGAGCATAGATAAGGCATCGCTTGTCGACGCCGGCCAAGACGGTTTCGTGGCCTCGGTGCAGGGGAAAGTAACCAAATCGCAACCACCCCCTCACGCAAGTTCCGTCATGATGATCTGCTCGTGGCCACCACCCAGCGACCCCAGACCGAGGCCGCCGGGCCGAGCCTGCTGAACCGCGAGCTCTCGTGGCTCGACCTGAACAAGCGTGTGCTCGAGCTGGCCGCCGACCCCAGCGAGCCCCTGCTCGAACGGGTCAAGTTCTGCAGCATCTTCTCGAACAACCTGGACGAGTTCTTCATGGTGCGCGTTGCCGGCCTCCTCGACCAGGTGGTCGCTCGCGTGCCGGTTCGCTCGCCCGACGGGCGCACGCCCCAGGAAACACTGCTCGAGATCCACGAACGTGTGCAGGAGCTGTCCTCGGCGCAGTCGCGGCTCTGGCGCAACGAGCTCTGCCCGGCGCTCACAGCCGAGGGGATCGTCGTCGGAACCGTCGACGACGCGACGGAGGCTGAGCAGCGCGAGCTCGAGTCGACGTTCGGGCAACAGATCTACCCGGTGCTGACGCCGCTCGCCGTCGGGCCCGGCCAGCCCTTCCCCTACATCTCCGGCCTCTCGCTCAGTCTCGGCGTCACCGTCGCCGACCCCGAGACGGGCGAGGAGCGCTTCGCCCGTGTCAAGGTGCCGGAGACGCTGCCGCGGCTGGTCTCCGTCGGCTCGCGCGGCCTGCTGATCCCCCTCGAGATCGTGATTTCGAATTACCTCGATCGACTGTTTCCGGGAATGGAGATCGTCGAGCGAGTTGCATTCCGCGTCACACGCGACGGTGACACAGAGATCTCGGACGACGCCGACGACCTGCTCGAAGCGATCGAGACGGAGCTCCGGCGCCGGCGCTTCGGCGCGGTCGTACGACTGGAAGTCTCGGCGTCGGCCTCACAACCGATGCTCTCCAGGCTGACGGAGCGGCTGACGGTCCGCCCGGACGTGGTCTATGCGGTCCACGGGCCGCTCGCACTGACCGATCTCTTGCAGCTCTACGAGATCGATCGACCCGATCTCAAATACGAGCCATGGGTCGCCTCCACCCAACGGCGCCTCGCGGCGCCGAAGGAAGGCGACCTCTTTGCCGAGATCGCCTCCTCCGACATCGTCGTGCAACATCCCTACGACTCGTTCACGACGAGCGTCGAAGCATTCGTACGCGCCGCGGGGAACGATCCGGCGGTGGCCACGCTGAAGACCACCGTCTACAGGACAAGCCACGACTCGGCGCTCGCACCGGCCCTGATCGATGCAGCCGAGCGTGGCAAGCAGAGCGTCTGCATCGTCGAGCTGAAGGCGCGTTTCGACGAACGCAGCAACATCGAATGGGCTCGTTCCCTCGAGCAGGCGGGCGTCCACGTCGTCTATGGCTTTCCCGACCTCAAGATCCACGCGAAGACGACACTCGTCGTTCGTCGCGAGGGCGACAGGCTTCGACGCTATGTCCACATCGGCACAGGCAACTACCACGCGACGACCGCGCGGATCTACGAGGACGTCGGACTCTTCACCGCCGATCCGGACATCGCCGCCGACGTCGCCGATCTCTTCAATTTCGTCACCGGCTTCGGCCGGCCGCAGGAGTTCCGAAAGATCCTCGCCGCGCCGTTCAATCTCCGGAAGAAGCTCGTCGAGCACATTCGGGCTGTGGCGCGCGCCGCGGCGGCCGGCGAGCACGCCCGCATCCGGATCAAGGTCAACAACCTCACAGACCCTGCGATCATCGACGAGCTCTGTCGCGCATCGCAGGCGGGCGCCGAGATCGACCTGATCGTGCGCGCGATCTGCATGCTGCGTCCCGGTGTCGAGGGCCTGTCGGAGCGGATCCGGGTCCGGTCGATCCTCGGGCGGTTCCTCGAGCACAGCCGCCTCTACTGCTTCGAGGCAGGCGAGCAGAAGACGTTTCTCCTCGGCAGCGCCGATCTGATGGAACGCAACCTCGATCATCGCATCGAGGTGGTCGTGCCTGTGGAGTCCCCGATCGTGCGTGCCGAGATCGAAGCGGTTTTCCGTTCGCTCCTTGCCGACAATTCTCAGTCATGGGAGTTGCACGCAGACGGAACCTGGGAGAGGCTGCAGCCGCAGGGAACGGAGCGAAAGCGCGCGACTCAGGTGACCGCCATGCGGCGCCGGGTTCGCGTTCGCCGCTCGAGCCAAGCCCGCTGAGGGGTCCGACATGTGGCGGCGTCATCATGGGAACGTGCCCACCGGGGTCGTCGACGTGGGATCGAACACCGTGCGCCTGCACGTCGCTCACGACGGCGAAACCGTCTTCAGCGAACGGACGCTGCTCGGCCTCGGGGAGGCCGTCGAGCGCTACGGCGCGATCCCCGAAGGGAAGCTCGCCGAAGCTGCGGCCTGCGTTGCCGGCTACGTCGAGGACGCACGAAACCACGGCGCCGACCGGCTCGAGGTACTCGTCACGAGCCCTGGACGCCAGGCATCGAACGGCGTGGAGCTGATCCGGCGTCTCGAGGGCGCGACGGACGTGCCGGTTCGCCTGCTGACGGCGATCGACGAGGCGCGCCTCGGTTTTGCCGGTGGGCTGGCGGTGGCGCGGGTTCCGCCCGGTCGCAGCGTCGCCGTCGTCGACGTCGGCGGCGGCTCAGCGCAGATCGCCGTCGGCACGCGCCGCGACGGGCCCACCTGGATGCGTTCGATCGACATCGGCTCGATTCGGCTGACGAGCCGGTGCGTCTCGAACAACCCCCCGACACTCGACGAGCTGAGCGCGATGCGGACGGAGGTGGCTCGCTATCTGTCCGACGTCACGCCGCCGCAACCCAGAATCGC
>Ga0068855_100007764_pt1 | contig 12956 bp, 11 predicted proteins | sample KBSCornC52_FD_66592 | JGI IMG/M metagenome (GOLD analysis project Ga0068855, IMG submission 66592) | Corn rhizosphere microbial communities from Kellogg Biological Station, Michigan, USA - KBS Corn C5-2 | ecosystem: Host-associated > Plants > Roots > Rhizosphere > Soil ... | reverse complement strand
ACCGCCTCGGCCCACAGCGCGAACGACATGTAGGCGTTGTTCGCGCCCCACTCGGGCTTGTAGCCGTACTTCTTCTCGAAGGCCTCGACGAACATCTTGGCGAGCGGGTACTTGTCCTCGAGCGTCCACCAGAAGTCGGTCGCCGCGTACACGCCCTGCGTGAGCTCGGGGCCCACGTCGCGCGCGAGGAACGGGATCTGGTAGGGGATCACCAGCTTCATCTTGTCGAAGATGCCGAACTGCTTGGCCTGCTGCGTGGAGAGCACCGCGTCGTGGCCCCAGTTCACGTTCACCAGCACGTCGGCGCCGGAGTTCGCGATGTTGAGGAGATACGACGAGTAATCGGGCGCGCCGAGCGGCGAGACCTGGTTGGTCACCATCTTCCAGCCGCCGTGCTCGGTGAGATAGTCGTTGACCGACTTGGTGACCGTGTGGCCGTACGTGTAGTCCGGCGTCATGAACGCGGCCTTCTTGTTCTTGCCGAACGCCTTGAGCAGCACCGGGCCGATCGCCGCGGCCGCGGTCTGGCCGTAGAAGTTCTGGCGGAAGCCGTAGCGCACGCAGTCCTTGCCCGTGGTGTCGTTCGAGCCCGAGATGCCGGTCACGTAGAGCACCTTCTCGCGCTGCGCGAGCTTGTTCAGCGCGACCGCCACGGCGCTCGAGGTCGATCCCGTCATGAGGATCGCGTGGTTCTCGGTGATGAAGCGCTGCTCGGCCTGCACCGCCTCGTTCGGCTTCGCCGCGGAATCGGCGACGCCCAGCTGCAACTGCTTGCCGAGCACGCCCTTCTTCGTCTTGGGCGAGATCTTCTTGATGAGCGGGTGGCCCTCGTTGATGTGCTCGACGGCGAGCTGCCAGCCCTTGAGCTCGTCCTCGCCCTGCTCGGCGTAGGTGCCGGTGCGCGGGACGGCGGCTCCGATGAAGACGGTGCTGCCCTGGACGCCCGCCGGCCAGGTGCCGATGGGCGGGTGGTTCTCGGCCGCGAGGGCCTTCGAGATGCCGGCGGGCAGGCTGAGCGCGCCGACGACGCCGAGCCCCGTGCGCACGAAGTCGCGGCGACTCTGCTTGCTGGGTTTTCCGTCCTGCATGACATCTTCCTCCGTGTAGATTGCCGGTTTGTCGTTACGAGCTGTATTTCTCCGGGGGCGTGGGGCTGGGTATATCGCACGGCGATGTTACCCCATTCTCCGGCCGGCCGAGTCCGAGACCGAACGATGCACGCCCGCGAGGGCTATTTCTTCCCGATTCCCTGCAGGATGCGCTTGGCTTCCTGGAGCCGCCAGATCGAATCGTCCAGCCGTTGCGTGGCCTCGGCCTGCGGCGCGGCGCCGGGGTCGATCGGCTGCGTGGCCTCGGGCCGGTAGCCCGGGTCGAGCTTGGGAATCTGCACCGTGCGGTCGCCCTCCGGGGAACGTGCGGCCTTGGCCGGGTCGATCCGCTGGGTGCGCTCGATGCCCGGCTCGATGCGCTGGGTGCGCTCGCTTTGCGGCTCGAGCTTCTGCGTGGCCATGGGATCGAATCCCGGCTCGAGCTTCGCGGTGACCTGGGCGAGGAGGTCGTCCGGGACCATCGGCGTCTGGGCCGGCGCGGCCGGCGGGGCGGGCTTCGGCGCCGCCGGCTTCGGCGCGGCGGCGCGCGCCTGGGCCGCGTTCGCGCCCACCATGAGCTCGATCGGCTCGGCGAGCTCGCGCCGCGCGACGGCGGGCGGGATTTCGGGGGCGAGCGCCGCCTTCGCCTCGTGCACCGACACCCGCGCCACCAGCGCGTCGATCATCGCGCGCTGCTTGGCGAGCTCCGCCTCGGCCTGGCGCAGGAGCGCCATCTGCTCGTTGATGGTGGTCGTCTTCTCGTTGATCTTGGCGAGGTTGTCGAGCCGCGACTGCAGCTGCGCCTTGTGGTCCTTGATCTGCACCTCGAGCGGCAGCGTCACCGCCTGGATCCAGCGCTCGGTCTGGCTCTTCGCGTCGGTGAACGTGGCGCGCGCCTGCTTCACCAGCGTGCCGTAGAACTTCTTCACGAGCGGCCCCTTGTAGTGCGCGACGTTCACGGGGTCGCGCGCGAAGGCCTCGGTCTCGTGCACGAGGAGCTTCAACTTGGTGCGGTGCGGATCGAGGTCGAGCCCGGGAAGCGTCATCGGCTGGAAGGCGAACTTCTGGATGAAGGTGTCGTAGACCCCCTGCATCATCTTCTTCAGGTCCTCGCTCGCCGCGAACACCGCCTCGAAGTTCTCGCTCATGAGCCGGGTGAGCTCGCGCATGCCGCGCTGCAGGCCCATCGTGGTCCACGAATCCTCCATCGCCTGCGCCGACGCGGCGAGCATCGCGTCGAGCTTCTGGGGATTGAGCATGTCCATGATCGCCGTGCGGCGCGCGGCGAACCGCTGCTGGTTCACCTTGAACTCGGCGAGCGCGGCGTTGTACGCGTTCTTCTCCGCGGTGATGCGGCCCCACAGCTTGGTCACCACGTCGCGGCTCTTGCCGACGAGGCCGGTGAGCTCGCCGATCTCGGCCTGGTTCGCCTGCTGCCGCTTCGCGACCGAAGCGCGCGAAGAGGCCATCATGCCGCCGATCTCCGCCACCACCGCCCGGCAGAGGATCTGGCGCTTCATCGGCACGATCTCCTCGGCGAGGTAGCGCTCCAGCGCCTGGATGCCGCTGCGCTCCAGGAGCTCGGCGTCGTCGCGCACCTTGGCGAGCAGCGCCTTCTGCGCCGAGATCGCGAAGATGCGCTCGCGCGGCAGCTGCAGGTGCTGCGCGGTGGTATCGATCATCCGGGCGATCGCCTTGTGGACCTCCTCGCCGGTCTTCAGCTCGTCCCACATGAGGTCGATCTTGTTGAGCACCGCGATCTTCTGCGGCAGCCCCGGACGCACGTAGCGGTCCCAGATCTCGAGGTCGCTCCTCGTGACGCCCGTGTCGATCGAGAGCAGGAAGAGGATGGCGTGCGCCGAGGGCACCGTGCTCACGGTGAGCTCGGGCTCCATGCCGAGCGCGTTCAGGCCCGGCGTGTCGAGGATCGAGAGCCCGTTCGTGAGCAGCGGATGCGGGTAGTTGATCATGGCGTAGCGCCACGCCGGCACCTCCACCAGCTCCTCCTCGCCGGGAAGCTCGCCGTCCTCGCCCAGCATGGGCGTGAGGCCGAGCATGCGCGCCTCGAGCGCGTAGACCTTCTTGGTGTCGGCGAGCGCCTTGAGCGCCTGCTTCATGTCCGTGGCGGAGCCCGTGTTGAGGCGGATCTTGCTCCACTCCACCGGCATGTTCTTGAGCTGCGAGATCGACTCGTCGCGGTAGCGCGTCTCCACCGAAAGCAGCTTCAGGTACGGCTCCTCGGCCGGGTCGTGGAAGATCTCGGTCGGGCACATCGTCGTGCGGCCCACGTCGGAGGGAAGCAGTCGCTCCTTGAAGCTCGAGAAGAAGAGCGCGTTGATGAGCTCCGATTTCCCGCGCGAGAACTCGGCGAGGAAGGCGAGCATCAACCGCCCCTTGTTCAGGTTCTCCAGCAGGTCGTAGAAGCGGATCGACTGCTGGACGTCGAGCTGGCCGTTCGCCTCGAGCCACTCGTGGTACGCGTGCACCGACTGCGTGAGCTCCTCGCGCCAGCGGTTGTACCGGGCGATCTCGGTCTCGAATCGGTTCTGCGTGGCGGGCGATTCCATGGCGTGGCGCGCGTTCGGGTCCGCGCCAGTGTATCCGAGTTCAGCCTGGTTCCAGAGTGACTTGCCGCACAGGGACCGAAAAACGAAGCCGGGCGCGGGGCCCGGCCGAAGTCACCACTGGAGGAGGAAATCAGGGGCGCGCGCAGGCACCCGCGGCACGCCGACCGCCGAGCACGCCAGGGCGGGTACGAACGCGCAACCCGGCGGCCGCCGGGCGCGGCCCGGCCGCTTCGGCCTGCCGCGCGATGGCGAGGAAGCGCTGGCGCCAGCAGGCGGCGGGAGAGGGGCAGGCTCGGGCGTTCATGGGACGAAGCTTAGGACGGTAGCGGCTACGATTCGATGACAAATTGCGCGCGCGGCACGCGGAGTATCGGACAGGGCGCGGTGCGAAAGCGCACCGGCGCTATGCGGCGGCCCTCAGTCCCGACACGTTCATCGCGACGGTGAGCACGATGGGCGCGAAGAAGGAAAGGCTCACGAGGATGGCGAAGGCGTTCATGTTCGGATTCCCGGCTCGGCGTTGAAGACGGGCCCAATCTAGGCGTGGCGCGCGCTGGGCGCCACGGCCGGGCGACGAAATGCGGTTTTCGCGGCATGAACGTCCCCGGCGCGTGGGTTTTCGGCGGCGGCTCAGGCGGCGCGGCGCAGATCCTCGCCTTCCCAGGCCGCCTCCGCGGCCGCAGCGACCGGCGTTTCCCGCGGCATCGGCTGGTACGCGCCGAACAGCCCCTCGCCCCGAAGGGGTGAACGGTACGCCGCGAGGTTCCCGGCCACGATCAGCGCAACCGGCGCGAAAAGGGTGGCGAGGACGAGCAGGTCGAAGAATCGGTCCATTACGTGTCTCCTTGTTGTGGCGGCCGCGCGGAACCGCGGTACGCAGGAGCCAAGTTACGTTCGTAATGCCGCCGGGCGTTACGGAATGCGCAGCCTCCGGGACGCCGCGTGCGCGGCACGCGCAATGCCGAATATTCGCGCCGGGCTAGAGAAGCGCCTGCTGCAGCAGGAGCGCGGCCTCCTGCTCGAGCCATGCGACCGGCAGGAGCAGCAGCACCTGGAAGAAGAGGAAGACGAAGAGCGGCGAGATGTCCATGCCGCCGATGGGCGGGATCACGCGCCGCACCGGATTGAGGAGCGGCCGCGTGAGCGCATCGAAGAACGGCATCACGGGATGATGGGGCGCGACCCACGAGAGCACCGCCTGGATGATCACGGCGCCCATGAACACGTAGATGGAAAGCCGCACCAGCAGCACGAAGGAGAGGAACACGAGGACCGGGAACATCGCCGGGAACTCGAAGGGCGACGGCCCGAGGATGAGCCTCAGGATCACCTGCAGCGCGAGCTCGAGGATCCACGCGACGAGAAGCGAGGCGAGGTCGAGGCGGAAGAGTCCCGGGATCACGCGCCGCAGCGGCTTCACCGCGAAGTCGGTGATGGCCATCGAGAACTGCGCGATCGGGTTGCGCGCCGGCGCCCGCATCGCCTGCATCCAGAAGCGCACCAGCGCGGCGAGGATGACGAGGTCGAAGAGGGTGCCGAGGATGGCGGCGATCGCCTGGCCGAGCATCGTCAGTCCCGCCCCAGCGCGTCGCCCAGCTCGCGCGAGCGCTCGCACGCCGCCTTCACCGCCTCGACGAAGCGGTCCTTCACGTTCGCGGCCTCGAGCACCTCGAGCGCACGCTCGGTGGTGCCGCCCTTCGACGTGACCTGCGCGCGCAGCGTCGCGGGATCCTCGCCGCGGTCGATCGCGAGCTTCGCCGCGCCCACGAAGGTCCACAGCGCGAGCGAGCGCGCGGCGCCCTCGGCGAGCCCGAGCTCGCGCGCCGCGCGCTCGAGGGATTCCATCGCGTAGAAGACGTAGGCCGGGCCGCTTCCCGAGACCGCGGTCACCGCGTCGAGGTCCGACTCGCGCTCGAACCAGAGCGTCGAGCCCACCGTGCCGAGGAGGTCCTCCGCCGCCTGCCGGTCGTCCGCGCCCACCGCCTCGCCCGCGTACAGGCCCGTGATGCCCGCATGCACGAGCGCCGGCGTGTTGGGCATCGCGCGCACCAGGCGCGCGCGGCCGCCGAGCCAGCGCCCGAGGTCGGCCAGCCGGATGCCGGCCGCGATCGAGATCACCAGCGGCTGCGCGAGGTAGGGCGCCGCGGCTGTCGCCGCCGCCCGCAGGTTCTGCGGCTTCACGGCGAGCACGAGCACGCCGGCGTTCGCGAGTCCGGGCCCCGGCGCCTCGAGCGAGGTCACGCCGAACTCCGCGACCAGGCGCAGCCGCGCGGCGCCGTCGGTCTCGACCACCGAGATGTCCGAGGCGCGGATGCCTTTCGCCGCGAGTCCGCCGATGATGGCGCGCGCCATGTTGCCGCCGCCGATGAACGCGATCTTCATTTCGTATCGTCCGCGCGAAAGCCTGTCCCACGTTCGCTCACTCCGCCCTGGCGGACGGTCGCCGCTCGCGCGCCGAAGATCGCGGTGCCGATGCGCACCATCGTGGCGCCCTCGGCGATCGCCGCCTCGAAGTCGTCGCTCATGCCCATGGAGAGCGTGTCGAGCGAGATGCCGGCGGCTGCGATCTCGTCCCGGGTGCGCGCGAGGATGGCGAACTGCGCGCGCTGCTCCTCGCGTCGCTCGGTATGGCCCGCCATGCCCATCAGCCCGCGCAGGCGCAGCCCCGGCAGCGCGCGCACCTCGCGTGCAAGCGCGAGCGCTTCGCCCGGCGCGACGCCACCCTTGGTGGCCTCGGCACTGATGTTCACCTGGATGCAGAAGTCCAGGGGCGGGAGCGAGGCGGGGCGCGCGCGGGAGAGCGCGGCGGCCACGCGCGGGCGGTCCACCGCATGCACCCAGTCGAAATGCTCGGCGACCTCGCGCGCCTTGTTGGTCTGCACGCGGCCGATGAAGTGCCAGGACGCGTCGAGGCCGGCGAGCGCGGCCATCTTCGGCAGCGCCTCCTGCACGTAGCTCTCGCCGAAATCGCGGCAGCCGGCGTCCCATGCTTCGCGCACGGATTGCGGCGGCTGCGACTTGCTCACGGCGACGAGCATCACCACGCGGCTATCCCCTTGTAACGCTTCGGAAATGCGCCGTCTCATGGCTTGCAGGTTGGCGGCGATTGTGGACATAATCGAGGCGACTTTCCGAGGGGCATTCTAACAAAGCGAACCATACCGCCTTCCTCGGCGAAACCGCTTCCAGGGAGAAGAGATGGACATCGCGGAACTGCTCGCCTTCTCGGTCAAGAACAAGGCATCGGACCTGCATCTTTCCGCGGGACTGCCGCCCATGATCCGCGTGCACGGCGACGTGCGGCGCATCAACGTGCCGCCTCTCGAGCACAAGGAAGTGCACGGGATGGTGTACGACATCATGAACGACACGCAGCGCAAGGTGTACGAGGAGACGCTCGAGGTCGACTTCTCGTTCGAGATCCCGAACCTCGCGCGCTTCCGGGTGAACGCCTTCAACCAGAACCGCGGGGCGGGCGCCGTGTTCCGGACGATTCCCTCGAAGGTGCTCACGCTCGAGGAGCTGAACGCGCCGCGCATCTTCGCCGAGATCGCGAACCAGCCGCGCGGGCTGTGCCTGGTCACCGGTCCCACCGGCTCCGGCAAGTCGACCACGCTCGCCGCGATGGTGAACCACGTGAACGAGAACGAATACGGCCACATCCTCACCGTCGAGGACCCGATCGAGTTCGTGCACGAGTCGAAGAAGTGCCTCATCAACCAGCGCGAGGTCGGCCCGCACACGCTCTCCTTCTCGAACGCGCTGAGGAGCGCCCTTCGCGAGGACCCCGACATCATCCTCGTGGGCGAGATGCGCGACCTGGAGACCATCCGCCTCGCGATGACCGCCGCGGAGACGGGCCACCTCGTGTTCGGAACGCTGCACACGTCCTCGGCCGCCAAGACGGTGGACCGCATCATCGACGTGTTCCCCGCCGCGGAGAAGGAGATGATCCGCGCGATGCTGTCGGAGTCGCTGCGGGCGGTGATCTCGCAGACGCTGTGCAAGACCAAGGACGGGAGCGGGCGCGTCGCGGCGCACGAGATCATGATCGGCACGCCCGCCATCCGCAACCTGATCCGCGAGGCGAAGGTCGCGCAGATGTACTCCTCGATCCAGACCGGGCAGGCGCTCGGCATGCAGACGCTCGACCAGAACCTGCAGGACCTGGTGAAGCGCAATCTCATCTCGATCCCGGAGGCGCGCGCGAAGGCGGCGAACAAGGACATCTTCGTCGGCGGCTAGCCCGGATCGCACCCAAGGAGCCCAGATGGAACGCGAGCAATCCCTCAAGTTCATGCACGACCTCCTGCGCGCGCTCATCGCGCGCAAGGGCTCGGACCTCTTCATCACCGCCGGCTTCCCGCCCGCCATGAAAGTGGACGGCAAGGTGACCCCGGTATCGCAGCAGAGCCTCTCGCCGATCCACACGCAGGAGCTCGCCCGGTCGATCATGACCGACAAGCAGGCGGCCGAGTTCGAGGCGACCAACGAGTGCAACTTCGCGATCAGCCCGAGCGGCATCGGCCGCTTCCGCGTGAACGCCTTCGTGCAGCAGGGGCGCGTGGGGCTCGTGCTGCGCACCATCACCACCACGATCCCGAAATTCGACGAGCTCGGCCTGCCCCACGTGCTGAAGGACGTGGCGATGACCAAGCGCGGGCTGGTGATCTTCGTCGGCGGCACCGGCTCGGGCAAGTCCACGTCGCTCGCCGCGATGATCGGGCACCGTAACGAGAACAGCTACGGCCACATCATCACGATCGAGGACCCGGTCGAGTACGTCCACGAGCACAGGAACTGCATCGTCACGCAGCGCGAAGTGGGTGTCGATACGGACAACTGGTTCTCGGCGCTCAAGAACACGCTGCGCCAGGCGCCCGACGTGATCCTCATCGGCGAGATCCGCGAGCGCGAGACGATGGAATACGCCATCGCCTTCGCGGAGACCGGCCACCTGTGCATGTCCACCCTGCACGCCAACTCGACCAACCAGGCGCTCGACCGGATCATCAACTTCTTCCCCGAGGAGCGGCGCCAGCAGCTGCTGATGGACCTCTCGCTCAACCTCAAGGGCATCATCTCGCAGCGGCTCATCCCCAAGAAGGGACAGAAGGGCCGCGTGGCGGCGATCGAGATCATGCTCAACTCGCCGCTCATGTCCGACCTCATCTTCAAGGGCCAGGTGACGGAGATGAAGGAGCTCATGACGCGCTCGCGCGAGCTCGGCATGCAGACCTTCGACCAGGCGCTCTTCGACCTCTTCGAGGCCGACATGATCAGCTACGAGGATGCGCTCCGGAACGCCGACTCGGTGAACGACCTGCGCCTGAAGATCAAGCTCGAAAGCAAGAACGCCAAGAACCGCGATCTGGGCTCGGGCCTCGAGCACCTCGAGATCGTGAAGTGACGTCGCGGCAACGCGCGTAGCGATCGGCTTCGGAGGTCATCCCCGCGAAGCCGGGGATCGCCGGCAATTTCGGCCCGCCGTCAGGCGGGCCTTTTGCTTCTTGCAGACGCGTGCCAGCGTGCGCGCGTGTAGGACGCCTCCGACACGAACATCAGCACTGTCCTAGGCCGGCCGGTGCGATGTCCGACTCCCGCCTCTTGCCCGCCTCTTCAATATGGACGGACGACCAAGGGAGACGGCCATGAAGAAACTCCTCGCAATAGGCCTCGCCACGTGCCTGCCGATGGGACTCGCCGCGGAAGATCCGGTCGCGACGGCGCGCACTTTCGGATTTGTGAACGTGCTGGTGCTCGACGAGTCGCTGCCCGTGGGCAAGGACCTGCCGTGCGCCTCGGCGGCGTTGCCGAAAGCGGGCAGCTCCGAATGCATGGCCGTGCATCGCGCGGTCCTCAGCGGCCACATCCAGCGCGCCTCGGCGCTGCGCGAGCGCGGCCGCTGGCTCTGACATCGACGGGAGACTCACGACATGAACAGCGATCAGATCCACGGCCACTTGCGCGAGATGAAGGGCTGGGCCCTCGAGAGCTGGGGCCGCGTCACGCACGATCCATGGCTGCGCATCGCCGGCCGCCGCGAGCGCCTGCTCGGGCGCCTGGAAGCCTCGCTCGCCGAATCGCGGCGCATCGCCGAATCGAGCTTTCCCGCTCCCGCCGCACGGGCCGGCGCTTCCGCCCGCCGCGCGGCGTCCCGCTAGCTTCCTCCTCGATCCCGTTTTCCGCCGTCCGCCAGCCCCTGCGGGTTGCGCGGCACGAGTTTGCCTGGGCGAGCCTTTCATGCGTCTCGGGAAGTTGTCCGGCCTCGACTCGAGGCCGTAGGCTTCATTGAAGCGCTGCGGCACGACGGCTGCTGTCGGCGCGGCCTGAAACGAGTGTCGGTCGCCTCCGACGACTTCAGGAAACGAGCGCGAGCTTGCCGTGTCCGCCCGAGCGCAGCACCGCGTCGAGCCGCGAAAGCGCGGCGCCCTCGTCGGCCGGTCCGGCATCCGGCGCGCAGAAGTAGAAGCCCTGCACGAAATCGGCGCCCGCTTCGATCGCCACGCGCGCTTCGGCGGCGCTCTCGATCCCCGCGATCACGACGCGTGCGCGCACCTCGTGCAGCAGCTCCACCATGCCGCCCAGCATGCGCCGCGCCCGGCCCCATCCCAGCAGCGCATCGGCGACCAGCGCGCGGTCGAGCTTCACCATGTCCGGCCGCAGCGCCAGCACGCGGTCGAAATTCGAGCGCGCCTTGCCGAAATCGTCGATCGCGATCGCGAGGCCCAGGCTGCGGTAGACGGATACCGCGTCCGCGAGGCCGCGCTCGTCGCAATCCTCCGCGATGATTTCCACGCACACGCGCTTCGGGTGCAGCCCGTAGTAACGCACGAGCTCCGCGAGCTCCCTCGCGCAGCTCGCATCGTGCGCCGCCGCTTGCGGGTGCACGTTGAGAAAGAGCATGCGCTCGTCGGCGTCGAAGCGCGCGTAGTTGCGAAGGTGCAGCGCCCGGCACGTCCAGTCGAGCACCGCGCGAGCGCTCTCCGGCGTGCGCGCGAAGAGCTCGCCCGCGGCAACGCGCCGGCCCGCGGCATCGGCTGCGCGAAGCAGCGCCTCGTACCCCTGGCAGGAAGGGCCGCGCACCGCGAGGATCGGCTGGAAGTGCGATGCGAGGCTCGCGCCCTCCCAATCGAGCGCGCCCCCCGCCGCCTTGCGCACGAGGCGCTCCGCCGCTCGCGCCATGGAGGCCGCGTTCGGATCATCCGCGTCTCCTGCGCTTTCCGCCTTGCGAAGCATCGCCTTTCCCTTGTGGATTCGCACCGGGAAATTCCCGGTGAGGCCACATTGCCCGCAGGGCATTACGGTCCAGTTACCGGCCCGCGCAACCGGGTTGCATCTGTAAAACCGGGACTCAGGCGGTGAAGAATGCGGCGAGCGCGTCGCCGATGTCGCTCATCCGGTAGGGCTTCTTGAGCACGCGGTTCACGCCGGCGGAAAGCGCGCGCGTCTCGAAGCCGGCGCCGCCGTAGCCGCTCGCGATCACGATGGGGAGCGTGGGATTGAGCTTGCGCAGCTCGATCGCGAGCTGCGTGCCGGTGAGCTGCGACATCACCTCGTCGCTCACCACGGCGTCGAAGCGGCGCGGATTCGCGCGCGCGGCCGCGAGCGCCTCGCGGCTGTCGGTGAACCCGACCGGCTCGTAGCCGAGCGAGGCGAGCATCTCCTCGAGCGCCGCGAGCACCTCCGGCTCGTCGTCGACGGCGAGGATGGTCTGGCCGTGGCCCATGGGCAGCGCGTGCGCCGGCTCCGGCTTGCCTTCCTCCACGCGTACGAGCGGCATCCACACCTCGAAGGTCGTGCCGCGCCCGAGCTCGCTCGTCACCTCGAGGAAGCCGTGATGCTCCATCACCACCGAATGCACCAGCGCGAGACCCAGGCCGGTGCCGCGGCCGGCGGGCTTGGTCGTGAAGAACGGCTCGAAAATGCGATCGATCACCTCCGGGGCGATGCCATGCCCGGTATCGCGCACGGTGATCTTCGCGTACTCGCCCGCCGGCATCTCGCCGGTGCGCACCTCGCGCGCCGCGGGCACGTTCTCCGCCTCCACGCGCATCTCGAGCACGCCCTTGTCGCCCATCGCCTGCACGGCGTTCGTGCAGAGATTCATGAGGAGCTGATGCAGGCGGGTGGGATCGCCGAGCACGGCCGCCTCGCTCGCCTCGCCCGTGTAGCGCACCTCGATCGTCGGCGGCGAGGAGCCGCGGATCAGGTCGCACACTTCCTGCGCGACGGGCGTGAGGATCACCGGGATGCGCTCCGCGCCCTCGGCGCGGCTGTACGACAGGATCTGCGAGACCAGCGCCTTGCCGCGGTTGCCCGCGTTCATGATGGTGTCGAGGTAGCGGCGCATGTCGCCGTCGGCCTTCATCTGCGCGAGCTCCCCGTAGCCCAGGATCGCGCCGAGGATGTTGTTGAAGTCGTGCGCGATGCCGCCCGCGAGATGCCCGACCGCCTGCATCTTCTCGGCCTGGCGCAGCTGCGCGGCGAGGCGCTGGCGCTCCTCCTCCGCGCGAACCTTGTCCGACACGTCCTTCACGAAGCCGATGACGCGCCGCGACGATGCCGGCGCCCCGGCCACCGCCCCGATGCGATAGGCGTTCACGCCGACCGTCGTGTACTCCCCGTCGTCGCGCCGGAAGCGGTATTCGAGCGCGACGTGGGCGAGGTCGCCGGTGGCGAGCATCCGGCGCAGGCCCTTCAGTCGCATGCGGTCGTCGGGATGCACCCGCTCGACCCACTTCTGGATGGTGCCGATGTGCTCGCGCCGCGTGCCCAGCACCGCCATGGTGTCGCCGTCCCAGAGCACGCCGCCCTGCGCCGGATCGAATTCGTACAGGAGGTTCCCGCTCGCCCGGATCACCGCCTCGTGGCGGTTCCTCCACGCCTCGGTCTCGCGCGCCGCTTCCTGGCGCTCGACGAGCAGCGACGCGGCGAAGAGCGTCGTCACGATGAGGGTCGCGAGGTAGCCTTGCAGGTGCAGCAGGGCGCGCACATCGGGTACGCCGTCCAGGGAGAAGGGGCCGAGCGCCTGCCCCGTGTGCCAGTAGACGATGAGGCCGAAGATCGACAGGCCGAGCGTCGCCGCGCGCAGTCCGAACGAGAGTGCCGCCCAGATGAGGAACGGCGCGCAGAGGTACGCGAGCGACGGAATGAAGCCTTCGGCCCGGTTGGGCCGGCCGAAGACGTACGTCGTGGTGACGATGAGCCCGACGTAGAGCGCGACCAGCTCGGGCCAGCGCCGCCGCGCGATCTCGACCGCGTCGCGCGCGCCGGTGCGGTTCCACGCGAGGATCATCGG
>Ga0068855_100007763_pt1 | contig 12956 bp, 13 predicted proteins | sample KBSCornC52_FD_66592 | JGI IMG/M metagenome (GOLD analysis project Ga0068855, IMG submission 66592) | Corn rhizosphere microbial communities from Kellogg Biological Station, Michigan, USA - KBS Corn C5-2 | ecosystem: Host-associated > Plants > Roots > Rhizosphere > Soil ... | reverse complement strand
GGCCGTTGCGGGTTTGCACATTGGAGCTGAACGAGATCCGATTGGTTTGATCCACGGTCCACTGAAGACGCGTATTGATGTTTTGGGAATTGGCCGGAACGGAGGTTGTGTAGAGATAGTTCTGGATCAAGCCGCTGTAAATCGGCAGCGGGATGTATTGCAGCAGCCCTTGCGCGATGGGACTGATGCTCGTCAGCGGGAGCTGGTTGTTAGCGAATGGCTGGCAGCCCAGACCGGCGACACACGAACTGGGATCGTAGATGGTGTTCCGTCCCGCGAAGTTGCCGCTGCGCTCCGCCGCACTCGGTAGGGTGGCTGTGGCGTTGTAAGGATTCCGCGACAGGACTCCGTTGTACGTGATCGTGAAATTCAAAATCTTGCTGGCGTCGAACAACTTGGGAATGATGAGCGGTCCGCCGATGTTCAGGCCGTAGCGGTTGTTGGCGTAGGAACTCTTGACTTGTTCCTGACCGTTAAGCGAGAACGGGCGCGCGTTCAGTGCCGAGTTCTGTGCTGTAAAGAACACTTGGGCTCGGACCTGGTTGGCGGAACGCCGGGCTCGATTTCCGATCACAGCCGCGTTCTGTTGCCCGCCGCGTCCGCCCCGTCCTCCGGGACCGCGTCCACCGCCTCCGCCGCGTGCACCGCCGCCTTGAAAGCCTCCTCCCCCGCCCCCGCCTGCCGCGAATCCACCGCCTCCGCCACGACCACCACGGCCGCCTGCGGGGCCACCGCCTCCGCCCGGCCCGCGTCCTCCTGGGCCTGCGCCGGCAATCCCAGGCTGATCGCCTCCGGGTCCACCCAGTCCGCCGAACTGGACCTGATCGCCGCCACCTGGAAATCCACCGGGGCCAAAGCCTGCGAAGTCAGCATTATTGGTCCGAAGGGCCTCGCTGACGGTGCCATTCACCACGAATGATTCGTTGGAGCTGTCGGTGGAAACCTGCGGGGTGAATTCCGCCACCGCGGTGGGCGCATCCGGCTGGATGGCTGGGAAATTTGACGTTGTGTTGGGCTGTCCAGACTCTGCCGGCTGCGCGGCTGGTCGCGCCGCTCGTGCAGATAACTGAAGACTTAAATCGAGATTGGTAGGGGTGGCGGCAATTTGGACGTCGCGACGCAGATGCTCGAAGCCGAACATATCGGCCTCAATGACCCACGTGCCGGGCGTCATGCCGTCGAAGCGAAACGCGCCGTTATCGTCGGTGAGCGTTACCAGGCTTCGTTCGCCCTGGGTGGCGCGAACGGTTGCCCCCGGGACCAACTGGCTGCCGGCCTTGACGGTGCCCGACTGGGCAAAAGCAGTGCCTTCAAAAACAAATGGCAGGCTCACTGCCAGAAGCACGAGAATTTTGAACACTAGAACCGAATCCTCCCGTTCCGCAATGGACCTGCCACTTGAGGTATATGGGTTTACTTCTTCTTGAAAGCGATGTCCTGCGGACCGCCACGGCCCTGCGTCGTCAGAGTCAGATCGCCGCCCTTGAGCGTGCCTTTGTACTCCTGCTCTTGCTTGCCGGCCTTGCCTTCACGCACGATTTTGAACGAGACGTTGGGACCATCGATCTTACCGTCGGTAATATCGACCGGGCCGCCCCGTCCGCCATCCAGTTTCCCAGTCAGCACGCCGCCCTTGGAAAGAAGAGTGAGGGTCTGGGTTTGAGGACCGTTCTTTCCTTGAGTTTCAGCCGTCCAGGTTCCATCGATATCGGCCGCGAGCAGCACCAAACCGGTGAACGCCAGCAGAGCCGTCAGTGATACGAGATACTTCTTCATTGTGTTTAAGGATCCTCCCTTGGAGTTGCGTTCGAGGAACGCTACCCAGTAATGATGCCATCAACCTAGCCAAAGGTTACAAACCGAGTTCTTAAGGGTCCTTAATTATCATTCGTTTACATCTACTTAGGAAGACGGGGAAAGCGGTTTCAGGATGACACCGAAGGTGCTATTTTCCTTCTTGCGCCTGTGCTAGCGTGGGAGTTCCTTCAAATAACACGGGATGAGACCCAACCTCAACACTCTGTGCGGCGAAATCGAAGAACACCTGGAATCACGCGGGATGGTGGTGTTCCGGAGTTTCCCCCGGGCTGAATCCGAAAACCATATCCACGGTGCGATCTACTGGGATTCCGAGCATCACCCCGATTACCGCGAATTCATCCAGGCCGCCTCAGCCGCGGGAGCCCGTCTGGTCACGGTCTACGCCCGCGAATTCACAGCCGAGATCGTGGAAAACGCGCTGGCGGAGCTGTCCGATTCGGAACTGGAACGGGATGAGCGCCGATCGCTCGAATTGCGTCTCAATGAAATGCGTGCCTATGAGGGTTTCATCTGCCAGATCGAACTTTCCTTCGACCATGCCCAGCGAACCTACGTCTTCGACATCCGTACCGATTGGTTCGACGAGCTGAATCGGCTGATCGAGCGCATGGAAGATTTCTTTGAAGACGACGAGGATGAGAATCCATTGAGCGGGTACTATTCAAATAATTGAAGTGGACCTGCCCAGAATGTGATCCCGCGAGTGCCGCCGAGCTTGGCCGCGCACTGGCCCTGACGGCCCCCGCCGCACGCGTCTTATGGTCGCGAGGCTATCGAACGGTGGAGGCCGCTCGCCGCTTTCTGGAGCCGTCTTTAGGCGATCTGGCGGACCCCGGACTGTTGAAAGACATGCCGGCGGCCGTGGCTCGGCTGCGGCGCGCCATCGAGAGAAAAGAACGCATCCTGCTGTACGGCGATTACGATGTGGACGGCACCAGCGCGATCGTCATCCTGAAGAAGGGCCTGGATCTGCTGGGCGGGATCGCCTCCTTTCACGTGCCGCATCGCCTCAAGGACGGTTACGGGATGCGCAGCGAAGTGGTTGAGGAAGCCGCCGCCGCGGGCGTTTCCCTGATTGTCAGCGTGGATACCGGGATCCGGGCCAACGAAGTGGTGAAGCACGCGACCGCGCTGGGGATCTCTGTGATCGTGACGGATCACCATCTCCCGGAGGCTGAGCTCCCGGCGGCTGTGGCGGTGCTGAATCCCAATCGTCCGGATTGCGGGTATCCGGAGAAGAACTTGTGCGGGGCCGGCGTGGCGCTGAAGCTGCTGGATGCGTTGATCCGGGATTTCGGGTGGGAGCAGGCCCGTCGCGAACGCCTGATCGATTCGCTGCTGAAACTGGTGGCGATTGCAACGGTGGCGGATGTTGTCCCGCTGACCGGCGAGAATCGCGTCATTGTGAAGCGAGGACTGGCGGGGTTAGATCGAGTTCGGAATCCCGGTCTGCGCGCGCTGCTGGACGTGTCGGGATTTCCGGAAGGCGATTCGCCCAGCTCGCGGGACGTGGCCTTCCGCGTGGCTCCGCGGATTAACGCTGCGGGACGCATGGACAGCGCCGCGGATGTGATCGAAATGTTTCTGACGGACGATGCGGAGCAAGCTCGCGGGCTGGCGGCGAAACTGCACGAACTGAACGCGGATCGCCAACAGACCGAAGCCGAGATCGCCCGGACCATCTTCGAGCAATGCATCCAGCAGCCGGTGACGGATGGCGATGGCGCGCTGGTGTTCGCAGCGGAAGGCTGGCACCGCGGCGTGGTGGGAATCGTAGCAAGCCGTGTGGTGGAACGTTTCCATCGGCCGGTGTTCGTGCTGGGGATCGAAAACGGACTGGCGCAAGGATCAGGCCGCAGCATTCCCATTTTTCACCTGCTCGAAGCCTTGGAGTCTATGCCCGAGTTGTTCAGCAAGTTCGGTGGGCATCGGCAGGCAGCCGGCGTGACCATGGGCGCCGAAAAAGTGGAAGAGTTCCGCAACCGCATGCGCGGTTACGCAAATGAGCGGCTCACGCCTGCCGATTTCGAGCGCGAGCTGGCGGTGGACGCCGAGATTGGGCTGGACGAGATCGACGATCGATCGGTGTCCGATATTCTTCGGCTGTCTCCCTTCGGATATGGAAATGCCGCGCCGACGTTCGCGGTCCGTGGCGTCGAGATCATCGCGCCCCCGGATGTTCGGAAAGAAAAGCATCTCTTTCTGAAGTTGAAGGTCAACGGCCGAATGATTCGCGCCAAGGCCTGGAACTTCGCGGATCGAATCGGGGAGTTCGCTGCAGGATCGCGGGTGGATCTGGCGCTGCAGTTCGAAGACGATTCGTATTCAGCGGCGCGCGGCTATGCGCCCTGGCAGACAATCGTTAGAGATGTTCGCACGGCTGCGGTTGCCGCGCCCGCCCGTTAACTTCAGAACTGATATTCGGCGGGCGTGATTCCTTTGGCACGCAAGTACATCTCAGCCGAGGCTCGATGATGCGTGGTGTGATCCATCATGAACATCAGCAGCTCGAGTCCAGTCATGGTTCCTTCGCCGCTGGTGTAGGTCTTGGATAGCTGCGCCGGAGTCAGTTTGGAGACAGTGTCGATGGATTTATCGAACGTCTGGCGCACATACGCGATCACGTCCTTCTTGTTCATTGAAGCCGGCTTTCCGGGATCGGGCTTGCCGGTCGAAAAAGGCGCCAGAAATCCCGACTGCTCCTGTGCCAGATGCGTGATCTGTTCGGCGAAGCTCATCTGCGGCGGGGTCAGCTTGAAGCCGTAATCCGCCTCCGGCATCTGCTCGGCAACCTTCAGGGTGAAGTCGCGCGAAGTCTTCAAATGCTTCACGAGCGCGGCCTTGACGTCAGCCTGTGCGAACGCCGGAAGGCTCGCTAAGGCAATACAAGCGAGAGTGGTGCTGGAAAGAACGAATCTGGAAGCCATGGTGTCGCTCCTTGTAAAGATTGTATCGACTGTGGCTAACTCCCGCGCATTTCCAGAATCAGCCGCATCACGAGCGCTTCGATCTCGGCGGCGACAGAACGGTAGAGGCTCTCGCTTTGCCCGATGGGATCGCGGACGCGCCACTCAATAGAACGCTGCGCCACAGGCCGGGATGGAAGAGGCTCGCCGCTGATATTCACCACAACATCGAATGAATCGGCCGCGACGGATTCGAGCCCCTTGGGAAACTGGCCTTCGGAAGCAATGTTCTTTTCAGTAAGCACCTGGCGGGTGAGCGGCTGGACGATCGAAGCGGGAGCCAGGCCCGCGCTGCGCACCGTCAAGATGTCCGAGCCGTAGGCGCGAGCGAAGGCTTCCGCCATCTGGCTGCGGCAGGAATTCCCAATGCAGACGAAGAGGATGCTCTTCTTAGATTTTTGGGATGCGTTCTGCGAAATGGGCGGCGCTGTTTGAGCCGTGGGCTTCAGCGTGGTCTCGCCGCGAAGCCGTGGACGGCCGCGTCTAATGCCACCTGTCATCCGGCCAGGCGGTACCATTCCAGGGTTCTCCGCAGCCCTTCTTCGATGCTGATGCGCGGGGCGTGTCCCAGGTCGCGAACCGCGGCCGTCGTATCGGCTTTCGAATGCCGCACGTCGCCGGCTCGCGGCGGACCGTACTGCGCGGGCAGATCGACGCCTTCCATCTGTTGCATCACTTTCCAAATATGATTCAGCGTGTACTGGTTCCCATTTCCCGCGTTATACATGTTCCCTGCGACGCCGGTGGCCTGCGATGCTTTCCAACACAACTCAGCCACATCCTCGACATATGTGAAATCCCGGGACTGTTCGCCATCCCCAAAAATCGTAGGATTCGTACGGGCCAGAAGGTGTTTCATGAACAGGCTCAGTACGCCGGAATACGTGCTCGTAGGATCCTGACGAGGTCCGTAAACATTGAAAAACCGCAGCGCCACACCTTCCAGACCAAAGCATGAATGGAACACCGCAAGGTACTGTTCTCCCACTAGCTTCTGCACGGCATAAGGCGACTTGGGACGCGGCGTCATGGACTCGGTTTTAGGCAATATTTCTGAATCGCCATAGGCTGACGAAGAGGCCGCATAGACCACCCGGCGCACTTTTTCCCCGGCGGCGGCGCGCAGGACGTTGAAGGTCCCGTCGATATTCACTTCATGCGAAGGGACAGGATCGTCAATCGACCGCGGCACGGAAGGAATCGCCGCCAGATGGAAAACGGTGTCGACGCCGCGCATTAACGGCCCGAGAGCGGCGGCATTCGTGATATCCACATTGTGGAACTCGATCTGGCCGCGCACTTCCTTCAGATTCGCTTCGTTACCGGTGAGGAGATTGTCGATCACCGCCACGCTGCCGTGTTGAAGCAAGGTCCGGACTAAGGCGGAGCCGATGAAACCGGCGCCTCCGGTCACTACAAATTTCAGTTGAGCCATGAACTTTCCAGTGTAGCGAGCAGAGGCCTCACTTCGCCTTAAGTCTGGCCACGATGATCAAGGAAAGGCCCTTCCAGGGCATCAACGGATCCACGCGCCGCCAGAACCACACCGTCTTGTCCCACAGCTTCAGGCCAGGACGATTCATTTTCGGACGTCCCAGCAGCTTTCCAAAGAACCACCAGGACAGCGTGCCGATCTTGTTGATCTGGCGTTCCTTTTCAATTTGGTAGCCGCGAGATTCCAGCATGCGGCGCAGGTCAGCTTCCTCGAAGCGGCGCTTGTGGCCCATCCCGCGGTCGAGTGCGCTGAACAAGCTTTTTCCTTGTGGAACCAGGACGACGAGAGCTCCGCCCGGCTTGAGGCATCCGGTCAGCGACGCGATCACGCCTTCGGGATCCTCCACCGATTCGAGCAGGTTCACGCACAGAGCACTTTCGAACTTCCCTGTCCACTGCTGATAGTCGGCAGCAGTCTCAGGATCGAGCTCGCACACGGTGACGTTGGGCGTCCGCAGAAACCGGTTACGAAGCGCGTGCAAATAGAGCGGATCTTTCTCGCCCGCGACATACAGCAGCTTTTTGCCCATCAGGCGGCCGGTCCAATTGCCCAGGCCTGCACCGATTTCGAGCACAGTGATACCCAGATGCGGGCGCAGAACCCGGGTAATCCAGCTTTGATATTGGGGCGTGCCGGTAAGGCTGTTGAGCAAACCGCGGCCGTAGGATTCGGCGTACAGATCGTCGATCAACCAGAAATACAGAATGACGCCGAGGGCTTTGGCGCCGTCCTTCCAGCCGATCTTCTTGCCTTCTTCGTAGGTGCGTCCGTGATAGCTGATGGGGACTTCGTACACGCGCAGCTTTCGTTTCGAGACCTTCATGGTGATCTCCGGCTCAAACCCGAAGCGGTCGCTGCGGATGGGGATGCTCTTGAGCAGATCCGTGCGGAACACCTTGTAGCAAGTCTCCATGTCAGTGACGTTCAGGTTGCTGAACATGTTGGAGACCCACGTCAGGAACTGATTGATCTTGGTGTGCCAGTACGGAAGAACGCGGCTTTGTTCTCCTGCCAGATAGCGCGAACCGAACACGGCGTCGGCGTGGCCATCGAGCAAAGGCCGCAGCAGACGGGGATATTCCGACGGATCGTACTCCATGTCGGCGTCCTGAACCAGGCAGAAATCGCCGGCGGCTTCTTGAATCGCACGGCGCACGGCCGCGCCTTTGCCCTGATTCACGGACTGCCGGAAGAGTCGAATGCGAGGCTCACCGGCGGCCAGCCGATCGAGAATCTCCGAAGTGCCATCGGTGGAACAATCGTCCACGATCACCAGCTCGCGTTCCATGTTTTCGGGTAGAGGCGCCGACAAGACGAGTGCCAGGCTTTTCTCGACCACCGTCCGTTCGTTGTAGACCGGAATCAGGATCGATAAGAGCATCGAAGTCTGGTGCGGGAAGGCATATGGAAAGTATAATTGGGTTTGGCACCTACACCCTACTCCACCCCCAACGTGCTCCTTGAGAGCGACCTGAAGACCTACAAGTTGTTCGCGCGCGGAAAGGTTCGCGACGTCTACGAAGACGGCCAACGGCTGTTGATCGTGGCGACGGATCGCATCTCCGCGTTCGACTACATCTTGCCGACGGGCATCCCCGACAAGGGCAAGGTCCTGACGCAGATGACGCTGTTCTGGCTGCAATTTCTCAAAAGCGTCGTCCCCAATCATTTCCTCAGCAGCGACATGAGCGACCTGCCGCGCGAATTCGCGGGACGCTCCATGTGGGTGAAGCGGGCCGAAATGTTCCCGGTGGAATGCGTGGCGCGCGGATACCTGGTCGGTTCCGGATGGAAGGATTACCAGAAGACCGGCGCAGTTTGCGGCATCGCCCTGCCGAAGGGGCTGCGCGAATCGGATGCGCTACCCGAGCCGATTTTCACGCCCGCGACCAAGGCCACAACCGGTCACGATGAAAATATTTCTTTCGACGAGATGGCGAAGCTCACGGGCGAGCCTATGGCCGCGAGGCTTCGCGACCTGACGCTGTCGATCTACAAAAAGGCGGCGGACTACGCTCGCACTCGCGGCATCATCATCGCCGACACGAAACTTGAGTTCGGGACGGTGGGCGGCGAGATCGTGCTGGCCGACGAGGTCCTGACGCCGGATTCGTCGCGCTTCTGGCCGCTGGATACATACGAGCCGGGCCGCGCTCAGCCTTCCTACGACAAGCAGTACGTCCGCGACTATCTGGAGTCCATCCACTGGAACAAGCAGCCTCCGGCCCCGGCACTGCCCGAAGATGTCGCGCAGCGCACCAGCGACAAATACAAGGATGCCTATCGCGAACTAACGGGTAACGTCCTGGAGACCACCCGTTGAGTCTGCTGGATCTGCTGCTGACGGTGATCGTCGGCGGATCCATTGTGTTCGGGTTCCTGGCGGGTTTTGCCCGCGCGGGCGTGAGCTTCCTGGCAGCCATCCTAGGTGTGTTGTTTGGGTTCTGGTTCTACGGAATTCCGGCCGACTTCATTCATAGATACGTCGGTTCCCAGACGTTCTCGAATATCGCGGGATTCTTGGTGGTGTTCTTCGTGTGCGTTCTTATGGGCGCACTAATCGGAAAGCTGCTGGCCAAGCTTCTGAAGTGGACCGGTCTTTCGTGGCTCGACCGGATGATGGGCGCGGGCTTCGGACTCGTGCGCGGAGTCGTCGCAGCGGTGGCTTTCGTATCCATCTTGTTGGCCTTCACCCCCAGGCCGATACCTAACTGGATGACGGGATCTCTACTGTTGCCCTACGCCATCGACGCGTCGAACATGGTCGCGACGCTGGCTCCCCGCGCATTGAAGAATTCCGTGCGCGAAACGGTCAGCGAAATGCACCAGTTGTGGGAGGATCAGGTTCGTAAAAGCCGGCGCGACCCGAAACGCGAGAAGACAGCCGAGCCAAAGTCGCCGCCGCCGAAGCCTTTGAATCAATGAGCAGTGATCTTCTGGTGTTCGATCTGGACGGCACACTCGTCGATTCCCAGCGTGATTTAGCCGATGCAGTGAATGCCACGCGCGCCTGGATGGGGCTCGATCCGCTGCCTCCGGTTACGGTCGCCCAGTATGTCGGCAATGGCGCGCCGGTGCTGGTACAACGCGCGCTGCCGGACGCCGGCAAGGAGGACTGGTCGCGCGGGCTAAAGTACTTCCTGGAGTATTACCGCGATCACATGCTGGATTCGACGGTGTTGTATCCGGGCGTGCGGGAAGCGCTCGACCAGTTGCACGCGGAGCGCATTCCGCTGGCGGTGCTGACCAACAAGCCGATCCGTTTCACCTTGCAGATGCTGGAGGGCCTGGGAATCGATCTGCATTTCTTCCGGGTCTATGGCGGGAACAGCTTTCCGGAGAAGAAACCGGATCCTGCCGGGCTGAACGCGTTGGTGGTCGAATCCGGAGCCCACCGCGCGCGGACGATCATGGTCGGCGACAGCGCGGTGGACGTCGATACGGCGCGCAATGCGGGCGTCCAGGCTTGCGGGGTTCGTTGGGGATTTCAGCCGGAGACGTTCGTTAGCTCGCCGCCGGATTTTTTGATCGATGATTTGAGGGAATTGGTCGGACGGTAAATCTACGCGGCTTCGGAGAGCACCCTGATATCCACGATCGCCGACGTGATGATGGGACCCTCATACTGCGGATGCCGGAACTCCAGATGCATCCCGCGCCCGAGATACGCGATCTTCAGCATCGATCCGCCCCAGTTGCATCCGCAAATCTGAACCAGCACCGGCTCCGGGCAGAACTCAGGATGGCCGGAGATCCAGGCCGATCCGTCCCGGCGAGGAACGATGGTGTAGTAGCGGTTGCGCGTCTGAACCTCGACTTTGGCAGCTTCGGGGAGATCTCGAAGGTAGACTCCGCCCTCGATCTCGCTGCGAATAATGTTGCTGTTGATCTCGTCGCTCAAGTTCTGATGCGGCCGGAACATAACCTGCGACCATTATGCCCCTTTTGATTCACCAGTACAATGAAACTGCCGGTGACCCACCCCTCCGTTCGCGATCTCTTTCAAACCCTCGGCCGCCATGAGGCGTTCCAGCACCTGGTTTCAGCGATCTTGCGCCACGAGCCAGGACCGTTTTCGCTTGCTGGCCTGACGCCCACAGCCAAGGCTCTCTACACGGTCCTGCTGTGGCAGGTATCTGAACGGCCGCTGATCGTCATCGCCGACGGCAATCAACGTGCCGAGGTCCTGGCGGAGCTGACCGGGACATTCTTCGATCTGCTGATCGGGCGGCCCGAAGTGGGACGTCCCGCGCTGCTGCCTGCGCTCGACGTACTGCCCGGGCAGCGGCTATCGCCGCATAGCGAAATCAGCGAGCAGCGGGCCATCGGGCTGTGGCGCATGGCGGCAGGGTCGGCGCCGATCACCATCGTCCCAGCGGCATCCGCTCTCTTGCGCACGCACGATGCCGATTACTACCGGCGGCTGGCTCTCACGCTTCGCAAGGGCGAAGAACTGCCGCTCGAAAGTATCGTGGCGCATCTGCACTCGATCGGATATGAGCGGCGGGATCCAGTGGAAATGGTCGGCGAATACGCGCTCCGCGGCGGGATCCTGGACGTGTTCGGTGCGGAGAGCGCCAAGCCGCTCCGCATCGAGTTCTTCGGCGACGAGATTGAGTCTATTCGAAGGTTTGAGGTCGAAACGCAGCGTTCCATCGTCAAGGTTCCCGAAGCCGAGATTCTTCCGCTCCTGGAGCAGCCGCGCCACGGCTCGATCTATCCCGGATGGGAGTTCGCCGCGGCAGCCGAAGAACCTCGTAAGCATTCCTTCCTGGCTTTGGCGCGCGATCCGATCGTGATTCTGGACGAGCCTGAAGACGTCCGGTCAGCGTCCGAGCGCCTATGGAAGCATCTGGAGCAACTCAAAGGCGAGCATCCTGAATTCGCCGAGCTTCCGGCCGCCAACTTCTTCGAGTGGCCCGATTTCGAGAAAGCCTTGTCTGGTCCGGTCATTAGCCTGCGCCAATTGCACCTTGGCGAAGATGCTCCGCACATCGCGACCCGGCCGTCGCTGGCATTTCAAGGAAATATGCCGGTGGCCGTCGCCGAGGCGAAAACGCTGGTGGAGCAAGGCCATCGCGTGGCGTTCTTTGCGCCCACCAACGGCGAGCTGGAGCGCTTGGCCGACGTCCTGCGCGAATACGGGATGCCGTTCCAGTTGGGACTCGCGCCCAACGAAGCCGCGTCGTCCTATCTGGCGGAGCGTGCGTATATCTCCGGACCCGTGGTCAGCACCTATCTGGTCAAGGGATTAGTCCGGCGCGGCGGCGTGTTCGCCGATTCCGGAATCGCCTTCATCGGCTCCGAAGACCTGTTCGGATCGTCAGAATTTGTCGCGCAGCCTGGGCCGAAGAAGAGCCACATGGCGACCTTCGCCGCCGACCTGGCCGACCTCAAGCCGGGCGATTTCGTGGTCCACACCACCCACGGCGTCGGTAAGTTCCTGGGGATTCGCGAAATCGTCCAAGGCGATCAAAAAGGCGATTTCATGCTGCTGGAATACGCGGGCGACGCCAAGCTGTACGTGCCGCTCACGCGCATGGATCTGGTCGACAAGTATCGCGGCGGCGGCGATTCCCCGCCCCCGATGGATCGGCTGGGCGGGACCACGTGGACCGCGAAGAAATCGAAGGTTAAGGCGAAAATGCGCGACATGGCGGATGAGCTGCTCAAGCTCTACGCCCAGCGCCGCATGTCCGAGGGCTTCGCGTTTTCGCCCGATTCCAACTGGCAGCGCGAGTTCGAAGACGCCTTCGAATTCACTGAGACCAAGGACCAGATCACCGCGACCAAGGAGATCAAACGCGACCTGGAATCCCCGCATCCCATGGACCGGCTGCTGTGCGGCGATGTGGGTTTCGGCAAGACCGAGGTCGCCATGCGGGCTGCCTTCAAGGCCCTGGGTGACGGCAAACAGGTGGCCGTGTTGGCGCCGACGACCGTGCTTGCGTTCCAGCATTTTGAAACCTTCAAACGGCGGTTCGCGGCGTTTCCGGTGCGCATCGAGATGTTCTCGCGCCTGCGAAACGCCAAAGAGATAAAGCAGTCGCTCGAAGAACTGGCCGACGGGAAAATCGATGTCGCCATCGGAACGCATCGCTTGCTCTCCAAAGACGTGGTCTTCCGCGATCTGGGCGTGCTAGTGGTGGACGAAGAGCAGCGTTTCGGCGTCCGCCATAAAGAGCGCTTCAAGCAGATGCGGAAGAACGTCCACGTGCTGACCATGAGCGCGACGCCCATTCCGCGAACTCTGCATATGTCGCTGCTGGGCATCCGAGATATGAGCGTGATCGAGACGCCGCCCAAGGATCGGTTGTCGATCAACACCGTGGTCGCGCATTTCGGTCCTGATATCGTTCGCACCGCGATCGAGCAAGAACTAAGCCGAGGCGGCCAGGTCTATTTCGTCCACAACCGCGTGGAATCCATCTTCACGCGCGCGGCGTGGATTCAGGAACTGGTCCCTCAAGCGCGGCTGGGCGTCGGCCATGGGCAGATGGGCGAGGCGGCGCTGGAAAAAGTCCTGCTGGGATTCATGCGCCACGAATACGATGTATTCGTCTGCACCACCATTGTCGAAAACGGTCTGGATATTCCCCTGGCAAACACCATGATCATCGAGAATGCCGAGCGCCACGGGCTTTCCGAGCTGTACCAGTTGCGCGGCCGCGTGG
>Ga0068855_100007762_pt1 | contig 12957 bp, 8 predicted proteins | sample KBSCornC52_FD_66592 | JGI IMG/M metagenome (GOLD analysis project Ga0068855, IMG submission 66592) | Corn rhizosphere microbial communities from Kellogg Biological Station, Michigan, USA - KBS Corn C5-2 | ecosystem: Host-associated > Plants > Roots > Rhizosphere > Soil ... | reverse complement strand
GCTTGCGCAATCAGCAGCACATCGCCTTCGCGGCATTCGGGCAGGCGACGGTTGTTGCCGAGGACATCGCCGCTTTCGCAGATCGGACCGACCACCTGCACCATCGTCGATGCGGGTTCGTCGAGGCGCGTCAGGTTCACGATCTCGTGCCAGGCCTCGTACAGTGCCGGACGGATCAGCGAATTCATGCCGGCGTCGATGCCGACGTAGTGGACGCTGCCCTTGCGCTTGGTCTGCGTCACGCGCGCGAGCAGCACGCCGGCGTCGGCGACGAGGTAGCGACCCGGCTCCATCCATAGCGCGAACTGCGGATAGGCGCGCTTCACTTCGGCGAGACCGTCGGCGAGCACCGCGAGATCGAGCGCGGCTTCGTCCGGGCGCGAGGGCACGCCGAGGCCGCCGCCGATATCGAGCGTTTCGATCCGGCTGAAACCTTCCGCGAGGCTCGCCAGCTGCGCGTACACCGAGCGCCAGTGCGCCGCATCGAGGATGCCCGAGCCGAGATGTGCATGCAGGCCGGTGATGCGCGCGCCGTGTTCGCGCGCCAATGCACGGAACGCGTCGAGCTGGTCGAGTGCGAGGCCGAACTTCGACGCATCGCCGCCGGTGCGTACCTTGTCGTGGTGGCCACGCCCGCTGCCGAGGTCGATGCGCAGGTGGATCGCCTGGCCGGCGAACAGCGCGCCCCAGTGCTGCAGCGGGTGCAGCGCATCGAGCGTGACGTGCACGCCGTGCGCGAGCGCAGCCGCATATTCCTCGCGCGGCGCGAAATTCGGCGTGAACAGGATGCGTCCGGCGGGCAGTTGCGGCAGCGTTGAACGTACCGCTTCGATTTCGGCGAGCGAGACGCACTCGAACGCGAATCCGTCCTCGTGCAGCGCGCGCAGGATCGACGGATGCGGGTTCGCCTTCAGCGCGTAGTGCCAGCGGTCGACCGCGGATATCGAGTGCAATGCGCGTGCGCGTGCGCGGACGGTCTCGATCGAATAGGCGTAGCGCGGCGAGGCTTCGTTCGCGAGCGCGAGCAATCGCTCGCGCTCGTGCCGCCACCAGTCTTCGCGCGTTTCAGCGGCGCCGGACCGTTCGAGTTCGCGCCAGCTCGGGCCGAACACGGCGCCGTCCTCGACGCGCAGTGCGTCGGCGCGGATCAGCAACGCGTGCAGGCGCGGGATCAGGTCGTCGACCAGCGATTCGTCGACGACGAACGTGAGGTTGAGGTTGTTGGAGGACTGGCTGATCAGGTGCACGTCGAGCGTACCGAATTCGGCGAGCACGCCGGACAACCGGTGCAACTGCGCACGCATGCCGCGCCCGACCAGGGTGATCGCCGCGCACGGTGCGATGACCTTGACGCGGCAGATCTTCGCGAGATCGGCGGCGAGCGCGGACAGCACGTCGGAGTTGACGAGGTTCTCGGTCGGATCGAGCGAGACCGTGACATTCGTCTCGGCCGAGCCGATCAGGTCGACCGACAGGCCGTGGCGCTTGAACTCGCCGAATACGTCGGCGAGGAAGCCGACCTGCTGCCACATGCCGACCGTCTCCATCGAGACGAGGGTGACGCCCTTGCGCGCGCTGATCGCCTTCACGCACGGCGCCGCGTCGGCGGCGACTGCGCGGATCTCGGTACCGGCGAGCTGCGGCCGGTTGGTGTCCTTGATGACGAGCGGCACGCCGGCGCGCCGCAACGGGCCGAGCGAACGTGGATGCAGCACCTTCGCGCCGGTGGTCGCGATTTCCTGCGCTTCCTCGTAGTCGAGTCGCGCGAGCAGGCGCGCTTCGGGCACCACGCGCGGATTGGCGCTGAACATGCCGGGCACGTCGGTCCAGATCTCGACGCATTCGGCCTTGAGGATCGCACCGAAACAGCCGGCCGAGGTGTCCGATCCGCCACGGCCGAGCAGGACGGTGCCGCCGTCGCCGTCGCGCGCGATGAAGCCCTGCGTGATGAACACGTCGCCGCGCGCGGCGAGCGCGCTCGCGAACGCCGCATCCGGCACGGCCGGCACGCTCGCCGAAAGATGCCGCGACCATGCGCCCTGGTTCGCGAGTGGCTGCGCGCGCAGGTGTTCGCGCGCGTCGAGCCAGTGTGCCTCGAGTCCTTGCGTGCCGAGGAAGGCGACGCCGAGCGTGCTCGACATCAATTCGCCGAGAGCGAACACCTCGGCCTGCCAGGGCAAATCCGCCGTGCCGCGGCGCGCGTCGACGATCAACTGGTCGAGTCGCGCCAGCCAGCCGTCGAGCGCATTGCGCGTCGGCAATTGCAGGTCGCCGTGCAATGCGAGGTGGCTCTCGACGATGCCGCGCTGCGCTTCGCGACACGCGGCCGTGTCCACGCGCGACTCGGCGATGCGCTTGAGCAGGTCGGTGATACCGGACAGCGCCGAGACGACGATCAGCACTTTGCGGCCGCGCGCACGGTGGGCGGCGGCGATGCGCGCGATCGTCTCCCAGCGCGGGCGCGTGGATACGCTGGTGCCGCCGAACTTGGCGACGACCCAGGGCTGGTGCGCAGCGGGCGCGACGGGGCTCAAACGGTTTCCTCGCGGATCGGAAGTGGCCGGCATTCTTTCGTGCAGCGCAGCAGAACGCAACAAGATGGCGTGGCGCGGGCGACGCGATGGCGGTGTTCTGATCTGCGCGATCGGCGCGTGATTTGGCAGAATCCACATCCCTCGAGGTCGACGAACGCCCCCTTATGAGCAATGGTCATGTCGCTGCGCGCGCGCGCCGCTTCGCGCAGGTCGACGTGTTCACTACGCGCGCCGGCTATGGCAATCCGGTGGCGATCGTGTTCGACGCGGATCTCCTCGATACCGCGACGATGCAACGCCTTGCGAACTGGACGAACCTGTCGGAGACGGCGTTCGTGCTCGCGGCCCGCGGCGGGCGGGCGGACTTCCGCCTGCGCATCTTCACGCCGCGCCAGGAACTGCCGTTCGCCGGGCATCCGACCGTCGGCGCGGTCCACGCGGTGCTCGAAGCGCGCCCGCAACTGGCCGAGCGCCATCGGCTCACCCTCGAATGCGCGGCCGGGCTGCTGCCGGTGCGCATCGAGCGCAACGGCGCATCGCCACGCATCTTCGTGGAGGCACCGACGGCCACCTTCGAACCGACCGCCGCCTCGCTGCCGGTCGATCTCGTGCTCTGTGGCGCTCCATTGGGCCATGCGGCGCCGCGCCTCGTCGATGTCGGCGCACGCTGGCTCGTGGCCGAATACGCCAATGCGGCGAGCGTACGGGCGATGCAACCGGACTTCGCGCGCATCGCCGAGCTGACCACGCGCGAGCGCAACGTCGTCGGCCTGTGCGTGTTCGCGCGCGAAACCGGCGGCGACGCCGCGATCGCGGTGCGCGCATTCTGCCCGGCCGACGGCATTCCGGAGGACCCGGTCACCGGCAGCGCGAATGCCGCGATCGCGGCGTTCCTGCGCGAGACCGGTCGCCTCGCCGCGATCGGCACGCGCTATCGCGCGAGCCAGGGTCGCGAAGTCGGTCGCAATGGCTACGTGGACGTCGTCGTCGACGAAGCCGCGGACACGATCGCGATCGGCGGCGACTGCGTGACCTGCATCACCGGCACGATCACGTTGTAGGGCGGGTCGAGCCGCAAGGCGAGCGTCGGGACTCGCGTGACGTATTCATGAAGGCCCGGCGGGCGCGAACGCGCGTGCCGCCCTACGGGTTCTTTGCGGCTTCGCGCACCATGCGCAGGTCGTTGAACTTGCGACGTTCGATCAACGCGTCCACCGCGCCGTTCGCGTCGCGGCGGAACACGATCAGGTTGCGCTCGTCGCCGCCGTCCATGAAGACGTCCTTCGCGACCGCATCGAGCGGCGTGATCTTGCCGCCCGCGCGCGTCGTGTAGGACAGGTGCTCGCCATCGAGCGCGACCGCGTAGGCGCGGCCGGGACCGTAACGGTAGCTGCCCGGGTAGTCGGCGAGGCGCAGGTCGCCCACCGCGAGCGGCGGCGGCCGGGTCGGCAAGGTCACGTCCATCGCGGCCAGCAATTGCCAGCGGCCGTCACGACGCACGAAGGTATTGCTGAAGATGTAGCGCACCACGAGATGCTGGTCGAACACGCTTTCGCGCTCGTACATCTCGCCGCTGAGAACGGCGGTGTCGCCGACCGCGCGCAGTTGCGGATCGCGGATCTCGATGCTGCCGGAGAAGCCCTGCGGCATCGGATGGATCGCCTCGACCGCTTCCTTCTTGTCCTGCCGGCGCCCGAACTCGTCGATGATGATCGCGTCGTCGGCCAGCGTGCGTTGCCACACGTCGGCCTTGCCCGGTGGAATCGCGTCCATCAGCGCCTGGGTGAGCTTGACCAGTTCGTCGCGCGTTGGTTGCGACGACGCCGATGCGCCGGTCGCGAGCAGCAACAGGAGCAGCGTCGAAGCAAGGCGATGGAGCGCATTCACGGGCATGGGAGCCTCCGCTGGACGGGCACACGGCGATTACCGCGCGAACGGCGCGCCCGTGCACATGCCGTCCGTCATGGGGCGACGGCAGGCCGCGTTGCAGCGATTGCGGGCAGACGGGCGTACACGACTCGGGCATGATCGGCACCTGTGCATCGGGCGCATCGAGGCGAGCGGATGAACGACACGACGACGGCCGCCGACGCGACACCCGCGATCGGCTATGCACGCCGCCTCAACGCCTGGGATGCGTCGATGGTGGTCGTCGGCGGCATCATCGGTTCGGGGATCTTCCTCACCCCCGCCTCGATCGCGCGCCAGACCGGATCGGGCAACGAACAGATCCTGGCCTGGGCGGTCGGCGGCGTCATCGCGCTGATCGGCGCGCTCTGCTACGCCGAACTCGGCACGCGCCGGCCGAACGCCGGCGGCGGCTACGTGAACCTGCGCGATGCGTTCGGCCTCGTCGTCGCGTTCGTCTACGGCTGGAACCTGCTCGTCGTGAACCATTCCGGCAGCATCGCCGCGGTCGCGACCGTGTTCGTCGAATACGCGGCCGCGGCGCTCGGCACCACGCTCGCCGACCCGCGCCCGTACGCGGTCGGCACGATCGTGTTCCTGGCCGGCATCAACTGGTTCGGCATCCGCGCCGGCTCGCTGACGCAGAACATCCTGACCGTGCTCAAGCTTGCCGCGATCGCGATCCTGATCGCGGTCGGGCTGTCGGTGCGCGGTGCGCCGCCGCCGGTCGCATCGACGGCGTCCATCAGTCCATTCGCGTTCGCCGGCGCCCTGATGCCGGTGCTGTTCTCGTACGGCGGCTGGTACTACGTCAACGACATCGCCGGCGAAGTGCGCGAGCCGCAACGCACGATCCCGCGCGCGCTGATCTTCGGCATGCTACTGGTCGCCGCGTGCTACCTGCTCGCGAACCTCGCCTACCTCGCCGTGCTCGGCCACGACGGCCTCGCCGCGAGCAAGGCGCCGGCTGCCGACCTCATGCGCCATGCGTTCGGCGAGCCTGGCGCGCGCGTGATCGCGGCGGGCATCGCGATCTCGACACTCGGCTTCGTCAACATCTCGATGATCGGCGCCGCGCGCGTGTTCCAGGTGATGGGCGCGGACGGCGTGTTCTTCCGCTCCGCCGGCCGCCTGCATCCGCGCTGGCGTTCGCCGAACATCGCGCTGCTGCTGCTCGCGTTCGCCGCCTCGATGCTCGCGCTGACCGGCACGTTCGACCAGCTGCTGAACTACTCGACCGTCGGCGACTGGCTCGGCATGGCCGCGGTCATCGCGACGCTGTTCTGGTATCGCCGCCACCAGTCCCTCGATGCCGCGACGTTCCGCACGCCATGGTTCCCGCTGCTGCCGATCGTGTTCCTCGTGGTCGTCGCCTGCATCGTCGGTACGACGATCTGGCAGCACCCAAGCGACGCCGGCTGGGGTGCACTGATCACGCTGGCGGGGTTGCCGGTGTATTTCATCTGGCGCTACGCGCTGGGGCGGGTCAAGGGATGATGTCGCGACAACCGACCCGGCGGCACGCGCGGCGCGCGTACCGCCCTACGACGGCGTGCACCTCACCCAACCCGTAGGGCGGGTCGAGCGCGAAGCGCGAGTCCCGCCGATCAATCCAGAGGGATGATGTCGCGACAACCGACCCGGCGGCACGCGCGGCGCGCGTACCGCCCTACGACGGCGCGCGCCTCACCCGACCCGTAGGGCGGGTCGAGCGCGAAGCGCGAGTCCCGCCGATCACTCCAGCTGGCGTTGATGACACGGCATGGGGCCGCAAGCAGCACGCAGTGGCATGCGGCAGCCGCCCCGCCACGCGCGCCGGACCGAATCCGCGTATCGGCAGCCTGTCGCGCGCGTGCGACAATGGGCCGATTACGCGTGCAGCCGCCTCGCATGCGGCCTGCGAGGACTCGATGCCCGACAAGACCCCTGCCCCATCCGTCGACACCGCTGCCGAATCCGGCGCCCGCCCCGCACCGAAGGTGCAGGCGTCGATCCCGGTCACGGTGAATGGCAAGCCGTACTTCCACGACGGCGATCCCGCGATGCCGCTGCTGTGGTTCCTGCGCGACACGCTGCGCCTGACCGGCTCGAAGTTCGGTTGCGGCATCGGTGCCTGCGGCGCGTGCACGGTGCTGATCGACGGCAAGGCTGCGCGCTCGTGCGTGATGCCGATGAGCGGCGTCGCCGAACGCAAGGTGACGACGATCGAAGGACTCGAAGGCGATGCGCTGCACCCCGTGCAGCAGGCGTGGATCGACGAGGATGTCGCGCAGTGCGGCTATTGCCAGGCCGGCCAGATCATGGCCGCGGTCGACCTGCTCAAGCGCAAGCCGAAGCCGGGTGACGACGACATCGCCGCGATCGGCAACCTGTGCCGCTGCGGCACCTATCCGCGCATCCGCAAGGCGATCCTGCGCGCGGCGGAGTCGATGCAGGGAGACAAGAAGTGAGCGCCGGTGTCGACGGCGGCCGACGCCGCTTCCTCGTCGTTTCGCTGACCGCGAGCGGCGCGCTGCTGCTCGGCCTGCGCCCCGCATTCGCCGGACCGACGCCGGGCGTGCCGCCGGAATTGCTCGGCGACGACCTCACCGAACTCGGCCCGTTCGTGCGCATCGAGCGCGACAACCGCATCGTGATCGGCGCGCGCGGCTGCGAGATCGGCCAGGGCGTGATGACCTCGCTGCCGATGCTGATCGCCGAGGAACTCGACGTCGACTGGTCGCAGGTGCGCGTGGTGCAGTTGCCGTACGGCTACATCGACACCGACAAGGGACCGTCGAACCGCTACGGCGACCAGGGCGCCGGCGGCAGCACCAGCGTGTCCGATGGCTGGAAGGACCTGCGCGAAGCCGGTGCGAGCGCGCGCTGGCTGTTGCTGCAGGCAGCCGCGAAGGAATGGAACCTGCCGGCCGAACAGCTGCGCGCCGAGGCCGGCGAAATCATCGCGCCCGACGGACGCAAGCTGACCTACGGCGCGCTCGCGCGCACCGCCGCGTCGATCACGCTGCCGGACCAGCCGGTCGCGCTGAAGAAGCCCGAACAGTTCCGCATCATCGGCAAGCCGACCAAGGTCGCCGACGCGCGCGATATCGTCAGCGGACGTTCGCGCTTCGGCATCGACGAATATGCCGCCGATGCACTCGTCGCGGTGATCGTGCGCTGCCCGCATCTCGACGGCACGCTCGAATCGTTCGACGACGCCGAGACGCGCAAGGTCGCCGGCGTCGTCGACGTGATCGCGCTGCCCGGACCGAAACCGGGGGAGCCATTCGACGGACCACTCGCGAGCGGCGTCGCGGTGCTCGCCGAACACACCTGGGGCGCGCTCAAGGGCCGCGAGCTGCTCAAGGTGAAATGGAAGGAAGGCCCGTGGAGCGCGGAGTCGACGCCTGCGCTTGCGGCGCGCGCGAACGAGTTGCTCGACGGCAAGGAAGGCGGAACCGCGGTGCGCCACGACGGCGACTTCGCGAAGGCGCGCAAGCAGGCGCGCCAGTTCGTCGAGGCGCGCTACGAGGTGCCGTTCCTCGCCCACGCGACGATGGAACCGCCCGGTGCGCTGATCGAGATCAAGCAGGACAGCGCGCGCCTGGTCGCGTCGCTGCAGAGTCCGGGCAGTGCATCGGAAATGATCGCGCGCATGACCGGCCTCGCGCGCAAGGACATCGAGATCCGCATGACGCGCGCGGGCGGCGGCTTCGGCCGGCGCCTCGAGAACGACTTCGTCGCCGAAGCGGTGCTGCTGGCGAAGGCTGCGGGCCGCCCGGTCAAGCTGATGTGGACGCGCGAAGACGACCTGCAGCACGACTTCTACCGCCCGTTCGGCGTGCATGCACTCGGCGCGACGCTCGATCGCAGGAAACAGGTGACCGGCTGGACGCACCGCTGCGCGGCGACGCCGCGTCCGTATCGCGAAGGTGGCGGGCGCAAGCGGCCGATCAATACGGGCTGTCTCGAAGCCGACGATTTCCCGGCCGGCCTCGTCGCGAACCTCGACAAGACGTTCTTCAGCGTCGACTCCGGCATGCCGCGCGGCTGGTGGCGCGCGCCGTTGCACACGTTCCACGCGTTCGCGGTGCAGAGCTTCATCGACGAAATCGCGATCGCGAGCAAGCAGGATGCGGTCGCGTTGCGCCTCGCGATGCTCGGCGAAGCACGCCAGCTGCCCTACTCCGGCCATGGCGGCCCGCATTTCGACACCGGTCGCCTCGCCAACGTGCTGAAACTGTGCGCAGCGAAGATCGGCTGGGGCGAGCGCCGCAGCGATGGCCACGGCCTCGGCATCGCCTGCCACTTCACGTTCGGCGGCTACGCCGCGCACGCGTTCGAGGTGTCGGTCGAGGGACGCGAACTGCGCATCCATCGCGCGGTCTGCGTCGTCGACGTCGGACGTGCAGTCAATCCGCTCGGCGTCGAAGCGCAGATGATGGGCGGCACGATCGACGGCATCTCGACCGCGCTGCATCTCGCCATCACCGTGAAGGACGGCCAGGTGCAGCAGCACAACTTCCCCGACTATCCACTGCTGCGCATGGCGCAGGCGCCGAAGAGCGTCGAAGTGCAGATCGTCGAGTCCGACCTCGAACCGGTCGGCGCCGGCGAGATGGGCATCCCGAGCGTCGCGCCCGCGCTGGCGAACGCGGTCTACGCCGCGACGACCGTGCGCGTACGCAAATTGCCGCTGATGCCGGAATTGATGCGCATGTTGTAGGAGCCCACCCTGTGGGCGACCAGCCCGCCACAGATTCGCATGTTGCGATCGCGCACAGGGTGCGCACCTACGAAGGCATTGTGGGAACGGCGTCAGCCGCGATGCTCGCGACCGACAGAGGGAGCATGGCGGCTCCGGCCGCTCTGACGGTTGCTTCAACCATCACGCCATCACACCGCCAGCGCGACGACCGCGGCGAATGCGGCAAGCGCGACGAGGCTCGCGCCGTCGCTCAGCGCGAACACGACCGGGTCGTCGTGCATGCGTCCGCGCCGCGCGAGCGCCCAGACGCGCGCGAGCCAGCCCGCGAGCAGCGGCAGCAGCAGCCACAGCAGGTGTGGCCGCGAGTACAGCGCGGCGCTCTTGGTGCTGTCGATGTACAGGCCGAGCACGCCGACGCTGAGCGCGGCGCAGGCGATGCCGGCGACGCCGATCGCGGACAGGTGCGCGACGCGGTAGCCGCGTCCGGCGACGCGCGAACCTTCGCCCGCGGCGATCCGCTGCACTTCCGCATAGCGCTTGACCAGTGCGAGCCCGAGGAACAGGCACAACGCGAACGACAGGAACCAGCCGGATGCCTCGACCGGGATCGCGACCGCACCCGCGACGATGCGCAAGGTATACAGCCCCGCGAGAACGAGCACATCGACGACGGCGATGCGCTTCAGCACGAGCGAATAGGCGAGCGTCGTCGCTGCGTACAACGCCAGCACGAACGCGAAGCGCGGCGGCAGGCGCGACGCGACCGCGAATGCGGCGAGCGTCAGCAATGGCGCACCGACGAGGCCGGCACCGATCGACAAGCGGCCCGCTGCGAACGGCCGCGCGCGCTTGCGCGGATGACGGCGGTCGGCATCGAGGTCGAACAGGTCATTCAGCACGTAGGCACCGGACGCGCACAGACAGAACGCGACGAAGGCGAGCGCCGTCGCGAACTGTGCCGCCGGTTCGAAGATGCGGTGCGCGGCGATCGCGGCGACGAACACGAGCAGGTTCTTCGACCACTGGTGCGGTCGCAGCGCACGGATCGCCGCGCGCCGCCGGCCGCCGCGCGGTTCGATCACGCCATCGACGGTGCGCAACCGCGCGAGGCGCGTGCGCACCGACGCCGGCGCGTTCGCCGCGATCGCGTGCCGCGATCGCGACCACACCGCGAGATCCGCCGTGGCGTTGCCGACATAGTCGAAGCCGCGTTCGCCGAATCGCCCGACCAGCGCAGCCGCCTTGCGTGGACCGTCAAGGTTGGTTCGCCCGTCGCTGCCGATGACCGCGTCGAAGAGACCGACGTGGGCGGCGACCGCGTCGACGAGGACCTGGTCCGAGGCGCTGCACAGCACACGCGGGCGCGCCGCGGATTCGCGCACCAGCGCGAGGACGCGTGCGTCGTACGGCAGCAAGGCGACGTCGACCGTGGCACGCGCCGCGATCTCGCGCTTGAGATGCGCCTTGCCGCGCAGCAACCACAGCGGCAGCAGCAGCAGGTACAGCGGATTGCGGCGCAGCAGGGCGAGCGCGGATTCGTACAGCAGGTCGGTGTGGACCAGGGTGCCGTCGAGGTCCACGCACAGCGGTACGTCCTGCTCCTGCATGCAAACTCTCGCCGGTGGGCGCACGCCGGAGCGTGTGCGAATCGAAGGATCGCCGGTGTTCCGGCGCGCAGGGAAGGATAGCCGATGAGTCCGGCGACCGCGGTGGGGTCGCAATCGGGCGAGCGCGCAGGACGGGCCGAGCGCGCAGCACGAGTCCCGCCGCACGTCGCGACGCCACGCCACGTGCCAACGGCGGCACGCGCCTTGCGCGTACCGCCCTACTTCGCGGGTTCGCAGCCGCCCGACTCCGCGCGCTGCTCGGCGCGGCGCCGGATCGCTTCCGGGTCGGCGAGGCCGACCCATTTGAGGTACTTGCCGGCGACCTTGTCGCCGAGCGAGACGTCGGGCGCGAACGCGCCGGCGAAGCGTGTCTTCTTGCAGTCGAGCGGATTGCCGCGCGTCTCGATCTGCGCCCAACGTGCCTGCGCGGCTTCGCGCTCGGTTTTCGGCGCGACCGGCAGTTTCGGCAAGCCGTTGCCGCCGATGCGGACGGAGCCGTCGGGATTGAACAGTTGCGGGGCCGCCACGGCGCCGCCTTCGCCCATGCGTGCGTGCATCGCATCGCTGTCGTCGGACGCGTTCAATGGCGGCGGCGGTTGCGGCTTCACCTCCGGCAGCGCGATCTTCACCCGGCTCGGTCGCGCGACGATCGGCGGCTCGGGTTCCGGCGGTGGCGGCGGCAGTGCACTTTCCGGTTCGATCAGCACCACGCTGATCACCTGCGGCGCGCGCGGTGGCGAATGCCACGAGCGCATGCCGAGGCCGAAACCGACGATCTCGAACAGGGTCACGAGGAACGCGACCGAACCGCCGAGCCAGAGCAGGCGACGGTCGCGCTGCGGCTTTTCCCAGCGCAGGCTGCGCTGCCACGGCAGGCGGTCGGTCGCGAAGCGCAGGCGCCCCGGTTCGGCCAGGGTCGGCGACTTCGAAGCCGCGCGCTGCAGCACCGCTGGCGATGGGGGATGCTGCTCGGTCAAGGGCGTCTGGTTCGCGAGGGTCGCGGCAGGATAATGATCGCGCGCTAAAGCGCCGTTAAACGAGCAACCGCATGGACGTGGCATGCGCAGCGCGTGCATCGAGCCAGTCGACGACGCGCGCTGCGGTGCGCGCGGCACTGTATCCGAGCAGCGGGCCGACATGGCTCGCGCCGCGGATGCACTCGAAGTCCGCGCCGAGCGTCGCTGCGAGCGCACGGCTCGCATCCGGGGGCACGTCGCGATCGTGCTCGCTGGCGATCACCAATACCGGGCAATCCGGCGGATCGACCGCCAGGCCCGCACGCGCCTCGTCGAGCGCGGCGCCCGATTCGTCGCGCCAGCGGCGGAACGCGAACGCACAGGCGGCATCCTCGGCATCGGGCATCGCGCGCTGCGTGCCGCGCAGCGAGGCACCACTGCGCCAGCGGATCACCGCCGGCGACGCGGCCGCAGGCGACGCGAATCCGGCCGGCGGCATCGGGTTGACCAAGACCAGCGCGCGCGCCTTCACTTCGCGCGCGACGGCGAGGGCGAGCAGGCCGCCAAGACTTGCGCCGATCAGCTCGACCCTGCCCGCCGGAGGCGCGCGGCACCAGGCGGCAACCTGCGCGCGGTAGTCGGCGAGGCGCGTGGCGGCGAGGCCGGCACGGATCGGCATGAGGTCGGGCGCCAGCACCTCGCGGCCGCAGACGGCGAATTGCCGCGCCCAGATGCCCCACTCCCAGCCCCCGCCGCCGGCGCCGTGCACGCAAACGACGCGCTCGAGGGGTCCTTCTTCACGCATTGCGTCTTGACCCCTCGCCCCGATAGGTCAAGTCTATGCCTGCGGTCGCGCCCTGGCGCGGACGTATCCCGCCATGACTGTCCCCGTGGCGCCCCGCCGCGATCGGCTGTGACGCCATGCGGACGACCATGACGGCCTTCGAGCCGCGGTGGCGCGTGCTGCTGCGGAATTCCGGGGGCAGGAAGCCCCCCCGCCGCAACCCGTTGCGGCGGACGCGGCGAGCGCGAGCGGATCCACGAAGGAGCCGGTCGCGCACCAACGGGAGGTCCGATCATGTCGTACAGCACCGATGGCATCCGGAACATCGCGCTTGCAGGCCAAGCGAGCGCCGGCAAAACCACCTTGTTCGAAGCCCTGCTGCATGCCGGCGGCGCGATCCAGACGGCAGGCTCCGTCGAGAAGGGCACCACGGTGTCCGACCACGATCCGATGGAGAAGGAACGCAAGCATTCGATGG
>Ga0068855_100007761_pt1 | contig 12958 bp, 15 predicted proteins | sample KBSCornC52_FD_66592 | JGI IMG/M metagenome (GOLD analysis project Ga0068855, IMG submission 66592) | Corn rhizosphere microbial communities from Kellogg Biological Station, Michigan, USA - KBS Corn C5-2 | ecosystem: Host-associated > Plants > Roots > Rhizosphere > Soil ... | reverse complement strand
GCATGAGGATTGGCATGACCCGCGGCGAGCTCTGGCGTCTGGAAAAATACCTGCGCAACCTGTTCCGCCTCGATACCATCACCGTGGTCGAGCGGCCCAAGCAACAGGACTCCGTCGAGGTCCATATCAACGGCGAATTTGTCGGCGTGTTGTTCAAGGACGAGGAAGACGGCGAGATTTCCTACGCCTTCAACATGGCGATCCTGGAAATGGATCTGCCCGAGCCGCCCGCCAGCCGCAGCTGACGCCTTATCCGGTCATTTCCGGAATTCCGAAATCAATCGGTTGACGCCTTTGGCCACGTCCTGCCAGCGGGCGAGATGCGCACGCTTGAAGCGATAGGTGAGGCTGACGCCATCAGCAATGGGCCGGTCGATCGCCAGGCAATTGGGGCTTGGCAGATCCTGGGCAGGCTGCTCGCAAAGCAGCAGCGGACCGTCGCCTTTGCTCGCATAGAGATCGCTGCGGCCGTAACCGGAATCGGCGCGAAAGCCGTAACGGGTCAGGCCGAATGAAGCCGGCTCGCCTTTCGGGTCGGCGATATAGGGCATGTAGATCCGCGCCAGCCGGGTTTGCGTGTCCATGCCGTTGGCATCGGCACGAAGCAGGATATGGACGATAGGCGAATCCGGTCCGTTGCTGGCAAAGAGACTGTCTTCCCCGGCGGTATAGCCGCGCATGTCCGGCAAGGCCGCGATCAGGGACACGGTGTCGCGACTGCCTCCTGTCCGGCTCCCGCGCGCTTCGATGTAGCGGGCGGAAACGCGCAGATCGACCCCATGGATATTAAGAGCGATCATGGTGGCTGCTGCCGTGGGACGGCCGTCCCGAAATGGAGCGGGCGGCGGCCGCAAGTAATAGAGCAGGAAAAAGCCGCTCAAGGCCGCGACAACGCCAAAAAGCCCCAGCGGGACCAGCCAGCCCGAATGCTGGTGAATTTCGCCGTTTCCGCTCACCAATCCCACCCATGTGCCAGGCGGGACCTTAGCATTTGCGAGCTCTGCGGCATCGGGCAGAGCGGTCCGTCCTCGCCCAATTCTTGCGATGCGTGTCTGGGAAACATCAATTCGCGTCAGTTTGGCACATGTGGTGGTCGAGGCAGCGGTTGGGGAAGGCGGTCCGGATGTTTGCTGCGGCAAATCCGGGCTGGGCTAGGGAACTTCCATGATGCCGCTGGAAAGCCAGCTCTTGCGGGATTTCACGGTCTTTCTGTTTGCGATAACGGCCGGCCTGACCTTGTCCGGCATCATCGCCAACATCTACCGGATTTTCGCCCGGAAGCCGCAAGGCAACGCCGAAACGATCCTTTATTACGGCGTCATGGTGGTCGCGGGCGCCAGCGTGCTCCTGGAAAATGCCACGCGCACCTATCGCAAGAAAGATTGCTCGGCGCCCGCCTATGGCATCGCCATCGCGCTCGTCGGCTATTGGTGCTTCATCCTGGGGCTTCTCGTCCTGTCCGTGGCGCTTATTCTCTAAAGCACCGTCAGCATCGTCGCCACCAAGGGGTGGCGGACGATATCGCCTTCGGTGAGCCGCACCACCGGCACATCCGCGATCGGTTCCAGGCGCCGGGCGATATCGCTCAATCCCGACATGCCGGGCAGAAGATCGGTCTGATCCGGATCGCCAGTCAGCACCATGGTCGAGCGCCAGCCCAAGCGGGTGAGAAGCATCTTGATTTGCCCATAGGTGCAATTCTGCGCCTCGTCGATCACCACGAAACATTCGCTGAGCGTGCGGCCGCGCATATAGGCAACCGGCGCGATCTCGATCACGCCTTCCGCCAAGAGCGTCTTGAGGCGCTTGGTGCCCAGCCTTTCGGTGAGCGCGTCATAGAGCGGCCGCAGATAGGGAGCCAGCTTCTCGTTGAGATCGCCGGGAAGGAAGCCCAAGGATTCTCCCGCTTCGACGGCGGGGCGTGACAGTACGATGCGCTGAACCTTGCCCGTCTCGAGCGCTTCGACCGCCTTGGCGACGGCAAGATAGGTCTTGCCGGTGCCCGCAGGGCCAAGCGCCAAGACCACGCTCTGCGCATCGATCGCGTCCATCAATTGCTGCTGGGTCGGGCTCATCGCCCGGACATTTTTCACATAGCGGCGATCGCGATTTTCCTGATCGCGGTCGTGCGGGCTCCAGGGACGGTTCGGGAAAAGTGGCTGTACATTCTGGTTGGCGGAAAAATGTTCACGGGACTTGGAACGCTGAGAGCGTTTTGCCATGCCTGCTCCATGTGGTGATGAAGGTATGCGAAAAAGCGTGTGAGACGGGGAAGGCCGCCAACCGGCCCCTGATTGCGGGCATTGTCACCAATGCCAAGATCCATAGTGCGATGCTGCACTCCGGCCCCATAAGCGAATCACGACGCTCGTATTCAGCGTATCGTTTTTCACGCTAAGCTGGGGATAAATGCGCGCCCGCTATGTCAAGCTTTTGCGAAAGTTCCGGGGCGCGCCGTTTCGAAACTATGCCGACGTCCGGGCGGGCGCGGCCTCGCGCTGCCAGAACCGGCGCATCTTGGTTTCGGCTTCCGGCCCGAAATTGAACCAGGCCGCCTTGTCATGCGTGGTGTCCACTACGAGCAGCGTGTCGAGCTTGCCCAGCTTCTGAATAAGCTCGCTGCGAATCGTATTGATCGAAACCTCGCTGATGAGAATCCAGCTTTGCGGCATGAATCGGAAAGATGACCCGAATCTGGAAATCTCTTCTTCCAACGCGCCGATCGAACCGGACTTCATCTCGGCGGCGATGATATAACGGCAGCGCTCTCCGGCGGGCTGACTGCCGCGCCCGAACCTGACAGGCCCGGTGTCGGCTTGCCGCGCATTGGCCGGCGCCTGGGGCGCCAGGGGAGCGGAAAACAAGCCCGCCAGTTCGGCATCTTCGCTGGCGTGGCGTATTTGGTCTTCGCCGTCACGGGCAACCAGCGAGTGGGGGGCAAGGCGACCTTCGCTCTGGAACAGTTTCATCTGCTCCAGGGAGTAGGGGCCATAAGAGCGGCCGCCGACATGGATGGCCCAAGTCCTCGACATGAATGTTCTTCAGCCGGATTCGCTCCGAAGATTAGGCTTGCAGCAGTTGAAGGACAATCGCCCGCCGAAAGAGGGTTCCCGCTTAAGGACGGTGTCCTCAAATGCAACAAGGCCGGGCGGCATTCGCCCGGCCTTGTTGTGGCTCAAAGCGGCCCGCCTTACATGAATTCCCATTCGCCGCCGCGCCGGCGGCAGGCCGTGCCGTGACGGTCGAATTCGCGGCCATGACGATAGACCACCTGGGTGAAGTCCCGGCACTGCATGCGGCCGCGATAATATTCGCGGTCGGTCACCACATAGCCGCGGTTCGGTCCGCGATTCCAGTCATAGCGGCGGCCAACTGGGCCCCGGAAGCTGTCACGATAGGAGCGGGCCGCCGCCGGCCGGTCGTCGCAGTCCATGTCGCGCGCGATGGCGTTGCCGGCCAGGCCGCCCAGAAGCGCGCCGCCGACAATGCCAAGGCCGTTGCCATGGCTGGCGAAGCCGCCCAGAACGCCGCCGCCAAGTGCACCCAGCACGGTGCCGCTGGTGTGGTCGCGGCCGCTGCATTCATCGGCGAAAGCGCCGGTGCCACTGAGACCCAGCATCAAAGCCGCTGCGGCAATCATCATGCTTTTCTTTTTCAACATCTCTGTCTCCGTTCAAAAATATTCTGGATCAATCGAAGCGCCAGTTGCCGCCGGTCTCGCGGCATGCCGAACCGCTGCGGGTACTGCTGCTGCCATCCGGCCGGTAAGAGGTTTCAGTGAATTCGCGGCACACCAAACCGCCGCGGCGGAATTCCCGCGTGGGCGTGAAATAGCCGTACGATCTGTCATGACGCCAATCATAGCGCTGTCCCAGATTGCCGTTCAGGCCATCAGCATAGACCCGGAATGCGACTGGCTGGGCGTCGCAATCGATGTCGCGCGCGACGGTGTTGCCCAGAAGGCCGCCCAGAATGGCACCGCCCACTACCGCGCCGCCATTGCCGCGGCTGGCCGCGCCGCCGATCAGCCCGCCCGCGAGCGCGCCGAAGATGGTGCCGGCCGTGGCATTGCCCCGGCGGCATTCGGATTCATACCGGCCTTGCTCGTAATAGACGCCGGTCGCCGGAGGCGGAGGGCCATAAGCGGGCGGCGGCGGAGGCGGGGGACCATCGAAATAGCGGTCGCGTCCGCGGATGCGGCGATAGCGTCCATCGCGGTCATAGTAACCGTTCTGGTCATATCGGCTGTAATATCCATAAGGATCGTTGCCCGGCGGCACCGGCTGGGCTTGCGCGGCGATCGTGCCGATCGCCAGAACCGCCGTCGCGGCCATCAAGATGCGCTTCATCAGCATAATCGATTTCTCCCTGAATATTCCGTTCCGCTTCCAATGCGTCCAGCTTTTGCAAATTCCGCTGAACCTTGTCTGAACGGATTGAGGCGGGAATACGGCACTCCGTCGATTCCTGGATAATGATAACATCCAGACCCGCTAGGCCGTTCCGGTGCGAAAGGAACGCGAACTAATTGATGGAATAGCCGATCACCGACCAGGCGCCGTTCTCGGATATCAGACTTACCGATTCCACTCCATCCGGCTTACGGGCGAATGCCGTGTCATAGCGCACGGTAGCAAATTGGCCGTCACGCATGCCCGGCAGTGTCTTTGTCATCTTTACGTCTTTGAGCGTGCGCGAAGACATCGCGCCGAGAGGCGCGCGCATGCTGCGGATTTTCTCTATCCAATTGTCGGCGGCGGCCTTGGCGCGCCCGGCCGCACCCATCTGTTGATAGGCATCGGCATAATTCTGGTCGTCGACCAGGATCATCCATTGTTTGGCGCGATCATCCGGCGGCACGACCAGGGATGTGGCCGGAGCCCCGAGGGCGGGCGCCGAGACCAGCAGAGAAAGAGCGATAACCAGCCACGCCATCGAACGGCCCGGTTTTATTTCCGCAAAGTTCAACGGGCGGGAGAAATAAAAGTTCCAACCCGCTTCCTGGCATTCAATCCGACTTCAACGCTCTGCGCTCGCGGGTCAGCCCGTATGTGCCGATCAGTAGGTACGCGCCTTGGGCGCGATATATTGAACGTCCTGCGTCAGGGTGTAGGTGTGCACCGGCCGATAGTCGATGCGGGTTTTTCCTGTTTCAGGATCGAGCCAGGCCAGGGTGTGCTTCATCCAGTTTTCGTCATCGCGCTGGGAGAAGTCTTCGCGCGCATGCGCGCCCCGGCTTTCCTGGCGGTTGGCGGCGCCTTCGATGGTGACGACCGCCTGCTGGATCAGGTTGTTGAATTCCAGGGTTTCCACCAGATCGGTGTTCCAGATCATTGAACGGTCGGTGACGCCCAGATCGGCGCGCTGCGCATAAATCTCATGGATGCGGCGCTTGCCCTGTTCCAGGCTCTCGCCGGTGCGGAACACGGCGGCATCTTCCTGCATCGCCCCTTGCATGGCCTTTCGCAGCACAGCGGTGGGCGTCTTGCCCTTGGCGTACCGGAAATGATCGAACCGGGCCAGGGCCTCATCGCCCGCGTTTTTGGGCAAGTCCGGATGGCCACCATTGCCGCGCAATTCCTTCGCCGCCTGCAAGCCCGCCGCCTTGCCGAACACCACAAGGTCGATCAGCGAATTGGAGCCCAGGCGGTTGGCGCCATGCACCGAGACGCAGGCCGCTTCGCCCACCGCCATCAGGCCATGCACCACCGTGTCCGGATTGCCATTCGCCAAAGTGAGCGCATCGCCAGTATAGGCGCAAGGAATGCCGCCCATATTGTAATGCACCGTCGGGAGCACCGGAATCGGCTCCTTGGTCACATCCACGCCCGCGAAGATGCGCGCGGATTCCGAAATGCCGGGCAGGCGTTCGTGAATGATCTTGGGATCCAGATGCGACAGATGCAGGTGGATATGGTCTTTGTTGGGGCCAACGCCCCGGCCTTCGCGAATCTCGATGGTCATGGCGCGAGACACGACATCGCGCGAGGCGAGATCCTTGGCGTTGGGCGCATAGCGCTCCATGAAACGCTCGCCTTCGGAATTGGTGAGATAGCCGCCTTCGCCGCGCACGCCTTCGGTGATAAGGACTCCGGCGCCGAAAATTCCGGTGGGATGGAACTGCACGAATTCCATGTCCTGCAAGGGCAGGCCCGCGCGCAGCACCATGGCGTTGCCGTCGCCGGTCTGGGTATGGGCGCCGGTGCAGGTCGAATAGGCGCGGCCATAGCCGCCCGTCGCCAGGATCACGCGGTGGGCGCGGAAACGATGGATCGTGCCATCGTCCAGATTCCAGGCCATTACGCCGCGGATGGCGCCGTCATCCATGATCAGATCGAGCGCGAAATATTCAATGAAGAAATTGACTTCCTGCTTCACGCATTGGCCGTACAGCGTGTGCAGCATGGCGTGGCCGGTGCGATCCGCCGCCGCGCAGGTGCGCTGCGCGATGCCCTGGCCATAATTGCTGGTCATGCCCCCGAACGCGCGCTGATAGATCTTGCCGTCCTCGGTGCGCGAAAAGGGCATCCCGAAATGCTCCAATTCGTAAACCGCTTCGGGCGCATTGCGGCACAGATATTCGATGGAATCCTGGTCGCCCAGCCAGTCCGATCCCTTGACGGTGTCGTACATGTGCCAGCGCCAATCGTCCTGGCCCATATTGCCCAGCGATGCTGCCACGCCGCCTTGCGCCGCAACCGTGTGGCTGCGGGTGGGAAACACTTTGGTGATGCAGGCGGTCTTCAGTCCTTGCGTGGCGCATTCCAGCGTCGCGCGCAGCCCCGCGCCACCGGCGCCCACGACAACGACATCAAAAGTGTGGTCGACGATTTCATAAGCGGGCATGGACGTCTCTGATTTTGGAAATGGAATTCAAGACTGGGTCAGGTAGAAGCGGCGATGCGGATCAGGGCGAATATGCAGGTGACCGTGGTGGCGATCATCATGAAGCGGATCAGCAGCAAGCAGAAGATCTTCATGCCCGTGCTGTGAATATAGTCGTCCACCACCACCTGCAGGCCCAGCGACATATGATAGAGCATGGTCGCGGCGAAGGCGGCCATCAGCAATGCATTCCAGGGCCGCGCCAGAAAGCTCAAGACCGCCACTTCATTGGTGCCGATCAGGCCTAATATCGCATAGGTGAACCATAGCCCCAGCGGCACCAGCGCGACCGCGGTAATGCGCTGACGCCAGAAATGGCCGGTGCCCGAATGGGACGCGCCCAGACCTTCGACCTTGTGCAAGGGGGTACTCATTGCAGATACCCCGCATGGCCGGTCCAGACGAACGCGAAAATCCCTACCGCGATCAACAGCGACAGGACATAGACCAGCGATCCGGTCTGTGTGGCCGTCACCTTGTTGAAGCCATATCCCATGTCCCAGGCCAGATGGCGGATGCCGTTCAGCATGTGGAAGGCCAGCGACCAGGCGAAGCCGAACATGATGACAAGACCGACCGGCGTGGCCGCCACCGACATGAAGCTCTCATAACCCTCTGGGCCGTTGGAGATCGAGACCAGCCACCAGGCCAACACCAACGTGCCGACCGCCAGCGCGATGCCGGTCACGCGATGGGTGATCGAAGCCAGCATGGTCACTTGCCAGCGATAAATGCTCAAATGGGGGGAGAGGGGGCGTTCATGGCCCGGTCTTTGCGGATGATCCGCCATCAAACCCTCGAAAAATGCTGCTTTGCGAACCGGGCGGAGTTTAGGGGCGAAGCCTCGTTAGTCAACCGCACAGAATGCCCATTTTTCCCCGCTTTTTGCTGTCGCATGGGCAGAGGCTTTGGGGCATTGTCGCGCCCTGTGGGGCAGACTGGATCCGGTAGAGCAAAAGACATGCGCAAGCCCTTGCGCGGGCCAAGGCTCGCGCTGGGCGTGGGCCTCCTCACGGTCCTGTTTCTGAGCATTGCCTTGTGGAACGGCTTTCCGCTGGTCTTCTATGATACCGGCGGCTATCTGGCGGAAGGCCTGCAAGGCGCCTTTCTGGCCGAGCGCTCGCCCGTCTATTCGCTTCTGCTTCTGGTCACCGGGGCCGCCTACAGCCTCTGGCCGGTGGTGATTCTGCAGGCTGGTTTGACCGCCTGGCTGATTGCGGAGACGGCCCGCATCGAAGTGCCCGGATTGTCGCTGAAAGGCCTTATCGCCATCGGGCTGATCCTGATGCTGGTGACCGGGATCGGATGGTATGCGGGCCAGGTCGAGCCGGACTGCATGACCGCCCTGGTGGTGCTTGGCTCTTATCTCCTGCTGTTCCGGACCGGCTTTCTGGGGCCTTTACGCATCTTCTTCATCGCCATTGCCACGGGGCTGGCGGTGGCGTGTCATCCCTCGCATCTGGGGTTGATGGCGGGACTGCTCCTGGTCGCCATGGCGCTCCGGTTCACGGGCCGCTTCCTGGCGCTGAAAATTCTTCCCGCGGCAGGCGCATTTCTTTTCGCCCTGGTCCTGATCTTCACCAGCAATTACGTCCTTACGCGCCAGGTATTTCTCACCCGCTCGGGCTCGGTATTCGTCTTTGCGCGGCTGATGCAGGACGGCATCGTCAAGCGGCTGTTGGACGAGACATGCCCGCAATCCGGCTATCGGCTTTGCGCCTATAAAAACCGGCTCAAAACTCGCGCCGACGCCTGGCTGTGGGCGCCGGACAGCCTGTTCAAGGCCCGGGGCGGCTTTCACGGCGATCATACCGAGGAAAGCCGCATCATCGCCGACAGCATTCGCCGCTATCCGTTTTTGCAGGTGAGGGCGGCGGTGCGTGATTCCGCGCGGCAATTCTTCGCCTTCAAGACCGGCGACGGCATCGAGTCGCAGGAATGGGTGCTAAAGCCGGATTTTGAAAAAATGGCGCCCGGCCTGCTTCCCCGTTATCTGACGGCTCGGCAGCAACAGGGGCGATTGCGGTTCGCGGCCCTCAACATGATCCATGTCACCGTCGGGATGCTGTCGCTGCTGGGCCTGTTGCTGCTGCTCCAGCGGGCGATGATTCGCGGGCGCTGGAACGAGGCGGCCTTGCCGGGCCTGGTGCTGACCGCCATGATCGGCAATGCCATCATCTGCGGAACCTTTTCCAACCCCCATGACCGGTACCAATCGCGGGTGATCTGGCTGCCCGGCCTGGTCCTCATCCTGGCGCGGATGCGAAACCCCGGCGTCTTGCGGCCCCTGGAGGAATCCGGCACTTAGGCCATCTCAGAAAGGCCGTGCCATGTCCCGCAACATCAAGATTGCGCCTTCGATCCTGTCGGCGGATTTTTCGCGGCTGGGCGCTGAAATCGAAGCCATCGGAGCGGCCGGGGCTGACCTCATTCATATCGATGTGATGGACGGGCATTTCGTGCCCAACATCACCATCGGTCCCATGGTGGTGAAGGCGCTGAGGCCCTATGCCAAAAAGCCCTTCGATGTCCATCTGATGATTTCGCCGGTCGATCCCTATCTCGACGCTTTCGCCGAAGCGGGTGCGGATGGGCTCACTGTCCATCCGGAAGCCGGGCCCCATATCCATCGCACGCTTCAACATATCCGCAAGCTGGGCAAGAAGCCGGGCGTGGTTCTCAATCCGGGCACGCCGATCGAGGCGATCGACAATCTGATGGATCTGGTGGACCTGATCTTGATCATGACCGTCAATCCCGGCTTCGGCGGCCAGAGCTTCATCGAAAGTCAGATCGGGAAAATCGAGGCCGCGCGCAAACGCATCGATGCGACCGGCCGGAACATCGCGCTGGAAGTCGATGGCGGGATCACGCCCGAGACGGCGCGCCGCGCCGTCGCCGCGGGCGCCGACACGCTGGTGGCAGGAACCGCGGTGTTCCAGGGCGGGCCATCGCGTTATGCCGCCAATATCGCCGCCCTCAGGGCATGACGATGCGCGCGGCGGTTCCCCTGAACCTGCTGCCGGAGATGATGAAGGCCCTGGGCTGGCAGGTCCTGGCGCCGCTGCGGGTCGGCATGCGGCGCAACTGGTTTTACCGTCGGCTGCTGCGCGGGCCGCTGGCGGACCATATCGCATTTCATCCGCAGGATTTTCATCACAGGCGGCTGGAAGAGGCCGACGCGCTGCTGCGCGGCCGCTTCCGCTTCGCCGGCGAAAGCGTCGAGGTGCCGGAAGGCCGCTCGGTGTTCGACATGCCCGCGCCGTCGATGGCCTGGGCCGAGGCGCTGCACGATTTTTCCTGGCTGGCGTCTCTGTCGGCGGCGGGCGGCGAGGCGGCGAGGCGGCTCGCCATCGAGCTGATCGGGCAATGGATCAAGCGTCACGGACGTTATTCGGAACCGGCCTGGTCACCCCATGTGATGGGACGGCGCCTGATCACGATCTTCTGTCACAGCCGACCCGTGATCACCAATTCCGACATGATGTGGCGATCCCGGCTGTTCGTCAGCTTGCGCGAACAGGCCCGGATGCTGGAGCGCATCTGCGCCGAAGCGCCCGACGGCCTGCCGCGCCTGGATGCGGCGGCGGCGCTGGCCTTGTCCGGCATCTGCATGGACGATTGTCCTTCGCGGCTGGCATCGGGCCTGGAAAGGCTCGAGGTCGAGATTGAACGCCAGATCCTTCCCGATGGCGGCCATGCCGGCCGTTCGCCCGAAGATCTTCTGCACGCCTATCATATGCTCACCATGGTGATGGATGCGCTAATGGCGGCGGATCTGGAGCCGCCGCATGCACTGCGCAATGCACGCGATCGCATGGCCCCGATGCTGCGTTTCTTCCGTCATGGCGATGGGGGACTGGCGCTGTTTCAAGGCGGCCAGGAAGCCAATCCCCGCATGATCGCCAATCTTCTGTCCCGCGATGAGGTGCGCGGCCAGCCATTCAGCCATGCGCGCCATTCCGGCTATCAGCGCCTGGCCGCGGGCCGCGCGGAGATCCTGCTCGATTGCGGCCGCGTGCCCGAAGGGTCTTTCGCGAACCGCTCGCATGCCGGCTTCCTGGCGCTGGAAATGAGCTCCGGAACGCATCGGCTGGTGGTCAATTGCGGCGCCGGCGGCAAAAATCAGCGGGGCTGGGATGCACCGCTGCGGGTCACGGCCGCGCACTCCACTCTGGCGCTGGCGGACAAGTCCAGCGCCAAGATCTTGCCGCCCGGCCTCGCCCGCGATCTCCTGGGGCCCAGGCTGACGGGGGGACCGCGGCGCCCATTGACCCGGCGCAGCGAAACCGCCCTGGGCTGGACGGTGGAAGCCAGCCATGACGCCTATGTGCCCGAACTGGGGCTGCGGCATGAGCGGAAGATCACCCTGTCGCCGCAGGGCCAGATGGTGACCGGCGCCGATCGCATCGTACCGGTCACGACCCGCAACGGTTCGCTGACCTTCACCTTGCGCTTTCACATTCATCCCGATGTGCGCATCTCTCAGCTGGAGGGTGGCGGCATCCTGCTCAAGCTTTCCAATGGCGAAGGCTGGCGCTTTCGCGCCGGGGGCGGGGAATTGACGGTCGAGGAAAGCGTCTATCTGGGCGGGGACAGCGTGCGGCGAACCGAGCAACTGGTGGTCACCGGACAGGTGCGCGACACCCCGGTCGAAACCGCCTGGGTGTTCGAGCAGATTGTGGTATAGGCGAGTAAATTCCTGGGTTGTTTGCCTTAACTTCCGCATGGCAAACTCGGCGCAAATCAGGTTCGGAGCGTTTTATGGTTCAGTTGACATTGCCCAAAAACTCGACGGTCAAGAAGGGCAAGGTTTGGCCGGCGGAAACTGCCGCCAACGGCAAGAAGCCGAAGCGCTCCAAGGAATTTAAGGTCTATCGCTATGATCCGGATACCGGTGCCAATCCGGTCGTCGACACCTACACCGTCGACCTGGACAGCTGCGGCCCGATGGTCCTGGACGCGCTGATCAAGATCAAGAACGAGATCGATCCCACTTTGGCGTTCCGCCGCTCCTGCCGCGAAGGGGTCTGCGGATCCTGCGCCATGAATATTCAGGGTGGAAACACTTTGGCCTGCACCAAGGCAATAAGCGATTGCTCCGGAGCCGTCGCAGTCTATCCCTTGCCGCACATGCCGGTGGTCAAGGATCTGGTGCCCGACCTTACCAACTTCTATGCCCAATATTCCTCGATCGAGCCGTTCTTGAAGACCAAGACAGCCGAGCCGGAAAAGGAATGGAAGCAGTCGCCCGAAGACCGCGCCAAGCTGGATGGGCTTTACGAATGCATCCTCTGCGCCTGCTGCTCCACCTCATGCCCCAGCTATTGGTGGAATTCCGAACGCTATCTGGGTCCGGCGGCGCTCTTGCAATCCTATCGCTGGCTGGTCGACAGCCGGGACGAAGCGACGGGCGAGCGGCTGGACGGCCTGGAAGACCCGTTCCGGCTCTATCGCTGCCACACCATCATGAACTGCGCGCAGACCTGCCCGAAGGGTCTGAACCCAGCTCAGGCTATCGGCGAGATCAAGCAGATGATGGTCAAGCGCAAAACCTAATGCGCGGGTCTTTTTGTCCCTGAGTTCGTCGCGCGTGCTCACGGGCATTCGCCCGCTCCGCGCGACGCTCCTGCCTAGGACCAAAAATCCCTCGCTACACGCCGAGGCTTAATACGGCAGAATAGTTCCGTCAGATTGAAGCGGTGGAGGCGGCCTTGCGCTGCATCACCCGCCACAGGAGCGCGCCGCCCCAATTGGCCAGGACGCCATGCGGATTGGCGCCCACCACTTTGGCCACCATCTGCACCAGCCGCTGGATGTGCTGGCGGCGATAGATGGTCATGCCGGTGCGGGCGGCCAGGCGGGAATAGGTGGCCCGATCATAAGGCTTGGCGACTTCCTGGTCCGCCGGGACATTGGCGCAGTAATAGGCATAGGCCAACTCGTCATCGTCGCTTTCGCGCACCCGGGTCACCGCCACCCATAGTTTGCGCCAGAAAGACATTTCCGGCTCATCCTGCCTGTGAAGCGTGTCGTAGAAGAGCTTGTAATGCCTGTATTCATCGGCCGCGAT
>Ga0068855_100007756_pt1 | contig 12962 bp, 10 predicted proteins | sample KBSCornC52_FD_66592 | JGI IMG/M metagenome (GOLD analysis project Ga0068855, IMG submission 66592) | Corn rhizosphere microbial communities from Kellogg Biological Station, Michigan, USA - KBS Corn C5-2 | ecosystem: Host-associated > Plants > Roots > Rhizosphere > Soil ... | reverse complement strand
CGGCTTCGGTCCGCCGGAAAACCCGCTCTACCGGCAGTTCGCGTCGGACCTGCGCGCCGATCCGTTGGCGCTCTACAAACTGCTCGGGATCAGCGTCACCGATCCCACCAAGGCGCCGGTCGTGACGTCCGACAACGTTCAGCAGTTGTCGGGAAAGACGCCCGCTCAAGCGCTCGCGCTGCTCGAGACGAAATACCCGGGCACCGATTTCCGGTTCTTCGACGTGCCCGGCGGATCGATCGTGGGCAACCGCGTGCTGTCGTTCTTCCCGCGCGGACCGCTCGAGGTGACGCGGACGGTGTCGCAGTATTCGCAGGATCAGGTCCCCTACACCAACGCGTTCAGCGCCGGCGTGGATCAGGAGATCGGATCCAACGTGAGCGTCTCGGCAATGTTCGTGCACCGGCGCACGCGAGGGCTGCTGACGCGGCGCATCGTCAACCTGTTCGACGCGGCGCCAGGCGATCCGAATTTCGGCAAAACGATCGACGGCGGACCGCAGATCAGCGAGGTCACCTACGACGGGCTGGTCAACTACGACGGCGTCGTTGTTTCGCTGCGGCGGCGCTTCTCGAAGCGCTATCAGCTGAGTGTCTCGTACACGGCGTCGCGCGCGCGCGACAACCTGCTGACGGGCACGGTGGGATCGACCTTCGCGAATAACAACCATCCCGAGCTCGACTACGGACCGTCCAATCAGTCGGCGCCGAACATCGCGGTGGCGAACTCCGCGATCGTGCTGCCCTACGACATCGACCTGGGCGTCGTCGCGTTCTGGCGGAGCGGCGCGGCGTTCAATCCGCGCGGCATCGTCGACAGCGACGGCGACGGTCTGGTCGATCAGCGCGATCTGTCGCAGCCGCGCAATGCGTTTCGCGTGAAGCCGTACGCCGATGTCGATCTGCGGGTGGAGAAGAAGGTGCCGTTCGGGCGCCAGTCGGCCAGCGTTCTCGTCGAGGCGTTCAACATCTTCAATCGCGCCAACGTCGCCAACGTGAACTCGGTGGCCGGCCCGACGTTCGGCACCCCGGTCGCATATCTGCCGGGCCGCGAAGTGCAGTTCGGGATCCGGTACTTCTTTGGACCGCAGTAGGATGCGCGGATGACCGTCACCGAGCGCGTGGTCGCGGAAGTCGAGCGCGCCACGGACGAGATCGTGAGCTACACCGCGGAACTCGTTCGGATTCCGACGGTGAACCCCCCGGGCGCGGAGTACGACGCCTGCGCGCATTTCATCGGGCGAGACCTCGAGCGGCGCGGCTTCAGCGTCGAGTACATCGCGGCCGAAGGGTTGCGCGAGCACACTGCCAGATTTCCCCGCGTCAATGTGGTCGGCTCACGGCGCGGCGGCCCGGGGCCTGTCGTGCACCTGAACGGCCATTTCGACGTCGTGCCGCCCGGCGACGGCTGGACGATCGATCCGTTCGGCGGCGTCGTGCGCGACGGACGCATCTACGGGCGCGGCGTGTGCGACATGAAGGCCGGGATCGCGGCGGCGCTGTTCGCGGCGGAGGCGATCGCGCGCGCGGGCGTCGCTCTGCCGGGCACGATCGAGATCAGCGGCACCGTCGATGAAGAGAGCGGCGGCTTCGCCGGCGTCGCGTACCTGGCGGAAGGCGGACGCATCGCCGAAGGGCGCACCGACTTCGTGATCATTCCGGAGCCGTTGAACGTCGATCGCATCTGCATCGGTCATCGCGGCGTGTACTGGTTCGAGGTGACCGCACGCGGGCGCATGGGCCACGGGAGCATGCCCTTTCTCGGTCTGAGCGCGATCGACGGCATGAGCGAGCTGCTGCACCTCGTGCGCGAGGACCTGCGGCCGGCGCTCGCGGCGCGCACGACGGCAGTGCCCGTGGTGCCGCCCGGGGCGCGGCACGCGACGATCAACGTGAACGGCATCGACGGCGGACAGCCGGTCGACGGCATCCAAACGCCCTGCGTGGCCGATCTCTGTCGCGCGGTCTTCGATCGGCGATTTCTGATGGAGGAAGGATTCGACGCGGCGAAGGCGGAAATCGAGCAGCTCGTGGGCCGCGCGGGGCGGGCCAGCGGCGTTCGCTTCGACCTGCGCGACTTGATGGTCGTGCACCCGACGCGCACGCCGTCCGATTCTCCGGTGATCGCGGCGCTGGATCGGTCGATACGCTGCGTGCTCGGAAAGCCCGCGGAGCTCGTGGCAAGCCCAGGTACTTACGATCACAAGCACGTCGCGAGGCTGGCGCACGTGCCGCACTGCGTGGCGTACGGCCCGGGAATTCTCGACCTCGCGCACCAGCCCGACGAGTGGTGCGCCATCGACGATCTCGTGAACGCGACGAAGATCATCGCGCTCGCCACCCTCGACCTCATGCGGGCCCGTAGAGATAATTGATCCCATGAAAACCGCCGTTGCTCTCGCCATCGTCGCCTGCGCGTTGGTTGCGGCGTGCTCCGGCGCCAAACCGGAGCCTGCCGCCGAGGCGCCGCCGCCCCCGGTGCCGCAGCACGTGCCGATCGGTCAGCTGCCGTCGATCGACATCGCGGCGGTGCTCGCGCATACCAAAGCGCTCGCCTCCGACGATTTCGAGGGCCGCGCGCCGGGGACGCCCGGCGAGGATCGCACCGTGGCCTTCCTCGTGGATCAGTTCAAGAAGGCCGGACTGCAGCCTGGCAACACCGACGGCACCTACATCCAGAAAGTGCCGCTCGTCGGCATCACGCCGTCGCCCGCGCCGCTGGTCTTCAAGAAGGGCTCCGCGACGGAAACGCTCAAATGGAAAGACGATGTGGTGGCGTGGACGAAGCACGTCGCGCCGTCCGCGAGCATCACCGACTCCGAGCTCGTGTTCGTCGGCTACGGAGTGGTCGCCCCGGAGTTCAACTGGGACGATTACAAGGGCCTCGACGTGAAGGGCAAAACGCTGGTGATGCTCGTCAACGATCCGCCGGTGTCCGATCCATCGAATCCTTCGGTGCTCGATCCGAAGACGTTCGGCGGCAAGGCGATGACCTACTACGGCCGCTGGACCTACAAGTACGAGATCGGCGCGCAGAAGGGCGCGGCCGGCGTGCTGATCGTCCACGAGACCGAACCCGCGGGCTATCCGTTCAGCGTCGTGCAGGGCAAGACCGGCGAGCAATTCGATCTCGTCACGCCGGACAAGAACATGGGGCGCGCGGCGATCGAAGGCTGGATCACCCTCGACCAGGCGAAGGCGTTGATGCAGATGTCCGGTCAGGACTTCGACGCGCTGAAAGCGCAGGCGGCGACGCGCGAGTTCAAACCGGTGCCGCTCGGCGTCACCGCGTCGATGACCATTCACAACAAGCTGCGGACGATCAACTCGAAGAACGTGATCGCGAAGCTGGAGGGCGGCGACCCGGCGGTCGCGGACGAATACGTGGTCTACAGCGCGCACTGGGACCATTTCGGCAAGGGCCCCGAGGGCATCTTTCACGGCGCGGAAGACGATGCACTCGGTTGTGCGTCGCTGATCGAGCTGGGACGCGCCTTCACGAAGCTGCCGGCGCCGCCGCGGCGCTCGATCCTGTTTCTCGCCGTCACCGCCGAGGAGCAGGGGCTGCTCGGATCGGAGTACTACACCGTGTCGCCGATTTACCCGCTGGCGAAGACGGTGGCCGACATCAACCTTGACAGTTGGAATGTGCACGGGCGCACGAAGGATTTGACGCTGGTCGGCTACGGCGCCTCCGATCTCGACGACTACGCGCGCGACGCGGCAGGCGAGCAGGGGCGTGTCGTCCACGCCGATGCTGAGCCCGAGAAAGGCTTCTACTACCGTTCGGATCACTTCAACTTCGCGAAGCAGGGGGTGCCGGCGCTGGACCCGGACGGCGGCGTCGATTACATCGGCAAACCGGCCGGCTACGGGCAGCAGATCCGCGACGAGTGGACGTCGAAGCGATATCACCAGCCATCCGACGTCGTGCTGCCGGACTGGGATCTGACCGGCACGCGCGAGGACCTGACGGTATTCTTCGCGGTCGGCTATCGCGTCGCCGAGGCGGACAAGATTCCCGAGTGGAAGCCGGGGAACGAGTTCAAGGTGAAGCGCGAGGCGATGCTGAAAAAGTAGGAACCACGAAGACCACGAAGAGACGAAGATCTCGATGTGTGCAAAAAGTTCTTCGTGCCCTTCGTGTTTTCGTGGTTGAGAGTGAGGCATGACATGGCCGTCGAAACAACGAAGAAGCCGATGACCGGCGACGAGATGATTGCGCTCTCGAAGAAGCACACGCTCTTCGAATGGTCGGCGCAGTCGAAGGTGGATCCGATTCCCGTGGCGCGCGCCAAGGGCATCTACTTCTGGACACCCGAGGGCAAGCGGTTCATCGATTTCAACAGCCAGCTGATGTGCGTCAACATCGGCCATGGCGATGCGCGTGTGCTCCGCGCGATCCAGGAACAGGCGGCGGTGCTGACCTACGCCAACCCGTTCATGGCCACAGAGCCGCGCGCGCGCCTCGGCGCGAAGCTTGCCGAGATCGCGCCGGGCGACATCGACGTGTTCTTCTTCACCAACGGCGGATCGGAAGCCAACGAGAACGCGATCAAGCTGGCGCGGCTGGCCACCGGACGGCACAAGATCCTCGCGCGCTATCGCTCGTATCACGGCGCCACCGCGGGCAGCATCGCGCTGACCGGCGACCCGCGCCGCTGGTCAGCCGAGCCAGGCGCTCCGGGCGTCGTCCACGTGCTCGATCCGTATCACGGCATCGCACGCGGTTGGGACACGGCGGCACAGTCGCTGGCGATGCTCGAGGAGGTGATTCAGCTCGAAGGGGCGCACACGATCGCCGCGTTCATTCTCGAGTCGGTGAGCGGCACCAACGGCGTCCTCGTGCCGCCCGACGGCTACATGCAGGGGGTGCGCGAGCTCTGCACGAAGCACGGCATCCTGATGATCTGCGACGAGGTCATGGCTGGCTTCGGCCGCACCGGCGAATGGTTCGCCATCAATCACTGGAACGTCGTGCCCGACATCCTCACGATGGCGAAAGGGCTGACGAGCGCGTATGTGCCACTCGGCGCCGTCGGCATGCGGCGCGCGATCGCCGATCAATTCAAGGACAAGGTGTTCTACGGCGGCCTGACCTACAACAGCCATCCGCTCGCGTGCGCCGCGGCGCTCGCGACGATTCAGGTGTACGAAGACGATCGACTCATGGCCAACGCTCGAGCGATGGGCCGCGTGATGAAGGCCCTGCTCGAGGACCTGGCGCAGCGCCATCCGTCCGTAGGGGCGGCGCGTTCGCTCGGACTGTTCGGTCTGGTCGAGCTCGTGCGCGACCGCGCGAAGCAGACGCCGCTGGCGCCCTTCAACGGCACCTCCGAGGAGATGGCGGCGCTCGGCAAATTCTTCCGCCAGGAAGGGCTCTATACGTTCGTGCGCTGGAACACGTTCTTCACGAATCCGCCGCTGTGCATCACCGAGGCGGAGTTGCGCGAAGCGTTTGCTATCATCGACTGCGGCCTGGAGATCACGGATCGCGCGGTCGCGTAGCTGTCGGGCCGGCGCGCGCACGCTGTCTCCGTCCGCCGAGGTGAAAATCTTATCGCTCGGGGATCGAGCGGCCGTTCGCCGGCTTCGGCCGCGTCGGCGCGTTCGCCACTTCCCAGCTCGCCTGATGCACCAGCCGCGCGATCTTTTCCAGCTTCGCGTACTCGATCTTCTCGGGCCGGTCGTACACGGTGTGGTAGTCCGGATGCAAGCCGGTGAAGAACTCCACCGCCGGCACGCCGTGCTGCAGGAACGGCCACTGATCGCTACGGCGCACGAGATTCGAAGGATTGTTGTCGTAGCGCGTTCTCACATCGAGGCCGACGCTTCGGTTCGCCGTCTCGATCGGCGCGCGCAGATCCGGCGCCCACCTCAACCCGCCGACGTTCACCGCGTTGCGATTCGACTCGGCCGTTTGCGGCTCGAGGCCGTTGAACCGCGGCCCTCCCCCGATGGGCACCTCTTCGCTCCGCCCGATCATGTCCATGTTCAACACGGCGGCGATCGTCGAGAGCGGCGCCAGCGGCTGTTCCGTATAGGCCCACGCGCCGAGCAGCCCGCGCTCCTCGGAGTTCCAGGCCGCGAACAGCACGCTCCGCTTCGGGCGCTGACCGGCACGGGCCGCCGCCGCATAGGCATCGGCGATCGCCAGGAGGGCCACGGTGCCCGACCCGTTGTCGTCGGCGCCGTTGAACACCTGACTCCCGTCGGCGCCGTTGTGATCGTAATGGGCCGAGACGATCACCCACTCGTTCTTCAGCTGCGGATCGGCGCCTTCGAGCAGCGCGACGACATTGCGATCGGGCACGACGTGTCGATCGACCGCGGTGTGCAGATGCACGCGCAGGCCTGGAAGCGCGAGCGGCGGCACCCCGTGCGCGGTTTCCGCGGACTTCGAGAGAGCCTCCAGATGCTTGCCGGTACCCCCGATCAGCATGCCCGCGAGCGCCGGTGAAATCTGGGCGACCGGAATGTGGATCTCGTCGGCCCATGCGGCGAGCGTGTAGGCGGCGATCCGCGGCGGCGTCTCCGGCCAATAACCGCGCGCGGCGGCGTCGAAATTTGCCGGACCGGGATGATTGTGCACGTCGGCGACGAACAGCACGCCGACCGCCCCCTTCGTCTGCGCCGCCAGCGCCTTGCGCCACGCGGTCGAGGGCTCGGCGGTGATCAACCCCTCGAATGGACTGTCCGGATCGCGCTCGCCCGGCTCGTGATCGAGCGCGAGCACGATCTTGCCTTTCACGTCCCCGCCATAATCGTCGTACTGCAGATGCGGCGCGCTGATGCCGAAGCCGACGAACACGATCGGCGCCGTCACATCACCGCTGGCGCTGAAGCGATGCGGATAGAACTCCTGCCCGCCCCGCAAGTGTCGCGTACCGGCATCGGCCGAGACGATGTCGAGCGCGTTGTCGTCGCCGAGCGTGGCCGTCGTCAGGTTGTACGACTGGAAGAACGAGTGGCCGGGACCGGCCGGCGCGAGGCCCGCCCGCTCGAATCGCGAGCGGATGTAGTCGGCCGCCGCGCGATTTTCATCCGTGTCGGTGAGGCGTCCGCGCATCGCGTCGCCGGCGAGGAAATACAGGTCGGCGCGGAGATCCTCCTGGCGAATCGAATCGTTTTGCGGCGCCCGCTCCTGCGCCGCCGCCGGCCCGATCGCCATGAAGAGGACGAGCGCCGCACAAATGCGTTTCGACATCCGCTATCTCCTGAATGATGCCCGCCGGGCGCGGACGTCGCCGTCTTGTACCACGAAGGACACCAAGGTCACGAAGAATATTGGATTAAGAGATCACGGGTCGGTAACGTTGATGACGATCGACGCAGAGCTCGCTGAGCACGCAGAGAAGACCGGCGCCCGCGCGCGACCCTCCGCGTGTTCGGCGGTCTCTGCGTTGAATGTCGTGATCCGGTGTGGAACCGGTTTCTTCCTCCGTGTCCTTCGTGTCCTGCATGGTTAATGGTCTTATCTTTCCGGGAACGTGTTCTTTACGCGCTTCGACCGAAACAGGTACGCGAGCCAGATGATGTAGTAGACGAGCGCGGCGGCGATGTAGAAGGGCGTTTCGCCGGGCATGCGGTTGCTCGGGAAGTACGGCGTCGCGTAGACGAAGACGTCGGTGGCCGCCGACGCGATCAGCGACGCTTTCCCCAGCGTCACCGCGCCGGACCGCCGGTTGATCAGCGCCAGGCCCGCGGCGATGCCGAACGCGGTCACGATCACCCGCAGCAACAGGACCATCGCCAGCGGCAGACCACGCCGCGCGAGATCGTCGAGGACGCCCGACGCGAGGAGGCCGAGGCTGAGCGGCTGCCAGAGCAGCAGGAGCACGCAGAGCACGAGCAGCCAGCCGCCAATGCCCACAGGGCCGTTGACCTGCTTCATTTGCCGAGACTAGGATGCCATCATCGGAAGGAGTCCCGCTGTCATGATGTCACGCACTGTCGTCGCCCTTGCCGTCGCCGCTCTGAGTGCCGCCGCGTGCGGCCAGCGTCAGGAGGCGGTCCCCCCGAAGGCGGACACCGGCGATACCGCCGTGAAGGAGACGGAGCAGTTCCGCGCGAAGCACGAAGCGGACTACCGCAAGGAATACGTCTCGCTGGCCGGTCTCTTCTTTATGAATCCGGGCGTCAACACGGCAGGCAGCGCGGCCGGCAGCACGATTCAGCTTCCCGCGCGGGCGCCGAGCTCAATCGGCAGGTTCGTGCTCACGGGCGCCGACGTCCGCTTCGAGCCCGCGCCCGGCGTCAACGTGACGCTCAAGGGGCAGCCAATCACGGCGCCGATCGACGTGAAAAGCGACGAGCATCTCGACAGCGCGGGTAAGAAGGATGGTCCCGATGAAGTGACCGTCGACGGCATCGCGCTCTGGGTGCATCCGAGCGGCGACCGTCTCGCGATCCGCATGCGCGACGAGCAGGGCGAGGTGGCGCGCGCCTTCGAAGGCTTTCACTGGTTTCCGATCCAACCGAACTACCGCGTCGTCGGCAAGTTCATCAAGGATCCGGCCGCGAGCGAATTCCACACGGTGAACCAGTTGAACGACGATGTGGTGTACAAGACCGAAGGGGTCGTCGAATTCACGCTGAACGGCGAAACCGTCCGGCTCCGGCCCGCAACGACGCGGCCCGGCCGCCTCTATTTCATTTTCCGCGACGGCACGAGCGGCAAAGAGACGTACGACACCGCACGGTTTCTCTATTCCGATCTGAGAGACGATGGCACGACCGTGCTGGATTTCAACCAGGCGTACAACCCGCCGTGCTCGTTCAATCCGTTCACGACGTGTCCGCTGCCGATCCCGGAGAACCGGCTGCACGTGCGCATTCTCGCCGGCGAGATGGCGTACCCGCATCCGCCGAACCACACGAAATCATAGGTGCAGCTGTTCCTCGTCCATCACGGCGACGCGGTTGGCGCGGGCGAGGATGCGCGCCGGCCGCTGTCGCCGCGCGGACGCGAGGAGGTCGCGCGCATCGCCGCGGAGGCCGCGGCGCGGGGCGCCAGGCCGGCAGTCGTGTGGCACAGCGGCAAGCTGCGCGCGCGCCAGACCGCCGAAGAATTCTGGCGGTCGTGTAACGCGCTGGCGGAGCTCTCCGCCACGCGTGATCTGCAGCCCGCCGATTCGCCCGCCTGGATTCGCGATCGTCTCTATGGTGAATCGCGCGACGTGATGCTGGTCGGACACTATCCGCATCTGCCGAATCTTCTCGCCCTCCTGACATCCGGATCCGATTCCCCCGCCGCCGATTTTCCACAACACGGCATCGTCGCGCTGGAAACCAGCGACGGGGGGACAACGTGGAAGGAGCTCTGGAGGATCTCCCTCACCTGAACACGACGCCAATCGAGGCGCGCCAGAAGTGCAGCCGCTCGTTGCCGTTCAGGTCGATGGTCGTCACGCCAGTATTGAGGTCCTTGAAGCCGCGCAGGTAGCGGAGATCTCCGCGCAGCCCGAAATGGTCCGCGAAGTACCCCATCACGCCGCCGCCGATATTCCAGCCGAACATGTTGTCCGACGAGGCCACGTGCGCGATCGTCCCCCCGTCGATCTGCGTGCGCAGCAGGCCGAGGCCGCCGGTGACGTACGGCCGCACACCCACGCCATGTGTGCCGCCGATGGGCACGCCGATCATCACGTTCCCCATGAAGTCGATGACCGTGTTGTGTCCGAAATCGTTCTCCGAACCGAAGAAGCTGGGACTGTATCCGAAATCGACCTCGCCGCCGATGATGCCCGCACTCATGCCGCCGGCATCCACGCCGAACATCCCGCGGCCGTTGTTCACGCTGCTGCCGAACGCCACGCCGGCCCACGGGCTCACGTAGCCTTCGGCGCGCGCCTGCGACGGCGCCGCCACGCACGCCACCGCTGCCATCAGGATTAAAGCTTTCAGTCCTCGTCGCATCGCACGTCACTCCTTGATGAGCCGGAACAGCCGTTGCCTCCGGCAGACACCTGTGCCTGTGCAAGCGATATGCCCTGGAAATGCGTAAGTACGCCGAAGCTGCGGCTCAGACGGCCGGACGGCCGGCGTTCGGGCTCACGCGCGCCGCGTGCTCCACGACCAATTCCCACGCGCGGCGCACGTGACGCTCGGTCGTGTGCAGATGACCGATCGCGATCCGCAAGGCGAGCGTGCCCTTCAGCCGTGTGTGCGACAGGAACACGTCGCCGGTGTGATTCACGGCGTCGATGATCTGCTCGTTGATCGCATCGAGCTGTTCGTCGGACAGGGGAGTGGCAGCCGGCTTCCATCGGAAGCAGACGACGCTGAAGGGAACCGGGGCGAGGCGTTCGAAATCGGGATGCGCGTCGACCCACGACGCGAGCTGCTGCGCGAGCGCGATGTGTCCGCTCAAACGCGCCCGGATCTCACGCGCCCCAAACGATCGCAGGACCATCCACAGCTTCAGCGAGCGAAAGCGGCGCCCGAGCTGAACGCCCGTGTCCATCAGGTTCTTGACCGGCGCCGCCTCGGTGGTGCGCAGATACTCGGGCGTCAGCGCGAACGCGGCGCGCACGACGTCCATGCGCGGCGAGTAGAAGGCGCTCAAATCGAACGGCGTGAACAGCCACTTGTGTGGATTGACGACGAGCGAGTCGGCGCGCTCGGCGCCCCGTAGAATGTGCGCGTGCGAGGGGAGCATGGCGGCGACCCCGCCGTACGCCGCGTCCACGTGCATCCAGAGGCGCTCGCGCTCGCAGATATCGGCGATCTCCGCGACCGGATCGATGCTCGTCGTCGACGTGGTGCCGACGGTGGGCACGACCGCGATGGGCAGCACCCCGGAGGCGCGGTCCTCGGCGATCGCGGTGCGGAGCGCGTCGCTGCGCATGCTGAAGCGATCGTCGGTCGGAATCTTCCGAAGCGACTCGTGGCCGAGGCCGATGGCGATCACGGCCTTGTCGATCGACGAGTGCGTCTGGTCGGAGCAGTACACGCGCACGCGCGGCACATCGGCGCGTCCGGAGAGGCCGCGCCGACGAACATCCGCGATCGCGACTTCGCGAGCGGCCACGATCGCCGTCATTGTCGCGATCGACGCGGTGTCGTAGATGACGCCTTCGAAGGTGTCGGGCAATCCGATCAGCTGACGCAGCCAGCCGAGTGTGACCTGCTCGAGCTCGGTGGCGGCCGGCGACGTCCGCCACAGCATCGCCTGCTGATTCAGCGCCGCGGACAGGAAGTCGGCGAGCACGCCGGGCGCGCTGCCCGTGATTGCGAAGTACGCGAAGAACCCCGGATGATTCCAGTGGGTGAGGCCCGGCACGAGGACCCGCTCGAAATCGGCCATGATCGCGTCGAACGGCTCGCCGTCTTCGGGCGCGTGCGTGGGAAGGGCCGCGGCGATTTCGCCGGGCTTCACCCGCGCGAGAACGGGATATTTCTCGGGGTGCTCGAGATATTCGGCGATCCAGTCGACGAGGGCGTGGCCGTTCCGTCGGAACGCTTCAGGGTCCATCGTGGGGTTGCAGGCCGGGTCCCTCGGACCCGGCTGGTGGCTCAGTGCTGATGCGCCTGGATGTAGGAGACGGCGAACTGCTTCATCTGCGAGCTCGAGAGCCCGAGGCTCTCGGCTTCCTCCTGGGCGCGCGGGATGTCCCACTTGTCGACGAGCACACGCTTGATCATCCAGAAGCCGGCGGCGCGGTTGCCGCCCGCGCAGTGGATGAATGCGGGCGTATTGGCCGGCTTGCTGATCTCCCGAACGAACGTGTCCACGGACGTGTTGTCCGGCCGCGCCGGCGTGAACGGCACGTGGACGAAGGTGATGCCCGCGGCCTTCGCCGCCGCCGCTTCGCCGTCGACGTCAGCGCCCTTTTCGTCGGGCAGCTGCAGATCGAAGATCGACTTGAACCCCCGCTGCTTGATCTCGGCGACCGCCGACGGCGTGATCACGCCGCCGCAGGCCACCGTCGTCTCGAGCCGCGCGAAGTTGGTGACGCCAGGCACGGTCTCTTTCGTCACGCGGCTCTGGCCGCCGGCGGATAGGGCCGCGGCGAGCGCGGGCACAACGAGCAGAGCGACTTTCAGCGGCATGCACAAGCTCCTTCGGCGCGCACTCACGCGTGCAGTGCAGCATCGAGCAAGGAATCCCGAAACGGCAGCGTGGCGCATGTAGTGATAATACCTACATCGGCCGATCCTCTACTGTTCTTCTTTTGGCCGTTCGATCGTCACCGTGATTGGCGCCAGGATCCGAACCGTCATCGTTGCGCCGGCTGCCAGAACGGCGGCATTTCGGTCGCCGGCCATCACGGCTGCGGAGCCAGCGCCGGCGCCGGCCATGCCGCCGATCACCGCGCCCTTGCCGCCGCCGAGGATCGCCCCCAGAATCGCGCCGCCGACGGCGCCGCCGCCAACCTTTGGCGCGCTCGCGGGCGGTTCGCCCTCACGATAAATCGTCTCAGTGCTGATCGCCTGGTGCGTCCTGTCGGCGAGCACGAGCGTGTTGAAGCGGACGCCCAGACGCGCGCGCTCCTTGAACTTGCCGCCGCGCTCCACGAGCGTGACGGTGCCGATTGCGCGCGTGCCCGCAGGAATGACGACGCGATTGTTCACGCGGACGTCGCGCGTCACGCGTCCGTCGACGCGATCTTCCACCCGCGCGTGCTCGCTCGAGATCGTCGAGTCGATTTGCAGACCGAGCACCGAGTCGGAGGGTATGGTCAGCTCCTCGAACAGCCGTTGCGGCTCAGGACTTGGCGCCGGTTCCTGATCGGCGCGATCGTCAGCTCCGAATCCGGCGGGATCCGGCGGCGGAGCGCCGGCCATTGTGGGAAGCGGCGCAGGCAGCGGAGCCGCAGTCTGTGCGGCACTGTCCGAAGCGATCCGATTCATCGGGCGCTGATCGCGGCGAGCCACTTGTCCGGTGGTGCGGGGCGCTCGGGTTGCCGCCGGGTCGGGCAGTCGGGTGGACGCCTTCTCGCGAGCGCTCTTCGGCGCGGC
>Ga0068855_100007753_pt1 | contig 12964 bp, 11 predicted proteins | sample KBSCornC52_FD_66592 | JGI IMG/M metagenome (GOLD analysis project Ga0068855, IMG submission 66592) | Corn rhizosphere microbial communities from Kellogg Biological Station, Michigan, USA - KBS Corn C5-2 | ecosystem: Host-associated > Plants > Roots > Rhizosphere > Soil ... | reverse complement strand
AAGGCGGTCGCCGGCTACAACGCCGCGTAAGCGAGTCGCGAGAGACGAAGATAACAGCGCCGGGGCGGATCAACCGCCCCGGCGTTTTTCATTATCCCCCGAGCGCGCCCTGCGTGTTGACGTACAGCGCATAGATCGACTGGCTCGCGGCCATGAACAGGCGGTTGCGCTTGACGCCGCCGAAGCAGAGGTTGGCGCAGCGCTCGGGCAGCGCGATGCGACCGATCATGACGCCGTCGGGCGCGTAGACCACGACGCCATCGAGTTCGGGATCGCCCATGCCCCAGCCGCACCACAGATTGCCGTCGATGTCGCAGCGCATGCCGTCCGGCGTGCCGGGACCGGCGTCGATGAAGACGCGCTTGTTGGAAATCCTGTCGCCGCCGGGCGAAACGTCGTAGGCGAGGATCTTGCGGTTCGGCACGCCGCGGGATTCCACGACATAGAGGATCTTCTCGTCCGGCGAGAAGCACAGCCCGTTCGGTCCGAGCACACCTTCGGCGACGATCGTGGCCTTTCCGGTGGCGCCGTCCAGCCGGTAGACATTGGCGTCGATCTCGGGCTCGGCCTTGTAGCCCTCGTAGTTGCCGAGCAGGCCGAAGGTCGGATCGGTGAACCAGATCGAGCCGTCGGATTTCACCACGACGTCGTTGGGCGAGTTCAGCCGCTTGCCGTCGAAGCTGTCGATCAGCACCGTGATCGAGCCGTCATATTCGGTGCGGGTGACGCGGCGACCGCCGTGCTCGCAGGTGACGAGCCGTCCCTGGCGGTCGCGGGTATTGCCGTTGGCGAAGTTCGACGGCTTGCGATAGATGCTGACTTCGCCGGTTTCCTCTTCCCATTTGAGGATGCGCTGGTTCGGGATGTCGCTGCACAAAAGATAGCGCCCGTCGCCGAACCAGACCGGGCCTTCGGCCCAGCGCAGGCCGGTGGTCAACCGTTCCACGGCCGACAGCTTCAGCCAGTATTTCTCGAAGCGCGGATCGAGCGCATGGATCGCCGGATCGGGATAACAGGTCGCCGGACGCCAGCCGGCCGCATGAGATGGTGCCTCGGACATTTGCTGTTCTCGTTGTTGTTGCGTTTCCTCGCAGTTTGGTTTGCTATCACTCCCGGCCAATGACCGCAAATCGGTCGTACGAACAAGCAAGAGAAAAAAGAGAAGAGGAAAACAATGCCACGCATATTGATGACCGGCGCGGCCGGCGGGATCGGCACGTCCTTGCGCAAGCTGCTGCCGCCGATCTATCCGGACCTCGTGCTGAGCGATCTGAAGGCGCCAGCCGATCTCGGCAAGAACGAGAAGTTCGTGGCGGCCGATCTGGCCGATCCCGCGCAGGTCGAGTCGCTCTGCGACGGCGTCGACGGCATCCTGCATTTCGGCGGCTATTCGGTCGAAGGTCCCTGGGACGCTATCCTGCAATCCAACATCATCGGCGGCTACAACCTGTTCGAGGCCGCGCGCAAGAAGGGCGTCAAGCGCGTGGTGTTCGCCTCGTCGAACCATGCGGTCGGCTTCTATCCGCGCCACCACCGCATCGGCACCGACGTCACCGCGCGCCCCGACAGCCGCTACGGCGTCAGCAAGGTGTTCGGCGAAGCCGTCGGCGCGCTCTATGCCGACAAGTATGGCCTTGGCGTGACCTGTATCCGCATCGGCAATTTCGGCGAAGCGCCGCTCGATCATCGCCGGCTTTCGATCTGGCTGAAGCCGGAAGACCTGGTGCAACTCTGCCGGATCGGGCTCGACCATCCCGACATTCATTTCGAGGTGCTCTACGGCGCGTCCCATAACGAGCGCGCCTGGTGGGACAATCACCGCGCCTACGACCTCGGCTACCGGCCGACCGGGCGCGGCGAAGACTTTCGCGAACATGCGATGGCCGAACAGGCCAAGCTCAAGCCCGATCCGGTCGGCGATTTCTACCAGGGCGGTACGTTCTGCAGCATGGAGTTCGCAGGCGACAAGAGCAAAATCGTGGACTGGAAGAAGTGAATGTCGTTCCGGCGCGATGCGCAGCATCGAACCCGGAAGTTCGAGATTCCCCGATGTGCGATTGCACATCTGAGGTTCACGCGAAGACGCGTGCCCCGGAATGACGATCACTCGCATGGCGGCGGAGTCTCGGCACGCTTCGATTGCTCCTTCAGTTCGTCGCTGCTCATCTCGGCAACTTTCGGCGGCCCGCCACCCGGGCCATCGAAAGCTTCCGCGAAGCCCGAAAGCGGGAAGACGAGGCTGATGTTCTGATGATCGCGCGTTATCGCCTCGACGCTGATCGCGCGCGCATGCTTCAGGCTCTCAATGAAATCGGTGTCGATATCCAGCTTGCCCCGGCAGCCCAGTACCCCGCAGTTCGGATCAGGAACCGTGATCGGAAGGCCCTGATCGATTCGGACGGCAAGCGTGCCGTCGAGCCTGCGCTTCGTCACCAGATTGACCGACAGGCTTCGCTGTTTGCCGTCGCGGATCCAGACCGCGATGCCTCCGCCTGAAGGCTGACACGCATCCTTCGCACCGGACGAGGTGAAGCAATCCGAATTGCCGTCGGGCCGATTGACGCAAATCTTGGCCCACGGCTGATAGGTGAGTTGCAGGGCTCTCGGATCACTGGCGGCTTCGGCTGCGCCGGCACGCCATGCAACAGACGCCGCAATCACCACGGACAACGCCAGCAAACGCTTCATGCACGGACTCTTGGCTTGGCCAATGCCGACCTCCTACGGATTCTCGTTGTCCGCAATGCGGCCGAGATAGTCCGACTTGCTGAACTGCATGTGGTCGACGCAGAGCTGCGCCAGCGCCCAGCCGTCGCGGCCCTTCAACAGTTCGATCATCAATTCATGCTGGCGGCGTGACTGCGCCAGCCCTTCTCTGTCGGCGAGATTCTTGGCGCGCATCGGCAAGGTCAGGTTCATGTAGTCCTGCAGCGAGCGCACCAGATAGGGATTGCCGCAGGCGGAGAACAGCGCGACGTGGAAGGCGTCGTTGGTCTCGTGAATGCCGCGCAGATCCTGCGCGTCGGCCCGCGCGCAATATTGCCGCTGCAACTCGCTCAACTGCTCGATCAGCCCTGGCGGCGCGGGTAGCGCGATCATCAGCGCGGCCTGCCGCGTCAGCATTTCCCGCACCTCGTAGATCTGCCGCACTTCCTCGGCCGAATAGAACCGCACGGTGGCGCCGATGTTCTTCTCGCGCAGCACGATGCCCTGGCGTTCGAGCTGGAACAGGCCCTGGCGCACGAAATGCCGGCTGGCGCCGTAGCGCGTCATCAGCGTGTCTTCGACCAGCCGCGAACCTGGCGCGAAGCGGCCGAAGATGATGTCCTCTTCCAGGCGGCGAATGACTTCCGCCTGTTCCTCCTCGCGCGTCAGCGCGGCAGCGTCGCTCACTGATTCCTGCGGCTTCATCGCAAAGCCTCCCAGCCGGACAGAAGATAGCAATCCTCGACCAGACGCAGCGTTTCGAGATTGTCCTGCGGCGCAGTCTCGAACGGCGTGTTGTCGCGCAATGATTGCACGAAATGCGCAATCGTTCGATTGTAGGAACCCTGATATTCGATGGCGAGATCGTAGACCTGCTCCCCGGGCGCCCCGCCGGAGCAGGCGAGCTGCGCTCCATCGAGTCTGATCGCGCCCTTGTCGCCGAGAATCTCCAGCCGGTCGAGCTGGGCGGCCGGATGCCCATGCGCGGCAAAGCTGGCGAACACCGAAACCGCGGCGCCGTTGCCGGTCTCGAGTTGGATCGCCGCGCCGTCTTCGCCAACGAGCTGGTCGCTCGATCGCGACAGCCGCGCCGCCGTCACGCGTAGCGGCCCGAGCAGCATGCGCAGCGTATCGAGATGATGGATCAAGACTTCCGCGACCAGCATGCGCCGTTCGCGGCGCATGAAGGGCTGCCGCTCCAGCGCCGGGCAGAGTCCTTCGGGTCCCGGCAGCACGCCTGAGGTCAGCAGCGTGAGCTGCGCCTGCCTGACGTTGCCGATGCGGCCTTCGCGCAGCCATACCGCGGCGTCGCGGTAATAACCGCGAAAGCGCCAGTTCTCGTGCACCATCAGCCGGGTCTGATCGGCGACCTCGGCGGCGAGTTCGGTCGCCTCCTGCAAATTAGGCGCGAGCGGCTTCTGGCACAGCACCGGCAGTCGTCGCTTCGCTGCAAGCCGTACCAGCGGCGCGTGCATCTCGCGTGGTGCTGCGATATCGATCGCGTCGAGGTCGGTCGCCGCCAGCATCGCCTCGGCGCTGGGATAAGTGTGTGCGATCCCGAATTCACTCGCGCGCCGCGCGGCATTGTCCGCGGAGGGATCGGCGATCGCCACGACGCGGGCTTGATCTGATATACTGGCCCAGGCGATCAGGTGGTGGCGGCTCACCATGCCGGCGCCGACAAGGCCAATGCGCAACGGCTGGTTCATGGGCGCTCACGTCCGATCATTACGAGAAATCAGCACGCGCAGGTTTTATTGTCAATAATATCCGATAATTAGTCTCGGATTGGCGCAATTTTACCGCCAAATATCAAATATTGACAATAATTCCGCAGACTCCTTTAGTGCTCTGAGCACGAAGACAGGGAATACCGAGATGGCCGACGACGGACTTCGCAAGGGATTGGCGAGCTATGGCGACGCCGGGTTTTCGCTGTTCCTGCGCAAGGCCTTCATCAAGGCGATGGGCTATTCGGACGACGCGCTCAATCGCCCGATCGTCGGCATCACCAATACCTTCAGCGATTACAATCCCTGCCACGGCAACGTGCCGCAGATCATCGAAGCCGTGAAGCGCGGCGTGATGCTGTCGGGCGCGATGCCGATGGTGTTTCCGACCATCTCGATTGCCGAAAGCTTCTCGCATCCGACCTCGATGTACCTGCGCAATCTGATGGCGATGGATACCGAGGAGATGATCCGCGCCCAGCCGATGGATTCCGTTGTGGTGATCGGTGGCTGCGACAAGACCTTGCCGGCGCAGATCATGGCGGCGGTCTCGGCCGATCTGCCGACCGTGGTGATTCCGGTCGGACCCATGGTAGTCGGCCATCACAAGGGCGAGGTGCTCGGCGCCTGCACCGATTGCCGTCGGTTGTGGGCCAAATATCGCGCCGGCGAAATCGACGACGTCGAGATCGAAGCCGTCAACGGCCGGCTCGCGCCCTCGGTCGGCACCTGCATGGTGATGGGCACCGCCAGCACAATGGCGTGCATCACCGAAACGCTCGGCCTCTCGCTGCCGATGAGCGCGACCATTCCGGCGCCGCATGCCGAACGCTTCCGTTCCGCGGAAGCGAGCGGCAGGGTCGCCGCCGCGATGGCGATCGCCAAGGGGCCGAGGCCCAGCGAATTTCTGACCGCGTCGTCGTTCCGCAATGCGCAGGTGGTGCTACAGGCGATCGGCGGCTCGACCAACGGGCTCATTCATCTGACCGCGATTGCCAACCGCACCAAACATCGCATCGACCTCGAAGGTTTTGACAAGCTCGGCCGCGAAGTGCCTGTGCTGATCGACCTGAAACCATCAGGCGAGCACTACATGGAGCACTTCCATCACGCCGGCGGGGTGCCGAAGCTGATGGCGCAACTTGGCGATCTCCTCGACCTCGACGCCAAAACCATCACGGGGGCGACGTTGCGCGATGTCGTCGCCGGCGCCGAGGACGTGCCGGGGCAGGATGCGATCCGGCCGCGCGACAATCCGATCAAGCCGGAAGGCGCGATGGCGGTGCTGCACGGCAATCTGGCGCCGCGTGGCGCCGTCATCAAGCATTCGGCGGCGAGCCCCAAGCTGCTGCAGCATACCGGCCGGGCGGTGGTGTTCGAGTCGGTTGAAGACATGACACTGCGGGTCGACGATCCCGCGCTCGATGTCACCGCCGACGACGTGCTGGTGCTGCGCAATGCGGGACCCAAGGGCGCGCCGGGCATGCCGGAAGCAGGTTACCTGCCGATCCCGAAGAAGCTTGGGCGCGCAGGCGTGAAGGACATGGTGCGGATTTCGGACGCGCGCATGAGCGGCACCGCGTTCGGCACCATCGTGCTGCACATCACGCCGGAATCGGCCGTCGGCGGCCCGCTGGCGCTGGTCCGGAACGGAGACATGATCCGCCTCGACGTCGCAAAGCGCAGCATCGATCTGCTCATTGACGATGCCGAACTGGGAGAGCGCCGCGCGGCGCTGGCGCCGCCGACAACGCCGGACTGGGCCAGGCGCGGCTATGCGCATCTGTTCAACGAGACCATCCTGCAGGCCGACGAGGGCTGCGACTTCGATTTCATGCGTGGCGAAGGCAAATAGTCGGCTGTCGCGCATCGCGTGCTGCTGTTGCCAATGATTGCAATCATCCGCTTTGGCGGATGATGACGTTTGCATGAATCATCTCGCATATGCGTTGCGTCTTGTTCGATTGACAATCGAACAAGGCCGATGGGATGATCAAAGGAAAAACAACATCAGAAAATCAAGAGGGGGAGACGATGGACAGGCTGAGAAGCGTTCTTGGTGTGGTCGCAACCGCACTCGTGATGACGACCGCTGGCGCCGGCGCGCAGGAAGTGAAGCATTATCGCTTCGCCTACGACCAACCGAAATCGACCGGTTACGGAATTCTCGGCGATATCTTCAGCGAGAAACTGAAGGCGCTGAGCAAGGGCACCATGCTGATCGACCAGTATCCGGGCGCGCAGCTCGGGCAGGAGCCGCAGGTGCTGCAGCTCGTCAAATCCGGGGACGTCGAGTTCTGCATCTCGTCATCAGCCAATGCCGCGACGCTGTCGCCGCAGGCCGGCGTGATGTCGATGCACTTCCTGTTCCGCTCCGAAGCGCATCTGGTCAAGGCGATTGCGGATCCCGAAGTGTCCAAGGCCGTCAAGGCGATGATCGCGGACACCGTGCAGGGCGCCCGCGTCATTGCGCTGTCCACGCTTGGTCTGCGCAGCATGTATTCCAAGCGCGAGATCAAGAAGATCGACGACATGAAAGGTCTCAAGGTGCGGGTGCAGGCGACGCCCACCGAGGACACCATGTTCCCGGCCTATGGCGCGCAGATCGTGCACATGCCGTTCGGCAGCGTTTACACCTCACTGCAGACCGGCGTGATCGACGTCGCGGAAAACGGCGTCAACGTCTATCTCGCCAACAAGCACTATGAAGTGGCGCCGGTGCTGTCGATGACCGAGCACGAGGCCAACAACAGCCTCGTCTGGGTCAGCGACAAGCTCTGGAATAGCCTCTCGCCGGAACAACAGGGCTGGGTGCAGGGCGCCGCCGACGAGGTCAACAAGACCCAGCCCGCCAAGGCGATCGAACTCGAGCACCAGTCGCAGGACAAGCTGAGGGCGATCGGCGTGAAAGTGGTCACCGATGTCGACAAATCGGGCTTCATCGCAATAGCCGATCCCTATCTTGACAAGCTTGCCAAGGACCTCGGTCCCCACGCTGAGAAGGTCAAGAACCTGATCCGGGCGATCAAGTAGAGCTTTCGGCCGAATTGTTGATAATCTGGCGTCTTCGGGACGTTGTATCGCCGCATCGCCCCGAAATGTCGTTACTTTATTGACAATCTTGCAGCCTTGGTGGGATGATCGGAAAAATCAAAACAGGGGAGGGCGAGATGGCCAATCGTAGGATGTTCTTGGGTGCGGCGGTCGCCGCGGCTTCGGCGATGTTTGCCGCCAGCGCCGGCGCCCAGGAGGTGAAGCACTACCGCTTCGCCCACGATCAACAGCTCAACACCGGCTACAGTGTCGCCTACGACATGTTTTCAGCCAAGCTCAAGGAATTGAGCAAGGGCACGATGCTGGTCGATCAATATCCAGGCGCGCAGCTCGGCCAGGAACCGCAGCTTCTGCAACTGGTGAAGTCCGGCGACATCGACTTCGCCATCGTCTCGTCAGCCAATACCGCGACCATTTCGCCGCAGGCCGGCGTAATGTCGCTGCACTTTTTGTTCCGCAGCTCCGATCATCTGGTCAAGTCGCTGGCCAACCAGCAGGTGATCGACGCCATCACCGCGATGATCGACGAGACGACGCAGGGCCTGCACGTCATCGCCACCGGCTCGCAGGGCGTGCGGAGCATCTACAGCAAGAAGGAAATCCATAACGCCGGCGACATGAAGGGATTGAAGATCCGGGTTCAGGCCACGGCGACCGAAGATGCGATCTTCCCGGCCTATGGCGCCCAGACCGTGCATATGCCGTTCGGCAGCGTCTATACCTCGCTGCAGACCGGCGTGATGGATGCCGCCGAGAACAGCGTCAACGTCTACCTCGTCAACAAGCACTACGAAGTGGCGCCGGTGCTCTCGATGACCGAGCATGAGGCTAACAACGCGCTGCTGTTCATCAGCGACAAGCTTTGGCAGAGCCTTTCCGCCGACCAGAAGCGGTGGGTCAAGACCGCTGCGGCCGAAGTCAGCGCCAAGGAGCCGGCCAAGGCGTTCGAGCTCGAAAAGGCGGCGGCCACCAAGCTGAAAGGCTATGGCGTCAAGATCGTCGAGGACGTGGACAAGAAGAGCTTTGCGGCCCTTTCCGATCCGTACCTCGACAAGCTCGCCAAGGAGCTCGGCCCGCACGCGGAGAAGATCAAGAACCTGATCCGCGGGATTAATTAGCTTCTCCATCCGCGTCGTTCCCGCGAATGCGGGGATCCATACGCCGCGGCCTGTCGGTTAGGCGATCGGGTTTGATAGCGTTTGCAAGCAATGTGCGCCGGTGGCTATGGGTCCCGGCCTTCGCCGGGACGACGTAGGTAGGAAATGGCCATCGCCGACAAACTGGTGCTGCAACGGCAGCGTCATCTGAAGTGGCAATCGTTGGACCGGCTCGAACTGTTCCTGATGATCGTCTGCGGCGTCCTGTGCTTCGGATTCTCGCTGTCGGTGACGGCCGACATCGTCACACGAACCATCGGTCATCCCTGGCTCTGGCTACAGGAAGCCACGTCTACGCTGTTCATCTACGCGATCTTCATCGGCGCCGCGGTGGCCACCCGCCGCAACGATCATCTGTATCTGACCGCGGTCTCCGAAGCGATGCATGGCCCGCTGCGCACGATCGTCGAGGTTCTCATTCGCGTCGTGGTGCTCGGCGTGTCAGCCTGCCTGATCTGGTTCGGCTACATCAACTATCTCAGGGGGTTCGGTAGTTTCCGGTTGCCGTCGGGAACGCCGATCGCTTCGCTCTATGCGGCGATCCCGTTCGCCGGCGCGTTGATCGCGCTGTTTACGGTCGAGCAACTGGTCAACGGCATTCGCAATGGATTCGACCATCCCGAGCCGCCCGAGGAAGATCGCGACATTCCGCCCGTCGTCGTCAACGCCGAGACGAGGGCGCGCCCGTGAGTGCACCGGTCATTCTCGGCCTGATGACGTTCTGCTTCCTGTTTTTCGGCTATCTCGGGGTGCCGGTGCCGTTCTCGCTGCTGGCGGGCGTGTTCGTCGGCGCCATGCTGACGGACGTTTCGCTGGCGGCGATCGTCCAGAAGGTGTTTGACGGCGTCGACTCCGAAGCGCTGCTGGCGATCCCGTTCTTTCTCCTGGTTGGCGAGCTCATGAGTTCGGCCAACGTGGTGGTGCGAATAGCCAACCTGTCGCTGTCGCTGGTCGGCCATATCAGGGGTGGACTGTCGCAAGTGGTCGTCGTGTTCTCGATGTTCTTCTCGGAAATGTCGGGATCGACCACCGCCGATGTCGCGGTCATGAGCCGCGCGCTGGGTGGCCCGATGAAGCGGGAAGGCTACAGCCCCGCCTTCATCGCTGCGATCATCGCCTCCGCCTCCACCATCGCGGCTCTGGTGCCGCCGAGCATCACGGCGGTGGTCTATGGCGCGGTCGGCAACGTCTCGATCGCCGGGCTGTTCATGGCCGGCGTGGTGCCGGGCCTGATGATCGGCTTCGGCCTGATGATCTATTGCTATTTCTTCGGCCCCTCCGGCATGCGCAAGCCGCGCGCGCCGTTGCGCCAGGTCGTTTTCGCCGCCGGCGACGCGGCGTTGCCGCTGATGATCCCGGTGATCCTGCTCGGCGGCATCCTCACTGGCTGGTTCACGCCGACGGAGGCCGGCGTCGTCGCCGTGATCTGGATCATCGCGGTGGTGATCCCGGCGCTCAATCGCAAGCACTTCAAAAATATCCCCTACGATTTCTGCCTCGCCGGGCTGATCTTCTCATTGCCGCTGATCACCATCGGCGCCGCCAACGCCTTTGGCTGGATGCTGGCCTATCTGCGCGGCGCCGCCGTGATCGCCGACTGGATCACGTCAATCGCAGGCAACGATCCACATCTGATGATGCTGTTGCTGGTGCTGCTGTTCACCGTGGTGGGCGATTTCATCGAGCCGGTGCCGACCATCATCATCTTCATGCCGCTGGTGAACACGTTGACGCAGGCCGGCGATATCAACGGCGTTCATATGGGCGTGGTGTTGATCGCAACGCTCGCATTCGGGCTGATTACGCCACCTTACGGGCTGGTGTTGCTGATGGCGTCGAAATTCGTCGGCGTTCCATTTTCGAAAGCGTTACGCGCGGCGCTGCCGATCTATGTCGTGTTCCTGGTCACGATCACCTTCACGATCTATTTCCCGAAGGTGGTGCTGTGGCTGCCGAAGCAGGTGATCCCGGAATCGGTGGGTTGCTTCAAGTCGCCGGCGGGGACGGGGTATATCTGCCCGAACACGTAATAGCCGTCGTGTCCCTACTTGCTCTTGCTGGTGAATTTCTTCACCGCCACGCGAAATTCATCGGTGTGCATGGCAGCGATGATTCCTGCTTCCTCGGCGTCGAGCTGCTGCCTGGTCGGCGTGACCGCGGCCTGGTAGACCAGCGATTTGGTGCCGGCGATGGCGGCCGGCGGATTCTGCGCCAGCCGTTCGGCGAATTTTCGTGTCTCGGCCTTCAGCTCTGACGCCGGGACGACCCGGGCCACCAGGCCCCAGGCGTGGGCTTGCTGCGCGGTAAAACTGTCTTCCGCCAGAAACAGCTGCAGCGCGCGGCGGGTGCCGACGGTCCCGACCATGCCCACGGTACTGCCGCCATCCGGCGAGACGCCGATCTTGGCATAGGCCGGGGTGAAGCGGGCGTCATCGGCGGCGATGCAAAGATCCGTGACGAACGCGAGCCCCATGCCGGCGCCGGCCGCCGAGCCGTTGACGCTGGACAGCACGATCTTCGGCATCCGCCGCACGGTCTCGATGAAGGCGTGATAATGCTTCAGCAGTTCCCCGACCACGGGGGCGATGTTGTCGGCCGCCGCCGCAGCGCCAATGGTCTGCAAATCGCCGCCGGCCGAGAAGGCGCGGCCTTCGCCCTCGATCACCAGCACCCTGATATCGTCATTGGCCTCGACCTCGGCGCCGAGCTGTTCGAGCTTTTGTGCGATCGACAGATCGATCGAGTTGAAGGCCGCGGGCCGGTTCAGCGTGATGGTCGCGATCGGACCTTCGATCCGGAGCAAAGCGGGGTCGGCTGTGGCATCTGGCATGAGGAAGTCCTCGGGGCGCGCGTGGGAACGGCAGCCGGGCATTTAAATCGCAGAAGGTTGGGCGTGACAATCCCCGGCAGGGTCCGCAAAAATTACCTTATTTTTGGGCCGAGATACCCTTGCGTCTCATTGAACGATGAGGCCAGATGGGGTTCGCCATCGTCTAGGACACGGACACGAGCGCCGTTGTTCAGCGATTGGACGAGCAAGCCAACATCGGTAGAACAAGGATTCGACATGGGTCATTCCTGTGCCCTTGCAATTGGGTTGTCGCGATGAGTTCGGGACCGGTCATCATCGCCGGCGCCGGCCATGCGGGCTTTCAGCTTGCGGCCTCATTGCGCCAGAGCGGCTTTTCCGGGCGCATCGCGCTCCTGAATGACGAAGGCCATCTGCCGTACCAGCGGCCGCCGCTGTCAAAAGCCTATCTGAAGGGGACCGGCGGGCCGGATACGCTGATGTTCCGGCCGGAAAAATTCTTTTCCGACCAGACCATCGATCTGATCACGGATCGCGCCACCTCGATCGACCGTGCCGCGCGCAAGGTGTCGCTCGCGTCAGGCGCGCTGCTTGAGTACGGCCATCTGGTGCTGGCGACCGGGGCGCGCAATCGCCTGCTGGATATCCCCAACGCCAATCTCGACGATGTGCGTTACCTGCGGACGCTCGACGATAGCGAGGCGCTGCGGCACCGGGTCGCCTCCGGTCAGCGTGTCATCGTGATCGGCGCTGGTTTCATCGGGCTGGAATTTGCCGCAACCGCACGGGCCAAGGGGCTCGAAGTCGACGTGGTCGAACTCGGCGCGCGGGTGATGGCGCGGGCGGTGACCGCGGAAATCTCGGAATTTTCCCAATCGCAGCACGCCGCCGCCGGCATTCGCATTCATTTCGGCGTGCAGGTCACCAGCATCGAAAGCGACGGTGGCAGATTGATCGGCGTCAGCCTGAGCGACGGCCGGCATCTGCCCGCGGATCTCGTGGTGGTCGGCGTCGGCGTGTTGCCCAATGTCGAACTGGCGGCGGAGGCCGGCCTGCCGGTGGCGGCCGGTATCATCGTCGACGAACTATTATTGACCGCGGACCCGAACGTTTCGGCGATCGGCGATTGCGCGTTGTATGCGAGCCCGCGCTTCGGCGGCTCGCTGCGGCTGGAATCGGTGCAGAACGCCACCGATCATGCTCGCTGCGTCGCGGCGCGGCTGACCGGCGACGCCAAGCCCTATGACGGCCTGCCGTGGTTCTGGAGCGATCAGGGTTCTGACAAGCTGCAGATGGTGGGGCTGACCACCGGCTACGACCAGGTCGTGGTGCGCGGCGATCGCGGGGCGGGGGCCTTCTCCGCCTTCTGCTACAAGGCGGGAAAACTGCTCGGCATCGAATCCGTCAACCGCGCCGGCGACCACATGTTCGGCCGGCGTCTGCTGGCTGCCAATCGCTCGATCAGCCCGGAGCAGGCGGCCGATGCGGGCTTCGATCTCAAGAGCGCG
>Ga0068855_100007750_pt1 | contig 12967 bp, 12 predicted proteins | sample KBSCornC52_FD_66592 | JGI IMG/M metagenome (GOLD analysis project Ga0068855, IMG submission 66592) | Corn rhizosphere microbial communities from Kellogg Biological Station, Michigan, USA - KBS Corn C5-2 | ecosystem: Host-associated > Plants > Roots > Rhizosphere > Soil ... | reverse complement strand
GGAAGCACCGAAGAGGAATGGCACGCTAATGGCACACAAGAAGGGCGCGTCCAGCTCCCGCAACGGCCGCGACTCGAACCCCCAGTACCTGGGCGTGAAGCGCTTCGGTGGCCAGGAGGTCAAGGCCGGCGAGATCCTCGTCCGCCAGCGCGGCACCAAGTTCCACCCGGGCGCGGGCGTCGGTCGCGGCAAGGACGACACGCTGTTCGCCCTCGAGGCCGGCGCGGTGAAGTTCGGCCTGCGGCGCGGCCGCAAGACGGTGAACGTGGTACCGACCGGGGCCTGAGGCCCCCGAGACATTCGACAAGGGCGGCCCCGGGCGACCGGGAGCCGCCCTTCGTCACGTTCGAGACAACGTTCGAGCTCCGAGCTTCAGAACAGAGGAGGTGAACTGCCGTGCCATCGTTCATTGACCGGGTCGTGCTGCACGTGACCGCCGGCAACGGCGGGCACGGCGTCGCCTCCATCCACCGCGAGAAGTTCAAGCCGCTCGGCGGTCCGGACGGCGGCAACGGCGGTCGCGGCGGGGACGTCGTCCTGGTCGTCGACCCGAACGTCCACACGCTGCTCGACTTCCACCACCACCCGCACCAGAAGGCCGGCAACGGCAGGCAGGGCGCCGGCAGCAACCGCAACGGCGCCGACGGCGAGGATCTCGAGCTGCGGGTGCCCGACGGCACCGTCGTGCTGGACGAGCAGGGCGAGGTGCTGGTCGACCTGACCGGTGCCGGCTCGCGGTTCGTCGCCGCGCAGGGTGGCCGCGGCGGGCTCGGCAACGCGGCCCTGGCCTCGACCCGCCGCAAGGCGCCGGGGTTCGCGCTGCTCGGTGAGCCCGGCGACGCCCGCGACCTCGTCCTGGAGCTCAAGAGCGTCGCCGACGTCGGGCTGGTCGGCTACCCGAGCGCCGGCAAGTCCTCGCTCATCGCGGCGCTGTCGGCCGCCCGTCCGAAGATCGCCGACTACCCGTTCACCACCCTCGTGCCCAACCTCGGCGTCGTCAGCGCCGGCGACCACACGTTCACGGTCGCCGACGTGCCGGGACTGATCCCGGGCGCGGCCGACGGCAAGGGGCTGGGCCTGGACTTCCTGCGCCACGTCGAGCGCTGCGCGGTGCTCCTGCACGTCCTCGACTGCGCGACGCTCGAGCCGGGGCGCGACCCGCTCAGCGATCTCGACACGATCGAGGCCGAGCTGGCGCAGTACGAGGGGACGTTCGGCGAGCTGCTGAGCAAGCCCCGGCTGATCGCGCTGAACAAGGTGGACGTCCCGGAGGCGCGCGAGCTGGCCGAGCTCGTTCGCCCCGAGCTGGAGTCGCGGGGCCTGCGGGTCTTCGAGATCTCGGCGGTGTCGCACGAGGGGCTGCGGGCGCTCACCTTCGCCTTGGCCGAGGCGGTGGCGGCCGACCGGGCGTCCCGTCCGGCCCCGGAGCCGCCGCGCATCGTGCTGCAGCCGCGCGCGGTGGACGACGCAGGGTTCACGGTCGCGCCCGATCCGGCCGAGCCGGGCGGGTTCGTCGTGCGCGGCGAGAAGCCCGAGCGCTGGGTGCGGCAGACCAACTTCGAGAACGACGAGGCGGTCGGGTACCTCGCCGACCGGCTCAAGCGCCTGGGCGTCGAGGACCAGCTCGCCAAGCTCGGCGCCGAACCGGGCGCGGCGGTCACCATCGGCGACGTCACCTTCGACTTCGAACCCACCGGCGGCGTGCTGGCCGAGGAGTACGCGCCCACCCGCCGCGGGTTCGACGAGCGGCTCGATACCTCAAGCCGCACCCGCGCGCAGCAGCGCCTCGCCGCCAAGAAGGCCCGCCGAGCGTCTGAGGACGAGGACGACGAGTGACGCGTGGGGCGGTGGCGTGCGCGCGGCGGACGGTGGTCAAGGTCGGGTCGTCCTCGCTGACCTCGCGCGGCCGCCTCGACCCGCACCGCCTGGACGCGATCGTCGACGCGATCGCCGCCCGGGTGGCCGGCGGCCAGCAGGTCGTCCTCGTGTCGTCGGGCGCGATCGCGGCGGGCATCGGTCCGCTCGGCCTGCGGACCCGGCCGCGCGATCTCGCCACCCAGCAAGCCGCGGCCAGCGTCGGGCAGCTGCTGCTCGCCGAGCGGTACGCCGTCTCCTTCGCCCGGCACGGGTTGCAGGTCGGGCAGGTGCTGCTCACCGCCGACGACCTGCACCGGCGCGGCCACTACCGCAACGCCAACCGCACCCTGGAGCGGCTGCTCGCGCTCGGCGTGATCCCGATCGTGAACGAGAACGACACGGTGGCCACGCACGAGATCCGGTTCGGCGACAACGACCGCCTCGCCGCGCTCGTGTCGCACCTGGTCACCGCGGACGCGCTCGTGCTGCTCAGCGACGTGGACGGGTTGTACACCGGCAAGCCGGGCCGTCCGGGCGCCGAGTTCATCGCCGACGTGCGGTCGATGGCGCAGCTGGCCGGCGTGGACGTCACGCGGTCGGGGTCGCACGTCGGCTCGGGCGGCATGGTGACCAAGATCGACGCGGCCGCGATCGCGACCAGCGAGGGCATCCCGGTGCTGCTGACCAGCGCGGCCCGGATCGGCGACGCGCTCACCGGCGAGGCGGGGACGATCTTCCACCCAGCGGGCGATCGCAGCGCCTCGCGGCTGTTCTGGCTGCGGCACGCGACGACGCCTCGCGGGTCGCTGGTTCTCGACGCCGGGGCGGTGGCCGCGGTCGTGAAGCGGCGCATGTCGCTGTTGCCGGCCGGCGTGACGGGGGTGCAGGGCGACTTCTACTCCGGCGAGCCGGTCGATCTCGTCGGCCCGGACGGCGTGCCCGTCGCGCGGGGTCTGATCGGGTACGACGCGGCCGACCTACCGCCGTTGCTGGGCCGGCGCACCAGCGACCTGCCGGCCGAATTCCGCCGCGAGCTCGTGCACCGCGACGATCTCGTGCTGCTGTAGGTACGGCGCCCCGCGCGGCGGCGATCGGCTGTCACGGCGCTGAGCGCGGTACGCGATCCAGAAGTGCCCGCGGAGGGTGTGCGTATGCGCACAGTGCGGCGGACAGCGGTGGCCTTGCTCGCCACGGCAGCCGCCATGATCAGCCTGCCCCTCACCGCGGTCGCGGCACCGGTCTCGGACGCCGGTCCCTGGACCCTGCGCGCGTGGACCGTCCGGGCCGAGGACTTCACCGATCAGGGGCTGGCCGTCGTCACTGGCCCGGGCGGCGTCACGTCCTTGCTGACGCGCGGTGATGACAGCATCCCGCCCGCGCTGGCGGCCCAGGGATGGCGGCACGTCGGCGATCCGGACGCGCGCGCAGGCTACGTCCTCGATGCCTATCAGGGCGCCGCGTCGATGACCTCGAAGCTGTTCGTCCTGACGGCGCCGGACGGCCGGACGGTGTATCTGCGGCACTCGTTGGTTCCGGGCGAGCAGTACCACAACTCGTTCGCCGCTATCTCGCCCGACGGTCGTTGGTTCGTGTCCGGTGAGTGGGGGACGATGCGGCGCCTGCTCGTCTTCGCCATGCCGTCCGCCCAGGTCAGCGGCACCGTGCCGCTGCCGCTGGCCGGCGTGATCCGCCTCGACCGCCCCGTTCGTGACGTGCAAGGCTGCGCGTTCACCACGCCGACCGCGCTGGCCTGCTCGACCAACGACCCCGGGCGCTCGCTGTTCGGCGTTCCTCGCCAGTTGCTTGCCGTCCACCTCACCCGCGGCGTCCGGGCCGGGTCGACGCCGGGGTCGGTGACGCTGCTGGGCCCGATACCGACGGTGGCGTCCTGCGGGGGCGCCGAAGAGGTCGAGGGGATCGACGTCCACGGCGGCCGGCTGCTCGTCTCTGTCGTCACCTCTTGCACCCGGACCACGACGATCTTCGACTACGTCCGGGAAGGTGCACGCGGGTGACCGACGTCAGCGGTCGCGATCGAGCGGGCCGTCGCCCCACGGCCATTCGTCGGCCCCGGGGTCCCCGTGATCTTCCCCCTGGCCACCCGGCCGGCGCCGGCGCATCGCGACCGCAACGCCGGCGCTGCACCACAGCGCGGGCCACACGATCAACCCGACCGCAGCCGCCCCGCTGAGCCCGGAGGGCGCATCGACGTGCGCCGCCACCGGATCGCGGGCCGTGTGCACCGCCGCGTACGTGCACCGCGTGCCGGGATACCACCACTGCCACGACGCGTGCCCGTAGTGGGAGGAGCCGCGCGGGTACTCGCAGCCCCGGTTGCCTTCGGAGTGGCCGATGGCCAGGTGAGCGACGTACGCCGCGAACCCGGCCGCCCACACGAGCAGCGCAACGAGGATCGCGGTCCAACCGGTCAACTAGGCGGCCGTCCGCCCTCGTTGTGCTGCATCGACCACGAGCGCACCCTACGTCGCCTACGGCCGGGGGTCGGTCGTAGGACACGAAGGGTGGGCGGCATCGCGCCGGGTTGCGGTACTCGGTGGTGACCTGGCGCCGGCTCGCTCGCCGCTGGACATGGTGCCCGGCGCGGTCACGGCGGTCGACGTCCTCGTCGTGCGGCAGGCGGGCGGGCGCGATCGCGCACCAACCGTGCGCCGCACGCTCACGGGCGGCGCCGCCGGAGATCTCGTCGACCTGGTCAACTCCATACCGCGCGCGATCCCGGGTGTGTATCACTGCCCGGCCAACGTCGGCGGGTCCGCCTCGTCGACCGGGTGGTGCTTCGCGGGTCTGGGCCGTACGCCACCACCGTCGTCGACCTCAACGGCTGCAGCGACGCCCAACTCACCGTCGGCCGCCGGCGCCCGATCCAGCTCACCCACACGTTCCCGGGTGCGATCGGCGACATCGACCGCGCGATCCTGGCGGCACTGGGCCTGCCCGTTAGCTACGGGCGGTGAGCGAGAGCACTGCTCACACGAGCGCGCGCAGTCGCTGGGCCGTCTCGAGATCGGCCGGGTAGAACGACTCGATCACCAGCTCCTCGACGGTGACGTCCGTGGCCGTCTCGACGGTCGCCGCGACCGAGAAGAACGACAGCTCGCCGCTCTCGTGCCGTAGCCGCAACGGCAGGACGACGTTGGTCGCGGCCGTCCCGGTCTCGAGCCCACCCGGATAGCCGAGCAGTTCCTCGTGCAGCTCGCGTAAGCGATCGTCCCCGGTGTGTTCGGCGCGGCGGCGCACCTGCTCCAGCAGGTGGCCGCGCCACTGCGCGAGGTTGGCGATCCGCGGGGCCATGCCGTCCGGGTGCAGCGACAAGCGCAGCACGTTGACCGGCGGTTCGAGCAGGTGGGGCGCGCAGCCGGCGGTGATCAGCGGGACGGCCGCGTTCGCGTCGAGCAGCTCCCACCACCGGTTGATCACCAGCGCCGGGTAGGGCTCGTGTCCGGCGAGGACGAGCCGTAACGCCGCGCGCACCTGCGCGAGTTCGGGGGCGTCCAGGCGGTGTTCGGGGTAGCGCGGCGCGTAGCCGCCGGCGAGCAGCAGCTGGTTGCGCTCGCGTAGCGGCACCTCGAGGTGCTCGGTCAGCTTCACGATCATCTCCGGGGTGGGTCGCGAACGTCCCGTCTCGACGAAGCTGAGGTGCCGGGTCGAGATCTCCGCCTGGATGGAGAGCTCCAGCTGCGACAGGCGACGGCGTTCGCGCCACTCGCGCAGCAGCTGCCCGACCGGCCGCGGCGGTGCGGTCATCGAGGTCATGGCAGCGACGTTATCGACCGAGTCGAATGCTCGCGATTACCCGCGAGGTAACGGCGACGCATTACCTCCGAGGGAATCGACGGGCCGCCGGCGCGGCCCGCAACATCGTCGGCGACAGATCACCGAACCGTTGCCACGAAAGGGATTCGAGATGTCCGACCTCATTGACCGCTACCTCGCCTGCTGGAACGCGACCGACGCGGGGGAGCGTTGGCGCCTGCTGGAGCAGTACTGGAGCGACGACTGCCGCTACGTCGACCCGCTCGCCGACGTCCAGGGCCGCGCCGCGCTCGACGCGACCATCGCCGCCGTCCACGACCAGTTCCCCGGTTTCGTGTTCACCCCGGCCGGCGCGGTCGACGCCCACCACGACGTCGCCCGGTTCACCTGGGGCCTCGGGCCCGCCGGTGCCGAGCCGCTGGTGATCGGCTTCGACGTCGTCACGACCGACGCCGACGGCCGCATCCGCACCGTCACCGGCTTCCTCGACCGCGTCCCCGCCTGACCCGAAAGGACCCTTCGATGTCGACCCTCACCCTCGACCGGCCGCTCCTCGCGGAACGGCCGGCGACGGTGACCGGCTGGGCGCCACTCGCCGTGGTGCTCGCCGGCACCTTCGTCACGTTCCTCGACTTCTTCATCGTCAACGTCGCCCTGCCGGCCATGGCGGTCGACCTGCACGCCGGCCCGGCCGCACTGTCGCTCGTGGTCGCCGGCTACGGCCTCACCTTCGCCGCCGGCATGATCACCGGCGGCCGGCTCGGCGACATCTACGGCCGCCGCCGGATGTTCACCATCGGCCTCGCGCTGTTCACGATCACCTCGGCGGCGTGCGGGCTCGCGCCGACCGCCGGGCTGCTTGTCGCCGCCCGGCTGCTGCAGGGCGCGGCCGGCGCACTGCTCACCCCGCAGGTGCTCGCGATCCTCGGCACCACCTACGAGGGTGAGCGGCGCGGCACCGCCTTCGCCGTCTACGGCTTCGCGATGGGCATCGCCGGCGTGCTCGGTCAACTGCTCGGCGGCGCTTTGATCCAGGCCGACCTCGCCGGCCTCGGCTGGCGGACGATCTTCCTCATCAACGTGCCGGTCGGGCTGGCCGCCCTGCCACTCGTGCGGCGGTACGTGCCGGAGTCGCGCGGACCGTCCGCCCGGCTCGACCTCACCGGCACGCTGCTCGGCACGGGCGCGGTGGCCGCGCTCGTCCTGCCCCTGGTCGAGGGACGCGAGCACGGCTGGCCGGTGTGGTGCTGGCTCAGCCTGGCCGCCGCGCCGGTGCTCACCGCCACCTTCGTCGCCACGCAGGCTCGGCCCGGTCGCACGCCGCTGATCGACCTCACCCTGTTCCGGAGCCGGTCGTTCACGATCGGGTCCCTCGCCGCGCTGACGTTCGCGCTCGTGCCGTCCTCGTTCTTCTTCGTCCTCGCGCTGTACCTGCAGCAGGGCCGCGGCTACTCGGCGCTGTTCTCCGGCGTGGTGTTCGCCGCCGTCGGTGCCGGCTACTTCGCCGCGCTGGTGGTCGCGACGCCGCTCGCGGCCCGGCTCGGCCGGCAGGTGCTCGCGCTCGGGTCGGGGTTCGGGGCGGCCGGCGCGCTGCTGCTGGCCGAGGATGCGAACGCGGGCAGCGCGTGGGCGCTCACGCCCGGGCTCGCGCTGGTCGGGCTCGGTATCGGGCTGGTGCTGGTGCCGCTGTCCTCGACGGTGCTCGCCGGGGTGGACGGACGGTTGGCCGGCGCCGCGGCCGGCGTGCTGTCGACCGCGCAGCAGGTCGGCGGGGCGGTCGGTGTCGCGGTGATCGGCACGGTGTTCTTCGCGGCCGGCTCGGTCACCCACGCGTTCGTGGTCAGCCTTGCCGTCGTCGCCGGCCTGACGTTGCTGACCGCGGGGCTCGCCCAGCTGCTGCGGCCTCAGCCCTGCAAGTAACGCAACACGGCCAGGACGCGCCGGTTGTCGGTCTCCGAGGGGGGCAGGTCGAGCTTGAGGAAGATGTTGGCGACGTGCTTCTCGACCGCCCGCTCGGAGACCACCAGCGCCGCGGCGATCCCCGAGTTCGACAGGCCCTCGGCCATTCGCTCCAGCACCTCCCGCTCGCGCGGGGTCAGCTCGGCCAGGCCGTCCCGCCGGCTGCGACCGAGCAACTGGGCCACGACCTCCGGGTCGAGCGCGGTGCCGCCGGCGGCCACCCGCGTGAGGGCGTCCACGAACTCGCGGACGTCGGCAACGCGGTCCTTGAGCAGGTACCCGACGCCACGGGCCGAGTCGGCCAGCAGTTCGGACGCGTACCGCGTCTCGACGTACTGCGAGAACACGAGCACCCCGACCTCGGGCTGCGCGCGGCGCATGGCGATGGCGGCGCGCAGCCCCTCGTCGGTGAACGAGGGCGGCATCCGGATGTCGACGACGCACACGTCGGGGTGCAGCGCCGAGGCGGCCGAGCGGAGCGCGTCGCCGTCGCTCACCGCGGCCACCACCTCGTGCCCGCGGTCGGTCAGCAGCCCGACCAGCCCGTCCCGCAGGATCGCGTTGTCCTCGGCGATCACGACCCTCATACCGCTCCTCCGTGACTGCTCACGTGCAGCGGGACGTCCACCGTCACCGCCGTCGGCCCGCCCTCCGGACTCTCCACCGTCAGCCGGCCGTCCACCGTCGCGACCCGGTCGGTGAGACCGGCCAGCCCGGTGCCGGAGCCGACCCGCGCGCCGCCGCCGCCGTCGTCGGAAACGCGCAGCCACAGCCGGCCGTCGTGCGTGCGGACGTCCACCCACGCCTGCCGCGCGCCGCTGTGCTTGGCCACGTTGGTGAGCAGCTCGGCGGCGCAGAAGTAGGTCATCGTCTCGATCGCCGGGTCGGGCCGCTCGTCGATGCGCGCGCTCAGCGACACCGGGACGGCGCCCTGCGCCACCAGCGTGGCGAGCGCGGTGTCGAGGCCGGCGTCGAGGACGGGCGGGTGGATGCCCCGGGCGAGGTCGCGCAGCTCGACGATCGCCTCCTTGGCGGTGACGTGCGCCGTATCGAGCAGCCGGCTCGCCTCGGCCGGGTCGCCACCCTCGGCGAGCTTCTCCTTGGCCAGCCCCACGTTCATGGCCAGCGCGACCAGCTTGGCCTGCGCGCCGTCGTGCAGGTCGCGCTCGATGCGCCGCAGCGTCGCCGCCGAGTCGTCCACGGCGACGGCCCGGGTGCGCTCGAGCTGCGCGACGCGCTCGTTGGTCGGGCTCGGGCCGAGCAGCAACCGCTGCGCGAACTTGTCGATCCAGAGGACGCCGCGGATCGCCCACGGCGCCGCCAGCGTGATGACGATGCCGCCGATCGTCACCAGGAAGATCCGGAACGGGGTGTCGGCCTGCCAGCTGTCGGTGAAGCCGATCGCGTGGTGGCACTTGCCGTCGGACGTGCGGTTGCAGCCGAGGGCCGGCCGCCACGTCGCGTAGGTGACGCACATGAGGCCGTAGAACCAGAACACGAAGGCGGTGACCGTGCTGGCGATCCCGAGCGGGAACTTCACCAGCAGGTACAGCCGGGCCCGCCACGCCGTCCCGTCGCTCAGGCACGAGCTGATCCAGCCCAGCACGCCGGGCTTGCCGTGAAACGGCTCGGGGGCCGGAACGTCCGCGCTGGTGAGCCGGTTTGCCAGCCGCCGCAGCACCGAGCCGCCGTACCGGCTGACGAGCCCGGTGAGGGCGAGCAGGGGCAGGCCGACGAAGGTGACCAGCAGCCCGGCGCTGAGGGCGAGCGTCACGACGGTGAATACGAACCCGACGAGACCCAAAGGCAGCCCGAGGAGGGCGTAGAGCAGTTCGCCCCAGGTGCGTCGCTCCCGGAAGACGGTCAGGTAGCGGGGGAGTCGGCGTGGCATGGCCGTTTCAGCCTGCCAGAGGTCGGCGTCGGAGTTGCTGATCATGCCCTCAATGCTCGGCGTTCGCGTGCCGCGCGACGAGGGAGCGACCTCTTGTCTTGCCGGTGGGGTTTCCCGCACCGGCCGCGCCTAGGGTCGGACGGGTGCACCTCGAACTGGCGGCCCTGGTGGTCGACGACTACGACCGCGCGATCGAGTTCTTCGTCGACGTCCTCGGCTTCGACCTCGTCGAGGATTCGCCCTCGCTGACCAACGACGGCCGGCCCAAACGCTGGGTGGTCGTCCGGCCGCCGGGCGGTCAGACGGCGTTGCTGTTGGCGCAAGCGGACGGTCCCGCGCAGGCCCCGGTGGTGGGTCGGCAGTTCGCCGGCCGGGTCGGGTTCTTCCTGCGGGTGCCGGAGTTCGAGGTGCAGTACCACCGGATGCTGGCCGCCGGCGTGCGCTTCCACGGCCCGCCGCGGGACGAACCGTACGGACGGGTCGTGGTGTTCGAGGACGTCGCCGGCAACAAGTGGGACCTGCTCGGCCCCGATCCCCGGACGGATCCCCAGATTCCGGACGTACGCTCGAAGGCATGACCAGCTCCGCCGCCCCGGCCCTGGGCAAGCGGCCGCCGGCCCGCCGCGGCCCGTTCGCCTGGGTCTCCGCCTTCACCGGCTTCTACCCGGCCCAGGCCGAGGAGTTCGGCCACCTCGACCCGGTGACGCGGTTCCTCTACGCCGCCCGCAGCGTGATCCTCGTGATCTCAGCCCAGTCGGCCGCGATGGCCGGCCTGCTGGCGGCGACCGACCGGCGCTTCGCGGTGCTGCCGTTCCTGCTGGTGCTGGCCGGCTACGTGGTGTTGCACGCGATCAGCAACCTCTCCAACGACTACTTCGGCTACCGGCGCGGGCACGACACCGAGGATTCGCCGCGCCGCCGGTACACGCTGCACCCGATCGCGTCCGGTGCCGTGACGCCGCGGTTCCTGGCCACCGGGCTGCTCGTCCTCTGCGTCATCGCGGCCGCCATCGCCGCCTACTTCGTCGCCCTGCGCGGTTGGCCGGCCGTCGGGCTGACCGTCGCCGGCGGCGTGCTGCTGTACGCGTACGACGCAGCGCCTCGCGCGCTGAAGGAGCTCGGGCTGGGCGAGGTCGCGGCGTTCGTCGTGTGGGGCCCGCTCATGATCGGCGGCGGCTACTACGTCATCACCGGGCACTGGTCGGGCGCGGCCTTCGCCGCCTCCGTCCCGCCCGGCCTCGGCGTCATGTCGATCCTCGTCGGCAAGCACGTCGACCAGCGCGGCTTCGACCGCGAGCACCACCAGCGCACCCTCCCCGTCGTCCTGGGCGAGCGGGCGGCGCGGCGGCTGAACCAGGCCGCGGTCGGCGGCATGTACGTCACGGCCGCCGTGGCCGTCGGGTTCGGGGCGCTCACCCCGTTCGTGGCCCTCGTCCTCGTCGCGGCGCCCCGGGCCCTGCGCGCACTGCGGGTCATGGCCGCCCCGGCCCCGGCCGAGCCGCCGGCCGGCTACGTCGGCTGGCCGCTCTGGTACCACCGGGTCTGCCTCGTCCACAACCGCGCCTTCGGCTGGCTGTTCGTCGCCGGGCTCGCGCTCGGCGCCATCTGGCCCGGCGCCAGTTTGTGAGCTTCTTCTGCCGGTTGGACTAAGGCGGGACGGCCCACGAGACTGTCGAGGACGGCGGATCCGACTCGGGAGGACCAGATGGCGTACTTCGTCACCGGCGCGACGGGCTTCATCGGCCGCTTCCTGCTCGCGGAGCTGCTCGACCATCGCGAGGGCCAGATCTACTGCCTCACCCGCGCCGGCTCGCTCGACAAGCTGGACGCCCTGAAGGAGCGGCTCGGCGACGAGGACCGGGTCGTCCCGGTCATCGGCGACCTGACCAAGCCGCGCCTCGGCGTCGACGAGGCCGAACTCGAGCGGCTCAACGGCCAGATCGACCACTTCTTCCACCTCGCCGCCATCTACGACCTGACCGCCGACGACGACAGCCAGCAGCGGGCCAACGTCGAGGGCACGCGGCACGCGGTGCAGCTGGCCGAGGCCGTGCACGCCAAGCACTTCCACCAGATGAGCTCGATCGCCGCCGCCGGGCTGTACAAGGGCGTGTTCACCGAGGACATGTTCGACGAGGCCGAGGACGTCGAGCACAACGCGTACTACCGCACCAAGCACGAGTCGGAGGCCGTCGTGCGGCGCGAGGCGAAGGTGCCCTGGCGCGTGTACCGGCCGGGCGCGGTCGTCGGCCACTCGCAGACCGGCGAGATCGACAAGATCGACGGGCCCTACTACTTCTTCAAGATCATCCAGCGAGTGCGGAACCTGACGCCGGGCTGGTTCCGGGGCGTCGGCGTCGAGGGCGGCGAGATCAACCTCGTGCCGGTCGACTACGTCGCCAAGGCGACCGACTATCTTGCTCACCAGCCCGATCTGGACGGCCGGACCTTCCACCTGACCGACCCCGAGCCGCTGACCGTGGGCGGGCTGCTCAAGGCGCTGACGAAGGCGGCCAAGGCGCCGCAGCCGACGGTGAACCTCGACGCCCGGGCACTTGACGCGCTTCCGCTCAAACTCGGCAACACGCTGGCCCGCCTGCCCGGCGCGCGGCAGCTCACCGACCTGGTGCTCGCCGAGGTCGGCATCCCGCGCGAGTCGTTCCAGTACCTCACCTACCCGACGCACTTCGACTCGTCCAAGACGCGGGCGTTGCTGCACGGCTCGGGCATCGAGGTGCCGCCGTTCTCCACGTACGTCCAGACCCTCTGGGACTACTGGGAGCGCACCTACAGCCCCGATCGCCGCAAGGACAAGCAACTCGCCCGCGCGATCAAGGGCAAGACGGTGATGATCACCGGTGCGTCCTCGGGCATCGGCCGCGCGACCGCGCTACGCGTGGGTGCCGCCGGCGGCAAGGTGCTGCTGGTCGCCCGCGGCGTCGAGGCGCTGGAGCAGACGAAGCGGGAGATCGAGGACCTCGGCGGCCTCGCGTTCGTGCACCGCTGCGACCTCGCCGACATGAGCGACATCGAGCGCATGGCCAAGGAGGTGTTGCAGGAGCACGGCCGGGTGGACGTCCTGGTCAACAACGCCGGCCGCTCGATCCGCCGCTCGATCGCGCTGTCGTACGACCGCTTCCACGACTTCGAGCGCACGATGCAGCTGAACTACTTCGGGCCGGTGCGACTCATCCTGTCGCTGCTGCCGATCATGCGGCAGACCGGGCCGGACGGTCGCAAGGGCGGGCACATCATCAACGTCAGCTCGATCGGCGTGCAGGCGAACATCCCGCGCTTCTCGGCCTACGTCGCCTCGAAGGCCGCGCTGGACGCGTTCTCCCGCTGCATCTCGTCGGAGATCATCGACGACGGCGTGCACATCACGACGATCTACATGCCGCTCGTGCGCACTCCGATGATCGCGCCGACCGACATGTACAAGGCCTTCCCGACGCTGTCGCCGGAGGAGGCCGCGGAGATGATCAC
>Ga0068855_100007746_pt1 | contig 12973 bp, 15 predicted proteins | sample KBSCornC52_FD_66592 | JGI IMG/M metagenome (GOLD analysis project Ga0068855, IMG submission 66592) | Corn rhizosphere microbial communities from Kellogg Biological Station, Michigan, USA - KBS Corn C5-2 | ecosystem: Host-associated > Plants > Roots > Rhizosphere > Soil ... | reverse complement strand
CGTGGCGGTCGCGAGTGGCGTGTACCTCTGGATTCGGGACCAGCGGCTCGATCGGTTCGCTGAGAGCTCGGCGGAAGTCGGCGTTGTGTTCACGACAGTAGTGCTCATTACGGGACCCCTGTGGGCAAAGCCAATTTGGGGGACGTACTGGGCGTGGTGGGATGTCAGGCTCATATCGACGCTCTTCCTCTGGTTCATCTACGTCTCCTACATCGTTCTGCGCGGCGCGATCGAATCACCATCACTTCGCGCCCGCTACTCGGCCGTCCTCGGAATCCTCGGCGCGTTTCTCATTCCATTCATTCATTTGAGCGTTTACCTGTTCGCCACAATGCATCCCATGCCGATCGTCGGAAAACCCAGCGCACCCTCGCTTCCCAATGAGATGCTGCTGACACTGATGATTTCACTGGCGTCATTCACGCTTTTGTACGCAGCGTTCATGCGATCGCGATACCGTTATGCGGAAGAGCGTGATGCAGCCGCTGCGAGAAACCACTCCGATGCCTGAGACGTCCGCATACTTTCACGTTGCGTACACCGTCGCCCTCGGAATTTACGCGGCCTACGCGTTGAGCCTTTACGTGCGGCGTAAGCGGGTGCGAGCGAAATAGTGTCGGCCAATTTGTTTGCGTCGCCTGCGATCCCGTCGGAGATCTCCGATCCGATCAATGCGCGCATCCTCGCCGTGTCGGAGGATCGCATCGCGGGATTCGTCGAAGAGCCGTTCGCGACCATCGCAGCCGCGGCCGGGCTCGAGCAGGGCGTAGTCATCGAGAGACTGCAGGCGATGCTGTCGGCCGGAGTCGTTAGACGGATCAGACAGACGCTGATGGCGACGAATCTGGCGCCCGGCGCCCTCGTTGCATGGCGCGTCGCAGCCGACAAGCTCGACTCCGCGTTCAATTACTTGGTGAAGGACGACCCATTTTCCGGCCACGTCGTTATCCGATCCACCGACGCCGAGACTCCAGGCTCGGCCTACAGGTTGTGGACAACGCTCAAGGTGCCGCAGGGATTCTCGATGCAGCGTCACTGCGAATTCCTGGCAGTCGTGGTAGGAGCGGAAACGTTCCGGATCATGCCGGCGAAGCGCCTCTTCGCGCTCGGCGTGGGTCATGTGCGTCGGCGGGGGATGGAGCCCGGCTCGAGAAGCGAAGAGCCTGGACGCGTCTTCGACACGAACATCGTCGAGCTGTCGCCGCTCGAGTGGCGCGTGCTCACCTCGCTCAAGCGCGAATTCACGGTTGACGAGATCACTTCGCATCCGTGGCGCGGACGCGCCGACGATGCGGGCCTGCCATTGGAAGAATTCATTCGCATCGCCCGCTCGTTGAGCGAGCGCGGGGTGATCGGACGATTCTCGACCTTTCTGGAGCACGTCAAGCCATCCTCGACCGGGGAGCGGGTCACGCGATACAACGCACTTTTTCACTGGCGGGTTCCGCCCGGAAGAGAGATCGAGGCAGGCAAGGAGATTGGCCGGCATCACATTCTGACGCACGCATATTGGCGCGAGGGGGGACCAGAGTTCGCGAACGTGAATGTGATGGCCGTAGCTCACGGCACCGACAAGCAGCTCGTGCTCGACCACAAGGCGGCGATCGACAAACATCTCGGTGAAGCCGGCATCCCGATTTCCTACACGAACGTGTTCTGGGGCGGACGCAGCGAGATCAAGCCATCGGAAATCTCTCCCGTCGAATACCAGGCGTGGGCGAATCGTGTCAGACTGTCGACCGAACCAGAAATGGGGAGCCGAGAAATGGCGCTTCGGGAAAATGGCCAGCGGAAAAGTGGCCAGCCGGAAATGGGCCAGCCGTGAACGAAGGAAAGGTCTTTCTCGTGGGCGCCGGTCCCGGTGATCCGGGGCTCATCACTGTGAGGGGAAGGCAGCTCATCGACTCCGCCGACGCCGTCGTGTACGACGCGCTTGCGAATTCGGCGCTCCTTCCTCCCGGTGCGCGGGCTACCGGACGCCCCGAGCTCTATTACGTCGGAAAACGTGGCGGAGCGAAAGACGGAGAGCGCTCGGTGACACAGGATGAGATCAATACGCTCCTCGTCAAGCTCGCGCGCGAGGGAAAACGCGTCGTGCGTCTCAAGGGAGGCGATCCCTTTGTATTCGGTCGCGGCAGCGAGGAAGCGCAGGCGATGAACGACGCCTCCATTCCATTCGAGGTCGTGCCCGGAATAACCGCGGGGATCGCCGCGCCGGCGTACGCGGGAATACCGGTCACACACCGTTCGCTCGCGACATCGGTGACCTTCGTAACCGGACACGAAGATCCGGCCAAAGCGACCACCCAAACGAACTGGACGGCCCTCGCACAGGCCGGTGGGACGATCGTTTTGTACATGGGCGTGAAAACTCTTGCTACGATCGCCGACACGCTGATCAAGGGTGGGATGCCCGCGAAAATTCCTGCCGCCGCGATCCAGTGGGGAACGCATCCAAGGCAGCGCACAGTCGTCGCGACGCTCGAGACACTCGCGGCAAAAGCAGAAGAGGAGGGAATCACATCTCCCGTAATCACGGTCATCGGGTGGTCCGTCGTGCTGCGTGACGAGCTGAATTGGTTCGAGAGTCGACCACTGTTCGGAAAGCGAATCGTTGTGACGCGTGCGACGCAGCAGGCTCCAGCGCTGAGTGAGAAGCTGAGCGAGCTGGGTGCCGATGTGATCGAAATGCCGGCAACACAAATCGCGCGCCTGGATCCGGCCCCGTTGCGTGCCGCGATCGCCGCCATCTCGGACTTTGATTGGCTCATATTCACCAGCCAGAATGCGATATCCATTTTCTGGGAGCAATTGCTCGGCGAAGGCAAGGATGCGCGCGCCCTCGCCGGACTCAAGGTCGCCGCCGTCGGTCCCGCAACTGCCGGCGCTCTCCTCGAGCACGGGATCGCCGTCGATGTCATCCCGAAACGGTTCGTCGCCGAGGGATTGCTCGAGATGATGCGCGAACGGGCTGATGTCGCGGGAAAGACGGTGCTTTACGTAACGGCGGAAGGTGCGCGCGATGTCCTGCAGGAAGGTCTGCGTGAAATCGGAGCCCACGTGACGGTAGTTGAAGCGTATCGGTCCGTCGTAGACGGTGAAGGGGCCGAGAAGCTCGCGCGCGCCATCGAGGCTGGCAAAGTGGACCTCGTCACATTCACCTCGGCTTCCGCGGTGAGAGGATATATCGACGCTGTCGGCGAAGAACCGGCGCTGCAAGTGCCGGCTGCATCCATTGGCCCGCAGACGTCCGAGGCATTGAGGGACGCCGGTCTCGAGGTGAAAGTCGAAGCGAAGGAATCCACGCTCGACAGTCTGGTGTCCGCGGTCTTCAGTGCCTTCTAAGCCCAAGGCTGATCCCGCGGTCGTCAGAATCGGGACGCGGGCTTCGGAGCTCGCCCTTCGTCAGGCTCGGCTGGTCGAGAGCGCATTGCTCCGCCGCGGAATTGCGTCTGAGCTCGTGACCTTCAAGACCACCGGCGACAAGAAGCTCGATCAGCCGCTCACCGAGATCGGAGCAAAGGGACTCTTCACCCACGAGCTCGAGGTCGCACTCTCGAAAAACAAAATCGATTGCGCCGTTCACTCGCTGAAGGATCTCCCAACCGACTCCGTGGATGGTCTCGAGATAATCGCGCAGCTCGAGCGCGAGGATCCGCGCGATGTGCTCGTCGTGAATCGACAGACGGGTGCCGAGAACCTCGATGATCTACCAGCCGGATCGCGCGTCGGCACATCGAGCTTGCGGCGTCGCTCCCAGCTACTTGCTCGGCGTCCGGATCTGGAAGTTGCCGAGCTGCGGGGTAACGTTCCGACCCGACTGAGCAAGGTGGAGAGTGGCAGCGTCCACGCCGCGATTCTCGCAGCGGCGGGACTGATTCGCCTCGAGGTCGAGCGCCGCATTACGATGTTTCTCGAGCCGCCCGACTGGCTGCCTGCCGCCGGACAGGGAGCGATCGCAATCCAGACCCGGAACGACGACAACAGGATGAGAGATTTGCTGGCTCCGCTGGATCACAAGCCCACGTCCATGGCCACCCGTGCCGAGCGCGCTTTCCTCGCAGCGCTCGACGGTGGCTGCCAGGTCCCGATCGGCGCTCTGGTCAGCGACATTGGCGGCGCGCCTACACTATATGGTATGCTCGCGGATCTGAGCGGCCGCCACATAGTGCGAGGATCTCGCCTGCTCGACCCTGGCTCGCCGGAGTCCACCGGCGAGGCGCTGGCCGCCGAAATCCGGTCCCGCGGCGGTACCAGCCTACTCGTGGAACTTCGTCAGCTGTCCAAATTTCCCGCCCCGCAACCAGAGTAAGAGTGTCCAGCTTTCCGCAGTATCGCCCGCGACGCCTGCGCCGAACCGCCGCCCTTCGAAACCTCGTCCGCGAGACTCATCTCGCGCCATCGCAGCTGGTTCTGCCGGTGTTCGTCCGCGATGGGAAAAAGATCCGGCGTCCGGTTGGGTCGATGCCCGGCGTCAATCAGACATCCGTTGATGAGATGCTGCGCGACGCCGAAGCAGCGGCAAAGGCAAAGGTCGGCGGAATCATTCTTTTCGGAGTTCCGGAGACGAAAGACGCCACGGGCTCGTCGGCGTGGGATGAGAAGGGCGCCGTGCAGATGGCAGTGAGCACGCTCAAGAAGGAGATTCCCGAGCTGGTCGTGATCACCGACGTCTGCATGTGCGAGTACACGGATCATGGCCACTGCGGCGTTCTCAAGAATGGCGAGGTAGACAACGACGCGACGCTGGAGCTGCTTTCCCGCGCCGCTCTGTCGCATGCGCGCGCGGGTGCGGATATCGTTGCGCCGAGCGACATGATGGATGGCCGGGTTCAAGCAATTCGTACCGCGCTCGACGCCGCGCAGTTCACCGACGTGTCCATTCTCAGCTATGCCGCGAAATACGCGTCCGCGTACTATGGTCCTTTTCGCGAGGCAGCCGAGTCGGCGCCGCAGGTGGGCGACCGGCGGGGCTATCAGATGGATCCAGGCAATGCGCAGGAGGCAATGCGCGAGGTCCTCGCCGACATCGAAGAGGGCGCGGACGCGATCATGGTGAAACCAGCGGGTCCATATCTCGACATAGTCTCGCGTGTGAAGGCCGAGACGGGCTACCCGATCGCCGCTTATCAGGTGAGCGGCGAGTATGCGATGATTTGCGCGGCCGCCGATCGCGGCTGGATCGACAAGGATCGCGTGATGATGGAGTCGCTCCTCGGCATTCGCCGCGCGGGAGCGGATTTCATTGTTACGTATTTCGCCACCGAGGCCGCCCGGCAGCTCTGAGCGGGAGAGAGCCCCTGATGGCCCAGTGAAGAAACTTGTCGGTATCGAGGCTCGTAGTATAATTAGACGCTTGGCTAATTAACTAACTAAACATGAACGACGTCTTTCGAGCCCTGTCCGATCCGACCAGACGTGAGATCCTCGAGCTGTTACGCTCAGGGCCTCGATCGTCGGGCGAAATCGCCGAGAAGTTCAGCACCAGCTGGGCGACCATATCGCGGCACCTGAGCGTGCTCAAGGACGCCGACCTGATACTGGCCGAGCGAAACGGACAACACGTCGTGTACGAGCTGAACACCACCGTTTTTCAGGATGTCGTCGAACATCTCATCAAGTGGCTTCGCCCGCGGAGACCCAATGCGTAAATGGATTCCACTCCTCATAATCGCCGCTGCCGTCATCGCCTCGGCGGCGGTTTATCCGAAGCTGCCCCTCAGCGTTCCGACCCACTGGGACATGGTCGGACGTCCCAACGGCTGGAGTAGTCGCCTCTGGGGCGCGTGGGTCATGCCGATCATTCTCGTCGTACTCTGGCTTTCGATCCGCTTTCTGCCGGCGATCGATCCGCGAGGCAGCAACTACGCCAAGTTCGGCGATGCGTTCAGCGCGATCATCCTGTCAATCATGCTCTTCATGCTCGGGTTGCACTTTCTCATTTTACGCGCCGCGCTCGGCCATCCGGTCGCAATGGACCGCGTGGTCCCGATTGGCGTCGGTGCGCTCTTCGTCGTAATCGGAAATTTTCTACCACAGGCGCGGCCGAATTGGTTCGTCGGCATTCGGACTCCGTGGACACTGTCGAGCGATCGCGTCTGGGAAAAAACGCATCGATTCGGCGGGCGCGTTTTCGTGGCGAGTGGCATCGTCGTCATCCTCGCCGGTCTCATCACGGGTCAATGGGCCAACATTGTCATGACTATCGTAGTGGTTCTCTGCACGATGTCCGTGCTGGTGTACTCGTACATCGAGTGGAAGCGGGAAATGCCGAGTCAAACCTCAGCGACAAAACTTCCCTCATGAATTGTTCGCTGGTCCATTCATCACCGAGGCGGTCGAAAGCCGTCGAAAGCCGTCTACTCATGACATTGCTTAGCTCTGTTTCGGGCGTTTCTCGTGCAGTTCTTCTGCTCGGTTTCACTCCGATGGCGACGGCCACGGCTCAGGCTGCGGGCGCCACGCGCGGACAGGCAGCTTTCTCTCAGCGTCCGATCGACACGGTTCCACCGAAGACCGTGGTCGAGACGCCGTTCACGATCACGAGCGGCACGTTGACGCTGCCAGGCACACTCACTCTTCCCGCAAACGCCGGCGCCAAGCGCTCCTCAAAAAGCAAGAGAGCCCGGGTTGCGCTCACCAAAAAGCTTCCCGTCGCGCTCATTGTGGCTGGCTCGGGTCCAACCGACCGCAACGGCAACTCCGCCGGTGCGCTCCGCGCGCAGAACAATTCGAACCTCTACGCAATTCTCGCCTGGCAGCTGGCTGAAGCCGGAATCGCGTCAGTTCGGTACGACAAGCGAGTGATCGGCGACAATCTTCAAAAGGTAGACATTCCTTCAACCTCGATCGATGATTTCATTGCCGACGCGATCGCTGGCGCGAGGCAGCTTGTCTCCGACCAGCGGTTCTCGAAAGTCATTCTGATCGGGCACAGCGAGGGCGCGGAGCTGGTGCTCCAGGCGGTGAATCGTGGCGCACCGGCGGCTGGAATCGTGATGATGTCCGGAGCGGGGAGACCGATCATGCCGGTCTTGCGGGAGCAAATCTCGAAGCAGCTGCCGCCGACGGAGATCGCAAAATGGGACTCGGCGTCGGCCCGTTATCTGCGCGGTGAAGATCCGGGAGACGTTCACCCGGGGCTCAAATCGCTGTTGCAGCCGGCCAATCGCAAGTTCATGCTGAGCTGGGCGAAATACGATCCGGCCGCCGAGATCGCGAAGCTCAAAGTTCCGGTGCTGATCGTACAGGGCGGCCATGACATTCAAATCAGCGAAGCCGACGCGCGGGCTCTCAAAGCGGCGCAGCCGGCCGCGACGCTTGTCGTGATCCCGGCCGCCAATCACGTCTTCCGAGCGACGACCACGGATGATCGAATCGCGCAGATGAAGCTCTACGTCGATCCGACCATACCTATCGTTCCCGAGCTGACGCCTGCAATCGCCGACTGGATCAAGGGCCTGAAGTAACCCGCTCGCGAAGCAGGGGAGATACCAACTTCGCAATCGGGGCAGACGACAGCGTCGCGGTGTAGGGGCGCATCCCCCGTCGTGCGGTTAATTTGTAATCTCCCCTACGAACGACGATAAATGCGCTACAGGCTTTTCCCCGGAACCGATATCAAGGCCAGCGAGATCGGATTCGGTACCTGGACTCTCTCCACCGGTTGGTGGGGTGAGAAGACCGACGAGGAAGCGGTGGAGATGCTGCGCGTCGCCCACTCGAATTTCGGAATCAACTTCTTCGATACAGCCGATACGTACGGAAATGGCCGCGGTGAGCGCCAGCTGGCGCAGGCGTTCCGTGGAAAGCGCGATGAAGTCCTGTTTTCGACGAAGATCGGATACGACATCTACGATCCTGCTGCGCAAACCGCGCGACGTGGACAGAACGAGCTGCCGCAGAAATTCGACAGCGATTATATGCGGTTCGCCCTCGACAAATGCCTGGAGCGACTGGAGACGGACCACATCGACGTGCTCCAGCTTCATAACATCAAGATGGAGCACGTTCGCGACGCCGGGATCTGGCAGACGCTCCGCGAGATGAAAGACGAAGGCCTGATCGGTGTCTGGGGCGCCGCCTTCGGGCCCGCGATCGGATGGCTGTATGAAGCCGTGGAGCTCTGCGAGCGCGAAAGCGACATCGGCACGATTCAGATGATCTGGAACGTGCTCGAGCAGCACCCTGGCGCGCGGATGATCGAAGCTGCCCGTGAATTCGCGCCGAGCTGTTGCTTCAACATTCGCGTCACGCACGCGTCGGGGATGCTTGAAGGGAAGTACGCGGAAGACACCGTTTTCCCCCCGAACGACCACCGCCGGCATCGGCCGCGATCGTGGCTCACGAACGGTCTGAAAAAAGTCAGGACGCTCGAATTTCTGACTTCCGAAATGACGCTCGGACAGGCATCGCTCAAGTGGCTGCTCGCCGAGCCCCTGGTCGTGACGACGCTGCCGAACATCTACGACATGGAGCAGCTTCGCGAATTCGCCGAGGCGTCGGACAAACCGGAACTGTCGGCAGCCCAGATGCAGCGTGTTGCCGAGCTCGCAGAGCACAATTTTGGCGTTGACGAGCCGCCAATGAGCTACAAGGGGACGATGGAGCGCGTAACCGCTTGATCAATCCATGGCACGATCTGCCGGCCGGATTCCACCCGCCCGACGACGTCACAGCGGTAATCGAGATTCCGCGCGGCAGCAGAAACAAATACGAGCTCGACAAGGCTTCCGGGATGATTCGCCTGGACCGGGTTCTGTATTCCGCCGTTCACTATCCGGGCGACTATGGATTCATTCCCCGAACGCTTCACGAGGACGGAGATCCCCTCGATGTGCTGGTGCACATCAACGAGCCCACCTTTCCGGGGTGCCAGATCGACTGTCGTCCGCTGGGCGTTCTCAGGATGCGAGACCGGGGCGAGCCTGACGACAAGATCCTCGCGGTGCCGTGTCACGACCCGTATTACCACGAGTATTTCGACATCGCCGATCTTTCTCAGCATTATTTGAAGGAAGTGGAGCATTTCTTCCATATCTACAAGGACCTCGAGGGAAGGCGCGTGGAGATCGTCGGCTGGGAGAAGAGCGAAGTCGCGGCGGCGGTCATCAATGAATCGATCACGCGCTACCAGGAAAAATTCCATCAGGTAGGTACTTAATCATTCGGCGCTCCGGGCACGCCGCCGGTGGCGGAGGACGATAAATGAACAGGCAGCGGACGACAGGGTTACTCACGGTCATCGTGCTTCTCGCATCGCTCGGATCTGCGTGCGGCAGGGGCGAAGACAAGGCGGTGAAGGGTCGAAACGGGCCGAATGGAGCCGCTCACGACACCGTCAGCGATCTCTCTCTCAACGAGGACGGCCTAGGCCAGATTCAGATCGGGATGAACCTCGATGATGCCGTCAACATGGGTCTTCTCAACGAGAACCCGACGATGAACAAGCAGTGCGACTTCGTATTCCCCGCTGTTGGCGCTGGAATTCCCGAAGGCGTCAGCGCGATGGTCGTGAGGGGAAAGATCGTGCGTATCGATGTCGATACTGGAACGGTCACTACGGAGGACGGCGCGAAAATCGGCGACACCGAGGACAAGATCAAGTCGATTTACGGCAACGATGTGACGATCGAGCCGGACAAGTTGATCGACGGCGGTCATTACATGACTGTCCTTGGCGACAGCGCCAGCGCCGGGAAGGCGCTCGTCTTCGAGACAGAGGGCCAGCACGTGGCGAGGTTTCGCGCGGGCCGCCTTCCCGAGGTCAAGTGGGTAGCGGGCTGTAGCTAGTGATCCGCACGCTGTTCGCACTGAACGGCACGGTCAGCCGTCGCGACTATCTCGTGACGGGAATCACATTGATGGCGGCGGCAGGTGAAGCGCGAATCAGAATCTCCCTCGGCGGCGGAGATACGCTCGCGAACGAGCTAGAGATGGAATGAAAGTTTGAGCCGAACGTTTCTGATGGCGAAATGGAGATACCTCGCGATGATCAATTTCGAGGTGGATCCGAGCGTCCTCAGATCCCACGTTCCAAGAGGAACTACTCTCGACGAGCGTGACGGCCGTCACTTCGTGAGTCTCGTCGCCTTCCTGTTTCTTGATACGCACCTGTTGACCGTGCCCGCGTTCTTCCACCAGAACTTCGAGGAAGTAAACCTGCGCTTCTACGTACGGCGGATGATCGGGAGAGAGTCTCGACAGGGAGTGGTATTCATCCGTGAGATGGTTCCCCTTCCGCTCGTGGCGGCAGTGGCCAAGCTCACTTACAACGAGCCTTATCGAACTGTTCCGATGGAGCATACGATCGTGGATACCGACGGCGAGCTACAGAGCGTCGAATATTTGTTCGGTGCGCCACGGGATCGCTGCCGCGTCACGGTCCACGTCGATGGAGTCCCGAGGGACATCGACCGTGGTTCGGAAGAGGAGTTCCTCTCGCATCGAGGCTGGGGGTACACGAGGCAGCGCGATGGCGGCACAATCGAGTATGCGGTGGACCATCCGCGCTGGCGCGTATGGCCCGGCGCGCAGCACGAGCTCGAGGGACCCCTGGAGGAGTTTTACGAGCAGCCGTTTGCCAGTATACTGAGAGGTCCTTGCGTCTCCGCATTCGTCGCGGACGGTTCCGCGGTGTCAGTGCATATGCCGGAGCGAATCGCCTGACCACATGCCATCATCGCCATGACGACCGCCAATCAGCAGACCGACCTGCGTTACCCCGTCGGCAAGTTCGACTTCGATGCACCGATCAACGAGTCCGACTACCCAGACCTGATCACTGCAATCGCGGAAACTCCCGGCCGGCTTCGAGCTGCGGTCGCCGGCCTTTCCCGCGATCAGCTCGAGACGCCATACCGTCCCGGCGGGTGGACACTAAAGCAGGTGGCTCATCATTTACCTGATAGCCATCTGAACGCGTACACTCGATTCAAACTCGCGCTAACAGAGGATGAGCCCACCATCAAGCCGTACGATGAGGCCGCGTGGGCCGAGCTTGCTGATTCGCGGAAGGTGCCGATCGAGGTTTCGCTCGATCTTCTGGATGCGCTGCACTTGCGATGGGTGGCACTGTTGCGATCAATGGATCCGTCTGACTTCGACCGCGGTTTACGCCATCCGGAACACGGGCGGTTGCTCGCATTAAAGCAGATGCTCGGATTGTATGCGTGGCACGGACGTCATCACGTGGCGCACATCACTGCATTGAGAAAACGGGAGGGCTGGTGACCAAATCGGCGGCACCGCGCTTGCCTGATCTCACAGCATGAAAAGGACGATGACTGTAAGACGCAAAAAAGATTCGCGGCGAACGACGTGGCTGCTGGTGGGTGCCGGGGCCGCGATGGTGGCGGGGCAGCTGGTGGAGCGGGGACTCGACTCTGGGTGGCGGGCCTGGAAAGGGGAGGACCCACCCACATTCGAGCGTGGTGACAGCTGGTCGAGGGCGTTGGCGTGGACGGCATTGTCCGCGGCGGCCGTAGGGGCAGCGGAGCTCTTCGCGCGGCGCAGCGCGCATTTGGGTCTGAGGCAAATGACGGGCAAGCGTGCTCCCGCCGGCCTGTGAAACATTCTCCTGGATTCCTGAAGATCGTCGACGACGCGAAGTCGCGTGTGCGTGAGATCGACGTCGGTGAAACCCGTCGCCAGCTCGAGAGCGGCAAGGCGAAGCTCATCGACGTCCGCGAGCAGAGCGAGTGGGCGGCTGGTCACGCCCAGGGCGCCATGCACCTGGGGAAGGGCGTGATCGAGCGCGACATCGAAGACCGGGTCCCCGACAAGAGCGCAGCGCTGATTCTCTATTGCGGCGGCGGGTTTCGCTCCGCATTGGCAGCCGACAATCTGCAGAAAATGGGATACAGGAACGTCGCATCGATGGCGGGCGGCTGGCGCGCGTGGCAGGCAGCGGGCGCGCCGATCGAGGAATAAATCGAGGGGCAAGGCTCATCCGCAAAGTACTTGACAGCGCAAAGTAGAAGGGTCATCTTCAAGCCGTAACCTTCATATCGGAGAGACCCGATGCTTAAAATGCTCGTGATCCTGGCTTCGATCGCGAACTGCGCTGGCGGGCTGGTGCTGATCTTCACGTGGGCAACAATGTCGCAGCGCGTTCCGGTCATCGTCCTGTTCATCGGCCTGTCGCTCCTCGTACAAGGCGGATACACGATCCTGTACCTGCACGGCGACCTCGATAGCTGGGGCGGTATCGCGACCGGCGCGCTATTCGCCGGAGAAGGACTCGCCGCGTGCGTCGGTGCCGGCGGGCTGATTCAGGGCATGATCCACAACATCAACAACGCCGATATGGAGATGGCTCCCGTGCTTGCTGGGTTGTTGATGCTCGTCCAGGCGCTGCTGGCCCTTTTGTATTTATTCCTTACCGGCCGGCTGCGCCCGCGAGTCAACGGACGCAGCTCCGCCTGACATCGCTCGAGGCCCGCTACGGCCGAAGCTCTCCGTGGTCGACCGGTTCGCGCCCGCGGCGCATGAACAGAAACTCGTAAAGAAGCGCCGCGATCACCCCGCCCGTGATTGGGGCGAACCAGTACAACAACTGGGCTTCGTACACGCCGCTCGCCACCGCCGGACCGAACGATCGCGCCGGATTCATCGAACCGCCCGTCAATGGACCGATCATCAGTATGTCAGCCGCCACGACAAACCCGACCGCCAGGCCACCGATCTTCGGACCGTTAAGATCGACAGCCGTGCCAAAAACCACAAAGACCAGGAAAAACGTCGCGATCGCCTCGAGGAGAAATGCCTGCACGCCAGTGACATCGAGGGCGATTGCCTGCCCACCGCCGCGCGTGGCGGTGAAGATGGCGTCGGGGAAAGTCGCCTTGAGCGCGTATCCAGCCACGACGGCCCCGAGAATTTGAGCAACGATGTAGAGCGCAGCCATCATCGCCTCGATACGCCTCGTAGCCAGCATTCCCAGCGTCACGGCCGGATTGAAGTGCCCCGAGAT
>Ga0068855_100007744_pt1 | contig 12974 bp, 11 predicted proteins | sample KBSCornC52_FD_66592 | JGI IMG/M metagenome (GOLD analysis project Ga0068855, IMG submission 66592) | Corn rhizosphere microbial communities from Kellogg Biological Station, Michigan, USA - KBS Corn C5-2 | ecosystem: Host-associated > Plants > Roots > Rhizosphere > Soil ... | reverse complement strand
TACGTCTTTGAATTCCTGCTGTGCGCCGCTGGGCCATTCGATGACCACGCGGGACGCTTTGTCCTGCCTGCCGATTCCGAAGGTCAGAGCCAACTCGGATTGTGAGAGGTAGCTGGAGCCGGTCCGCACCATGCGGGACTGCGTGCCTTCCGCAGTGGTGAGGCGCACCACGGCTCCGATCGCATCGCGATTGGATTTGACGCCGCGAAGCTGGAAGCGGATCGCGCGATTGCCGTTGGTTACTTCGTTCCTGTAGAGATAGACCAGTCCCTGATTCGTCGTGATCAGAACGTCCGGCGCGCCATCGCGATTGAAATCGCCATACGCGAGGCCGCGCCCGACTTTCGGCGTTGCGTAGGTGCTGCCGGCGGCGGCGGCGACATCCCTGAATTGGCCGTGGCCGTCGTTGAGGAAGAGGTGCGGCGGCTGGGCATAGCCGTGGTTGCCCGGGATATTGCGAACGCTGGCGTCGATATGGCCGTTGACCGCGAGCAGATCGAGATGGCCGTCCAGATCCAGATCGATGAAGGTGCAGCCGAAGCCGAGACGTGAACGGGAGGCCCGGCCGATGCCGGTCGACATGGCCGCGTCCGTGTAGATGCCGTTGCGATCCGCTCGATAGAGAGCGATCATCTCATCGTCGAAATTGGTAACTGCAATGCCGGTGACTCCGGAGTTATCGAAATCTGCGGCGTCGACGCCCATGCCGGCGCGCGCGCGGCCATCTTCGCTGAACGCAACGCCGACCTGCACGCCGACGTCTTCGAACTTACCGTTGCGCTGGTTGCGGTAGAGCTTGTTGGGCTGCGTGTCGTTCGCCACGAAGAGATCGGGCCAGCCATCGCGATTGCCATCGAGCATGGCGACGCCGAGGGCTTTCGAGCCGGCGTCGAAAATGCCGCTCGACGCCGTCACGTCTTCAAACGCGCCATTACCGCGATTGCGAAACAGCCAGCAGGTGGAACCGTGATACGCCTCCGGCGTGCAGTAGGATTTTTTCTTGCCGTCCACGCTGCAGAACACATCATGCTCGGGCGACCAGCGTACGTAGTTGCAAACGAAGAGATCGAGCAGACCGTCGCGATTGTAATCGAACCAGAGCGCGGATGTGCTGAAGGCGGAGCGGCCGCCGAGGCCGGCTTTGTCAGTAACGTCGACGAAGGTCCCGCGGCCCGTGTTGTGGAACAGGCGGTTCTGGCCCACGGCGGTGACGTAGATATCGGCAAAACCGTCGTTATCGTAATCCGCGATGGTGACGCCCAGACCGTACATTTCGACGGCCAGCCCGGCACGCTGCGTCACGTCCGTAAACGTGCCGTTGCGATTGTTGCGGTAAAGCTGCATGGTGCTCCGCTGGCGGCGATGGCCGGGCCAGTCGGAGCCGTTGACGATCAGGATGTCGAGCCAGCCATCGTTGTCGTAATCGAAAAACGCGCAGCCAGGGCCCATGGTTTCGGGCAGGAACTTGGCGCCGTACGCGCCGCTGTTGTGATGAAAATTGAGGCCGGCCGCGCCAGTCACATCGGTGAGGCGAAAGCCGGGCCCCGCGCCGAGCGCGAATTCCGGACAAACCAGCGAAGCCGCGCCGGCAGCCAGAAACGCGCGCCGGCCGAGGGGTTTCATGTGATGCTGACCAGTCCCGTTCGAATTGCGTAGACCACCAGCGCCGCGGTGTTGTGAATCTGGAGCGTCTGCATGATGTTGGCGCGATGCACGGAGACGGTGTTCACGCTCAGACCCAGCACGACCGCAATTTCCTTGTTCGATTTGCCATGGACGATGAGCTGCAGCACTTCGAGCTCGCGCGTGCTCAGCTCAGGCGCCGATTCCGAACTGCCCCCGAGGCGCCCCAGCCGCGGGTCAAGCACCTGGTCGCCCGCGGCGATCTTCTTCACAGCTTCCACGAGCTCCAGATCGATGGCGTTCTTCAGCAGATAGCCGCGCGCGCCCGCGTCCAGGCACGTCCGGACGTAATCCGGCTCCGCGTGCATGCTGAGCATGAGAACTTTGGCATCGGGCAGCCCGGCCAGTATGCGGCGCGTTGCCACGGCGCCGTTCATGCTGGGCAGGGCGAAATCCATGACGATGACGCGCGGCTTCAGCGCAAGCGCCGATTCCACGGCCTCAAAGCCATCGCTTGCCTCGCCGACTACGGTGATGCCGGGTTCGTCCTCCAGCATCCGCCGGAAGCCATGGCGGACGAGGCTATGGTCGTCCACGAGTAATACGCTGATGTCAGTCTGCTGCATTCGTCTCCGTCTGGTAGTAAGGCGCGGTGGCGCGCACCAGGGCGCCGCCGGCTTTGCCGCGCCCAAATTCAATTGTCCCCTTGACCAGGTCGATCCGCTCGCGCATGGAAACCAGGCCCAGTCCATGACTGATTTCTTCCGGGTAGCCGACGCCTTCGTCCTCGACTTCCACCGTGAGCGTGTACATATCGAACCGCAGGCGCACCGTCGCACGGTTCGACTGCGAATGACGCACGACGTTGTTCAGCGCCTCCTGAACGACGCGGTAGAGGTGAATCGAAACTTCCTTATCGGCTTCATGATCGTCGCCCTCTTTCTCGTAAGCGATGTGGAGGCCGGTGCGCTGCTCGAAACTCGGCAGGTAAGCGGCGAGCGCGCCGGGCAGGCCGGCTTCATCGAGCACGGATGGATGCAGAGCCTGCGAGAGCGAGCGCACTTTCTCGAGGGTGGACTGCACAATTTCGTGGACTTCGCGGAGTTCGTCGGCAGGCGTGATGTTTTCGCGGGTGGCGCGGCGGCGGGCGCGCTGGAGCATGGCGCCGATAGCGGTCAGGATCTGGCCGAATTCATCGTGCAGTTCGCGCGAGATGGAGCGGAAGGTGCTCTCCTGTGAGGTGATGAGCTGCTGGGCCAGGTCGCGCCGGCGTTCGGCCAGCATGCGGCGTTGTTCGGAAAGGTCGGCGACGCGGTGGAAAAGCCGGCGATAGTACTGCACCAGATAGAGGCTGGTGAGAACGATGACGATCAGCATGGCCGCCAGAAAAAGGTAGACGTTGCGTTCGACGCCCGCATAGATTTCCTGCGTACGCTGCGCGGCCGCTTCTTCATTAGCGTTGTTGGCGACGAGCAGGCGCGAGACCGCGCTGCCGAGCGCAGCCTGACGGGGCTGAAGTGAATTGCGAATCTGAATGCGGGCTTCATCGGGGTGACCGTCGGCCGCCATGCGGAAGACAAGATCGAGCGAATCCCAGAATTGCCGGAAGGAATCGGCGAGATAGCGTCGCTGGCTGGAATCGCGGTCGGCCATCGAGACGCCGGCTTCGCGCGATAAGGCGTCTTCGAGATCCGTGCGGATGCTGCGGAACTGCGGCTGCCAGGCGCCGAGGCCGTAGCGCTGCACATCGATTGCGTCCGCATCCAGCATGTCGCGCATCGCGAGGGCGCAGGAGTTCAGGCTGTTCTGGATGCGCAGGAGGAGATGGGAGTCCAGCCGATTGCGGTCAATGGTTCCGCTCTGGATCTCGCGCAGGGCGCGCAATTGGCGGATCGTGTAGACGGAATACACCCCTACGGCCAGCAGCGTAACGAGCAGCCCGGCGAGCAGACGAAAGGTGGGGGAGCGGGACGTCATCGCCTTATCGCAGACTAGCAGCCAAATGGGCCACGCTGGTAATATCTTTCCACTATTGGCGTAACATGAATCTGGTATGCGCCTGGGGATTGCTGTGTTGATGGCGTTGGTGGTGTGTGCCGCACCCCCGCCCGCCGATGTTCATTTCGCCGATGTGACGGCCGCGGCGGGAATCCATTTCACCCATAATGCCGGCCGGACCGGCAGGAAGTGGCTCCCCGAAACGATGGGTTCGGGCGTAGCATTTTTTGATGCGGATGGCGACGGCAAGCTCGACATCCTGCTGCTGAACGGCAGCGACTGGATTCCGCACGGCCATCGCACCGTGGCGGCCCTTTATCGGAATAACGGCAAGGGGGCATTCACCGATATTACGCGCGGCAGTGGTCTCGATATCGAGATTCATGGGATGGGAGTGGCCGTCGGCGATTACGATAACGATGGCCGCGACGATCTGTATATAACGGCGGTGGGCGGCGATCATCTGTTCCGCAATCTGGGCGGCGGGCATTTTCGCGATGTGACGAGCGGGAGCGGGGTTGCGAATGCGCAGTTCTCATCGAGCTCGGCGTGGCTGGATTACGACAAAGACGGGAAGCTGGATCTTTTCGTTGGCAACTATGTGCAGTGGAGTGCGAAAGGCGATATTCGCTGCTCGCTCGACGGGACGAATAAATCGTATTGCACGCCAGAGTTGTACAAGGGTACGGCGTCGAAGCTGTACCGCAATCTGGGGAACGGCAAATTCGAGGACGTGACAGCGAAGGCCGGGCTTGGGGATGCGTCGAGCAAAACGCTGGGTGTTACGGTTTTCGATTTCAATGATGACGGCTGGCCGGATCTGTTCCTGGCGAATGACACGCAGCCGAATAAGCTCTATCGCAATCTGGGGAACGGGACATTCAGGGAAGAGGCACTGGCGGCGGGTATCGCGTTCGGCGAGGACGGCGTGGCGCGAGGCGCGATGGGGACGGATGCGGCGGATTACGACCGCTCCGGCCGTCCGCATCTGGCGGTGGGGAATTTTTCGAATCAGATGCTTGCGCTTTATCACAATGACGGCAATGGGCTGTTTTCCGATCTTGCGACGCGCGCGGGAATCGGACGCCCGAGCCAGCTCAGTCTGACGTTCGGGCTCTTCTTCTTCGACTACGATCTGGATGGATTGCCCGACATCTTCGCCGCCAATGGGCATCTGGAAGAAGACATCACGAAAGTGCAGCCGAAGATCCAGTACGCACAGCTTCCGCTGCTGTTTCACAATGCGGGGGCCGGCAAATTCGATAACGTGACCGGCATTTTCAAGACTCCACTTGTCGCCCGGGGCGCGGCTTATGGCGATTATGACGGCGATGGCGATCTGGACGTGCTGGTTTCGAGCAACAATGCGGCGGCGCATCTCTACCGGAACGATGGCGGCAACGCGCGGCACTGGCTGCAACTGCGGCTGGTGGGGACGAAGAGCAATAAGGACGGCATTGGCGCGATGGTGCGGGTTACGAGCGCGCAGGGGAAGCAGGAGCAGACGGTTCACAGCGGTTCGAGCTACTGCTCCTCAAGCGATCTGGCGTTGACTTTCGGGCTGGGCGGCGATGGGTCGGCGTCGGTCGAGATCGACTGGCCGAGCGGCAAACACCAGAAGCTTGACAACGTGAAAGCCAATCAGCGGATGACCGTGACGGAAAATTGAGAGGTGCACGACGTCCTCTCGCTTTCCGGTACTCAACAGGCCCGACTGATTCGGGAGCGCGCGGTTTCTTCAGTCGAGCTGATGGAAGCGCATCTGGCGCGCATTGGCGAAGTGAATCCGAAGCTGAACGCGGCCATCGAGATTCTGGCGGAGCCGGCGCTTGCGGCGGCGCGGGATGTGGATGCCGGCCGGATTACGGGAGCACTGGCCGGAGTTCCATTTTCGATCAAAGATTCGATCGAAGTCGCGGGCACGGTGTGTTCGGCGGGTACGGTCGGTTATCGGCGACGCGAGCCGTCGGCTCAGGACGCCACGCTTGTGGCGCGGCTGCGCGGCGCGGGCGCGATTCCTCTGGCGCGCACCAACCTTCCGGACCTGCTTTTCGCGTTCGAAAGCGACAACCTGCTGTTCGGACGGACGAATAATCCTTACAGCGCGCAGCGGACTGCGGGAGGATCGAGCGGCGGCGAATCGGCGCTGATTGCGGCTTGCGGGTCGCCATTTGGGCTGGGAAGCGACGCGGCGGGGAGTGTTCGGTTGCCCGCACACTACTGCGGCATCACGTCGATTAAGCCGACATCCGGACGGCTGGCGCGTACGGGGCATGTTCCGCCGGCAGGAGGGTGGATCGAGACGCTGTGGCAGATCGGCCCGATGGCGCGGCGCATCGAGGATTTGTGGACGATGATGCCGATTCTGCTGGGAGCCGATGGCAGCGATCCTACGGTGATTCCGATGCCGTTCGAGCGGCGGCCGGACACGCTGGCTGGGGTGCGCGTTGCGTACTTCACCGATAACGGAATTCTGGCGGCGGAGCCGGAGACCGCAGCCACAGTGCAGGCCGCGGCGCGCGCGCTGGGGGATGTGGCGCGCAAGGTGGAGGAGCGCCGGCCGCCGCGAATCGAAGAAAGCTATCAGCTCGAAATGGAAATGCTCGGATCGGATGGCGCCGATGGCCTGCGCGATTTTCTGAAAAACATCGGCAGCCGGCAGACGCATGCTCTGCTCGAAGGGTGGTTGGGCAAGCTCGAACTCTGCCGCACGGATCTGGCGGGCTTCGCGAAGTTCTGGGAGCGGCTGGATAAATTCCGTCGGGACCTTTACAGATTCCTGAATGATTTCGACGTCCTGCTCTCGCCGGTCTCGTTCAGCCCCGCGGTGCCGCATGGGACTTCGATTGACGACGATATTTTTCCGGGCTACAGCTATACGATGACGCACAATCTCACCGGCTGGCCGGCGGCGGTGGTCCGGTGCGGGCAATCGAGCGATGGGCTGCCGATCGCGGTGCAGATTGCCGCGGCGCCGTGGCGGGAAGATGTGGCGCTGACGGTGGCGGAGTATCTGGAATCGGCGTGCGGCGGCTGGCAGCCCACAGGGCTTTGAACTATTCGCGGACGCATTCGCGCGCGCAGGCGGCGACGTAGCGGACATCATCGTCCGGCATGCCGGGGTAGATCGGGAGTGAGACGGAATGCTCGAATTGCGAGAGCCCCCGCGGGCAATCGTCGCCGCCAGCGATGCCGGCGAACGCGGGATGCAGCGGAATCGGGATGAAGTGCACGCTGCACTCCACTCCACGTTCTTTCATGCGTTCGATAAATGTGTCACGCGAAGGAACAGCGATTCGGTACAGATGCCAGCAGTGGCCGGGAACGGCGGCCGGGAGTCCGATGGTGGTGTTGCTCAGCTCTTCCTGATAGATCGCAGCACAGTGAGCACGGCTTGCGAGAAACTCCTCCTGACGCTTCAACTGCTCGATGCCAATGGCGGAGTGAATGTCGCTGAGGTTGAATTTGAAACCCTGCTCCTCCACGCTGTAGCGCCATCCCTGGCGCGCGCCGATGCCGTGATGCCGGAGCAGGCGGAGGCGATCGGCCAGTTCGGGACGATGTGCAGAAATCATGCCGCCTTCGCCGGTGGCGAGAGCTTTGGTCGCGTAAAAACTGAAAACCGCGGCATCGCTCCGAGGGTCGCCGCCAACGCGCCGATCGCCGTAGCGCGCGGATAGCGCGTGGGCCGCGTCTTCGACAACCAGCAGCCGATGACGCTGTGCGATGTCCGAAAAGGCATCCATGTCGCAGGGGGCGCCGGCGAGATGAACCGGCAGCAGCGCTTTCGTGCGGGGCGAAAGCCGCGATTCGACGGATGCGGGATCCAGATTGTCATCACTGCCGACGTCCGCGAGGACGGGCGTTGCGCCGGTGTGAAGAATGGCGAGAACCGTGGCGCAGTAGGTAACCGGCGAAGTGATGACTTCATCGCCCGGCCCGATATCGAGCGCTTTCAGAGCCAGCTGCAGGCCGGAACTGCACGAGTTTACGGCGACCGCATAAGGCGCGCCGATGTACTCCCCGAACTGCTTTTCGAACGCGGCGGTCGCGGGGCCTGTTGTCAGCCATCCGGACCGCATCACGTTCGCCACAGCGGCAATCTCGGTTTCGCCAATGGCTGGGCGATGGAAAGAAATGGTGCGTCGTGTCATCGGGGGAGGGACCGTTTGAGCGAATGTTCGATGCTGATGCGAAGTTTGCGCGGCAGAATTTCGCGCCGGTAGTATTCCTGCGGGTCCGGAACGCTCGCCAGCAGTTTCTCTTCCTCGCGGAACACGACGCTTGCCGCATCGGCGAGACCGGGACGGAATTGCAGTACCTGCTGCCATAGCGGATCTTCCATCGAGACGAATTCCGGAATCTCCGGGCGTGGGCCAATCCACGCCATCTCACCGCGGACGATATTCCAAAGCTGCGGGAGCTCATCAAGCTTCCACGCGCGCAGCCGGCGACCGACGCGCGTCACGCGCGGATCGCCTTCACAGGTGAGCGGCAGGCCCTGAGCGGAGCGCATGGAGCGAAATTTGTACATCGTGAAATGGCGCCCGTAACGGCCCACGCGCGTCTGGCGAAACAGCGCCGGGCCGCCATCGTCAAGCCGGATCGCGAGCGCGACTACGCCGAACAGCGGCGAAAGCGCGAGAAGCGCCAGCAGGGCGCTGATCCGTCCGGCGAGGTTCATTCAGGCTTCCCGATCCATACGAGGTTGTGACTGCGGAGCGCCGGGATTCGTTCCAGGAAAGCCGCAACCGCTTCCGAACGCGGCACAATGGCGCGGGCGAGCGGGGGCGCGAGGGTCTGGCGTTCGGCTGCAATCGCGCAGCGGGGAAACAGCGAGCCGATTTCTTCGAGCGGAATCGCCCGGACCGCCTGATTTCGCGGATTGTTGACGCGCAGGTCATACCAGAGAACCGCGCCGCCGGGGCGGAGGACGCGCAACATCTCCGCGGCCATCGCATGCTTCATGGCGGGATCGAGCACGGAACTGAATGCGGTGAACTGACAAGCGAGATCGAAAGAAGCATCGGGCCACGGCAGCGTGGAGGCGTCGCCGTGAACGATGTCCGATTGTGGAAGCCGCCGCCGCGCCGCGGCCACACGCCGCGGGCTGAGATCGATGCCGAATAAGTCGTGCGGGCGAGCGCCCCATGCGGCGAAAGCACTCAGCCATGTGCCGGAGCCGCAGCCGATATCAGCGATGCGGCGGCCGGCGAGCGGGGTAAAGTGGCGCTGCTCGAAAAGCGCCTGAATGCGAGTGGCGAGACGTTTGTGGGCGAATCGGTTGGCGGGCTTATCCAAAGAGTAGAAATCCGCAGGGATGGATTGCTCCCGACGCTCGTACTCGCGCCGGATCCTCGCCGCTTCCGAATCGCCGTTTATCGAATGGCTTTGAGGCATCCCCGCAGAAATCCGAGTCCGTAAGCAAAATGATAAACGGCGAAAACCGGTGGAAGGGCCGGCAGCAGGGTCCATCCGGAACGCGCCGCGGCAGCCAGACTGAAGACGAGGCTGGCGGCAAGGTAAGGCGCGTCCAGGGCCGCGGCAAGAACTGGCTTCAGGGGAAGCAACACTACGTTCGCCAGCAGAAACAAGCCTGGCGCGAGATGACGCCAGGATGCCGGCCGCCCGTGTTTGCGAATCACCGCGACTTTCCAGAACCCGTAATCGAAGTACTGTTTCCACAGTGCGCGGAGCGAAGGCCGCACGGAATACCAGGAGCGAATGCGGGGATCCTGCCAGATTGTGCCTCCGGCGAGCGTCAGGCGAAGGTTCCATTCATCATCCTGATTGCGCTCGAGTGACTCGTCGAAGCCGCCGATGCGCGTGAATGTGTCGCGCCGCCAGCAGCCGAGATAGACGGTATCGACGAACCCCTCCCAATTCACGTCATGCGATTTCGCGCCGCCCGCACAGAAGCGTGACTGGAATGCCGCGGCAATCGCGCGCTGGATGTAGCTGCCACCGGATGCGCGCCACGGGCCGCCGGCGTTATCCGCGCCGCTTCGTTCGAGTGCCGCTATGGATTGCGCAATGTAGTCGTCCGCATAACGGGTGTGAACGTCCATCCGGATCACGATTTCGCCGGAGGAGCGCGCGAGCCCCTGATTCAGTCCGGCGGCCGCGCTGCGCTTCGGGTTAGCGATGAGGTGAATGCGCGGGTCCCGCCGCGCAAACTCTTCGATTTGCCGCCGCGTGCCGTCAGTACTTTCACCGTCCGCGATCCACGCGTCCCATTCGAGATCGCCGGTATTCTGCGCGGCCAGATTTTCGAGAAAAGCTCCTATAGACGTCCGCTCATTGCGGCAGGGGACGATGACCGAAACTCTCATGCGCCGTAATGCGCGATCAATCTTCGGTTGAGCAGATCGAGAGCGGCCTGCGATGCGAACGCGCGTACGCGGCCGCGATCGTTCACCGGCCAGAGCCGATGTGTGACTTCCGTCTTATCGGGCCCCGCAATACCAATGAATACCGTACCGACAGGCGCTTCCTCGCCATCCGTGGAAGGCCCGGCATTGCCGGTGATGGAAACAGCCCAGTCGGCATTCGCGGCGCGGCGCGCGCCGTCCGCCATGGCAGCCGCTGTTTCTTTGCTCACGGCGCCGTGCTGTGCGAGCAGGTCGGCCGGCACGCCGAGCAATCGTGTTTTCATGCTGGGCGCGTATGTAATGTATCCCCCGGCGAAGTACGCAGAACTTCCCGGCACGCTGGTGATGCGTTGCGCAAGACCGCCGCCCGTTGCGCTCTCCGCAACCGTGAGCGTCGCGCCCGCGGCGGCGAGTCTGGCTCCTGCAACCACCTCCAGCGCCTTGCCGTCACGCGAATAAACATTCGGACCGAGCAATTCCGCCGCTTTGTCCGCCATCTCCTCGCTCAGAGCGACAGCCTCCCGCTGCGTCCGGCATTGCGCGCGGAAACGGACTTGCAAATCGCCTTCATGCGCAAGCACTGTCGTTTCGAGGTGCGGAACACCGACATACAACGGCGCGATCGTCTGATCGAGCTGCGATTCGGAAATACCCGTCACACGCAGCACGGTCGTGTGGATCGCCGCCTTCGGGGCGATTTTCTCGAGTCGCGGCAGGCACTCGCGGGTGAACATCGACTTCAGCTCAGAAGGCGGCCCCGGCAGCAGAACGATAAACCGCTCGGCGTTGCCATTCGACCCGCTATTGACCACGCGCCATTGGCCCGGCGCGGTACCGCGGTCGTTCGAAAGAATTTCCGCGCCATCGAGAATCATGGCCTGACGCCGGTTGATCTCCGGCATCTGGCGGCTCATCCGGCGGAAGCGTTCTTCAATCGCGTTCAGGGTTCCGGGATCGATCGCCATCGTGCAGCCAATCGCGCGTGCCACGGCGTCGCGCGTCAGATCATCCTCTGTGGGCCCGAGTCCGCCGGAGAGAAACAGAATCGTGGAATCGGCCAGCGCGCGCTGGATCGCCGTCACCAGCCGCACCGTGTCATCACCGATCACATGCTTCGCCGTGACCTCAATTCCGAGCGCGTTGAGGTGTTCCGTGATGAAGAGCGAATTCGTATCCAGCCGGCCGGCTGTCAGCATTTCCGAGCCGACCGCGATGATCTCCGCATTCATAAGCGGCTAAAAGACCTGATAGCCCTTGATCCCGACATCCACGCGGTGGATGGCATTCGTGGTCGCCACGAGCAGTGACTTCGAGGGCGAAAACGCGAGGCCGACAATGCCGGGACCGGACAGGAAGTGTTCGACCGAGCCATCGGGCGTGATCCGCACTACGCCCTTGCGCCCCATCCAGGACGCGGCGGAGTAGAGATTGCCCCCCGCGTCAAATGCCATGCCCTGCGGGCGTCCGAGTCCGCGGTAGAACGTCTGGACGTCGCCGTTGTCGCCGATTTTGTAGATGCTGTCGAAGCTCGAAGTCGTGGGGCCGCTGACGTAGAGGTGCTGATCAGGTCCCCAGGCAAGGTGGTAAGAAGAAATCGAAGGCTCGATCGTCGCGTAGACGAAAATCTGCTTCGTGGGGCTGACCTTGAAAACAGTGCCGCTGCGATCCCCCACGTAGAGATTACCCTGCGGGTCGAAGCAGATGCCGGTCGCGACGCCCATGCCTTCCACGAACACCGACATGTTGCCGGTCTGGGTGACCTGATAGACAACGCCGTCAAAGCGGCTCGAAATATAGAGCAGCCCGTCCGGGCCGGCGGCGATGCCGGTGGGGTTCATCAGATCGTTGATGAACGGGCGCATGTTGAAGTTGAGGTCGATCCTATAGACAGAGACGGGTACCTTCTGGCCGCGCGAACCGCTGAAGGTCGTGTAGATGTTGCCGAAGGCGTCCACCGCGGGATTGGTGACCGGGTGCAGATTTTCGGCAATCTGGATGCCGATATCGCAGCTCCAGGTTTCGCTGACCTTGCCATCGCTCTCTTCGCCCCGGCCCACGACGAGTTCGCCGACCGAAGCGCCATCGGGCACGCGCACAATGACAAGCGAATCCGAACCAATGACGACGGGGGCCTTCATGTCGCCGATGGTGACGCGCGGGCGCTCCCCCGCCGCAAGACCCTTGCCGCGGATGGAAAGCTCTCCGCCCGCGATGGCGGCTGGGGGGTACACGGACGAAATCATGGGCCGAAGATCTTCCGGCTTGCTCGCGCCTGCTTTTTCCGACGATTTACGGGTTGCCATACCTAGTAGACGTTGAATCTCCCCAGCACATATAGGATAACCGCGCCGTAGATCCCCGCCATGGCATCGTCGAGAACAATGCCGGTTCCGGCGGGGAGTTTTTCGAGGCTGCGCACCGGCGGCGGCTTCCAGATGTCGAACAAACGAAACAGAATCAAGGCGTAGAGGAAGGCCATCGGATTCAGCCGCGTGGCGCCGGCCAGCGTCAGCCATTGGCCGACGACTTCATCGACCACCACGATCTGCGGGTCTTTTCGGCCGATACCTATGGAAACGGCGGTGGCGGACTGGATCGCGGGATAGAGGGTCACGATCGCCAGCGCGCCGAACCAGAGCGGCTGCCAGCCGTGATGAAAAGCCAGCGGCCAGGCAACGATCAGCGCTCCTAGTGAGCCGAATGTGCCAGGCGCTTTCGGCGCCAGGCCGCAGCCGAACCAGGTGGCGAACCAGAAAGCTGGTCCGCGCTTCACTCTTCGTTTTCCTGTTCGGAGTTCGGGTTTGCCAGCCCAGGAGCGGGCGTCGAGATCACGTATTTTTCGGTCGCCCAGTTTCCCAGGTCGATATCCCGGCAGCGCGCGCTGCAGAAGGGCGATTCCTTATCTTCGAGCCGCACGGGGCGGTTGCAGATGGGGCATTTCATCTTGCTGGCAAGAGGCTCGGCGCAATCTGGATCAGGTTT
>Ga0068855_100007738_pt1 | contig 12977 bp, 12 predicted proteins | sample KBSCornC52_FD_66592 | JGI IMG/M metagenome (GOLD analysis project Ga0068855, IMG submission 66592) | Corn rhizosphere microbial communities from Kellogg Biological Station, Michigan, USA - KBS Corn C5-2 | ecosystem: Host-associated > Plants > Roots > Rhizosphere > Soil ... | reverse complement strand
CTTCTTGATCCGCTCGGCCGTGGCTTCGCCGATCAGCAGGTTGTGGTGGCGGCGGACGTAGGAGACGATGGCTTCGTCCATCTTGTCGCCACCGACGCGGACCGAGGTGGTATAGGCCAGGCCCCGCAGCGAAAGCACGGCGACCTCGGTGGTGCCGCCGCCGATGTCGACCACCATCGAGCCGACCGGTTCGGTCACCGGCATGTCGGCGCCGATCGCGGCGGCCATGGGCTCGAGGATCAGGAAGACCTGGCTGGCGCCGGCGTTGGAGGCCGCGTCGCGGATCGCGCGGCGTTCGACCGAGGTGGAGCCCGAGGGCACGCAGATCACGATTTCCGGATAGCGGAACATCGAGCGCTTGCCGTTCACCTTGCGGATGAAGTGCTTGATCATCTCTTCGGCGATTTCGATGTCGGCAATGACGCCGTCGCGCAGGGGGCGGATCGCCTCGATGTTGTCGGGCGTCTTGCCCATCATCATCTTGGCATCGTCGCCGACGGCCTTGACCTTCTTGATGCCGTTGATCGTCTCGATCGCGACGACCGAGGGTTCGTTGAGCACGATGCCGCGGTCCTGCGCATAGACCAGAGTATTCGCGGTGCCGAGGTCGATCGCGAGGTTCTGCGAGCCCAGCTTGAAGAATCGGGACATCAATGACGACATCTAGGCTTTTCCGTGTCTTTTTGGTCGTCGCGGGCCATTGCCGCGGGTGCGGCGGACGGCCCGGCGAGGTTGGGGACGCGGCTCCTTAGCGCAGGGATCGCCGCAACGCCAAAATTTTGTCGCGAAAGCGGGGGAGAGTGTGCCGCCTCGTCTCGAATTGGCGGCGGTTCGTCGCTAGGTTCGCCCGTCTCGTCCGCAATGCTGCACTGATCCGCCGATGCCCGTCATCCGTCGCCTGCCCGAAACGCTCGTCAACCGCATCGCCGCCGGCGAGGTGGTCGAGCGTCCGGCCTCGGCGCTGAAGGAGCTGGTCGAGAACGCGATCGATGCGGGGGCGAGCCGGATCGCGGTGCGGCTTGGCAATGGCGGGCTCGACCTGATCGAGGTGACGGACGACGGCTGCGGCATGGCGCCGGACGAGATCGCCCTGGCGCTGGAGCGGCATGCTACCTCGAAGCTGCCGGACGAGGCGATCGAGCAGGTGGTGACGCTGGGGTTCCGGGGCGAGGCGCTGCCTTCGATCGCCTCTGTGGCGCGGCTGACGATCGAGAGCCGGCCCGCGGGCGCGGATGGGTGGATGCGAACGGTCGATCATGGCGAGGTGACGGCAGAAGGCCCCGCCGCCCTGCCGCCGGGGACGCGGATCCGGGTGGAGGACCTGTTCGGGCGGGTCCCGGCGCGGCGCAAGTTCCTGCGCTCGGCGCGGAGTGAGTATGCGGCCTGCCAGGACGTGGTGCGGCGGCTCGCCATGGCGCGGCCCGAGGTGGGCTTCACGCTGGAGCATGACGGACGGCGGGTGCTGTCGGTGCCGGGCGGGGAAGGGCTGGCGCGGCGGGTGGCGGCGCTGGTGGCGCGCGAGCTGGCCGACGAGGGCGTGGCGATCGAGGCGGAGCGTGGGTTCGCAAGGCTCACCGGGGTGGCCGGGCTGCCGACCTTCAACCGCGGGGTGGCCGATCACCAGTACCTCTTCGTCAACGGGAGGCCGGTGAAGGACCGCCTGCTGATCGGCGCGGTGCGCGGGGCCTATGCCGACATGCTGGCGCGGGATCGCCATGCGGTGCTGGCGCTGTTCCTCGAGGTGCCGCCCGAGGAGGTGGACGTGAACGTCCATCCGGCCAAGACCGAGGTGCGGTTTCGCGATCCGGCCTTCGTGCGCGGGTTCATCGTCTCGGGCTTGCGCCACGCGCTTGATGGCGCAGCCCAGCGCAGCGCGCAGCCGGCGGCGAGCGGGGCCATGGCGAACTGGCAGGCGGAGCCGATCGGGCGGAGCGAGCCTGCCGCAGCGCCGACGCTGGGGGCGCTGTTCGCCCGGGAATATGCTCCCGCTCCGGCGCGGGTGAGCGAGGCCGGACGGCTGTGGCGGGGTTACGAGGAGGCGGTCATGGCACCCGCCGCGCGGGCCGAGGCAGCCGAGCCGCTGGCGCATGATGACGCCGAGTTTCCCTTGGGTGTGGCGCGGGGGCAGGTGGCGCAGACCTATATCGTCGCCGAAGCCGCCGACGGGTTGGTGATCGTCGACCAGCATGCCGCACATGAGCGGCTGGTGCTGGAGCGGCTCAAGGCGGCCGGGGCAGGCGAGGCGGCGGCGCGGTCGCAGGCGCTGCTGATCCCCGAGGTGGTGGAATTGGAAGAGGTGGACTGCGACCGGTTGGAGGAAGCGGCGCCGCGGCTTGCCGAGCATGGCCTTGCGCTCGAGCGGTTCGGGCCCGACGCCATGCTGGTCCGCGCCGTGCCGGCGCCGCTCGCCGGAGGTGACGTCAAGGCGCTGGTGCGCGACGTGGCCGACGATCTTGCCGCCAATGGCGACGCCCTGCTGCTGGGCGAGCGGCTCGACCACGTGCTCGCCACCATGGCCTGCCACGGGAGCGTTCGGGCGGGACGCGCGTTGTCGGTGGCGGAGATGAACGCCCTGCTGCGCGAGATGGAACGCACCCCGCGGTCCGGCCAGTGCAACCATGGCCGGCCGACCTGGGTCAAGCTGGCGCACGCGGACATCGAGAAGCTGTTCGGGAGAAAGTGATGCGGATCAGGCGGTTGGCGGGTGCAGTTCTTGCCTTTTGCCCACCACTCCTGGCCCTCTCCGCCTGCGACAAGCCGAAGAGCCCGGCCGAACAGGCGGCCGAAGACGCGCGCGCCGTGGCCATGGTCGAGGCCGCGCAGAACGTGAAGGCGCCGCCCACGCCGATCGACCCGCAGCCGTTCACCGCCGCCGACATCGAGCACAACCAGCTCTACGGCGCGGGCTGCACGCTGGTCCCCGCCGCGACGCCGGGCGGCGACCCGCTGATAATCGCCAACGACCGCCGCGCGCTGGTCAAGCTCGGCAGCAAGTTCGTGACCTTCGCCGCCGATCCGGGCAGCCCCGTGCTGGGGCTGGGCGTGCGGACGCACTATGTCGGCAAGGCGCAGTCGCTTGGCCTCGCCCGCGCGACCGGAGACGGCACGGCGCTGGGGCAGGACGGCATGCGCTGGGACGGCCGGGCGGAGATCCGCGATGCCCAGGACCGGGTGATCTGGTCCAGCGCCGGTGCGCTGACCTGCAGCGGCTAGTGGCTGGTCAATCCTCGATCTGCGCCGAAGGATCGCGCACGGCGACGATGCCGGTGGATTCGTAAGTCATGACCACTTCGCCATGCTGGTTGAGGGTTTCGTGACGGCTGTGGATGAAGCCGATCTCCGGGCGAGACTTGCTGCGGCGCTTGGCGAACAGTGTGGCGCGCACGCTGAGAGTGTCTCCTGGGTAGACGGGCTTGACCCAGCGCAGCTTGTCGACTCCCGCGCCGCCGACCGACGCGTACTTGCCGATCCGATTATCGACCATGATGCGCATGGTGATCGCACTGGTGTGCCAGCCGCTCGCGGCGATCCGACCGAAGATCGAGTGCTTCGCCGCCTCGTCGTCGAGATGGAACGGCTGGGGATCGAACTTCTCGGCGAAGTCCAGCACGGCCTCGCGGGTGACTGGATAGGCGCCGAAGGTCTCGGTCGAGGGAACTTCGAGATCCTCGAAGTACAGCTTGTCGGTCATGCCGGGTCTCACACGTTGAAGCGGAAGTGGAGGACGTCGCCGTCCTGGACGACGTATTCCTTGCCCTCGGCGCGCAGCTTGCCGGCGTCCTTGGCCCCGGCTTCGCCGCCGAGCGCGATGTAATCCTCGTAGGCAATGGTTTCGGCGCGGATGAAGCCGCGTTCGAAATCGGAGTGGATCGCGCCGGCGGCCTGGGGGGCCTTCGCGCCCTTCTCGACTGTCCAGGCGCGGGCTTCCTTGGGGCCGACGGTGAAGAAGGTGATCAGGTGGAGCAGGTCGTAGCCCGAGCGGATGACGCGGGCGAGGCCGGTTTCGTGGAGGCCCATTTCCTCAAGGAAGACAAGGCGTTCGTCGGCCTCCATGCCGACCAGCTCGGCCTCGATCGCGGCGGAGACGATGACGGCGTTGGCGCCCTCGGCCTTGGCTTTCTCGAAGACGCGGGCGGAGAAGGCGTTGCCCTCGGCAGCGCTTTCTTCCTCGACATTGCAGACGTAGAGCACGGGCTTGGCGGTGAGCAGCTGGGCTTGGGCGAAGACGCGGGCTTCCTCGACGTCCTTGGGCTGGGTCAGGCGGGCGGGCTTGCCTGCGCGCAGCAGGTCGAGCGCCTGGCCGAGGACCGAGGCCATGATCTTCGCCTCCTTGTCGCCCCCGGTCGCCTTCTTCTGGGCGGCGGGGACGCGCTTTTCGAGGCTTTCGAGGTCGGCGAGCATCAGTTCGGTCTCGACCGTCTCGGCGTCGGAGATGGGATCGACCTTGTTATCAACGTGCTGGATGTCATCGTTCTCGAAGCACCTGAGGACGTGGACGATGGCATCGACCTCGCGGATATTGCCGAGGAACTGGTTGCCGAGGCCCTCGCCCTTGGAGGCGCCGCGGACGAGGCCGGCGATGTCGACGAAGCCCAGCTGGGTGGGGATGATCTTCTGGCTGCCGGCGATTTTCGCGAGCTTATCAAGGCGTTCATCGGGGACGCCGACGTTGCCGACGTTGGGCTCGATCGTGCAGAACGGATAGTTCGCGGCCTGGGCGGCCTGCGTTTCGGTGAGGGCATTGAACAGGGTCGACTTGCCGACATTGGGCAGGCCGACGATTCCGCAACGGAAACCCATTTGTAACTCCGGATCACTGGATTTGGGCGCGCCATAGCGGGGAGGGGGACGTTTGGCCAGTTTCCTGCCGGATTGGCGCGGGAGGCGCCGTTTTCACCGAATTTTCAGGTGTGGCTGGCAGGGTTGCGGCGGGATTTACCGTGAGGGGACGCGCGCGTGCGATCGACTGTTTGGCTGGCCGGTGCGGCCTTGGCCCTGGTTCTGGGCGGGTGCAGCCCGGATCCCGATACCCTGCTGGCGCGGGCGCGGCAGGAGTTTGCGGCCAACGACTACAAGGCCGCCCAGCTCGACCTTGCAACGGTACTGCAAGCGCGCAGCAACGATCCTGCGGCGCTGGAGCTTCATGCCCGCACGGCCCTGGCGCTGGGCGACGGCGAGACGGCACGGGCGAGCCTGGCGAAACTGCCCGCGGCGAAGCGGCCGAAGGACCATGCCCTGCTGCTGGGCGAGGCCGCCCTGCTGCGGCGCGACGACAAGGCGGCGGAGCAGGCGGTGGCGGGCAACCAGTCGGCGGAAGGCTGGCGGGTGCGCGGCATGGCGGCGCTGCTGCGGGGTGATGACGCCGGGGCGGAGACTGCCTTTGCCAGGGGCGAGGCGGCGCCGGGGCCGCAGGCGCGGCTGCTGGCGGACCATGCGCGGCTGAAGCTGCACAAGGGGGACGCGGCCGGGGCGCAGGAGTTGGTAGCTCGGGCTTTGAAGGTGGACGACAAGTCGCTCGATGCTCGGTTGATGGAGGCGCGGGTTGCCGTGGCGCAGGGGGATCTCGGCCGGGCGATCGGGCTTTATGACGCGGTGCGCAAGGCATGGCCCGGAAATCTCGCGGCGCTTACGGGCAAGGCGGCGGTGCTCGGCGATCTCGGGCGGACCGAGGAGATGAAGGCGGTCATCGCCCAGGCCGACAAGGCCGGCGTGGCGGCGGGCGACCTTGCCTGGCTGCAGGCGCGGGCCGCGGCGGCGGACGGCGACTGGAAGGGCGCGCGCGAACTGCTCCAGGCCAACGAGCAGGTGCTGGCCGACCGGCCCGAGGCCGCGCTGCTTCATGCCCAGGTGCTGACGAAGCTGGGCCAGCCGGAACAGGCGCGGGCGCGGCTCCAGCCGTTGCTGACCAAGGACCCGGCCAACCTGCCGGCGAGGCGGGCCATGGCCGAGGCGGCGCTGGCGGCACGCGATCCGGTGGGGGCGGTGGAGGTGCTGCGGCCGCTCGCCGCGATGCCGACGGCGAGCACGGCGGACCTGCGGCTGCTGGCCGAGGCGGCGCGGCAGGCGAAGACGCCCGATGCGGCGGCTTTGGCCGCGCGGGCCAGGTTCCCCACTCCGCAGGAGCTGGCGCGGACGCTGGCCGATGCCGACGCCGCATTGAAGGCGCGCAACTGGGGCAATGCCATTGCCGCCTATGAGCGGATCCTGGCGGTGACCGACGGGACGAACCCGCTGGTGCTCAACAACATCGCCTACGCGCAGGACCAGGTGGGCAACAAGCAGGTGGCGCTGGGCTATGCCGAGCGGGCGCTTCGCCAAGCGCCGCAGAATGCATCGGTGATGGACACGGTGGGCTGGCTGCTCGCCCAGACCGGCGGGGACAGGGCGAGGGCGCTGAACCTTCTCCGCTCCGCCAGCGCCAAGGCGCCGGAAAACGCGACGATTCGCGGGCACCTGCAGGCCGTGGAGCGGGGCTGAACCGGGGCTTCGGGCGGCCGCTGCGACACACCTTGCCCTCGGATTAACGCACTCTGCCCACCGCTCGTCGCGCGCAGCCCGTCCGGCTTGGCGGAACGGCCGCAGCCGGCCGGGGGTTGTCGGGGCAGATGTGCGAAATCTTCGAGGAGAAGAGCGATGAACAAGTACCTGCGAGGCGGCGTGGGCGCCCTGCTGGCGGCCGCGAGCGTGATCTCGGCGGTGCCGGCCTCGGCCCAGTATTACGGCGATCGGGACCGTGACCGCGACAGCTATCACCGCGACCGCGACCGCGACGGCGTGCCCGACCGCTATGACCGCCGCGACGATCGGCGCGACTGGCGCAGCGCCGATCATCGCTGGGACCGTCGCGACTGGCGCGACCAGCGCGGCCGCCAGTGGCGCTATTACGGCTCGAACTACGGCTATGACGGCTATCGCGGCGCCTGGCGCACGGGCCAGCGCTATCCGTACTGGCGCGACAACCGGTATTACATCAGCGACTGGCGCGCCTATGACCTGCCGCCGCCGCGCCCCGGCTATCGCTACTACCGCGACCGCAACGGCGACATCGTGATGGCGGCGATCGCCACCGGGATGATCGGCCTGATCATCGGCGGGGCGCTGGGACGGTAAGCCCCGCGCAAATCACGACCTGAAATGAGAAGGGCTCCTTCCGCTAGCGGGAGGAGCCCTTCGTTTTCCCGGCTTGAGCCCCCATGCCGGGGAACTTCTGCGCTCAGGCGATGGCCGGCGCGAACGTGGCGGTGACCGAGCGGCGGCGGCGCATCAGGCCGACCGCGACGAGGCCGCCGGCCATCAGGCCGAGCATGCCCGGCTCGGGCACCGAGGTGCCGCCCGAACTGGTGCTGGTGCTGGTCGAGGTGCTGGTCAGCGTGCCCGTGCCCGAGGCCGAGCCGATGCCCGGGACGCCGGTGATCGACTGGTAGCGGACGTAGAAGTCCGACAGGGTCAGCGAGGAGACGGGCTGCGAGAAGTTCAGCGTGAACGAGCCGGTGCCGGTCGACCCCTGGGTCACGCCGCCGCCGCCGCCGCCGGCGCAGGAACCGGTCGACGCACCCTTGAAGCAGACGTCGACTGTGCCGATGCCGTTCGGGTAGTTGGCGTTCAGCGTGGTGTAGCTGAAGGCGCCGCTGCTGGTGGCCGAGGCGATTGTCGGATCGGTGTTGAACGCGAAGCCCGAGATCCGAGAGCCGGTGACCGGCGAGGAGCTGGTGTCAGTGACCGAGTAGCTGAAGGTATAGGCGTTGCCGCTCACCCCGGTGAGGGTGAAGGTGGTCGAGCCGGTGAGGCCGTTGATGGCCGTGCCGCTCGAATAGCCGTCGTAGTTCAGCGTGAACGAGGTGCCGATATCCGCCGCGCCGAGCGTGACGGCATCGGCCAGCGCTGGGCTTGCGGTGAACAGGCTGGCCGCGGCGGCGAGCCCGACAAAACCGAGTGCGAACTTCATGTGGATGCCCCTTCATCCCGACAGAGTTAATGCAATGGAATGCATAGGGCATGCCAGTTGAGGGATTGCGCGGGGTGCGATGGTTAACGGCGGTTTGGCCTGTTGGACTTTGTAAAGGGGGCCGGCGGTTTTTTGGGTTGTCGAGGTTCAGTCCGCCTGGCGCAGGGCCACGTCGCTCATGAAGCGGACGTCGTCGCCCTTGGCGAGCCATTCGGCTTCGGCGGCGATGGCGCCGAGCATGTCCGCCAGGGCGTCCATCTCGCTCTTGGCGTAGTTGCCGAGGACATGGCCGGTGACGCGGTCCTTGTGGCCGGGGTGGCCGATGCCGATGCGCACGCGGCGGAAGTCGGGGCCCCCAAGTTGTTGAACGTGCTGGTCGATCGAGCGCAGGCCGTTGTGGCCGGCGAGGCCGCCGCCGGTGCGGACCTTGACCTTCATCGGGGCGAGGTCGAGCTCGTCGTGGAAGACGGTGAGATCGGCGACGGAGAGCTTGTAGAAGCGCAGGGCCTCGCCGACCGAGCGGCCGCTCTCGTTCATGTAGGTGGCGGGCTTGAGGAGGAGGATCTTCTCGGAGCCGATGCGGCCTTCCTGGAGCCAGCCCTGGAACTTCTTCTGGACCGGGCCAAAGTTGTGGACCTCGGCGATGGTATCCACGGCCATGAAGCCGACATTGTGCCGATGGAGGGCATATTGCCCGCCGGGATTGCCGAGGCCGACCCAGAGCTGCATCGAAGAACTCCCGCGAGCCCGAAGGGCGAAGGGGACTTATGGCTCCCCTCCCGCTTGCGGGAGGGGCCGGGGGAGGGCGTGTTACGCAGCCTCCCCTAACAGGCCCTCCCCTAGCCCCTCCCGCAAGCGGGAGGGGGATCTGGGGAATGCCGGCTCCCTTGCGGGAGCGGCATGGGCGCTCAGGCGCCCGCTTCGGTCTTGCTGTTGTCGCCTTCTTCGCTGCGCAGGCCCGAGGGGGCAACGATGGTGGCGATGGTGAAGTCGCGGTCGGTGATCGCCGAGGCGGCCCCTTCCGGCAGGTTCACGTGGCTGATGTGGATCGAGGCGCCGACATCGAGGCCGGTGACGTCGATCTGGATCTCGTCGGGGATCGAATCCGGCGCGCAGACCAGTTCGAGCTCGTGACGGACGATGTTGAGCACGCCGCCGCGCTTCAGGCCCGGCGAAGCGGCTTCGTTGACGAAGACCACCGGCACTTCGACGTGGACCTTGTGGTCGGCCGAGATGCGCAGGAAATCGACGTGCAGCGGACGATCGCTGACGGGGTGGAAGGCCACGTCCTTGGGCAGGGTGCGCACGGTCGCGCCGTCAACGACGATCTCGACGATCGAGTTGAAGAAGTGACCGGTGCCGAGCTGGCGGACCAGTTCCTTCTCTTCGACGTGGACGGACTGCGGGGCCTGGTTTTCACCATAGACCACTGCGGGGACACGGCCAGTGCGGCGCAGACTGCGGGAGGCTCCCTTGCCAACCCGATCGCGCGCCTCGGCCGGCAGGGTAAGCGTTTCGCTCATGCTCTTGCCTTTCGAATGCGAGAAAAAGTTTCGTGTTCTCCCGCCACGCCTCCAGGGATGACCATGCGCGGGAAGCGGCGGCCCTTATGGGCAAACGGCCCGGAATGCAAGCTATTCGACCCGGCGGACCCGCCAGCCGCGGGCGGCGAGGAGGGCGGGGAGGCCTTCGGGGCCGGCGAGGTGGGCCGCGCCGACCGCGACGAAGGGGTGGCGGCCGGCGCGAAGCATGGCTTCGAGCTTGGCGGTCCAGGCGCGGTTGCGTGCCTTGAAGAGCGCCTCGCGCAGTTCGGGATCGGCGAGGATGCCTTCGTTGGTGACCTTGGTGATGGCCGCCATGTCGCCCTTGCGCCAGGCATCGGCGATCTTGGCGTCGTCGTCGGGTTGGCCGGCATCGCGGACCACGGCGGCGAGGAGATCGCGCTGGTCGGCTTCGGGGAGGCCGTCGAAGATGGACAGCTGGGCTTCGGCGCCTTCGAATTCGAGACGCGGCAGGGCCGGGCGGGCCTTGAGCACGGCGCGGTCGACCCCGTTGGCGGGATCGGTGCCGCGCAGCTGGGCTTGGGCGAGGGTGAGCGCGGCGGCCCAGCTTTCGGTCTGGGCGAAGCGGGCTTCGTCGAGGCCCTGCTGCCTGAGCAGGGCGGCGAGGGCGGGACGCAGCGCGGGCGGCAGGCGCTGGCTCAGCGGGGGCAGGCTGGGGCTGGCGGCCTTGGCGGCGAAGACCTGGGCGGTGTGGGCGTCGTCGTCGATGGCGGCGACTTCGAGGGCGACGGAGTCAGCCCGATCGAGGGCGGCGTCGACCTTCGGGGTTTCCCAGGCGACGGGCTGCGCGAGGGCGTGGATCGTGCCGAACAGCCAGGCGCGTTCGCCGTGCGGGCCGGTGACTTCCCAGAGCGCGGGGTTGGCTGGGAGCGGCCGGGCGCAGGAGGCCAGCGCGGCCAGCGCCAGGACAAGAGCCCAGCCCTTGCGCATCACTGGACGCGGGTGACCTTCACCCCGGCGCGGGTCAGCACGTCCTGCACCGAGTCCTTGCCCGCGAGGTGCCCCGCGCCGACGGCGACGAAGACCGTGCCGGGCTGGGCGAGGCGGCGCTGGAGCCAGGTGGCCCAGGTCTTGTTGCGGTCGGTGAGGAGGGCCTTGACCATACGCGGGTCGTCCTCGTCGGCGTTGAGCAGCTGGGCGAGCTTGGCGGGATCGCCGGCGGTCCATTCGCGGACGATGGCGGCCAGTTCCTCGTTGATCGTGGCGATGCCGTCGAGCACCTCGCCGAGATAGTGCTTCTGCACGTCGAGCGGCAGCGAATCGAACATTCGGAACTGGTCTTGCGCCGTCTCCAGGCCGATGCGCGGGCGGCCGAGGCGCTTCATCTCGGCGCCGATCCGCTCGTCCACCCCGTTGGCCGGGGAATAACCGCTTTGCGCCAGCGGCAGGGCGGTGAGGGCGACGGCGGCGTACCACGGCTCGAACCGGTCGAAGGCCTCGACGGGGAGGCTGAACTTTGTGAGGGCGCGCTCGAACTTGGCGCGGGTATCGTCGGAGAGCAGGCTGCGCAGGGTCTTGCCCTCGGGCAGGAGCGCGTTCTGGAGGACGGCCTGCTTCATCACTTCCTGCGGCGTTTCGGGGATCTCGGTGACCAGTTGGTCCGAGCCCTTGACCGCCGCCTCGACCGGGCCGGTCATCCAGTTCACCCCGTCGGGCAGGGCATGGACGGTGCCGAACAGCCAGATCGTGGTGTCCTTGTCGGCGATCTTCCAGAGGGCGGGTTTCGCGCTCGCCGCGGCGGGCGCGGGGGCGGGCACGTCGGCCCAAGCCGGCAGGGTCCAGCCGACGAGGAGGGCGAGGAACAGGGCGAGGCGTTTGATCGGGCGGAGCATCGGCGCAGGCCTATAGCGTTGAATCCTGCCAGGTGATGAATGAAATCGCGCGTTGTGCGGCCCCGGTGAGGTTGATTCCGCGGTTCCCATCGGCCAAAGCGGCGCCCGTCATGACCACGCCAGCTGCTCCCCTGTCCTTCCAGGACATGATCCTGCGCCTCCACGCCTTCTGGAGCGAGCAGGGCTGCCTGATCCTCCAGCCCTACGACATGCGCATGGGCGCGGGGACCTTCCACCCGGCGACGACCCTGCGCGCGCTGGGCCCGGAGCCGTGGAGCGCGGCCTATGTCCAGCCGAGCCGGCGGCCCACCGACGGGCGCTATGGCGAGAACCCGAACCGGCTGCAGCATTATTACCAGTACCAGGTGATCCTGAAACCGAACCCGGAGAACCTGCAGGAGCTCTATCTCAAGAGCCTCGCCGCGATCGGGGTGGACCCGCTGGCCCACGACATCCGCTTCGTGGAAGACGACTGGGAAAGCCCGACGCTGGGCGCCTGGGGGCTGGGCTGGGAAGTGTGGTGCGACGGGATGGAGGTGACCCAGTTCACCTATTTCCAGCAGGTCGGCGGGTTCGACTGCAAGCCGGTGGCGGGCGAGCTCACCTATGGGCTGGAGCGCCTGGCGATGTACATCCAGGGCGTGGACTGGGTCTACGACCTCAAGTTCAACAATGCCGGGACGACCTACGGCGAGGTGTTTCTCGAGAACGAGAAGCAGATGTCGAAGTACAACTTCGAGGTGGCGGACACCGCGGCGCTGTTCGACGGTTTCGCCAAGGCCGAGGCGGAGTGCCGGCGCTGCATCGAGGCCGCGGTGCCGCTGGCGGCCTATGACCAGGCGATCGAGGCGAGCCACCTGTTCAACCTGCTCCAGGCGCGCGGGGTGATCTCGGTGCAGGAGCGGGCGAGCTACATCGGCCGGGTGCGCGACCTCGCCAAGGGTTCGTGCCAGAGCTGGATCGACGTGAACAAGGACGAGTGGGCGGCCAAGTATCCGGAGTGGAGCCTGTGAGCGATTTCCTTCTCGAACTGCGCTCGGAGGAAATTCCCGCGCGGATGCAGGCGGGGGCTCGGGCCGACCTGGAGCGGCTGTTCCGCAAGGAGATGGAGGCCGCTGGCGTCACGCCGGGGGCGCTGACGGTTTATTCGACGCCGCGGCGGCTGGCGCTGATTGCGCGGGGGTTGCCCGAGGCCACGGCGGCGGTTTCGGAGGAAGTGAAGGGGCCCAAGGTCGGCGCTCCGCCGCAGGCGTTGGAGGGGTTCCTGCGCAAGACCGGGCTGACGCAGGACCAGCTGGTCGAGCGCAATGGTGTGCTGTTTGCCGTGACCGAGAAGCCGGGGCGGGCGACCAGGGACGTGCTGGCCGAGGCGATCCCGGCGATCTGCAGGGCCTTCCCGTGGCCCAAGTCGATGCGCTGGGGCAAGGCTTCGCTCTCGACCGAGAGCCTGCGCTGGGTGCGGCCACTTTCGGGGATCGTGGCGATCCTTGGCGAGGACCTGGTGGAGTGCGAGGTCGGCGGGGTGCGTTCGGGCTATGCGACGCTGGGCCACCGGTTCCACCATCCCGGCGAGATCACCATCGGCGGGGCGGACGACTATGTCGAGAAGCTGCGCGCCTGCCACGTGCTGGTCGACCA
>Ga0068855_100007737_pt1 | contig 12978 bp, 7 predicted proteins | sample KBSCornC52_FD_66592 | JGI IMG/M metagenome (GOLD analysis project Ga0068855, IMG submission 66592) | Corn rhizosphere microbial communities from Kellogg Biological Station, Michigan, USA - KBS Corn C5-2 | ecosystem: Host-associated > Plants > Roots > Rhizosphere > Soil ... | reverse complement strand
GATCAGATCGTCAAGTCAGACGCCGCGTTCGCCCAATCCGTTGCAGACAAAAATCGCGAGAAATTCCTGTCGTTTATCGCGGAAGTGACCACTTTCAGCGGCGGAACGGCCAACGAGCTGCATGGCCGCGACGGCGTGATGAAGGCCTGGGGCGATTTCTTTACGCCCGACGGCCCGACGCTGTCGTGGACTCCGACAAAGGGCGAAGTGATTGGCGCCGGCGATGTCGGCTATACCACCGGCAATTCGGTGTTCCGACAGAAGGACAAGAGCGGGAAGGTCACCGAGCGCCGCGGTCAGTATGTGACGATCTGGAAGAAGCAGTCCGACGGCTCCTGGAAAGTCGTGTTCGACACAGGCTCCAACCTGCCGTAAGAGGGCGGGACGGGCAGGAAGGGCAGGAAGGGCAGGACCGGCCGAAAGGCAGGACGGTCGGGAGAGGCTGGAACATACACGCCGCTATTCTCAGCGGGCCGGCCGAATGTAGGCCGGGTCCTTTTGGGACCCGGCGTATCGGGATCGGATCTGTCCAGCCACGCGATCGCGCGATCGACGACCGCGGCGCCTCAGGCCGCTCGGCCCTGCGGCTTCAGCCGAGCGCTAGTCGTCTCTGAGCGCGCGCATCGGATCCACCATCGCCGCGCGGCGCGCGGGCACGTACGTCGCCGCGAGCGCGACCAATGCCAGCGAGACGCCGACGCCGGCGAATGTCAGCGGGTCGGCCGGCGTGACGCCGAACAGCAGCGTCGCGATCGCGCGCGTCGCGGCCAGCGCACCGGCGACCCCGAGCGCCAGTCCCGCGAGCACCAGCGTCGCGCCTTCGCGCACGAACAGTCCGACCACGCTGCCCGGCGAGGCGCCAATCGCGAGGCGCACACCGATCTCCTGCGTGCGCTGGCTGACTACGTAGGCGAGCACACCATAGATGCCGATCGCCGCCAGCGTCATCGCGACGATCGCAAAGCAGACGAGCAGCAGCATCGTGAAGCGGCGCTCTGCGACCGACGACCCGATGAGCGCCGTCATCGGCTGCACATCCGCGACCGGCATCTCGGGGTCCAGCGCCGCCACATCGCCGCGTAAGACCGGAGCGAGCGACAAGGGATCGCCGGCCGATCGCAGCGCAATCGTCACCGCGTCGACCTGGTGCTGCGCGTACGGCAGGTAGACCTCGAGCGGCGATTCGGCGTCGAGCGCGCCGTATTTCACATCTCCGACGACGCCGACGATTGTCTTCTGTCCGCTGCGCGCGTCTCGCGCCAGGCGCACGCCGACATGAATCCGCTGCCCGATCGGATCCTGTCCCGGCCAGAACCGGCGCGCCGCACGCTCGTTGACGAGAACCACTTCCGGACCCGCCGCGTCGTCGTGCGCGTCGAACAGGCGTCCGCGCTTCAGCGGAATCTTCATCGTCGCAAAGTAGTCGGGCGTGACGATGCGCATGCCGGCGCTCGGCGCGTCGGCGGAGTCGGTCTCGCCCTGGCGCGTGAAGCTGGTGCTGGCGCTGAAGTCGCCCGCGAACGGCAGACCGAACACGGCCGCGGCGCCCTCGATGCCCGGCCGCGTTTGCAGACGCGACACCAGCGCCGCGACGAATGCGCCATCGTCGGTCGCCGTCGGATATTTCGCCTCGGGCAGCGAGACGTTGAAGGTCAGCACGTGCTCGGGATCGAAGCCGGGATTCACGCGCTGGAGCTGCTGGTAACTGCGAATCAGCAGTCCCGCGCTCACCAGGAGGATCACCGCGAGCGCCAGCTCGCACACGACCAGCAGCTTGCGCGTCCGCGTGCTGCTCCCTCCGACCGCGCCACGGCTGGCGCCGATGAAGCGCGCGATTGCGCCGCCCGTCGAGGCGAGCGCAGGCGCCAGCCCGAAGGTGATGCTCGTCGCGAACGCGATCGCGACCGTGAACGCCAGCACGCGCCGATCGATGCTCACGTCGGCCAACCGCGGGATGCTGGCCGGACCGAGCCAGACGAGCGCGCGCGTGGACGCGTACGCGACGGCGAGGCCGCCCACGGCGCCAAGCCCGCCGAGCACCAGGCTTTCCGAGAGAAACTGCTGCACCAAACGGCCGCGGCCGGCGCCGAGCGCCGCGCGCACGGCCACTTCGCGCGATCGTCCCTGCGACCGCGCGAGCAGCAGATTGGCGACGTTCACGCACGCGATCAGCAGCACGACGCTGACCGCGGCGAGCAGCATCAGGAGCGCGGGGCGCACGGTGCTGACCATCTGCTGCTGCAGCGGCACGGCCAGCGCCACGCGGCCGTCGTTGGTCCTCGGATAATCGGCGGCGAGGCGCGTCGAGATCGTCGTCAGCACCGCGTTGACCTGCTGGAGATTGACGGCTGGCTTCAGGCGCGCCACGATGGACACCCACTGGGCGCCGCGCGCCGCGGGCGCGATGTCGCTCGGCGCGAAAATCAGCGGCTGCCAGAAGTCCGCCTTGCGCGGCAGCTTCACTTCGGGCACCGCGATGCCGACGATCGTCATCGGTTTGCCGTCCATGTGCACGGTCGATCCGACGACGTCGGTTCGCGATCCGAATTGCCGCTTCCACAGTCCGTCGCTGATGATTACGACCGACGCCGCCGATCCGCGCGCATCGTCGGCCACAAACGAGCGGCCGAGCCGCGGCGACGTCTGCAGCACGGCGAAGAAATTCCACGACACCGCGGCACCGTCGACGCGAACGGGATCGCCAAGGCCCGTGACGTTCGCGGTGGTCGGTGCGAACGCCGCCGTGTCGCTGAACGCGCCGCTTTGCGTCGTGAAGTCGACGTAGTTGGGCGGCGAAAACCACGGCGACACGCGCCCGGGACGTCCGTACATCAGGACAACGAGGCGCCCGGCGTCTCCGTAGGCCAACGGACGCAACAGCACACCGTTGACGACGGTGAAGACGGCGGTGTTCGCGCCGATGCCGAGCGCCAGCGTCAGCACCGCGACGAGCGTGAACCCGGGCTGCCGGCGCAGCATGCGGCCGGCATAACGAATGTCCTGCCAGATCGAGGTCATGGGCGGCCTTCTTTCGCAAACTGGATCAGCGTGACGGGCGGGCGACGGCGTACGGCCTATCGCGACACGCTGTCGCGCCCCTCACGATGCGACACGAACGAGCATTTTCACTTTCCCCCTGTCTCCCTCAGCACCTCGAAAAACACCTGCGCGGCCTGGCGGACGCCGTCGAGGGGGACGTGTTCGCCGTCGCCGTGCATCGACGCAACGGTGTCGGCGGACAGAATCGCGGGGAAGACCCCGTAGCTCTTCACGCCCTTCGGGCGAAACGCGTTCGAGTCCGTGGTGTACGGCACCAGCATCGGCGTCACGATCGCGTCGGGGTGCTGGCGTGTGATCGCCTGGGCGAGGCTGCGGTAGAGCGGCGTGTCCGTGGAGGTGACGATGGGATTGTCGCCTTCGTTGATCACGTCGATCTTCAGCGACGGATCCGCGAGCCGCCGTCTGACCTCGGCGACCCATTGATCGGTCGTCGTTCCGGGCACGACGCGGCAGTCGAGGCCGGCCTCGGCCACCGACGGGATGACGTTGATCTTCGGCGGATCGCCGACGCCGGACCGCAGCCACGTCAGCGAGATTGTCGACTGCTGAATCGCGTTCGTGAACTTGTTCGCGGCGAACGTGCCGACGTTCTCCTTCATGATCTGCACGATCGATTTCTCCGACGATGGTGCGCGGCTCGTCTCTGCGGCCGCCGACGGCGCCAGCAGGCGCGCGAGCGCCTTCACCATGTGGTCGTTCGGATTCTGCTCGATCGGCTGGCTGCCGTGTCCGGAAATACCTTCGGCGCGCACTTTTAGCCAGATTAATTTCTTCTCCGCGACCGAGATGCCGTACACCAGCTTGCCCGGGGTGAACAGGTCGCGGCTGCCGAATCCGCCCTCGTCCAACACGTACTCGGGATCGAGCTCGGCGAAATGATTGGCAATCATCCACCGCGCGCCTTGTGCACCGCCGACTTCCTCGTCGGGCTCGGCCAGCAGGATCACGTCGCGCGCCAGCGCGACGTGCTGCCGTTTCAACTCGAGGAACGCGAGCAAATGCGCGACGCCGAGGCCCTTCATGTCCATCGATCCGCGGCCCCACAGCTCGCCGCCGACGATCGTCGGCGCGAACGGATCGGTCTTCCAGCGCGACCGGTCCGCGGGCACGACGTCCATGTGGTGGAGCAGCACGATGGCTTTGCCGGCCGGCGGCGTCACGCTCGCCTTCAGCCGCGCGTAGAGGATCGCTTTGCCTGGCGCCGACTCGTAGCGCGTGACCGGGATCCCTTCGCGCTCGAAGATCGCCGCCAGGAAATCCGCGGCCTTGCGCGTGTCGCCGGGAGGGTTGGAGGTGTCAAGGCGCACGTAGTCGGTGAGCACTTTCGTGGCTTCGGCGCCGACGGCGGTCCAGTCCGGGGATTGCACCGTCGCGCTGCGCGCGATCACCACGAAGGACATCAAGGACACGACGGTCATACCCAACACAGAGACCGACAGGCGACGGTTGCTCATGGTTTTCCCTTTACGTCCTTCGTGTTGGCGTCCATTCAAACCGCCTCGAATACTCCGCTCTCCCGATTCTTGCGCACGCGGTCCCAGGTGAAGCACCGGCCGTTCATCGCGATGTAGACGCCGGCCGGCAGCACTTGCACGAACGAGAGCGCGCTGCCGAGATTGAAGAGCCCGTCGGAGCTGCCGAACGCATACGGAATCATCGCGCCGGTCAGCACGAGGGTCTTCGCGCCACTCGACGGGAACGCGTCCGCCAGCGCGCGCGCCGTGTCGACCATCGTGTCGGTGCCGTGCGTGATCACGATCCGCGACTCCGCTGCCTGCCGGCACTGCTCGACGATCAGCGCGCGGTCCGCCGCCGTCATCTCCAGGCTGTCGATCATCATCAGCGTGCGAATCGTGACGTCGATGCGCGATCGTCCGAGCCGCAGCATCTCTGGGAGGTGCGTCTCCTTGAACGACAGCGACCCCGTGAGCTCGTTGTATTCCTTGTCGAACGTGCCGCCCGTGACGAAAACGCGAATAGTGGACATAGGATCAATCACCGGACGCCGCCGCCATCGTCGATCGCTCGCCGAAATAGTCGCGCAGCCGCGCGAGCGCGTCCGCCAGCACCGCCTCCGACGCCGCGAAGCAGAGGCGCACCGAACCCTCTCCCGACGCGCCAAACGCGATTCCCGGCGCCAGCGCGACGCCGGTGCGGTGCAGCAGATCGGCCGTGAGCGCCGCCGAGTCTTCGAGCCCCGCGATGCGCGGAAACGCATAGAACGCGCCGTCCGGTTCCGGAAGCGACACGCCCGGTATCGCCGAGAGCGCGTCCAGCACTTGTGCGCGGCGCCTCGCATACTGTGCGCGAAGTGCCGCGACATACGGCTCGCCGTCGCGCAGCGCGACGATGCCAGCCTGCTGCACCATCGCCGCGGGATTGGACGTGATGAACTCGGCGGCTGTATACATCAGTCGAATGAGCCGCTCGCTGGCTTGCGCCCATCCGAGCCGCCATCCGGTCATGTTGTACGTCTTCGAAAAGCTGTTGACGACGATCAGGCGCTCTTTGTCGTGGACGACCCGCGCGAACGACGATGCGATGGAAGCGTCGAACACGATCCGCTCGTAGACCTCGTCCGCCAGAATCGTGAGATCGTGCCGATCGGCCAGCTCACCGACCGCCCGCTGTTCCTCGATCGTCATCGTCCATCCGGTCGGATTCGACGGGCTGTTGACGATGATCAGGCGCGTCTGCGCATCGATGGCTGCATGCAGCCGATCGATGTCGAGCCGAAACCGCCGGCCGTCGCGAACCAGCGGCACCGCGCGCGGCTCGCCGCCGGCGAGGATTACGTCGTTCACGAAAATGGCGTAGGCGGGAGAAATCACCAGCGCATTGTCGCCGGGGCCGACGCACGCGCGAATCGCCAGGAAAATCGCCGTCGACGCGCCAACCGTGCTCATCACCTCTGACGCGCGGTACGTCACGCCATGCAGATCGAACACTTTCGCCGCGATCGCTTCGCGCAGCTCGGGGCATCCCGCCGTGTGCGTATAACAAGTGTGCCCGGCGCGGATGGCTGCTTCGCCCGCGCGGCGGACGAAGTCGGGGGTCGGCAGATCCGACTCGCCGTAACAGAGCTTCAGTGCGCCCGCCATGCGCTCGGCCGCCGTGGCGATCTGGACGAGCGGCGATTCCGCGACGTCGAGGACTTCAGATCTCAGGCGCATAAGACGGCCGACAAGCTGCAGGCGGGTCTCAAAGACCCGCCCTACAGCGCCAATCGCGGTAGCGGTAAACCGGTCCTTTGGACCTGGCTCCAGTCCCTTTGAACGCCCGCTCAGTGCGACGCTTTGCGCGGCGCCGCGGCGGCCGCGTCGCCTTGTGCCGACAGATACAACGCGTCGAACAGCAGCGGGAACGTGGCGTGCGTCTGCGCGCGATGCTGCGGCCGGAGCCCGAACAACACGACCTTGCCGGGATTCATGTCGATCGACACGACCGCCGCGCGACCCGCCATCAGCTCCTCGCCCTTCAGCCATCCCGACGCGATCACGTTCGTGTTCGGATAGCGCGCGACGACGCTGGCGTGCTGCGAGTTGAAGCCTTCGGTCAGCTGGAAGAACGGACTGTTGATGTAGAACCCGAATGTGTCGGCGGCGACGCCGTAGCCGTTCGGATTCTGGGTGTCGACCTCGAGGCGCAGGATCGCCCCAGGCGCGAAGTGCTGATCACGCGTCAGCCCCTTCTTGATATCGCGTACCGGAATCGGCATGTGCTCGATCGCGAGGTCGCACGCGTTGCCCATCGCGATCAGCGTGCCGCCGTCTGCGACGAACTGCTTCAGGTTCTCGACACCGTCGTTGCCGATGCCGCCGCGATACTCGGGGCGGATCGCCGGCGCATCGTATCCCTCCACGATGCTCCGCGGATCCTGGTCCGCGAGGATGATCGCGTCGAACTTCTGCCGCAGCTTACCGGCGCGGATGTCCGCGTTGTGAATCGGCGTGTTGTTGAACCCGTACTGCTCCAGCACCCACCGCGTCCACCCCTCGTCCATGTTGCCGCCGGTCCACGGCTGATACATGCCGATGCGCGGCGCGTGAAAGGCGATCGGCGGCTGTTTCTGCATCCGCGCGTCCGCGCTCCTGCCCTTTGCGTCAGCCGGCGACGCGGTCACCGACAGCCCGAAGTCGCGGGCGGCCGCGTCCATGTTCGCGCGTGCGATGCCTGTGACGGCGACATGGGACGGACCGTCGAACGTCAGATGCCCTCCCTCCTTGAGCAGGCGATTGATCGCGAGCGCCGTATCCGGTCCTTTGTAATCGAACGCGAAGCGCGGACCGCTGCCCGTGATCGCGCCCTTCGGCGTAATCGCGAGCGGCGCCATGCCCGACGCGTTGACGGCGTTCGCGGCATAGGCGTCCGGAATCAGCGTCAGCTTCGCCGCCGCAGGCGGCAGCGTCTTGACGAAATCGGTGTTCACGCCGAGCAGCATGCCGAGCGACCACGCGGTCACGTCGTACGGCGCTTCGGGCGGCGCGTTCGGCGCGCGCCTGACCTCCGGATACGTCTGCTTCTCGATCATGTCCTTCGCATACCGCGCGAACACCTGCGTCATCGGAATCACGAAGGTGCCGGCGGCGTACGACCTGCCGTCGGCCTCGAATGATTGATCGGCGCGGTAGATCTGCACGCCGCCGAGCTGCAGACGATCGACCAGATGCGCGGCTTCGCGCGCATCCTGCTGTCGGTCAACCGGCACGACGATCGCCGCCGGGCCATCCTTCTCACCCTTCATCGTCGCCAGATTGACGTCGTAGATGTTCCGCAAAATCGTCTCGCGGCGATCCGCCGTCGTCTCCAGCAGCGCCATCGTGGCGATCTCGTCGTAGTCGACGATGTCGCGGAGCGTCCAGCGGCCGCCCATCCAGGGCCGGGGATACTCGGTGCGCGGGTTGATGTCGGTCGGGGGAGGCAGCGGCGCGCTCGTGAACTGCTGACCGCGTCCGCCGCCCTCGCCGCGTCCGCCGCTGGCCGGCGCCGGACGTCCCGGAACGGCGCGCTGCTGATCCATGGGCGCCGCGATACGTGCGCTCGCCGCCTCGGTCAGCAGGCCCACTTCATTGTGCCACCAGCCGCTCCACGCCATCGCGCCTTCCCAGAAATTCGTGTAGGTGGCGTTGTAGATGATGCCTTCCTTGCCCGCCGCTTCGAGCGCGGCCGCCTGCGACTGGCCGAGGATGCCGTTCCAGCGATAGATCAGCGGGTGCACGTTCAGGTTGATCGGATCGGTCGCCGGCATCGTGAACATGCGCGGACCGTTGCTGCCCTGCTGATGCTCGTCGAGCCAGACCGCCGGAAACCAGTCGTGCCACAGCAGCTGCGCCGTCAGCTGGCTCTCCTTCTGCGTGAACATGTACATGTCGCGGTTGTTGTCGTGCCCGACGTACGGGTGATACAGGTAGGGAATCGGACTCGGCTCGAACGGCGTGCCGACGTTCTTGTTGAACCAGTCGGTCACCATGATCTCGCCGTCGGGATTGAGGCTCGGCACGAGGACGAAAATCACGTTGTCGAGAATCTTCTTCACCTGCGGTGAATCGTCGGTGGCGAGCTTGTGCACCAGTTCCACGGTCATCTGCGTCGCGCCGATTTCGGTCGCGTGGATGCTGCAGGTGATCGCGACGACCACTTTGCCTTGGGTGAAGATGGCGTCGCGTTGAGCGTCGGTCGGCGCGCCGTTCTGAAAGTACAGCTGCCGCTCCATAGCCCTGTACTTGTCGAGATTTTTCAGCGTCTCGGGCGCGCTGATTTCGAGCGCGACGAATGGATTGCCGTCGCTGGTCTTGCCGAGCTCGCGGTAGTGGACGCGATCGGAGCTCGCCGCAGCGAGCTTGAAGTACTCGACGATCTTGTCCCAGCGGATCATCTTGTTGTCCGCGCCGACACGATAGCCGAGGAATTGTTCCGGCGTCTGTAAGGGCGCCGCCGCGGTGGCGGCGAACGTCGAGAAGACGGCGAGTGCGAGCGCGGTAGGAAGAGAGCGTCGATAATTCATGGGCAGGCCTCTATGGAGCCGTCAATATACTTCAAGCCGAGCCAAGACAACGAGTTACAACCCGACTCGCCGTCCACATGATAAGTACATAGGACATCATCACGACGTCACCGAGGCCACGAAGATCACGAACATCTTTGTACCTGGTGATCTTCGTGCAGTTCGTGTTCTTCGTGTCTTCGTGAAAAACAGCCCCTTCCGATTTATGTCGCAGATGTTGAAGTCGCAGTCTCGCATGGACGCGGTGCAGGCGCCGATCGTGCCTGTCATCGGCGATCTGATCCGCCAGGTTCCCGGTACGATCTCGCTCGGTCAGGGCGTGGTCCACTACGGTCCGCCGCCCGCCGCGCTCGACGCAGTGCGCGCCGCGCTCGCGTATCCGTCGACCCACGAATACCAGGACGGCAGCGGTCTGCCGGCGTTGGTCGACCGGCTGGCGCGCAAGCTGCGCGAAGAGAACGGCATCGACGTCGGCCGCGGCGGCCGCGTGATGGTGACCGCCGGCTCGAACATGGCGTTCCTGCACGCGGTCTTCGCCATTACGGAGCCGGGCGACGAGATCATCCTCAACGTGCCCTTCTACTTCAATCACGAGATGGCCATTCAGATGGCCGGCTGCACCGCCGTGCGCGTCGCCACCGACGCGCGGTATCAGCTGCAGCCGGACGCGCTGCGGCGCGCCGTCACCGATCGCACGCGCGCCATCGTGACGGTGTCGCCGAACAATCCGAGCGGCGCGGTTCTCCACGAATCCGCCTTGCGCGAGGTGAGCGCGCTATGCGGCGAGCGCGGCCTCTATCACATCTCAGACGAAGTGTACGAGTACTTCACGTACGGCGGCGCCTCGCACGTGTCGCCGGCCTCGTTTCCGGATGCGGCGGATCACACGATCTCGATGTTCTCGCTGTCGAAGGCGTACGGATTCGCCGGCTGGCGCATCGGCTACTTCACGTACCCCGAGCACCTGCACGGCGCGATGATGAAGAGCCAGGACACGATTCTCGTATGCGCGCCGGCGGCGTCGCAGATCGCCGCTCTGGCCGCGCTCGAGGCGGGACGCGCGTACGCCGATCCGTACGTCCGCGCCCTCGCCGAAGTCCGTGAGATCGTCGTCTCGAAGCTGTCGGCGCTGGCGCCGGCGGTCGAAGTGCCGGCCGCGGACGGCGCGTTCTACTGTCTGCTGAAGGTCCACACGGACCAGGATCCGCTCGCGCTGGCCGAGCAGTTGATCCGCCGGCACAAAGTCGCCGTTATTCCGGGTCCGGCGTTCGGCATGACCGACGGCTGCTACTTCCGCGTCGCGTACGGTGCGCTGCAGAAGGAGACGGTCGCCGAAGGCATCGGCCGGCTGGTCGACGGGCTGCGCGCGCTCGTCTAGGGAGCTTACGGGCTTATCGCCGATCGGTGCTTATAGACGATCGGTCTTTAGATGATCGCTGTAGCGCGAAGGCTTTAGCCGAGCGTTTCAAACGTCCAGCTCCTCGGCTTCGTCGGCGCGCTCCATGATGAAGCGGAAGCGGGCCGACGCATCCTTGCCCATCAGCTCGTTGATCACGCGGTCGGTGACGATCTGATCCGAGACCTCGACGCGCAGCAGCCGGCGCGTCCGCGGGTTGAGCGTCGTTTCCCACAGCACCTTCGGCATCATCTCGCCGAGGCCCTTGAACCGCGTGATGTCCGGCGTGCCCCGTCCATTCTTCGCGTGGTGCGCGAGAATCGCGTCGCGCTGCGCCTCGTCGAGCGCCCAGTGGGTCTCCTTGCCGATGTCGATGCGATACAACGGCGGCTGCGCGATGAACACCTTGCCGTTGGCGATCAGCTTCGGCAGATGCCGGTAGATGAACGTGAGCAGCAGCGTGGCGATGTGATTGCCGTCGGAGTCGGCGTCGGCGAGGATGATCACCTTGCCGTAGCGCAGCCGCTCGAGGTCGAAGTTGTTGCCGAGTCCGCAACCAAGCGCGGTGACGAGATCCGACAGCTCCTTGTTCTCCAGCACCTTCGCCAGCGACGCGCTCTCGGTGTTGAGGACCTTGCCGCGCAGCGGCAGAATCGCCTGACGCGCGCGATCGCGCCCCTGCTTCGCCGAGCCGCCGGCTGAATCGCCTTCGACGACGAAGATCTCGCTGCCCTCGCTGGTGGCGTTCGTGCAGTCGCTCAGCTTGCCCGGCAGATTCAGCCGCGTGGACGTCGCGCTCTTGCGGGACACCTCCGCCTGCGCCGCGCGGCTCGCTTCGCGGGCGCGCGCCGACAGGATGATCCGCGCGACGATCGCCTCGGCCACGCTGATGTTGTGATTCAGCCAATGCTCGAGCGCGGGACGCACCACGCCGTCGATCGCGGAAACGAGCTCCGGATTGTTCAGCCGATCCTTCGTCTGGCCCTGAAACTGCGGCTCGGCGATGAAGACGCTGACGACGCCGGTCATCCCTTCGCGGATGTCCTCAGCGATGAGCGTCACGCCTTTCGGCGACAGATTGTGCGTCTCGATGAAATTGCGCACCGCCTTGCCAATGCCGGCGCGCAAACCGCTCTCGTGCGTGCCGCCCGATCCGGTTGGGATGCCGTTCACGTACGAGCGGAGATGCTCGTCGGTCGCCTCGGTCCACTGCAGCACGAGATCCAGCCGCATCCCTTCGTCTTTGGTCAGCGTGAACGGCGCGTCGTGCACCGGCTTCGCGCCGCGTTCGGCGACGATTTTCCGCAGGTAATCGACGAGCCCTTCGGTGTGCTCGAAGACGAGCTTCTCGTTCGTCGCTTCGTCTTCGAACGCGACTTTCAGCCCCTTGTGCAGATAGGTGGCGATCTCGAGGCGTTCCTTGATGAGCGCGGCGTCGAATTCGATCTTCGGAAAGATCGCGGCGTCCGGGTGGAAGTACACGCTCGTGCCGGTGCCTCGCGCCGGGCCGAGCTTCTTCAGCGGTCCAGTGGGCTTTCCCTGCTTGAAGCGCATCTCCCAGCTCGCGCCGTCGCGCTTGACGGTGGCGACGAGCTCCTTCGACAGCGCGTTGACGACGCTCGCGCCGACGCCGTGCAGGCCGCCGGCTGTCTTGTAATTGCCGTGCTCGAATTTCCCTCCGGCGTGAAGGACGGTGAAGATCACTTCGATCGCGCTCTTCTTCGTCGACGGATGTTTGTCGATCGGAATGCCGCGGCCATCGTCTTCGATCGTGATCGAGGAGCCGTCGGCGTGCAGCGTGACGCGGATGTTCGACGCGTGGCCGTTCATCGCCTCGTCGACGGCGTTGTCGAGAATCTCCCAGACGAGGTGATGCAGCCCGGCGGATCCGACGCCGCCGATGTACATGCCGGGACGTTTGCGAACCGGCTCCAATCCTTCGAGTACGGTGATGTCTTTCGCGGTGTAGTTCGCGGATGCCATGTATATAATGTGCGCCTTTGAAACGCCTGCTGCTGTCGTCGATCGTCTTCACTACGATTGTAGCGGCATTTCACGTGCAGGTTGCCGCGGCGGACATCGTGTGGGCGAGCGACGTGTCGGCGAGCGGCGTGTCGGAAGACGTGCCCGTCGCCGGCGGCACGCTGGCCATCGCGCAGGCCGTGGGCCTTGAGGCTCCTCCCGATCGCGCACGCTTCGTCGCCGACGTCGCGCGCGTTCTGTACGGCGGCTCTGACAGCCGCCGCGCATCCGCCGACGGGCTCGTGCGCACGTTGCCGGCGGCGCCGAGCACTCCGCCGGATCGAGGCACGGACGCCGCTGACGCGGCCGCGCCGCCGCTCGACGTCGTGCCGGTGCCGTTGACGACGGAGATCTGGAATGCCGCCGTGTTCCACCGGCGGGTGTCCGCGTCCGGGCTGGTGACGGCGATTCTCGCCGATCGCCGCGCCGCGCTGTTGTGCCACGGTCTTGCGGCCCTCGACGATTCGACGCTCGCGTTCCTCAGCGATCATCCCGA